>Ga0068855_100005782_pt1 | contig 15095 bp, 7 predicted proteins | sample KBSCornC52_FD_66592 | JGI IMG/M metagenome (GOLD analysis project Ga0068855, IMG submission 66592) | Corn rhizosphere microbial communities from Kellogg Biological Station, Michigan, USA - KBS Corn C5-2 | ecosystem: Host-associated > Plants > Roots > Rhizosphere > Soil ...
CAAGCCCAAAACGTACCGGTTTTACGAATAGACCCCGCAAATGCTTACGGTGGTACTTATTCAGAATACTTTGATGATATTGAATACATTCCGTTAGAAACTACAAAAGAGAGCTTATTCGGATTTATTGTACAATTATTAATCACCGATAATTCTTTTGTCATTACTGACTTCGATACGCAGGCAACGTATTTCTTTTTAAAAAATGGAAAGTTTGTCAAAAAAATACATGAAAAAGGAAACAAATATCCCAATATATCTTATGATGCAGTTGGTAAACGCATTACTATCTCGGTATTTAATGAAATAACCCGAAAAAATGAACTGCGTTCCTATACTACTTCAGGAGAGGAAATCAGCAACAGTCACACTAAGATTGCCACAGCAGGAAACTCAAAGCTTGTTAACCTGGGTGCAGGTTATTATGCCGCATCCCAAACCTGTTATTATCAAAAGGGAGCTTCTCCGGCAGACACTACGATCTATCTTTTGAAAATTTATAAAGGAGACTCATTATACCAAAAGTTTCTCCCCTATAACCAGAAAGAAAAATGTGGCATTTGTGTATTTGGTAACGGTGTTGCAGAGTTAAAGAACTCACCTGAAAACGGTGTTATCTATGTGTCTACACCACTGGAGCATAACATCTATAGAGTAACAAAAGATTCTGCAAAAAATATATTCAGGCTGGTGTTTCCCTATAATCTCACATTTCCATCCGAAATTCTGAAGAGTAAGGACCCCGCATTTATCGACAGTGTACGGAACACGAAGTGGCAAAATGAAACAACTATTACCAGTATAAGTAATATTTTTTTAAACGGACAATTATTATACTTTAAAACGAATACCAGTCAGGCTTCATTTGCTACCGGCCCCTCGGATATGAAGCCGATTAATTTTATTTATAACCTTGGCACCAATAAACTGGTTTCTGTTGAAAGAATAACGCCTGACAGCGCAAACTACTATCTCCCCTTTTATAGTTGGGGTATAGGCGTGACCGGGCTTGAGTATTCGGAGAATAGTTTTTACACACACGTATCTTCATTAGAGCTATTTACCGCGACAGCCGCTACTCAAAAGAAAAATGTCGTTTATCCTTTATATCTCCAAACATATTTTAAAAGTAACAATCGAAAATCGAACCCTGTAATTGTGAGGTTCAAATTGAAAAAAATGCAGTAATATGAAAAAATGGAAAAAGCGGCATGCACCTATGAAACGTTATATACTTTTGATGGCAGGTTGTATTCTTTTCTTTACGGCTTGCATAAATAATGATTTAAATAAGTCAATTCGTACAGTTGACAGGTTTCCTTTGGAAACGGGTAAAGTAAATATAGTGTTTGATTCCTGCCTTATTAAAATTGATTCCACGCAGCAGACATTTTACAAGGTTTCTTTCGTAAAGGATAATTACTATTATGCATATAATGTTGCAGGAAAAGCGCTGGATATTTTTGACCTGAAAGCAAAAGAATTTAAGCATAGTGTTCCTTTTTCAGGGCCACCGGTTAGTGCTATTTTCGTTCAGTCGAAAGACAGCATATTTCTACTAAGCGACAAGTCAATTACCCTGATTAATGAAGGCGGCAAAGTTTTGAAGGAGCTGCACATAAACAGCAATAACAAAACTTATACAGGTTTTTTTCAAAAAAATTATATAGTATCAGATCCGGAATGTCAAACCCTGTTTTTCGATGCCGGGGAGAGGAAAGTTTATGTACATAGCATTGAACCTGTTTATGGCACCTGTTCGAAAAAGCATTTTAACGTTCCAATACTAACCTCTGCTAATATTGATTCAGGCTATTTTAGAACGGTACCCGTCTTCTTTTCCAATTCATACAACGAGAATTATTATGGATTTCAGGTTATTCCGAAGTTTCTATTCTTAGATGATAAAATTATTTACAATTTCCCCATTGATTCGAGAATATTTGTTTACGACAAAAAGTATGATTCAACAATAGCATTTCGTCCGGTATCAAAAATTTCGGTCAATGAGGCCACTCCTGTTCCAAAAGAATTTTGTCGTAACGACGATAAGAAGCTGGAGTACTACATAACAAATGTCTTTTTCGACAAGGTTATTTACTCTAAAGCGTTGGATCAGTATTTCCAGTTTAAAAGAGATGCCATGAACGGATTCGACAAGCCAAAGGAAAACGGGGAATACAGTACTATCAATGATAAAAAAATGATCATGTCAATTTTCGATAAAGACCTCCGGTTTAAAGCGGAAGTACAATTGCCTAAAAAAACAGGCTTGATCCTGAACTCATTTGCTGTTGACAGTTGTATTTATATTCCAACTTCCAAAGGAAAAGGTTCGCTGTATTTTTCAGTATTAAAAATCCAACAATGAGAACTCTTGCAATTTGTTTATCACTACTCATCTTTTTTTCGGCGTGCAAAAGGCACTCTAAACCAGTTTCTGAAGAATATGATGATGCAAAGCTTAAGCGCTTTTTAATAAAAGAATCCGCCATACAGAACACGGATCTCGATTCAACTTTTATCGTCTTTTTGCAAAGCGTTGATTGTATTTGTACCGAAAGTCATATAGCATTTGCAGTAAAACTTTTTAATTCACCTAAATACAGGAATTTTAAAAAAATTCTTATGGTTCCCGCGAAGAACCATAAAATTTTTATGAAGACTTTACCACGCGATATGGTCTGCCTGTTTGATGAAAACAGTAAGTTTGAAAGAAATGGTATTATTTCCACTACAGACAGGATGTTAATGTATGATAAACGCCAGCTGGCTTTGAACATTGACCTCCACAATGAGACAGACCTGACTGACATTGAAGAATATCTCGGACTTTAATTTCATTAAAAATAATCTTTATGAAAGCAACTATCCTTTTTTTATTTTTTTCGCTCACCATCGGTTTTACTGCCTTCAGCCAAAAGACGGATCCTAAAAAGGGCAGCTTTGAACTCGTTTCTGCAGATCTGGTTACATTGACAAAAGACTCAGCAACTACTATTTTTACCGGGAATGTAGATATTAAAGGAAAGACCTTTCATTTTAAAAAGGCCGGTAAGGTTGTGTATAACAGGAATGAGAATACTCTTTTGATCTACGATTGCGACAATATTGAATTTGCTGATTCCATATGTGTGATAAAGGGCGCTGATGGTAAAAAGTATTATCGATATAAGTTGTAATTTTTTTTGAAGTGCTGTTAAACTTAGTATACAAATGCCTAAATACTATTTCAACAGGTTCCAGTACCTGGATTTCTTAATCCGTACCAGGGCAACAGGAAATCCAGGCGAGCTGGCTAATAAACTAAATATTTCAAGACGAACAGTTTTCGAATATATTGAAATTTTAAAGTCTTTGGAGGCCCCCATAGCTTATGATAAATTTAATGAAACCTATTACTATACCGAGACCGGCAGCTTTAACTTTAAATTTCTAAAGACCATGTGTTAAAAATTTATCAGAACCATTTTATCCCGTTATTTTCCCAGGTAAAGATCCTTTCGTCTACTTCTGCAGAACTATCATGTAATAAATAAAGCGCGTTGGCAGGAACCTTTTCAAATATGAGACTGGATTGCCTTGCGGTTTGCACAGCAATGGTATTCCATTGGCCGTTATCCCACACATTCAATTCATACGTATGACCAGGAACTATATATAGATCGAGGTTTTTTCTATGCATCCCTACGGCAAACCGGATTTTATTGATACTTACCGGTTTCCCAAAATCCAGGCCTACCCAGGCCTTGTACTTCGTGGATCCATCAGACAAAAAGGTTGTTGTGAGATCATCGTCTACAGCCTTACCGGCGCCAAACGGATCGTTCGCAACCAGTGGTTTGGGACTGAATACCTTCGCCGTCAGTTTTCCGGATGGTGAGTATGCGGCCAGTTCACTTATATTGCAATCACGTTGCCAGTTCTTTCCGCCATAAAACCGCAGATACCGGAATTTTTGGGAACTGTACAGCGTGATCTCGTTCCAGTGTACACCTGGTTTTCGCCGGGGCGTGATATCATACAAGCTCACGGCATCGCTAAAATCTGGTTTATTTGCACCTTGCATACGTCCGCCAATAAAACTATTCATATCCACATATTGCGGAACCACCGGAGAGATCATCCTGCATTCCATTTCTTTTATTGGGTGCAGGCTGTCCGGTTTAAGAAAATGAAAGCTGCCATCTTTGTTCACTTCAATGGGATCAGCTGCCGGAGTAATTTCTGACTCGGAATAATAAACCGGAAGATATACAATATCGCGTTCCACGTTTTTCCAGTTACCCCGACCGTTTTCAACGTTGGCCCAGTCTACCGGTACCCAGTATTTATTGTTAAATAAAGAGAGATAGGCGTGTTTTGCTTCCTGCCTGGGAATCAGAGGAATCGAAATATCGGTGCAGGACGCATAGAGATTTGTAACATCCTTTATAAATGGCGAGGAAAGGGTAGACGGTATGGTTTCGTTTGAATCCCGTTGCATTTCCAGGCTGCCGGTATTCGCGTAGAGGGTATAACGAAAGATCTTACCTTTTTTTGTATCAGGAAAATGGGGAACACCCGGACTGTCTTCGGCTCCCAGGAACATGATAGATTTTCCGTTAGTGTCTATAATGAAATTGCAGTCGTGCCCAAGACTTCTTTGGGGCCACTGAGGCATAACATCGTTTCCTACAGGAAGGCCAAGTGCTCTCATAACGTAGGTTGCGAGGTCTGCCATTTCACGACAATTGCCCAGCCTGCTTGCGATGATCCGCGATGACCCCAGGTGAGGCATATGATTCTGCCTCATACTAAAGGTCCAGCCATCGGCCTTCAGCTTTTCATTAACGATATAGGCAGCTTCGATAGCGCTTCCGCCGGCACTTTTTATCGAGTCCAACAATGGACTAAATTGCCGGTAGATCTCCTCCTTGTTAAATTCAGGTATCTCGTCGTCTATAAAATAAGGCAAAACATACTCGCAAAATATATCAAAAGAGTAGTGCCTGCTCCAGGGTTGTGAAGTCCACACCTTATATGAAAAATCTATATTACGGATCAGGCTATCCGCTTTCACGGTTTGTAAATGGTATACCCGGGTGGCAGGATCAGATGAATAAGAGCCATACAACTTTTGCATCGAGTTCATAATATATTCGCCATGCCAGCCATCCCGTTTCACCAGCATCGAGTAATCCAGATAATGCCTTAGCCGGCTGCTTTCGTAGTAATAGTGGCCAGGTAATGCAGCGATCAGATAACAGGCTGCCTTGAGCTTCAAACTGTCTTCCGGTTTCCTGCTATAATTACGGATGACTTTGATCAGCTCAGATCTGTTAGCACCAGCGGCATTAAGGGCTGCTTTTACATTAGGTGGATAATTTGCCGTATCACAGGATGACAATGATGCTGCCAGCAGAGAACAAAAACCCAGGATAAGATATTTTACCATATCAATCATTTTATCAGTACAAACGGAATATCAGTAGAATCACTCGCCATTACCTTGAAACCGGTTTCCGTGAACCGGCTCCTGAATCTGATCGGATCAATGCATAACGGCAGGGATATTGGTATTGCCAGTGAATCATTCGGATGCAGTTGCAGCCCCTTTCTTTTATAGGAAAACAGTTCCCTGTTGGTTACCGTGTTAGTTGCAGAAAGATCCAGGTCTCCCGAAAAAGTTACCCTGGAATTCTTATTCCTGAGTATCAAAAGCGTGTCCATCCTCTCCTGATTGATGATCGTATAGAATCTCGATTTGTCAAACACAATAAATTCGTCCAGCCTTTCCATGGCGATACCGGGCCTGCCACCCCACAAACCTCCGTTGTCGAGGTCACTGTAAACCCTAACGGCGATTGTATTTTCCTGGTCCCACCGTATGCGGCTATCGCTGGCTGCTATCTTATAACATCTGAAACATAGTAATCCGGGAAACTTGTTCTTAAAGTCCGGATCGCCCCGGGCAGTGTCGGGCAGTACTACATTGTTTTCGCCAAGCAGGTGACCATTCAGGTACACCTGATCGTAAAACGCAATAAAACCCAAATTAATTTTCAGGCTATCATTAGCCAACCCGGTTTTTAAGGAAGAGGGAATGACAGTTTTAATATAATAGCCGGCATATCCGAAATATTCGGGATAGCCCTGGTTCTGCCAGTCTTTTTCAACCTCTATAGGCTTCCAGCCCGAATCGGTCAGATCTGTTCGCGAATAGTCAATATCGTCACCCATCTTGAATTTCCAGCCTTTCGTGAGTGAAATTGATGGAGGCACTTTATATGTCGTCTCTGGCTGTTGACAAGCAGGCAGCAGCAACAAAGGCAATAGCAGTAAACAATAATAACGAGGCAATACGGTAGATTTAGATCCTCAAAAATAAATCTCCGTGGTGCAATTATTTTGCACCGGCAAAAACCAGGCATGCAGTCTTTCCGGATTCATTTACACTACAGAGCTCGTTTCAGGAAACCTTCGCGGCACGTTCCGAACCGTGAAGGCGATTAGCTTTGTCTGCTAAATCATATCAAAAAAGATCAGGATGGCAGTGCCGGTAAAGGTCCTTTTTCTATGTTCCATTTACGTTTGTTTAGGTACAATCTCTGTAGCGCAGGTTAAAGAGGCTTCAGGCACCGGCTCCATAAAAGGACTAGTTAAGGACTCCGCTTACAACTTCATGCTCACCAGTGCCACCATTGCGGTGTATAAGGATAACGATAGTAGCCTGTTGCAGTATACCCTTCCCAATAATTTCGGTGAGTTTACCGTTCTGAAACTACCTGTTAATACACCATTAAGACTCATCATTACCCATATTGGCTACAAAGATTATGTAAAGAAGTTCATGCTTCCTGCCGACAAAAGAGAACTGGCTATGGACACGCTGTATATGCATCAGCTGGCGCGGGATAGCAGCGGCAAATCGTTGGATGCAGTAGTGGTTACCGCCATTGCCCCCATGCGCATGAAAGGCGACACGCTCGAGTTCAATGCCGAAGCTTTTAAAATGGATCCCAATGCCACAGCAGAAGACCTGATGCGCCGCCTGCCAGGAATTGTAATATGGGGCGATGGTGATATCACCTTTAACGGCAAAAAAATACAACAGATATTGGTGGATGGGAAACCTTTTATGGGCACCACCGATGTAACCGTAGCCACACAAAACCTGCCCAAAAATGCATTGGACAAAGTACAGATCTACCAGCAGTTCAATAAAAATAATCCGCTCGATAGTACCATGTATGCCAACCTGAAACTAAAGGAAGCTAAAAAAATGGGGTATTTCGGCAAAATTTCGGCAGGCATGGGTGTTTCCACGGCATCTTCAGCTAAAGATAAACGCTATGTTGCAGACGGTATGTTGAGCGGTTTCAATAAGAAACTGCAAATGTCCACCATAGCAGCCGCCAATAACATTAATAAAATAGCAGACAATGTGGATGTGCTGCTGAAAAACAGTTCATATAAAGGTGAGGGCGCGAACCTGGAATACCAGAGTGATTTTAATATGTTGGGAGTGAACAAGCCGGTTATGGGAGGGGCGCGGATTCAATACGATTTTTTACCTGAAGTGCAGTACCGCAAGATGAGCCGTTTGAAAGCAGATTATTTTATCAATCACAACAATAGAAACGTAATAAATACCAATCTGGAAAAAAAATTTATAACGGCAGACACGATTCTATCGCAACAATCCGGCAGCTCATCTTACAACTATAGCGACGACCAGCATGCCGGCATTTCCTATGAACGCGAAACAGAAAACTCTTTCCTGACTGTTTCGGCCTCCGGCACCATTAATGAAGGTAAAAGCAAAAACGAAAGTAACAGTACACAGGAAAAGACAGGCATGGGGATTATTAATAAAACCACCTTAATAAGCGAAAGTAACAGTACCGCCAAACATATACAGGCAGGTTTTTCTTTTACCAGGCAGGATCCGGCTTATTTTCAAAACGTGACTAAAAGAAGAATACCAACTGAATTTACATTTAGTTACAACATCAGCGCCAATGAAAATACTGCAAGAACTGCAAATCAAAGCAGTTATATATTTGTCAATGAACCCCAACGCAACCTAAATGTGTCGCGCATATACGATCAGCCGGGCAATAACAGCACAACACATAAATTCAATATAAGCTATCCGCAATTAAAGGAATTGCTGTTTGGCAAAAGAAGCTTCGGCGGTATTGAAATGGAAATAGGTGCAGCATACCTGCTGAACTTCAATGATAATAAAGAGGCAGTACGCGAACTGGATTCTGCTACCCATGCATATATGCCCAATACTGATCTTAGTTATAACAGAAAGGAAACAGTAAGGGATTTTACGCCCAAATTCGGTTTATCAAAAAGGTTTTATAAGGGGCTTACCAACAGGTACAGTAAATATTTGTCGATAAATGTTAATGCCATACAACAATATTATATGTATGCTGCTACCAGCACGCAGCCCATTCAAAATATTGACTACAGGTATCAAAAGTTTATACCCGATGCTTTCATAGAATACTTCAACCATCAATACGGTCAGTATGAAATAAAATGCAGTGTTGGTTATAACGGTAAAGCGTACTATCCTGCTGTATGGCAAATGGCGCCTTTAACAGACAGGTTAAACCCGCTGTATGTAGCTAAAGTCAATATAGCCCTGAAACCCGAATACCGGCACGATATAAATTTGAGATGGAGTTTTACCACCCGTGCACCTAAAAATCCCTGGAATATTGAAGGTGAGATCGTGCGGGAAAAAGTTGACGACGCTATTGCGGATAGCACCTTTTATAATGATGCAGGTGGCAGAACCGTCTATATGATAAATATCAACGGGAAAAAAAACTTCAATGGCAATATCAATATACGAAAAGCAATCGCAATCAATAAGACTAATACTTTTGAATTCGGAGCCCGGTACAGTTACGGTTTATCAAACGACCCGCGATATATTGACAGCAAATTAAACACTTCTATCAGCAGAAGCCAGGGTGGGCTGATTAATGTAAGCTACCGCCGTAAAGAAATTGTGCAGGTAAAGCTGGAGCAGGGTTTAAATTACAATAATGCGGAGCAACATGGATTTAACGACAACCGGTTCAAAAGCAATAACTGGTATACAAGCGCGATTGCTACATTACAGTTCCCTAAAAACCTGGTTTGGAGCAGCAATATTACATATAACCGCAGTGTAGCCGACGGCCAGAATATGATCAACTACACCATCTGGAATGCCAGTCTTACTTATCGTTTTCTAAAAGATAATCAGGGCGAAGTAAAGTTTTCAGCACTGGACCTTCTAAAGCAGAACAAAGGCATTATTAACACGGTTAACGGCAATGTGCAGAACTTTGGTTATACGAATGTGTTACAACAATACTATATGATCACTTTGGCATACTATCCCAGGAAGTTTGGAAAATAAACGAGTTCTTAGTTCTTAGTTTCTGGTTCTTTAACTAAAAACTAAGAACTAAGAACTTTTTCAAGAAATACCCTCTTCGTGGCATTGGTCAATATAAAAAAACGGTCTACTTTTATTTTGTCTTCCAGATTCCGTTACCACCCTATTTAAATAATCCACTTTCCGATTAGTTAGCAATCAGCTCATTTCAGGAATTTTCAGACAGGCTTTGTATATCCTACATGTTTTCATAAATAAACTATTTATGAGTAATACCCTTTTGACAAAAAATTCCCCAAAAGAAGAGCCCGACCAAACAACAGCATCACAACCCAACTCCAATAGTTCCAACAACCCCAAAGAAGAATCCTTTGCGCAGGCGCCACAGATCAGTCTGCCAAAGGGAGGCGGGGCTATTAAAGGGATAGATGAAAAATTTTCCGTTAATGCGGTAAATGGCACTGCAGGCTTATCTGTTCCCGTTCCGGTTTCTGATGCACGGGGCTTTTCACCATCATTGCAGATCAGTTATAACTCCGGTTCGGGCAATGGATTGTTCGGTATGGGCTGGTTATTAAACATCGGGTCCATTAAACGCAAAACCGAAAAGGAATTGCCGCAGTATATCGACGAAACAGACAGCGACACCTATATATTATCGGACGCAGAGGACCTGGTGCCTGCGTTTAAAAAAGACAATGCCGGCAACTTTATCATCGATGGCAATGGGAACTATGTGCTGAATGAGGTGAGTGTGAGTCTGGGTGGAACGGCTTATCTCGTGCGACAATACCGTCCGCGCATTGAAGGCGCTTTTTCTCGTATTGAAAGATGGACGGACACCGGCACCGGTTATATTCACTGGCGCGTTATTTCAAAAAATAACGTTACCTCACTCTATGGAAAAAGCCCCGCAGCACGCGTGGCTGATCCCCTGAACGACAAAAGAATATATGAATGGTTGCTCGAATTCGCCTACGACGATAAAGGCCATTGCATATTATATATATATAAACCGGAAGATGGTGTTGGTCTTGATGCGTCATTACTACATAACAAAAACCGAACGAATGGTAATACTTTCTTTTCGAACACATACCTAAAGCGCGCCCTGCATGGAAATAACACGCCCTATACCAGTCAGGGTGAGGTGTTTCCGGCTACAAATCAGTTTATGTTCGAAACAGTTTTTGATTATGGTGAGCATGATCCGGTGAATCTTCCATTTAATGAAATCACTGCATGGCATTTCAGACCAGATGCTTTTTCGCAGTATCGCCCTGGGTTTGAAGTACGCAATTGTCGTTTGTGCAACCGCATTTTGTTATATCACCATTTCACTGAATTACCAGGCGGTTCTGCGCTCATCAAATCACTCTCCTTTCAATACGATAATAACGGCCTCGACGGATTTACTTTTTTAAAACAGGTGGTAAGCACGGGTTACACCAAAAACGATGATGCCAGCTATACGCAAAGCTCCTTCCCGCCCCTTTCTTTCGAATACCAGCAACATGTATGGAATACCAATGTAAACACGATCTCCCCTGAACAGGTGGCCGATCTGCCGGTTGGTATCGACGACTCCAATTATCTGTTTGTTGATCTGTACAGCGAAGGGCTCTCAGGCATTCTTACCGAACAAAGCGACGCCTGGTTTTATAAAAACAATCTGGGCGACGGGCAGTTTACGCCGGCCATACCGGTAATGCCCAAACCTTCTTTTAATGGCATCTCCGGTCAGTTGCAGTTGCTTGAACTGGAAGCCAACGGAACAAAACAGATCGTAAACTGGCAGTCGGAGCCAAAAGGTTTTTTTGAACTGAGCGATGAAGCCGAATGGCAGGCATTCACGCCATTTGAATCTGTTCCCAATATTAATCTGCGTGATGCCAATACCCGTTTGGTTGATTTGAATGGAGATGGCCTTGCCGATGTACTGATCACCGAAGACCAGGTGTTAACATGGTATCCATCGAAAGGGAAAAAAGGATATGAGGAATCGAAACGGGTAGCCAAATCATGGGATGAAGAAAAAGGTCCGTCCATTGTTTTTTCAGATGAAAAGCAATCGGTTTTTCTGGCCGATATGAGTGGGGATGGATTGCAGGACTTTGTTCGTATACGTAACGGCAGCGTTTGCTACTGGCCGAACCTGGGCTATGGAAAATTTGGCGCCAAAGTAAATATGGACCACTCCCCCGTTTTTGATTTCGACGATCAGTTTGCGACTTCAAATATAAAACTCACAGACATCGACGGGTCGGGCACTACCGACATTATTTACTTCGGCCGTAACCAGTGTTTCATCTGGCTAAATCAGCAGGGCAATGGCTTTTTACAAACGCCCAAACTAATAGAAGCCTTTCCTGACTTCAATGGCTCCAATAAAGTAAACGTGATCGACTTGCTGGGAACCGGCATGAGTTGTATTGTATGGAACAGCCCACTGCCGAATAACAGGAATATGCCGCTGAAGTACATCGATCTGATGGATAGTAAGAAGCCGCACATCCTGATCGGTTATAAAAATAACCTGGGTAAAGAAATTGAGCTGGAATACACCCCATCCACAAAATATTATATCACCGATAAATTAGCGGGTCAGCCGTGGATAACAAAGCTGCACTTTCCGGTGCATTGTGTTTCGAAAACGGTGATATACGACCGCATCATGAAAACCCGTTTCGCCAGTGAATACTCATATCACCATGGATATTACGACCATTTTGAAAAAGAGTTCCGCGGGTTTGGAAGAGTAGAACAAAAAGACAGCGAGAACATCACCCATTTTATTTTACAGGGCGGCACCAATGCTACCATTGAGCAGGACCTTCATCAGCCGCCTGTACTTACAAAAACATGGTTTCATACAGGGGCCTTCTTAGACCGGGGGAAAATACTCAATCAGTTTGCGCATGAGTATTTTCAAAATACACTGGTGCCGGAAGCCAGTTTGCCTGAACCTGATCTGCCTGCTTCTTTCACCATTCAGGAATACCGCGAAGCGCTGCGCGCCTGTAAAGGAAGCCTGTTACGCAAAGAAGTATATGCACTGGATGCATCTGCCGATGAGAAGAAACCATATGTGGCGGAACAACATAATTGTCTTATAAAACTGTTACAACCCGCCGGTAATAACAGGCATGCCGTTTTCTTTACACACGAAAGTGAAGGCGTTACTTATCATTACGAGCGCAACCCCGCCGACCCGCGCACCGCTCATTCTTTTGTTTTCGATATAGATGCATATGGCAACATTGTACAAAGCGCCAGTGTAGTATATCCCAGAAAGATAGATCCATTGCCGGCTGCCGAACAGGTGCAGCTGCATATCACCTTTACAGAAAATACTTTTACCAACGATATTCAGCAGAACCTGGATTACCGGGCGCCTCTCCTGCATTTTACAAAAACATACGAACTAACAGGTATTGCAACACCGGCCGGTTATTTTGTGTTGAATGATCTTAAAACCGATTGCATCAATGCAGCCGTTATTGATTATGAAGTAACACCCAACGGTTCTTTACAAAAAAGATTCATAAAATTTGAAAGAACTCAATACCGCGGCAACGATGGTACTACTATATTATCTTTTGGTACTATTGAATCAAAAGGACTGGTACATCAAACGTTTAAAGCCGCTTTTAACAATGCTATTCTAAACAATGTTTTTAATCCGAAGATCACTTTAGCTGCCTTAACCGCGATTGTAACAGATGCTACAAAAGGCGGATATCTTTTCGCTGATAATTATTTCTGGATCCCTTCCGGCACCACCAACTATGATACCGCGCACTTCTTTTTGCCAACCATCTATACCGATCTTTTCGGCAATACCACGCAGGTGCAATACGATAGCCGTTATTTGTTTGCTGCTCAAATAACCGATGCGCTCGGCAATGTGACGCAGGTTGATAAATTCAATTACCGGGTATTAACGCCGTATGTAATAAAAGACGCCAACGATAATTTATCTGCCGTTCGGTTTAACGAACCCGGTATGGTCATCAGTACCTTTGCCATAGGAAAGAAAGGAACCGATGCGGGTGATGAATTTGATGATACCAAAACGGAAGCACAGGGAGCCAATGATTTCCCCGGCGCTATCATGCAATACAATCTGCTGGAATGGTACAATCAAACACAATCTGCCGGCTTTGATCTCAATAACTATAAACCAAAACCCAATTATGCCAGAACACGCACCCGGGAAACCCATTATAACGCCGATCCGCTTCATATAACCAACTGGCAGGAAGCTTATGAATATTCAGGCGGAAGCGGCAACATCGTATTAAAGAAAGTGCAGGCTGAACCGGGCGCTGCATTACGGGTGAATGATGATGGTACTGTTACCAGTATTCCCGATACATCACCCGATCTTCGGTGGACGGGCAACGGAAGAACCATCGTAAACAATAAAGGCAATGCCGTAAAACAATACGAGCCCTATTTCAGTGTAGCGCCTGCCTTCGATGATGAAAAAGATATGGTGCAGCTGGGCGTAACACCGGTTATGCATTATGATCCTTTAAACAGAATAATACGTACAGACGCTCCGAATAAAACGTTCACTAAAGTTGAGTTTACACCGTGGCTGCAAAAGCACTACGATGCCAATGATACGGTGAAAGACAGTCAGTGGTACGTTGACCTCGGAAGCCCTAATCCGCTCAACCCTGAACCTGCTAATCCCGACGTGCGCGCTGCCTGGCTGGCAGCCAAACACTACAATACGCCCGTAATCAATCACCTCGACAGTTTGGGAAGAAATTTTTTGAGTATCAACACAGATGGTGGTGTTAATATTGAAATGAGGAATGTGCTTGATATAGAAGGAAACCTGTTGCAGGTGATTGACGGGTCAAACCGCGTAGCCGTAGAACACCACTATGGAATGGGTGGCCATACACTAAAACAGATCAGTATAGACGCAGGCAGTCGCTGGAATATACAGAATGCAGCCGGCAAAGCCTTATTAAGTTTTGATGACAGAGGCCATCAGTTCAGCACTGAATATGATACGCTTCAACGTCCTGTTTCATTGTATGTAGAAGAAAGCGGCACCACCACCCTCTTTCAAAAAACGGTGTATGGCGAAAGCCTGCCAGTTGCCACTGCAAAAGCAAATAACCTGTTGGGCAAAGCATACATACAATACGATCAGGCAGGCATAGCCACCAGCATACAATACGATTTTAAAGGCAATCTGCTACACAATAGCTTTCAACCGGTTTCCGATTATCAGCACACCATTAACTGGTCTGTCATTACATCGGTTCTTCTTGAAACAGACATCTACGAAGGCAACAGCGAATTTGATGCATTGAACCGGGTTACAAAAACAATCGCACCACATACAGCACTAACACCGCAAAGCGAGATCACAGCATCCTATAACGCAGCCGGTTTGCTTGAAACGGTAGACGTAAAGATCAGAGGAGCGGCTACGGCGACTCACTTTGTAACCAACATCAATTACAATGCAAAAGGTCAGCGGGAGGAAATATATTACGGCAATAACACCAAAACCGGTTATACCTACGAAAAAGAAACATTCCGTTTAATACGGTTGCTTACTACCCGCAACGGCGGCGCGACCATATTGCAGGACCTGAATTATACATTCGATCCCGTTGGAAATATTACAGAGATCCATGACAATGCACAGGCAGATGTGTTTTACGACGGTGAACTG
>Ga0068855_100005784_pt1 | contig 15093 bp, 9 predicted proteins | sample KBSCornC52_FD_66592 | JGI IMG/M metagenome (GOLD analysis project Ga0068855, IMG submission 66592) | Corn rhizosphere microbial communities from Kellogg Biological Station, Michigan, USA - KBS Corn C5-2 | ecosystem: Host-associated > Plants > Roots > Rhizosphere > Soil ...
CACCATCCTGAACGCCTGCAAAGCCAATCACAAGTTCTTCCTCAATACGATGACCCCGACCGACGTGGTCTCCATGATCAAGGAAGGCGTGATGATCGGGCCCGCAAGTCCGCAGGCAGCGGAAATCGGCCGCAAATATACGCATCGGCAGATGCCCTGGTAGGCATCGCTCGCCCCAATAAAAGCGCACAGGCCGCCACCTGGGCGGCGCGTTGTGCGCGGAAAGAAAGAAGACACCCTGGTAAAACCGTACAAGATGACGAGAACTGTTTTTGCTTTGCTTCTGGCCGCTGCGGCGGCCTCGGCGCAGAATCCGAACAGCCTGACGCCTGCCGAAAAGTCGGCGGGCTGGCGACTATTGTTTAATGGCCGCGACCTGACCGGCTGGGAAGCGCGATCGACCTCAAAACCCGGCGCAAACGGGGACTGGAAAGTGGAAAACGGCGCGATCTCCTGTCCTGGCACGAGTCCCGGATGGCTGAGCACAAACGATAGTTTTTCCAATTTCCATCTGAAACTGCAATTTCGGGGCGCTGAAAAGGTCAATAGCGGCGTCTTCCTGCGGTCCCAAAAGGAGGGCCAGCCGCACGTTACCGGTTTTGAGCTGCAGATCTGGAATTACCAGCCGGCAGGCTACAACACGGGCAGCCTGGTGGGGGCGGTGAAAGCAAGTCCGGCCAAAATCCTCGGCGATCAGTGGAACGACTATGACATCACCGCCGACGGCAATCATTACGTAGTCCTGCTAAACGGAAGCACCCTGCTCGACACGCGTAATCCGACCCACAACTCGGGCGTGATCGGCTTCCAGTGCCAGCCGGATAACCCGATCGAATTCCGCGATATTCGGATCGTGTCCCTCCAGCATTAAACTGCCGCCTGTTCGCCGAATTCCGTCGCTCGCTGCCACCGGCCTTCAAAAAGATGTTTCATCGCCTCGCCAAGGCCGGCGTGCTCGAAAACCAGAGAGGTCCAGGTCGGTTTGCTGATCACGGGATCGAGCAGGGCGATCAGGCCCTGCCGCCCATCGAACAAGGCCAGCTTCAGAGGCAGAGAGGCCGCCTGGCGAATTTCTACGCCCGCAGCAGCGTACTCCGTCAGGCGCTGGCGGTGGGGCTCATCGAGCGTCCCGCTTTCGATCAGCAGCCGGCAGGAGACTCCGTTCATCCGCGCCTGCCGCACCAGCATTTCGTCAAGCGGGTCGACCGCATAGGGCGGCCGTGAAAATTCCAGGTACTCGGTCGTGACTTCCGCCAGCATCCGGCGGTATTCGGCGGCCGTCTGGGCAGGTTCGGCCACAATCCGGAGGAAATCGAGCGTGCCGCGGCCGCCCTTGCCCTCCGAATAGAGGCCGTTCAGATCCTGCATCAGATTGTTCGCCGAGCGCGACTGGTCCGTCAGCTCGTGCTCGAGCAACTGCCGTTTTCGGGCGAGAAACGCCGGAATCGCAAGATTCGGCTCGACGGCGGAGAAAAGCTTGGTCCGGTCCTGTACCACCCGCGCAAAGCCTTTTTCCACAAGGCTGTCCAGCACCTCGTAAATTTTCTGTCGGGGAACATGAGCCCGCGGCGCCAGCTCCAGCGCCTTGAAACGTGAATGCCCCAGAAGTACCAGATAGGAACGGGATTCATAGGCATTGAGTCCGAGCTGCTGGAGGCCGCGCCAGAACCGCTGGTATTCGACCTCGGATAAATCCTGATTCATCGTTCTCCACTCTATCCGATGCACCCGACTTCACGACTGGCTGTACCCGGGGGGTACTACTTCGGACATAGCCCATATAAGTTATAGAAGGTGTATTGACAAGTACCGTACTAGAACTTTAGACTTGACCAAAGGACCGAATTTGGATTCTTTTGTCACATCCATTACACCGGATTCGAACGGAAACGGGAAAGTAAAAAATGGTTCTGAACGAGCCATTCAGATCTTCGTCATAGACGATCAAAGCCTGATGCGCGACGGACTGGTGGGCCTTCTGTCGAATCAGCCCGATTTCGAAATGGTGGGAACGGCAGAATCGGCAGTTCATGCCGTGGATCAGATTTCACGGCTCAAGCCGGATATCGTCCTCCTCGGCTGGCCGGGAAACTCCGCAGGAAGCCAGCGGATATTCACTACGGTTCGCGACGGAAAAATGCCATGTCGCATTATTCTGCTCACGAGCGAAGGCGGCAGAGACGATCAGTTCGAAGCCGTGCGGCAGGGGTGCTGCGGGATCGTTCCGAGAAGCTCAGCCACGGAGATGCTGCTCAAAAGTATCCGCCGGGTCCACGCAGGCGAACTCTGGCTGGATCGAATGACGTCCGCGGAAATCATCCGGCGTTTCGCGCGCAAAAATGGCGGTCCCTCGCTTCCCGCGCCCGTTCGCCAGGGCAACCGCGACCAGGGCGGCAGCCTCAGCCAGCGGGAACGCGAAATTGTTTCCCTCGTGGCCCAGGGCTTCAAGAATAAAGAGATGGCGGAGCGGATGTTCATCAGCGAACAGACCGTGAAGAATCACCTGCACAACATTTTCGATAAGCTCGGAGTTTCAGATCGCCTGGAACTGGCGCTCTACGCGATCCACAACAACCTGCACGAAGCGTAATTAACGAATCACGGCTCGCGCGGCGCAATGCCGAGCGAGCGCATCTTCCTATATAGATTGCTCCGCTCGAGTCCGAGAAGTTCAGCCGTCCGGCTGACGTTTCCGCGCGCTTCTTCCAGCTTCTTCTGAATATATTCGCGTTCCGCCGCCTCCCGCACATCCTGCAAACTGCCGAACCGCTGGCCCGGTTTTTCGGCCGATTGACGTTTCGCCTGCTGCAGCGGAATGTGTCGCGCGTCGATCCGGCTCTGCGGGTGCAGAATCACGATCCGTTCGATCAGATTGCGCAACTCCCGGACATTCCCGGGCCAATGGTATTCCTGGAGCAGATCGAGAGCCTGCGGCGTAAGCTGCTTGGGCTTGCGGCCGTAAGCGCGTGTGAACTCCTCGAGGAAGTAAGAGGCGAGCAGCGGAATGTCTTCTCTTCGCTCGCGCAGCGGCGGGACGTGAAACGGAATCACGTTCAACCGGTAGAAAAGCGCCTCCCGGAAATTCCCCTTTTCGATCTCCTCCTCGAGATTGCGAGCCGTCGCCGCGACCACCCGCACATCCACCTGGACGGATTCGAGAGCGCCGACGGGCTCGAAGCGTTGTTCTTCGAGGGCGCGCAGTACCTTCGCCTGTGTACGCAGACTCATATCGGCGACTTCATCGAGAAACAGCGTGCCGCCATCGGCTTTCTGAAAACGCCCGATCTTGCGCTCGCTTGCGGCGGTAAAACCGCCCTGCATGTGGCCGAACAATTCGCTCTCGATTGAATCTTCCGGAATCGCCGCGCAATTCACGGCCACAAACGGCTTCGCGGCCCGCGGACTCAGCGCGTGCAGGGCATGCGCCACCAGTTCCTTGCCAGTACCGCTTTCCCCGTAAATCAGCACGCGGCCATTGGTGCTCGCCATCAGCGCCAGTTGCTGCCGGAGCGCTTTGAGCGGAACGCTCTCGCCGACAATCTCGTGCCGTCCGCCGGACGATTCCCGCCACTGTTCGTTTTCAAGGCGGAGCCGGCGATGCTCGATGGCGTTCTTCACTACCAGCAGGGTGCGGTCGATCGAGAGCGGCTTTTCGAGAAAGTCGAAGGCGCCGAGCCGGGTAGCGCGCACCGCGGTCTCGATGGTGCCATGCCCGGAAATCATCACGCTGACCGGTCGATCGGCCGGGGGAATGCTCTGGATACGGTTCAACGTTTCGATGCCGTCGATCCCGGGAAGCCAGACATCCAGCAGAACGACTTCAAACAGCGAGCGGGCGAGCGCGTCGAGACAGCTCTCGCCGCTTTCGACCGCCTCGACCGCAAAATCTTCATCGGCGAGGACGGCCTTGAGCGACTGCCGGATCCCGGGTTCATCGTCCACTATCAGGATTCGGGGATTCTTCATGCGTTCACGGTCGCGCCATTCACCGGGCTCCGGTCCTCAGTGCTCGCGGCCGGGATTTCGACGGTGAATGTGGCGCCACACGGTTTATTGTCCTCGACGCGAATGTTCGCGTTGTTCTCGCCGAGAATGTGACTGACGATGGCGAGCCCGAGACCCGTGCCCCGGCCTTTGGTGGAGAAGTAAGGAAGGAATAGCTTTTCCTTCTGCTCCGCGGTGATTCCGCTGCCGGTATCGGCAACCACAATCTCGACAGAATCAGATTCCCCGGCGCGCGTCTGTACCGCGAGTTCACGCGCGGGCGAATCCACCATGGCTTCGGCGGCGTTATCGACCAGATTGACCACCACGCGTTTGATCTGCTCCGGATCCACCACGACCTGAGGCAGATTCGGAGCGAGGTCCACGTGCAGGGAGATGCCGTCAAGCCGCCCTTCGAAAACGCTGAGCCCGCTTGCGACCGCATCGTTCACATCGCAGAGCACCGGGCGGGCCGCGGGCAGGCGCGAGAACTGGGAGAATTCATCGACCAGCCGCTTCACCGAAGCGGTCTCATCAAGGATGGTGCCGACGCATTCCCGCAGCGCCTTATCGACGGCCGGCGGAAGCGACGCGCGGTTCGCCTGGCGGATGATGCGTTCGGCGCTGAGCGTGATGGGCGTGAGCGGATTGCGGATTTCATGCGCGACTCGCCGCGCCACTTCACTCCAGGCGGCGGTTTTCTGGGCGCGCAGCAGATCGCTCGTATCTTCGAGAACGATGACGAAGTCCGAACTGCGGCCGCCACGGATGGCGGCCACGGTGATGGCAAGATGCAGGGTATTTTCGCCGCTCCGGATTTCCAGTTGCCGGTTGGTGACGCCCGTACGGCGGGCGCGGTTGATGAGATACCGAATCTCCGCGGCGTCTTCGCGGGAGAAGATGCCCTCGAGGCGAGTAGCCTCGCGCACCGGCGTTCCGGGAAACATCTCTTCCAAAGCTTTGTTCACTCGCTCGATGCCTCCGCTGGAATCGATCGAGATCACGCCGCTGGGAATGCTTTCGAGAATCGCCTCCGTGAAGCGGCGCCGCGCTTCGAGTTCGCCGCGGTTGGCTTCGAGATCGGCCGTCATGCGATTGAAGCCGTCGACGAGTCGCGCCAGCTCATCGATCGCGCTCACGTTGACGCGATACGAGAGATTGCCGCGGCTGACCTCCTCGGCGGCATGCAACAGCGCGGAGATGGGACCGCTGATCTGGCGCGCAAGAAACTGCGCCAGCCAGATCGCCACGAAAAGCACGAACATCGCGATCAACATCAACAACTGGAGATAGTTGTGGCGGATCAGTTTGCGCTGCTCGCTGAGTTGATCGAACTCGCGGTGAAATCTTTCAATCTGCGCCTGCTCGGCACGCACATCGATGGGAATGGCGGAAGCGAGCACGACGCTTCCGGGCGTCGAATTCGAGACTGCAACGGGCGCGGTGACGACGACGAAGCCGCGGTCGTCTGGTTTCGGAAATATCCCCCAGGAGGCGGCGCGTGGACCGCAGCCGGGCGTTCCCTCACTGCACGGCCTGTAGAGCGCGGCGGCGGATATGGAATGATCCACGCAGAACTTTCCCAGCCATGACCAGGAAAGTTCCGGGCTGCCGGAAACGGCGGTTTTTACTTCTGGTCTTGCGGCCAGCAGTTCGGCAGTGGCGTGGGCGGCGGCGCGCGTCTGCCGGTCGAGAGAATTGGCGAGCGCCGTGAGGTCCACCAGCTCGCGCTCCGTGGGCCGGGAAAACCAGCGCTGCAGCGTAGCGCTCAAGACGTAGAAGCTGAAAAAGACCATGAAGAAGACCGGCATCAGGCTGAGCAGCAGAGCGCCCACCATCAGCTTGGTGCGGATACGCGAGCCTGGCCGGTCCGCGCGGCGATCGATCCACAGCTTGATCATGAGGCGCATGAGCATGAAGCCCAGCGTGGTCATGAGCAGGAATATGACGATCGAAATGCCGTAGAAAATGAAGGTCTGTTCGGGGTCTTCGGGAGAGATGGAGCCGAAATTACCAGGGAACGAGCCCTGCCAGATCAGAACCGTAGCGGAAACGATCAGCAGTATTGCCGCAAGGCTGTAAAACAGGCGTTTGGGCATCCGGCGCTGCTCGTTTCTTTACGCGCACAACGCCCGCCCGAGTGGCGGGCTGTGCGCTTTCTCTCTTTACGCGCACAACGCCCTCCCGAGTAAGCGGGCGTGCGCGCTTTTCAGTATATCGGCAAGCGAAAGCGTATCGAAAAAGCGCCTAAAAGGTGACGCGAGCGGCAATCTGCAGATTGCGGTTGCCGTCAAAATATCCGTCCACGCCAGCGAAGGAGGAAACGTCGGCGTCGGTCGTATTCACGTAGAAACTGGCGTGATTGAAGGCATTGTAGAGTTCGAGCCGGAGTTGGAGAGCGATGCGCTCCGTGATGCTGGTGGTCTTGTACAGTCCGGCGTTCACGTTCCACGTTCCGCGGGCGTAGATGGTGTTGCGGCGCAGCATGTTCGCGGGAAACGGACCGAAATCGCTGACGCCGACCTTCGGGTTGTACCAGACGCCGGCCTGGGAAGTGATAGAGCCGGGGAAGGCGTAATAAAGAAAGCTATCGGCAAGGCCCGCGGCAGGAACGTTGGTGACGCCTTTGCGCGGCAGCGGTCCGGAGGCTTCGGCGCGCTCGCAAAAGTTGTATGCGTTCGCGCAGTCATATAACGTGAACGGGCTTCCGGTGCGGGCGGTGAAGATCGGAGAGATCTCCCATCCGCCGAGATACCGGTGCAGGGAGCCAGTTCGAAACCACGGCAGTTCCCAGATAGCCGATACGGCGAGGCGGTGGCGGACATCGAAATCGGCGCTTCCGCGGTCGAGTGCGGGCGCGAACGGATTGAGGAATCCAAGCACGAAATTTCCATGGGGCGGATAGCTGAAGGCGCTGCTCAGATTGTCGATCGCGTGCGAGAACGTGTAGTTCGCATCGAGAGTAACGCCGGTCCGCCAGAAGTTTCTGGTTACGATGCGAGCGATGCCAGCATTGTAGGTAGAGTTTCCTCCGTTGGCTCTAAGATCGATATCCGAATATTGGGGATTCAGGCGCGCCGTGCACGTTCCCGGGAATCCGAACGAACCGGGCGTACAGGGCGCGCCGAGGTAGATATTTGCAGCGCCCGCCGGGTTGACGTTCGAAACAGAATAGAGGCGCTCGCCTCGGGAACCGGAATACGAGAGACTCGCGGCGGTGCTGCTTCCCAATGCGCGATCGATGCTGGCGCTGAAGATGTGGGCATAAGCGGTACGCAGATCAGGATCGATGGCGCGGAGAGTGGAAGGCGGAAGCGTCCGGACACCGCTGGATGCGAAAGGCCAGGAGTTGTTCGTCTGAATCGGAATGACCGGTAGATCTGCGCCGGCGAGGAGCGAGAGGACCGCATAGTTCGGCGGATTCTGGATGATGTTGTATGTCAGATTGCCGAAAGGCCGTTCATACGCGATGCCATAGCCGCCGCGCACGACGGTGCGTCCATCGCCGAAGAGATCGTACGCGACGCCGAGGCGTGGCGCGAAGTTGCGCCAATCCGGCTTCCAGAGTTTCCCGAGCGAGCTCGCCGGAACGGTGGATACGGCGCCGGCGGCGATCTGCTGCTGCAGAGTAGAGCCTGACCCCGGGTAGAAGTTCGAATCGAGCGCGGGATTGGAGTTGTGCTGGACGCCGTAGTACTCCCAGCGAAGACCGAGATTCAGCGTAAGCCGCCGCGTGAACCTCCACGTATCCTCGGCGTACAACGCCGAGTCCCGATACCGGTCGCTGCGCGCAAACGAGGGCGGTCCTGCGGGAAGAGTGATGGTTTGGCCCGGGAACTTGCCCTGCGGATCAATGGCCGTAGCGAATTCATGAAGCTGGCCCGTAAGAAGACCGTCGATGGCGCTCCCGGCCGTGGTCCCAAGACCTTCAACGGCGTTCTGAAATGCTCCGAAGGCCCTGTTGTCCTGGATATAAGTGAACTCGCCGCCGAAGCGGAGATCGTGCCTGCCAAATAGCCTTGTGCCATCCGCGGCGACGCTGGCGATATTTTGCGGACCTCCGGAGGGCAGCACGCCGCCCGGACTTTGCGGGTTGTAGCCGGGGAGGAGGACCGGTTGCCCGGCGAGCGAGACGGGAGCGAGGGCGCTCATATATAAGGTCGGGCCGGGCGGGTTCGCGCCCAGCGGCTCCATGTTGGAGAGGCGGCTGAAGGTGGCGCGAACGCTGCCTGAAAGAGATGGCGACCATTGGCGATCGCCCGAGATGGTGAAGCGATTATCGAAAAATCGCGCCCCGGTATCGTAGCCGAGGTACGGGCTGGAGCTTGTGGAACCAACGGAATCCGATTCACTCCAGAGCGCGTAACGCGCGGCCAGCCGGGTGCGCGCGTCCCGGACATAATCGACATTTCCCACAATCGCGTAGCTGTTCTGTGGAGCGCCTCCGCCGAGGTCGGCTGGAGACCGCCAGGCGACCTCATTGAACATGGGCGTGGCGCCGGGGAGCGCAAAACACGGGTCGGTTACGGTGACGCCGCGGGTGCACGGGTTCAGCTGCGCTTTGGAAAACGTGTTGAGGACGCGAATTCCTGGACGGAGGCTGCCGTATTGCGTGAAGAACTGGCGGGTCGCAGCGGCGGATGCGCTGAGCAATTCCGGCGCGGGTACGAGCGCGAGTTGCGTCTGGCCGCCGCGGATGCGGAGAAGTTCCGTGTTCTGAAAAAAGAAAAGCCGGCTTTTCACGATGGCGCCACCGACGGAATAGCCGAACTGGTTGCGGTTGTAAACGCCTTTTGCGATACGGCTGGCATTGTTGAGGAAACTGTTGGAATCGAGCGCGGAGATCCGGTTGAATTCGTAAGCCGAACCGTGCAACTCGTTCCCGCCGGAGCGGCTGATCACGCTGATGACGGCTGAGCCGGCGCGCCCATATTCGGCGGTGAAGCCGCTCGTGACGATGCTCAATTGGTCGACGGATTCGAGCGGCAGCCGCAGGCCTGAAGTGGGTGCGAACTCATCGTTATTGCCTGCGCCATCAAGGACAAAATTCGTGCCGGAAGCCCGGAGGCCGTTGATGGCGAATCCCGCGCCGAGGCCACTGGGATCCGTCGGGGAGAGATTTGGGGCGGTCGCAACGAAATCGTAGGGATCGAGCGTGAGAGAGGGAAGGGCGCGGAGTTGGGCCGCATCGAGGATGGATTCGACGGTCTGGGTCTCGAGATTCAGGTCAGGCGCGTTCGAGGGTTGGATGGTGATCTGAGGATGATCTCCGGCGAGGGTGACATCGAGGCGGACTTCCTGGCCCCCCGCGATATGCAATCGCTGCTGCGCCTGAGCACGTCCGGGCGCGCCAATGCTGACGTCCCATTCGCCCGGCTGAAGTCTGGGGAGCACGTAATAACCTGCGGCGTTGGTAACCGTCTCTGCAGCGGCTCCCGTGGAGCGATGGACGGCGCTGATACGCACGCCCGGAACTTTCGTGTTTTCCGAGCCGGCGACCAGGCCCATAATGCGGCCGGTATTGACCTGGGCTGCAAGCGAGAACGCGCTGAGCAGGAAGAGAACCGCACGGCGGAGATCGCTCACGCGAAGCGACTCCGAACTCGGATGAACGCAAGGCGCGATGGTCGTATTGGAAGCAGTGACGGAATCGGCACAAAACTTCCATCATAGGGGACGACTGCACGCAAAACAAAAAAGGCCGCCGGAAAACCCGGCGGCCCGAGAAGCGCGAATCCTACGAAGCGCTGACTAGAAGAAGAGTTTCAACGCCACCTGAATGCTGCGGGCGTTGCTGTTCAACACGGCTTCCGGGTTGTTGAAGTTCTTATTCCCGGTCAGCAGCATCGTGCGGTAAGAAGCGTCGGAGAAGTTGTCCAGGTAAACATCATTCAACCGGCCTGCGATGAATTGCGGATGGTTGAAGAGGTTGTAGAACTGTCCCTGGAACTCCAGCTTGTAGCGTTCACCAAAGGAGAGACGTTTGACGAACGTCATGTCGATATCGTCGATCGGCCGCCCGCCCAGAGTATTCCGGCCGACGTTCGGCATCGCGCCGCTGGCCGCCTGAATGTACTGGGCGTTCGGGTTATTCGCAACATAGGCGACGGTTTGACCAGCGCTGTTCTTCAGCGCGGAAACTGTGGAGCTCGTATTCGGCACTCCGTTCGGATTGTCGATGGCGCGATCCGGAGCACTGTCCCCATTCATGTTGGAATCGACGCCGCTCTGAACGGTGTAATACTCGCCGGTCTGATAAGTGTAGATGGGAGCTACTTCCCAATTTCCTACCAGATTTTTCATGAAATAGTTGTTGCTGTGCTTGAACCACGGCAGGTCATATACAGCTGCCAACGTGAGCCGCTGGCGATGATCGAGGGCGGAACTGGCCTTCTCCAGACCCAGATTGAAGAAATCCTCCGCCCGCCGAGGTGTGAAAACGGTAGCGAAAACTTCAGCAGTGCTGTTATCGATGTTGTGGCTCCAGGTGTACGCGCCGCGCAATGTAAATCCGTTGCTGAAGCGGCGATCGAGCTGGACATCGAGGGCGTGGTACGTTGACCAGCCTTGCGGCTCGTAAGCGGTGATCTTGCTTCCAAAGCCGGCGTTGTAGAAGGCAGGCAACATGCCGCCGGGGTCGCCCGGCGCCTTCGTAGCCCCGTATTCCGCCTGCAGTTGATTGAGCGTCAGCGGCAGGGCATCGAGCGCGGCCTGACCCGGGTTGGCCAGGTATGTGGGCAGCGAATGCGTCGGTGTGACGATAGCCCGCTGATTGATCTGACTTTGCAAGGGTAAATGAATACCGCGGGTGCCGACGTATCGGACCTCGAGGGTGTATTTGTTGGCGAAGAGATGCTGGACGCCAAGGGTCCAGTTCAGTGAGTACGGAAGAACCTGCTTCAGAGGAACGTAAGCCGACGTGAAGAGCCGCGCATCGGTGGCGTTGAGGGTCCCGGCGCTGGCCTTGGGAGAGATCCCTCCTCCGGCGAGATAACCGCTCGGACACAGCCAGCTGGTACTGGTCAGAGGGCAGGGATTATCAACCGTTTGGCTGAACTGCGGCGGAGAAGACAGGATGCCCAGATTGTCGAAAAGAACATCATAGGCCATTCCAAAACCGCCGCGAATTGAAGTCGTTGCGCTGGTACCGGGAGAATACGCAAAACCGATACGCGGAGCGAAATTCCGATAGCTCGGTTGCGGCGAATCGAAGCTGATCAGTCCGGGTACGCTCGCCAGATTGTTGACCGATTGCAGACGCTCAGCATACGGAATGCTCGTGAACTCCCACCGAAGACCCAGATCGAGAGTCAGATTATTCCTGACCTTAATGCTGTCGCTCGCGTACAGGTATGTTGCGATCTGGTTCGCGTAATAAGTGTAATTACCGGTGGTCCGCTCGGCGAAGTCGGAGGGCGTCAAATCGTAAAGGAAATCGGTAATCTGCGCATAGTTGTAATCGCCACGGGACCGCTGGGTGAAGGACTGCGGCGAAATCAGCTTGCGTCCGTCAAAGCCGAACTTGAAAGTGTTGCGGCCTTTGATCCAGCTCACGTTATCCGTGATCTGGTAGGTGTTCTGAACCGTGAACTGCGGCGCGTTGGGATAAACCCCAAGCTGGATTCCCAACTCGTCGAACTGAATGTTCGGGAAAACATCGAGACCCGGGAACTGGAAGTTGCCGATCGGCACGTTCTGGTTGTACCGGTTGTAGCCAAGCCGCAGCTCATTGGTTAGCGACGGAGTGAAATTGTGATACTCGGTGACGGTAGCCAGATAATAAGTGGTTGGCGAACTCAGGAAGAACACCGGTAATTGCGGCTCCGCAGACGGCGGGTAACCCGAGTTCTTGTTGTAAATGAAGCGGCCGCGGACCTGGTCCCGGTCAGAGATGTTGTAGTCCAGCGAGCTGACTCCATAGAGCCAGTTCTGGAAGTTCGGGCCGGCGATGTTCGGAGTTCCGACCGGTATGGAGATTGTGCTGCCGTTCGGAAGCGTGTATGGCAGTGTGGTGTCTGCGGAGGGGGCCACAGGGCTGTACTTCTGGAGGATGCCTAAGTTCGTCTTGCTGATGCCCGGCAAGGCAGCGAGTGTTGCGTAGCCTGCCGCAGTGGGCGCCGTCACCTGGGCTGGCGCCGAAACAAGCCCGTTGGGATTGTATTCAAAATCGGCAAAAAAGAAGAGCTTGTTCTTTTTGATCGGGCCGCCAAAGTTGCCGCCAAGCCGGTTCTGATCATATCTGGGAACGGACGTAAAGCCCTGATTCGCAAGGCTCTGATCGAGCGCGTTCAGATTCCGATTCTGGAGGTAATCGAAGGCCATGCCGTGAAACTCGTTGGTTCCCGACTTGACATTGGTATTGAACTGGCCGCCCGATGAGTGGCCGAATTCCGCCTGAAACATGTTCTGCAGAACAGTAAATTCCTGAACCGCGTCATTTGGCACATACACGAGAGCCCCGGTAACGGATTTGCTGTTGTTGTCGATGCCCTCGATCGTGAAGTTGTTATTGCGTGGCCGCTGACCTCCAACCGACGGGCCTTCACCGATTCCGACGCCACCGCCCGAGCTGACGCCCGCTGAGAGCAGCGAAAGATTAATGACGCCCTGGCCGGAGGATGCGCTCGGCAGATCCTGCGTCATGTGCGAGTCGTAGTTGTTAGTGATCTGGGCGGTTGTCGTATCGATAGTCGCGGCCGCCTCGGTCACCTCCACCGTTGTGGCCGTCTGGCCCACCTGCAGCGTGAAATTCTGCGTGGCAATCCTGTTCAGCTGTACGGGAACGCCTTTGATGGTGGTCGGGGAGAAGCCGGGGCCGCTGGCTACCAGATCGTAGGAACCGATCGGCAGATTCGAGAAGCGATACTCGCCGGCGCTGGTCGTAGTCTGTTTGGCGACGACGCCGGTCGCCGTATTTGTCGCCTGTATTGTGGCGTTCGGAACAACCGCTCCGGTTGGATCGGTGACGGTTCCGGTTAGATCGCCACTCGTGAGCTGGGCGAAAGCCTGCTGGCAAACGAGAGTCACCGCGAAGAGCATTACTGCTCCCGCGCCCCTCACGGCCCGCGTTAACCAATTCATCATACGGTCGCCGGGGAGTGCAAGTCGGGTTCCATTACGAAACAATTGATAAGAGAATAGTTAGGTGGTTGCGATATATCGCGTATTCCATTTCTGGAAATGGGCGCAGCCGTCTGGCCTGATATTATTCACAAAGCGGTAGTGCTGCGCATTTCGAGAGGCGCGTAATAACGTTCACAATTAAGGCGTGATTGACCGTACTCCTGTGGGTTTAATGCAGCCCTGAAAGTACGAAATCTTTTGCTTTTAAAGAGCGAGCGACGAATGTTTCAGATCGGCTGGCTGTCAGGAGCCCCGAAGATGTCCGCGAGGCTGATCGCGAGGCGGGAGAATTCCGACCGGAATGCACCAGTGACGCGATAAAGAACGACTTTGTCCTGCTCGGCTACGAAGGCCCGCATCGTATTCTTCCGGTGATCGATAATCCGGACCTCTTTGGCTCGATCGGCGAAATACAAGCCGACGAAGTACTTCGAACCCCGGCGCTGATCCGGCCACGCCGTTGACCAACTCCTGTTTGCAGCCCTCAATGTCGGGGAGTTGCTCGAATTCAGCGAACGTCATGAGCGATGCGGCTGTGCTCATGGCCCGATGTTAGTACCTCACCATTGAAATCACATCCGCCCTGCGTTCATTCGCGGGGGAGCGCGTCTCCTATGCGAATCGTGAGACTTTCCGAAAAAGGCGAGCCGATTATCTGCAGGCCTGCGACGAAATCCCCGGATTGAACAGGAATGGATATCGCGGGGAGGCCGAGGACATTGATGGACCGAACGAATCGCGTGGTCGCGAGCCGGGCGTCCTCTTCGACGCCGTCGATTGTGACCGACTGCTGGCCGATAAGAGGCGGGCCGATGGGCGCGGTTGGCGTGAGAATGAGATCCACCGTTCGCCACAGCTTTGCCCAGTCCTGCTGGTAAACGCGGCGGAGGCGCTGCGCATTCACGTAATCGGTGGCGGGGACCAGGCGACCCTGATCGATGAGAGCGAGGACGTCCGGACCGAAATCGGCGCGGCGATGCAGGTAAGGCTGCATGAGAGCCGATACTTCGCTCAGCAGGATGACTCGGCCGACGACGTTGATTTCGGCAGGATCCGGAACGCGAACCGGGACGATGGATGCCCCCAGCGATCCGGCGCGATCGAGCGCGGATGAAAATGCCGCCCGGACTTCGGGAATCACACGGTCCGTGAAGAAATTTTGTGGCGCACCAAGGCGAAGTCCGGCGAGAGGTTTTGAGGCGTCACCCCGGGCGCCATTAAACGCGGCGTAGTCGGCGGCGGGCTGCTTCGAAGAGGTATCGTCGCGCGCATCGAAACCCGCGAGCGCATTCATGACCAGACCGGCATCCTTCGCGGTACGGGTGAGCGGGCCCATGTGATCGAGTGAGAAATCGAGGGGCAGGACGCCATACCGGCTCACGCGCCCGGAGGTGGGCTTGAGGCCGACACAACCGCAATAAGCGGCGGGGATGCGAATGGAGCCGCCGGTATCCGTACCCATGGCGAAGAAGACCATGCCGCCAGCGACCGCCGCGCCGGAGCCGCCGCTCGAACCTCCGGGGATACGTTCCGGGTCACGCGGGTTGCGAACAGGACCGAAATGTGGATTGTTGTTCGTGATGCCGTAAGCAAGCTCGTGCAGGCCGGTCTTGCCCATCAGAACCGCGCCGGCTTCTCTGAGCCGCTCGTAAACGGCGGAATCGTAATCGGGGATGAAATCGAAAAAGAGCTTCGAGCCGCAGGTGGTGCGGACGCCCCGCGTGGCGAACACATCTTTGAGGGCGTACGGGATGCCGTGCAGCGGACCGCGATCGACGCCGCGCGCGAGTTCTTCATCGGCGCGGCGGGCCTGCTCGAGAGCCAGATCTTCGGTAATAGTGATGAAGGCGTTCAGATGCGGCTGCTCGCGGTGAATGGCGCGGAGAGATTCGCGAGCAAGTTCGACCGACGAAATTTGATGCGCGCGAAGTTTCGCGGCGGCTTCGGAGATCGTCATCTGTTATCCGCAGGGGAGCCAAAAACGGC
>Ga0068855_100005787_pt1 | contig 15090 bp, 10 predicted proteins | sample KBSCornC52_FD_66592 | JGI IMG/M metagenome (GOLD analysis project Ga0068855, IMG submission 66592) | Corn rhizosphere microbial communities from Kellogg Biological Station, Michigan, USA - KBS Corn C5-2 | ecosystem: Host-associated > Plants > Roots > Rhizosphere > Soil ...
AGTAGGTATTGTTTCTCTTAAAGTTATTTCTATTATGTTCAAATATAGAGGCGTTTGCAGCCGCGATTTGCGTGGCAGTTACATTATTAAAAGTATTTTCTGCGCAGCAGTACTTATTTTTTTTGTGTCCAATTCTAATGCCCAAAACGAACACCCTATTAAGATTGGCTGGATCAAAGAAGGCCTATCTCCGCAGGAAGTAAAGGGGGCTGCAAATTATTTGGCTAAGCAAAAAGAATTCAATTTTATTCCAATATCATTAAAGCAGCTGACCAGTGAATTTGTAAAGAAAAATCATCTTACTCATATCTGGTGGTTGAAAGATGATCAGGAAATTAAAGCTAATGAGAAAACCGCCGGACCCGTATTAAAGCAATTTGTACAATCTGGTGGTAACCTGGTTCTTTCTATGGAAGCCGTGCGATTGCTAAATGAATGGGGCATTGAAAAGAATAAATTTGAAATAAAGGAAGATTCAGTTATTGATGAAGGTTTTGGCCGGCCCTGCGGATTTCATAGTTATCAATCTCACCCGATTTACCAGGGGCTTCATGGAGGTGCTTACACATGGAAAGGAAAGGCGGATAATTTAACCAGGAAAATTGGTTTCTTTGAGAACCATATTCCGGATACAACCATTGCAAAAGTGATTGGAATAGGATGGACCTACATAACGTTTCATGAAGATGAAAAGCTGGTGATGGAATATCACCTGGGTAAGGGGACTATTATCGCAGTTGGGGCTTATAGTTATTTTTCCAAAGAAAATTTTAATTCAAACGAACTATACCGTTTTTATAATAATATTTTTAATTATACCGCCCATAAAATTTCAACCGTTAAACCCGGTTATTGGTCCTTTTCGAAACCGTTGGTCTCACAGTTAAAAAAGAAGCTGAAGTCCATTTCAATAGCAACCGCCACGAAATGGAATCCGCCGGCATTAACGCTTGAAATGAAACGACAGGAAGCAACTAACAATTTCTTTGATGTGACCGGGAGAAGAATGTTAGTAATGGGAAAAGAACGGGGAGGCATAGACGAAATCTGGAGCCATCCCTTTATGTCCTTTCGCGACATACAGACGGGTATTCAAATGAGAGGGGAGGATACCATTACATGGTTGAGGCGTTTGATACCAACAATAACGGTGTCACCGGAAATGGTGATAAGGAAATATGCATTAGGGAATGATACTCTACAGGAAATAATAACCGCCGATTTTAACAAGCCCGTCGCCGTTTTACATTATGAATGGACGGCCAATACAATAAAAAAAATCTGGATAAAATATACTTCCAACCTTAGGCTGATGTGGCCGTACAGCGATACATCTTCACCGGTTATTAATTATCAGTGGTCTCCGGAAATGAATGCAGCTATCGTTAGCAATCCAAATGCGAACCTCGTAAGTTTAATGAGCTTCAGTAATCGCCCGGATGACCATGTGATGGGACAATACAAGGATTTCCATATGTCTCAAGGAACCATCCGGGGAAACCAAACTTCACTTCAACAAGTGAGCGGAATTTTTAGCTTTGCTGCTGCTGCACTTAAAGGAAAATTCAATGCATATATGGTGGCCGGAAGCGAAGGAGCAGATAATTCTATCAGCCTCTTCAGAAAAATTATACCCGCTTTAAACAACCAATATCAGGTGTCTGCTACGTATTACAAAAACTTGTTGAAGAAGGAACTGATGATTACCACACCCGATAAAGAATTTAATGAAGGATACAGGTGGGCAGTGGTAAGAACCGACCAGTTCTTGCAAACAACGCCTGGAGTCGGGACATCGATGATGGCCGGTTTTGGAACAACTGCCAGGGGTTGGAATGGTCGCCAGTCAGTAAGCGGGCGTCCTGGGTATGCATGGTATTTTGGTCGTGACGGTGCATGGGGCGCTATGGCACTTGACGGATTAGGAGGCTTTGACCAGGTGAAGAAGGTGCTGGATCTTTTTGTAAAGTTCCAGGCAGTAAATGGCAAAATTTTTCATGAGCTTACGTCAAGCGGCGTTGTACATTATGACGCTGCCGATGCCACTCCATTATTTGTAATATTGGCTTATCATTATCTGCAATATTCAGGTGACTTTGCGTACATTAAATCTATATGGCCTGCCATTAAGAAAGCAATGGATTTTTGTTACAGTACTGATACCGACAAAGATGGATTAATAGAAAATACAAACGTTGGCCACGGTTGGGTAGAGGGCGGTCCGCTTTTTGGCTCCCATACTGAATTTTATCTTGCAGGAAGCTGGGCCGCAGCATTGGATGGCGCTGGATATATAGCACGCTATCTTCATCTTACCTCTTTAGAAAATAAATATAAAAAAGACGCACAAAATGTAAAGGATATCATCAACCGCGATTTCTGGTCAGCGAAAGAAAATCATTTTTATAATGGTAAAATGCAGGATGGAACTTACATGCCGGATGCTACGGTATTAGCAGCGGTTCCAATTTATTTTAACGCAGTTACCGACAAAGAAAAAGCATGGAAAACCACGAGCTCATTTTCAGGAGATAATTTCTCTACTGATTGGGGTATGAGAATTATGCCAGCCACCAATCCTAAGTTTGATCCCGGGGCTTACCATGCGGGAATGGTTTGGCCGTTATTTAGCGGATATGCGTCACTGGCTGAATATAAAACCGGCAGCTATGTTTCAGGATTCACCCACATGATGAACAATCTATTGGAGTACCGCTTATGGTCCTTAGGTTCTGTTGAAGAAACATTGAATGGAGAAATTTGTAAGCCGGCCGGGGTCTGCAGTCAGCAGGGATGGTCGGAAACAATGGTCATACAGCCTGCCGTGGAAGGTATGCTTGGTCTGCATCCTGATGCTTTATCCCATAATATAACGTTGTCCCCCTGCTTTCCCTGGAACTGGGGAAAAGTAAGTGTTGATTATATGCATGTAGGCAACGTACTTGTTAATATGACGATGAGCCGGCATGCGGGCACATATAATTATGATTTCGAAAAAACAGGTCCTTCTTTACTTACACTGCATTTTTGTCCCATGCTTCCGCCGGGAGCGCAGGTAAGCAAAGTAATGGTAAATGGAAAGGAAATTCTTTTTACACAAGTAGAGACTCAGGAAGCGGTAAAGGTGATTTTATCACAGATCACTTTAACACAACATGTGAAAGTTTCCATCCGGTATCAGGGTGGGATAGGTGTGCTGCCTTTGGTAAATGAGTTGCATTCCGGCGCCCATAATACAGGAGCAAAAATAACGGGGCAGAACTGGCAAAAAAACAAGTACAACATTCAAGTGGAGGGAATACCTGCCAAAACCTATGAGCTGAATGTATATTCATCAAAACCGATACAAAACATAAAAAACGGCACTTTTGTAAAGCTTTCCCCTGAATTATACAGAATCATCATCACCATCCCTTGCGGCAATGACCCATACGGGAGCCAGGAAACAATAATTTATTTATGATCGCCAGTGTTGGGTCCCTGCTTCTATAAAAGGCTGGCACAGATCTTTACAGGATCATCGCAAGTAAAGCCTTTTATTTGAAGCTGCCAATTGCAACTTATCGCTACAAATAATTCTGTGATATAATAATGTTAAAAAGCTCAGGAGAACAGACTATCTGTTAATTTTTGTGATAGAAATTGCGAGAAATCACAAAAACTTATCCACCGCAAGCGTTACCGGAAACGTTATTTCAATTCACGAGCTCACGCCATATTGGAAATATTATTAACACCGTGTAGGTTTGGTTTACAATTGCTCAAAGAGACCTCCAAGAATTAGCTTCTCAATGTAGACACTCATTGCAGAACCTGTAATTCCTCTTTAAAAACAACGTGTATTTCAATTTTTTTCGTGATGTTCGAAAGATCAGTTATGAAATTTTTTGGACTTACAGGAACGAATCTAATTATTACAAAATTTTATTATGAAAGGCCATTTTTATTGTGTTACCGCTTTTTTCTTTCTGATTCTTTATTCAACCTCTTTAAGTGCACAGGATATACCTGTTTCAGGCAAGGTTACCGACAGTAACGGAGACCCCGTTATAGCGGCGACTGTCAAAGTAAAAGGTGCTAAAAAAGGCATTGCTACAAATACAAACGGCGAGTATACCCTTGACGTTGCTCCAAATGCAATCCTTGTTATATCGAGCGTAGGATATGCTACCCGCGAAATCCCGGTCGATGGCAAAAATCAAATCAATGTAGCCCTAAAAACGGATAATAGCAACCTGAATGAGGTAGTTATTGTCGGGTATAAAACGGTCAAAAAAAGAGATGTCTCAGGAGCGGTGTCTTCTATCGATATGAAAGACCTTAAAGATATTCCAGCGGCTTCCCTTTTAAGTTTGCTGGCGGGAAAGGCGCCGGGTGTTCAGGCGGTAATGAGAACCGGCTTACCGGGCGGGTCTGGTGGGGGATTGGTCATTCGGGGAAATACCAGTCTTTCGGATGCCAGTGATGTTACAGGTCTAAGTAATCCTCTTTATATTGTCGATGGGGTACCAATTTCTTTGACAGACCTTGCTGGTTTTGATGTCACGCAGAATGATTTCTTTGCAACGCTTAATCCTAATGATATAGAATCTATTGATATACTCAAGGATGCTTCTGCCACTGCCATTTATGGATCCCGGGGAGCTAACGGGGTAGTAATTATTAAAACAAAACGGGGACAAAAGGGTGCTACCCATTTCAACTTTAGTGCGGTGCAGGGCATCAATTTTCAGCCCCCAAGGCTGAAAGTATATATTGGAGAAGCCGAAAGAGAAGAAAAACTCCGCCTGTACCAGCAAAGTCTCACAGCCCTTTTTGGAGATCAGGCCTGGGTGGATGTTCGTAATGGGCTGGAAGTTATGGGTTATATGTTACCCCCAGTGCTGACTGATAAGAATAACCCGGCCTTCAATAACGCATATGATTACCAGGATATGTTTTACCAGACTGGCCTTTCCCAGCAATACAACTTGGATATGAGCGGTGGGACTGAAAAAAGTTCCTTCAGAATTGGAATGGGTTATTATAAAGAGAAGGGAATCCTCGTTGGATTTGATTTCTCCCGGTTCACACTAAATGCTACTCAGACCAATGATATCACAAAAAATATTCACAATGACTTGTCCTTGCGGCTTACTTACTTAACGCGGCAGGGAGGCCAGACAGATAACCTGAGATCCTTTCCTACAAGCCCGACAAGTTTACCGTCTTCTCTTTACTATAAGACGCCGGATGAGCTGAAACTGCTATCGGGTCAATTAGGAGATACCTACCAGGCAAATAAATCTTATTTGGCGTCCGTTAGTGACGGATTGCGCCTGACGATCGCAAAGGGATTGACCTGGGAGAACCAGGTAGCCCTATCAGGTAATTTTGGCCGGGAGGATTATTTTGTTCCATCTACTGCCGCTGCCAATTCTTTATCAACCAGCACTGCAGCCTCCAGTGGCAATTTTACGGTAAATGCACATTCTATTATGAGCTATCTGCATAAATCCGGCGATCATGAATTTACGGCGCTTGGAGGGGTTGAGACCAATACCGAACAGCAAACCTTATTGAATTTGATGGGTGAAAATGGTCCGAGTGATTTTATCCAGGTCGTGCAGGGCTATAAGAAAGGGGATATAACTGGATACAGCAATATCATTAAGACCAATATGCTTTCCTATTTCGGTAATATCGCATACGGGTACAAAGACCGCTATAAAATTGAAGGTGTATTGAGACGTGACGCCTCTTCTCGTTTTGGTCAAAACAACAAGTGGGCTACCTTCCCCTCTGTAAAAAGTTATTGGATTTTCTCAGATGAACCGTGGCTGAACGCTGCCAAAAATGTGTTATCCTTTGGAAAGCTGAGGTTGTCGGTTGGCTCGTCCGGAAATATTGACGGTGATCCGTTACTTCAGTATAACTCTTTTGTTCCGACAACTAATATTGGCGCCGGTATCAATGACATTTTTGAAAATAAAATGGACGTGGGCACTTATGGCGGCCAGGGTGGCCTGGTTTCTGATTTTAATAAAATTGCCAACAGGGCATTATCCTGGAGCAAATCAACAGAGATTAACTATGGTCTTGATCTTGAATTCTTCAACCACAGAATTTATGTAACTGCAGATATTTATTCACGCTATATTAAGGGATCGGTTTTTACCTCACAGCTGGCTCCGTATATGGGGTATAATTCCATACGATCTAACCTGGTAGATCTGATCAGCAATGGCTGGGAAACGAATATAACCGGTTACCTCTTTCCAAGAGAAAACAAATTTCAGTGGGACTGGACCTTGAATCTTTCCAGTAATCACACCGTAATTGCTAAACTGGGTAACGGCGGTCGCGATTATATTTCAGGTAATTATGCATTCGTACAGGGCATGCCCGCTTTTCAATATTATACCTATGAATACCTTGGCCCTCTGCAGAACGTAAATGATCTCCCGGTAAATCCAATGACTGGTCAGCCATTATCCTACTACGGAGCAGATGCAGGATTGGGACTTGGACAGCAGGGAAAGATATTTCCCGGGATGCCGCTTTTTACCGATGTCAACGGCGATTATATGATCGACGGCGGGGACTACGGGAATGATAAAAAAATAATCCGCGGGAAATCTCCTGAACCTAAAATCATGGGCGGATTGAGTACTAACATAAAATACAAAAATCTGAGCCTTCGGGTACAAAGCTCCTTTGCCTTTGGATTTTATGTGTTCAACACATCTCTGCAACAGATGCTGTCACAGTATGACGATAATATTTTATTTACCACCAATGCATTATATGATCTTTCCAGCTCGGTTCATTTCTGGCAAAAACCGGGGGATAAAGCCTACTATCCTATGCGGTATATAACCTATAGTGATGGAGGCAGTGCCCGTTCTTTTCGTGAATCATCGATGTTTATAGAAAAGGGGGATTATTGGAGTATTGATAATGTAACACTTTCATACAACCTGCCGCAAAGGTTTGTGAAAAGAACCGGCGCCAAGGGTATTAACTTTTATTCAACCATGATGAATGCCTACATGTGGAAAGCGTCTCCTAATATTCCTGATCCCAGGATGACCACCAAAACCGGTTATTATAACGGGCAGGGGTATCCTATTTCCAGGAGCATGGTTTTGGGAATAAACGTAAACTTTTGATAAAGTAAAAAATTATGATAAACAGATATATAAATTGCACCGGTATCTTACTCCTTGTCCTGGTTTTTTCAGCCTGCAAAAAGGATTTCTTATCTCCCCGGCAGGTTGACCTGGTGTACAATGAAGTATTTTGGTCCAGCGAAAAGGATGCAGAAAAAGGAGTTTTGGGAATTTATTCTCTTTACCGCGGCTTAATGGTCAGCGGTCAAATGTATGACCGGGGAGATGTAACAACAGGCTTCTTTAACAGGGGATGGGACGGAGGGTCCTCCGATATGCTGTACCTGCCTGGTAACTTCGCGGATCTTACCGGGACTCAGAAATCCTGGGGAGCAATGGAATCCTACGCAGACTGGAACGGGTATTATAAAGTAATCGCCCAGGCTAACCTGGTCATTGCCCATATGCAATCAATGCCCGAAAAGCTTTTCGCCAAGGGAGATAAAGAATCCCTGCTGGGGGAAGCCTATTTTTTAAGGGCACTTACATATTATAATATTGCCACGATTTGGGGGAATGCACCCTTAATTGATGAATCCATTGAAAGTTCGAACCAGGTTATTAACGGAGATAAGACTCTTGTTACAAAACCAAGATCTGCCGATGTTGAAGTAATGGATTCTGTTTTATCTGATGTTCACACAGCCACCGGCTTGCTGGATTATGGCACACCGGGCTCCGCGGCTTGGGGGATAAGAGCCAATAAGGGAAGCGTTGAAGCCCTGGCTGGTGCCGCAGACCTATGGATGGCATTTCTGAAGAAAAGAGACGGACAACCTTATAGTGAATATATTACTGACGCCGTTGCTGTTCTTGAGGATGTGGTTACTAACGGCCGTTACAGCCTGGTAAGTTATTCAAGTGTGGATGCTATTCATAATATGTATAAGGGCCAGTCTTCTGAATCCGTTTTTGAATTAAATATTTCATCAGACCAGAATGAAACGTACCGGGTTGATAACGGCGGGATAGAATTCCTAACCTGTAAGCTGCCACCCCTTGATGGTGACGTGAGTAAAGACAGGTCCAGCAGCATCAACTATGTTCCTTACTCTCAAAAGCAATACATCTACCCGGAATACCCGCAGGATATTCGGGCAAATTTATTTTTCGATGCCTGGCAATCAACTTATAATGAGCCATTTTCTGACGTAAGCCAGGTAGCTACTGATCGCAATTTGGTAACATGGATGACCAAGTTTGCCATATTCGTGGTAGATCCGCAGCACCAGTGGAATGAATATGTGGCCTACTTTGCAGAAGCAAATATTCCTGTTTTCCGGTTTACAGGCATCAAATTACTTTTAGCCGAGGCTTATGTAAAAAATAATCAGCCGGATAAAGCGCTCGCCATTGTAAATGAAATACGCACCCGGGCCGGGCTCGGTAATTATGCAGGAAGCGATTTGCTTAGGGAGGTCCTTCAACAGCGCGCCAGCGAGCTCATTGGAGAAGGAAAAATATTCTTCGACGAAATACGAAACAATTATTTCCCTCCATCTTCATCCATGACACCGGAAAGGTATGCCCAGAAAGGATATTACTGGCCTGTAAGCAGCAATGTGCTTACTACCAATAAAATGGTAGCTCAAACACCTTATTGGAACGGAAAAACAACCTGGTAACGATAAAAAAATAATAATGAAAAAGTTCACCCTGTTCATAGTGGCACCCCTGCTTCTTTTGATGTCCTGTTCAAAAAACAAAAATTACATTATTGGCGGAAAGGCCAATCAAACCAATAAGGTCGACCAAACAACTTTTGATTTTCTTAAATCGTTTGAAGTGACTTCGGAAACTGCAAGATTGTTCGAGCGTGCTGGCATGACAGATGAGATAAACGGGGATGTTACCATAATTGCTCCAAGCAATTATGCAGTTAACCGGTATTTAAGGAGAAGAAATAACCGGGCATTACGTCTTGACCCCAATGCTAAACCCATGACAATTGAAGATATTCCAGTGGACGATCTGCAGCAACTAAAAATGTATATAGTAGATGGTAAATTCCTGAGCTCAGATATTCCGGCAGAAGGTATCATCCTGCCAAGTCATGAGCCAGGGGACACGCTCCGGTTGTATACAGCACAATCCAATTCGGAGCCGGGCGCTGCCTGGGACGGCGGCGGAGAACCAGGGCAGGGGTATCAATATTCAAATTTTATGCAAACACAACCCACTAAGGTATACGTTCAATTCAAAAGAGGCGATAACTGGGAATTTGATCCGAATGAAAGAGTATCACTGGGATATGACAATCCCGAATGCGACCAGGTATATGAAATGTATATTTCTGATGTTCTTACCACTACGGGAGTAGTGCATGTAATATATAGCGGAGACTATAATTACAGCGATCATTATTATTATCATTCCCTTTTCTTTTACGGAACAAGGGCAGATGATCTTTTATAGACAACTACGGGAAATTAATCCGGAAATTCAAATATTATATATGAAAAAGATTGCGTTTTACTCACTAATACTTTTGGGAACGGCAGGTTGTTATAAGATTCCCACAGAAAAGGGTTTTCTCAGTCCCAATCTGTACCTGAAGGGAACGGATACCCTGATTCTTCCGCTTGGAGGGAAAGGAGCCACAGATGTGGCCTGGCTGGATGGATCTTCTCAACCGTGCCAGTTTTCAATCGATAATATAACTGATGCGGACGGAAACCGTTCCGAACAGTTTTTCAAAACTTTCATGTACCCTACCTGGACAGTACCTTATGATCGTTATACGGATACTACTCTTGATCTGATTAAAGCTAAGATCAAGGATTTGGAATTGCCACCTTTCAACATAAATACAATCAACGGCAGTCTGCAATACTACGAAACAACGAGAAATTTGTCCAAGCCCGGCGATGTGTTTAATGTGGATGTAAAGGTAAAAAATGCCAATGGCGAGAGGATCTATAAAAATTATGCAACCGTGAAACTGGGCGGCAAGGCAAAGCCTTTTGAATTCTTCCAGGGAGTGACCGCAATTATTTTGGTTAATAATTCGGGGCAGACACTATTTACCTTGTACGATAATATTCCTACAACAGACCTTGTGCGCCGTCAGAATATTGATGACCAGAACGGAAAGGAACTGATTAGTATTTATAAAAAAAGTGACGATCCGGCTACGGGTATAAAAATATTGATCCAGTATCTGGATGCTGATGGCCATGTATTCCCGTCACAGGATTATCAGACGTATTCTTCCGGAACTGAGAGTTATCTTGATTACGCAGTTAACCGGGTGAACACCGCTGAGGGAGCTATGATTGAGTTTCCTATTACACCCTGGCCGGTTAATGAGAACTTACTATCTTATTTGAAAGGAGGTACCATGGGGTTTGATGTACTGGATACTGCGGCACTTCACAAAGGCGTGTACCAGGATCATCAGTACGCTTTTTTAAATAACTGGCCCGCTGCCGACTGGGGAGCCAGTAAATGGTTTATCCGCCTGCGTTCCCAGATAGAGTTCTATGAAAATGGTACCTGGGTTATTTCCTGCAAATTTCCATATACCCATCTTTGATAAGGCCATAGTTGTTAAAAATTAGTTTCTAAAAAGGCGAATTGGAAGATGCTATTTAATCATAAGTCTTTATTCTTTTAAAATTGATAGAACCAGAAAATTGTAAAATTGGATAATACGTGATTGTATTTCTCATAATCAATAACTCCAGGGTTTGTATTTACTTACCCTGATTTTTATTTGAGATATCATGTTAAGTTTTTGGAGCCTAAATAAATAGTATGAATTCTGCATCATTGCACAAAGCCCTGCTTACTGAAATTGAAGCATCCCGAAAATCATGTATGACTGAATTGGAATATGTGGAAAACGTTTTTAGGATTGCCCTTAATTACTGGAATGGACTTAAAGAACAATTAAGGCATTCCTCATTCGAAAGCCAGGCAGATGAAATCGATTTTTATAAGAATATAAAGCCCAGATTTACGTGCTATATTGAATATGTGATGTTAATAAACCATTCACTTTTGTTTGTGCCCGTTGAAAACAAAGAAGCTAAAAAGGATTTTTGGGAGAGCGAATTACAGGAATTAAATCGGTTTAATGAAAAGAACGCCGCTTTCGTGGATTATTATAAGAATAAAAGAACTCATCATGACCATCAGTATTTTCTACGGGCTAATTATGACACGGCTAACCTTATTGTCTCCAGGCCTTACGATATAGAGGCCGGGTTCATGACCTCTCATGATCACCTCGTTGCTGCCTATCTTGCGCAGCTAATGTATAATGAGTATGTAAAAGAGAAATTAGCTGATAAAATTTAATTGAACGCTTTTGATACCATCCCTGCCTGGCCTATTAAAATTTAGAATGAAAGGGAAAAATATGATAGCGCTCAATGAGCTTGCAGTAATACATGACACAATTGCATTTTAAAGTCACTTATAAGGCAAATAATCAGATAAGACACGGCGCCAGGTAATTTATTGTTATGGAGGATAGTAAATAGCAAGATGACCGGGGACAGTGCAGCATCAGGCAAGTGGCGAAAAGTAAGCGCCTTCTGCCCATTTTGGGAGTTCAAAATTGTCTAACGGCAACGGTTAATCGATGTAAGAGGCATAAGTTATCAGAAAGTTTTTCAGGAATGACAAGAGTACATAGAAATATCACAGAGTTTAAACCCGGCAACATAAGCAATATAATAACTTTAGTTTCCTATACATATAATTCTTACAAAATCTATCATAGCCCGGTTAATGCTGCCATTCATATTGTCATCAAAATCTTTAAATAATAAACTTAACGTATGCCTGCCTTTTGAGAGATAAAGTTTCACCGGATTGCTGTAACCCCAGTTATTCCATTCATTTTTACCACGTTGCGGAAATACTACTGTTCCCTTTTCCTTATTATCAACTTTAAGTGTTCGTATAGCGCATTTATTTTCTGTGTTCGTTGGTCCGTTATCGTTAGCATACCAGAAATCAATACTGTAAAAGCCGGGCTTTTCAATAGTAACTTTGAATGATAAATCCCGGCTTATACGCGTACTTATTTCAACAAAACCTTCGCCGGTGAAACCTTATGCAGAAGCATTTAGAAAAATTCTTAGTAATCTTTTTAGCAATGCTTTAAAGTATGCTGAGAAAATCGTTACAATAAAGTTGCTGCCTTTTAATAGTGACGATAATCTATTCCACATAGAATTTAAAAACGATGGTTATGTTATTCCGGCTGAAATGAAGGAAAAAATATTTGAACCTTTTTATCGCCTGAAACAAACTGAGAAATTTGCGGGTACCGGTATTGGCTTACCGCTTTCCCGTTCCCTGAGTGAATTACATAAGGGGAAGCTTGAATTAAAACAACCCGCTGATGGTTTCAATATTTTTTTATTATCCATACCTATACACCAGGAAACTGAAATTAACCTGGATGAATATGAAACAATAGAAAGTGAAGACTCACAGGAAGGGACAGACGAAGATTTAGTTACGCCATCGCATAATGTGTCAATTCTAATTGTTGAGGATAATAAAGAAATTTTAAATTTTCTTCAAAAAGAGTTGCACAATACCTATAATATTTATAAAGCTACGGATGGCCAGCAGGCATTTGACATTTTAAAAAATGAAAATATTCATATAGTTATCAGCGATATAATGATGCCGGTTATGGATGGAATAGAATTGTGCCGGAGAATAAAAACAGATGTGCATTTCAGTCACATACCGGTAATACTTTTAACAGCTAAAAATACAATGCAATCGAAAATAAAGGGTTTGGAAAACGGGGCAGATGCCTACATTGAAAAGCCATTTATCCTGGAACATTTACTCGCTCAAATAAAAAGCCTGTTGGTAAACCGTGAAAACACACAGCAATATTATGCCCATTCTCCCCTGGCTCATATAAAGGGAATTGCGTGTACCAATGCTGATAAAGAGTTTCTTGAAAGACTGCAGCAGGCAATTGAAGAGAATATTACTGATATGGATCTTGATGTAGATACCCTTGCAAAAATGATGAACATGAGCAGGGGAACATTTTACAGGAAGATTAAAGGGCTGTCTGATTTTACACCTAATGAATTAATAAATATTGCACGCCTTAAAAAGGCCGCAGAATTATTGGCTGAAGGAAAATATAAGGTCACGGAGGTTGCCAATACGGTGGGATATAACTTAAACAGTAATTTTTCGCGTGATTTTCACAGGCAGTTTGGCGTAACGCCATCAAATTTTGTCAAAAATCTGTAAAACAAAAATTATTGAACCTCTAACTCATACGAATGATGCGAAACTGAACATTTAATGAGCGATATTGGTTTATTTCTTAAGCAAAAACCGGCTCCTGGTTAGTAAATAAAGGCTGGCAGCTTTTGAAGGCAGAATAATATTCTCCTGGAAGGTAAAGCCCGACTGTTCCAGTATCCTGCACAAGGTATATTCGTAAATACCCGGGGTGCTATACAGGAATTGCGCCTGTGGGAAAGAAAGATAATAACAAATGAAGGTATGTATAACAGCTTGGACAACGTCAGCGGATTCATTGGACACTGGGTTTATTAATAGTTCCATGCTGCAATCATCAGGACGTAACCTTATATGTTGTCTCAGCAAACTGGCGGATGCACCGGATACATCAATGACGCAAATTCTCTTGTGTTTAAATAACCCGACAAAGGAATGTGTACTCTTATCGTTTAAGAAATCTTTATATTGAACGTATACGGTTTCAATAGAAACATGCCTCCATTTGTGCAGGTAACAGATGTCTCTCTTTAACTCCAGGGAACGAATGGTTACGTTGGTATTTGCCGGTATCGGTTGCTCAAAAGCAATTCCTGTCTTGCGCGCTGGTTTACAAAATAACATATAGTTTTTTTTCGGCAACCTAATCACACAGCCGGTTAAAATTGATTTGAAAAAGCATTTGATAATTGTGAATTTCATGGCCGCAGGATCATGAATGCTGATCGGCAAAACACTTAGCGACCGTTACCAGGCTATGCAGTTATATTCAACCCGCATGGATAAACGTTCATTTTTATTACTGCGTTTAACCGTTATGGTTACCTTCAACCCGTTATATCCGGAAAGGATATTCCGGTCGCCGGGCAGGCATCAATCATTTTCGGAAAAATCATTCCTTTTTCACAAAATCACAATGTCCTTTCATATCGGGACAGGCAAAAACTGAACAGACATTTGTGTGGTCAATCATTTATATGTTCAGTTCAGTTTCATGGCACCAGTTTACTACAGCGTTACTCATACTGCTTGGAATTTATTATTTCACGGTAATAATCATTTACTACCGGAAAGACCTGGCGCTCTTTGCCAAAAAACAAGATCCTGTCCCAGCCCCGCAGCCCGGGCTGACAAAAGGGATCGATGATAATAATCTTTTATTCTCCGCCGTCCATGATCTCATGGAAGAGTTGAAAGGAATTTTTCATAAGGCTTCCAGGCAGGATTATCCCAAAGAGGAATTAATGATGGCCCTGCAGTTAAAATTGCGCGATTATCCCAAATTAAAAGACACCCCTTTCCGGGTTTCCATCAATAATCACATTGAGCAGGAAAGTAAAGAAAAATGCCAGACAGTATTAACGGAAACGGATATACGCAACTTATGGTAAAACTAAATTTAAATATGAAAAAGAAATTAATGAGTCTTGTCTTTCTGCTGGCAGTGACAATGACTTCCATCGCCCAGGATGGTAATGCCGGCATCAATGAAGCGAATACAAAGGTGCGCGGCTATTTTGATTCCGGAACCAATTTAATGTATGCCGTTGGCGCGGTATTGGGCCTGATTGGCGCCGTGAAGGTATATTCCAAATGGAGCCATGGCGACCCGGATACGGGCAAGGTAGCCGCGGCGTGGTTCGGATCGTGTGTATTTCTCGTCATAGTCGCCACCGTGATCAAAAGCTTCTTCGGTGTCTAACAG
>Ga0068855_100005788_pt1 | contig 15089 bp, 15 predicted proteins | sample KBSCornC52_FD_66592 | JGI IMG/M metagenome (GOLD analysis project Ga0068855, IMG submission 66592) | Corn rhizosphere microbial communities from Kellogg Biological Station, Michigan, USA - KBS Corn C5-2 | ecosystem: Host-associated > Plants > Roots > Rhizosphere > Soil ...
CCGGACTTGATGCCGGCCTTGAACGCCGGCGTGTCCTCGATCGGCGAGACGACGCGAATGATGCCGTCCTCGACGCCGACTTCGATGCCGAGACCGCCGAAGCGACCCTGTGTATCGACCTGCAGTTCGTGGAACGCCTCGGCATCGAGAAAATCGGAGTGCGGGTCGAGCCCGCGCACCATGCCGTTGATCGCTTCCTTGATGAGCTTGTCGTCCGAGACCGGCTCGACGTAGTCGCTCTTGATCTTGCCGAAGACCGCCGACAGCAGCTGCAGGTCCTCGTAGGGGATGGGCAGCCGCGCCTCGCGCTGCGCGAACACCGACAGATTGAGGCTCAGCAACAAGCCGAGCACCGCACCCATGCCGATCCAACTAGCCTTCTTCATGCCGTCGCGCATCGCAAGCCTCGATTGACCGTCGGGTGGCCGCGCGCAGCTGAACGCCTCGGGCGGCGGTGACGGGTGACCATAATCCGGATCAAATAAAGTATACGCCTGACCGTCAGCCGGAATTCAATCGGATCACGGCGAAATTTCACGGAACGGCGCCGCGCCGAACGCGACTGTCGACGACAGAGTGAACGGGTGTGGCGGCTGGGAGCCGACCGGCGGTTCTGCGGGCCATCCGGCATCTTGCCCGTCGCGTCGTCGACGTCCGAGGTTCGGCTGCCGTTTGGCCCCCAAACCGCCCGGGAGTTCCCCACGCCCCGCGTGCTTCGCCCTTAGTGCGCGCGCTCGTCCTTCAACCGGACGAGCGAATGCCCGGTCATTTCCGGCGGTTTCGGCAGGCCCATCAGCGCAAGCAGCGTCGGTGCGACGTCCTGCAGCGCGCCGCCGTCGATCACGGTCGCCGGCCGGCCGACGTACACGAACGGCACGCGGTTCAGCGTATGCGCGGTATGCGACTGGCCTGTCGCGTCGTCGCGCAGCTGCTCGGCGTTGCCGTGATCGGCGGTGATGACGATCTCGCCACCGTGGCTTCGCGCGACGTCGACGACGCGGCCGATGCACGCGTCGAGCGTTTCGATCGCGCGCCTCGCCGCGTCGAAATCGCCGGTGTGGCCGACCATGTCGGCGTTCGCGTAGTTGCAGACGATCGCGTCGTAGCGCCCGCTGCTGATGGCGTCGACGAGCCGGTCGGTCACCTCGACGGCGCTCATCTCGGGCTTCAGGTCGTACGTGGCGACTTTCGGCGACGGAACGAGAATCCGCTCCTCGCCCGGATAGATGGCCTCGCTGCCGCCGTTGAAGAAATAGGTGACGTGCGCGTACTTCTCCGTCTCGGCGATCCGCAGCTGGTGCAGGTTCCGGCCGGCCAGATATTCGCCGAAGCTGTTGGCGACGGTTTGCGGCGCGAACGCGACGTCGAGCTCGCGGAACTCGTCGCCGTAACTCGTCAGGCACACGAACCGCGCGAGTCGCGGAACGCGCGCGCGGGGGAAGCCGTTGAATGCGGCGTCGGTGAGCGCGCGCGTCATCTCCCGCGCGCGGTCGGCGCGGAAGTTCATGAAGACGACGACGTCGCCGTCGGCCATCCGTGTGGGACCGCGCGCATCGACGATCGCCGTGGGCCGCACGAACTCGTCCGACTCGCCGCGGCCGTACGCGGCGGCGAGACCGGCCTCGGCCGTCGCCGCTTCGAACGCAGCGGCACCGTCGACGAGCAATGCGTACGCGGGCGCCACGCGCTCCCATCGCTGGTCGCGGTCCATCGCGTAGTAGCGGCCGCAGATCGACGCGATGCGCGCGTCGCGATGGCGCGCACACACGGCGTCCATCGACCGCAGCGACTCGAGCGCGCTGCGCGGCGGCGTGTCGCGGCCGTCGAGAAATGCGTGGACGGCGACGCGCGCGCCACCGGCGGCCGCCATGTCGACCATCGCGGCGAGCTGCCGCTCGTGGCTGTGGACGCCACCCGGCGACAGCAAGCCGAGCACATGCAGCGTCGCGTCGCCCGAGCGCGCCGCCTCGACGGCGTCGCCGAGCGCCTGGTTGCGGACGAACTGGCCGTCGCGGATCGCGACGTCGATCCGCGTGTAGTCCTGGTAGACGACACGGCCGGCGCCGATGTTCAGGTGCCCGACTTCGGAATTGCCCATCTGGCCTTCGGGAAGGCCGACACGAAGCTCCGACGCATCGATTGTCGTGTGGGGACACGTCGCGAGCAGCCGCCGCCAGTTCGGCGCATCGGCGCGCGTGATCGCGTTGTCCGGCGCGTCCTCGCGGCATCCGAAGCCGTCGAGGATCAGCAGCACCGCCGGGCGCGCGGCGGATGCGGAACCGGCGACGGCGGCCGCCGACAGCGGGGAGGGGATGAGCGTATCCATCGAGGTCGTAGCCGGCGGCGGGAACGGGTGAAGCCGCGCCGTAAGCTATCATTTTAGTCTTTGACTCCCGCTCGGGCGCATGCTCCCCTTCCTCGAAAAAAACTGGCCGCTCGTCCTCGTGTTCGTATTGTCGGGCGCCATGCTGCTCTGGCCCATCCTCCAGCGACGCCTGTATCCGACGCAGGAGATCGGCACGTTCGACGCCACGCGGCTCATCAATTCCGAGAATGCGATCCTGCTCGATATTCGCGAGCCGAAGGAGTTCACCGGTTCGAGGCTGCCGAACGCGCTGCACATTCCGTTGTCGGAGCTCAAGGAGCGGGGCGTCGAGCTCGCCAAGTTCATTTCGCGGCCGGTCATCGTCTACTGCGAGCGCGGGATGCGCAGCGGCGCGGCGATGTCGCCGCTGACGAAGCTCGGTTTTACGCGCGTGCAAAGTCTGCGCGGCGGATTGCGCGCGTGGAAGGAAGCCGGACTGCCGATGCAGAAGATCTGATGCCCAGCGAAAACGCGCCCCGCGTCATGATGTACACGGCTTCGTATTGCGGCTATTGCGTACGCGCCGAGCGACTGCTCGCTGCGCGCGGCGTCGAGGACGTCGTCAAGATCCGCGTCGACGAAGAGCCCGCCGAGCGGATGGCGATGATGCGGCGCACCGGCTGCCGCACGGTGCCGCAGATCTACATCGGCGATCGCCACGTCGGCGGATACGACGATCTGGCGGCGCTCGATCGCGCCGGCGGGCTCACGCCGCTGCTGGCCGGCGAGACGGCGTAGCGGACCGCGCGCGCCGCGGAAGGCGACGCCGATCGGTAGAGTAAAATCGCGCGCTTCGACTTTTTCCACCGGAGTACCCCGAATGGCCGATACCGCCCCCAACGCGGATTCGCAACCCGCAACCGCGGCAGGCGGCGGCATGACCGCCCAGCTTTCGATCGAAAAGATCTACGTCAAGGATCTGTCGCTCGAAAATCCGGGTGCGCCGCAGAGTTTCCAGCTCACCGACGCGCCCCAGATCGAGATCGGCCTGCGCACGCGCGGCGAGCAGGTCGCGCCCGACGTCTACGAGTGCGTGCTGACGCTGACGGTGACGGCGCGCTCGGCGGACAAGACCGTGTTCCTGGTCGAGGCGTCGCAGGCCGGCGTGTTCACGATCCGCGGCGTCCCGCCGAACCAGATGCAGGCAGTACTCGGCGTCCACTGTCCGACGGTGCTCTTTCCGTACGCGCGCGAAACGGTCGCCGACGCGACGATGCGGGCCGGTTTTCCGCCCGTGCAGCTCGCGCCGATCAATTTCGAATCGCTGTACCAGCAACAGCTTGCTCAAGCCACGAGCGAAGCGCCCGCCGTCACGAACTGACGGGCCGCCGGCGCGCACGCATCGCGCGCGAGCCGCGCCGCCCGTGTGGCGCGCGGCCGCCATCGCGTTGCTCGCGTTGCTCGCGCTGCCGCTCGGTGTCGCCGCCGCCGATTTCCGCGCGACGGCCGATCCGGCCACCGTGATGTACGACGCGCCGTCCGCGCGCGCCAAGCCGCTCTACGTGTACGGGCGCGACATCCCCGTCGAAACGCTGGTGGCGGTCGAAGGCTGGACGAAGATCCGCGACGCGACAGGAACGATCGGCTGGGTGCAATCGGGGATGCTGACCGACAAGCGTATGGTCGTCGTGCGCACGGCGGCGGCCGACGTGCGCTCGGCCGCCGACGACAGCTCGCCCGTCGTGTTCCGCGCCGATCGCGATGTCCTGCTCGAAATCGCCGAGCCGGCGGCGTCGCCGGCAACGACGTCGATGCCGGGATGGATCAAGGTGCGTCACCGCGACGGCGACGTGGGCTTCGTGCGGCTTGCGCAGGTGTTCGGGTTTTAGGGCCTGTCAGCAGGCCCTGATCGCGCCCTGCCGCCGCTTCCACCGGCGATGATCGCCAACGTCGCAGTGCTCGGAGGGGGTGCGTGGGGGACGGCGCTCGCCGTTCACCTCGCCACGCGCAGCCATGCGCGCCCGCGCGTCACGCTGTACATGCGCTCGGCGGCGCACGCGCGCGATTGCGCCGCCGCGCGGGAAAACCGCCGCTACCTGCCGCGGATCGCGCTGCCAGCGTCGATCGGGATAACGGCGGAGCTCGCGGACGTTGCTTCGGCCGATCTGCTGATTGCCGCGACACCGGTCGCGCAATTGCTGCCGTTGATCGACGCGCTCGGCGAGCGACGCATCGCCGCGCCGTTGATCTGCCTGTCGAAAGGCTTCGTCGCGACACCGGACGACGCGCAGAGCTGGTCGTTGCCGCATCGCGCGCTCGGCGCGCGCTGGAAGCATGCGGTCGGCACGGTCACCGGGCCGACGTTCGCCGTCGAAGTCGCGCAGGGCCTGCCCACGGCGCTCGTCGTCGCGAGCACCGACGCCACGCTGACCCGGGACGTTGCAGCGCTGCTGCGAGGCGATGCGCTCCGCGCGTATCCGAGCGACGACCTGGCCGGCATCGAGACGGGCGGCGCGGTCAAGAACGTGTTCGCGATCGCGGCGGGTGCGAGTGACGGACTGGGCTTCGGCGACAATGCGCGCGCGGCGCTGATCACCCGCGGCCTCGCCGAATCGGGGCGGCTGTCCGATGCGCTCGGCGGCAAGCGCGAGACGCTGATGGGCCTCGCGGGACTTGGCGACCTCGTGCTGACCTGCACGGGCAACCTCTCGCGCAACCGGCGCGTCGGGCTCGCGTTGAGCCGCGGCCAGCCGCTGGCGGCGATACTGGCCGAGATCGGCCACGTCGCCGAAGGCGTGCAGGCGACGCGCGCCGCGAACGACCTCGCGCGGCAATTGGGCATCGACATGCCGATCGTCGACGCCGTTCATCGCGTGCTGTACGACGGCCTGCCGCCGCGCGACGCCGTGCTCGCGCTGCTGGCGCGCGAGCCGCGCGCGGAATGATCGTCAGGATCGAGCATCGAGGGGCGAGGCACGAGGGTACGATGCGAAGGATGCGCGGCTTGCTGGCGATGTTTGCGATGGTGACGTCCGTCGCGACGGCAGCGCCCGCGTTCTTCCCGCCCGAGACGCCCGCGCGACCGGTGATCGACGTGCTGCACGGCACGACGCTGACCGATCGGTACCGCTGGCTCGAGAACGGCAAGGATCCCGAAGTGTCCGCATGGACGCGCGCGCAGCATGCGGCGACCGTGCAGTTCCTCGACGCCAACGCGCCGCCGGTGCCGGGCATGAAGGACGAGCTCACGCGTTATTTCGATCGCGACAAGACCGATCCGCCGCTGTTCAAGAACTCGCGCGAATTCTTCCAGCGGACGCGGCGCGGCGAGCCGCAGGCGAAGCTGTACACGCGGGTCGCCGGCCGCGAAACGCTGCTGTTCGACCCGGTCGCGCTCGACCCTTCGGGCAAGACCAGGATCGGCGCCGTCGTGCCGAACCGGGACGCGACGCGGCTCGCCGTCGGCGTGTACGCGCAAGGCAGCGAGCGCAAGGATTTCCGCATCATCGACAGCACGACGGGTGCGCAGATCGGTCCGGTGATCACGGGACTCGACAGCTTCTCCTTCGCGCGCGACGCGCGCTACGCGTTCATCACGCCGCGCACGGCGGAGTCCGACGCGAACCAGGAGCCGATGCGCTGCCTGAAGCACCGGCTCGGCGGCAACCGCAGCGACGACGTGCTGCTGCTCGCGGTGAGCGACGCGAAGAACTACTGCGCGGTCTACGAGCCGGAGGAGGCCGACGTCACCGTCTTCGAGACCGGCGATTTCTGGTCGAACACCGTTCGCATCCGCCCGCTCGGGTCGAATGCCGAGCCGCGGACGATCTATTCGAGCGACAAGTTTCGCGTCGATGCGACGTTCAAGCACGACCGGATGTATTTCCGCACCAACGACGACGCGCCGAACTGGAAAGTGATGACGGCGTCGTATGCGAAGCCGGAGTTTCGCGACTGGACGCCGCTCATCAACGAGCAGCCGGCCGTGCTGACCGACGCGACCGTCACGAGCACGTACGTCGTCGCGACGATGCGCGATGACGTGCTCTCGAAGCTCGTCGTGCACGACATGGCGGGCAAGGCGCTGCGCGAGCTCGCGCTGCCGGAGTTCGGCAACGTGTCCGGCGTCGCGTACGACTTCGACGCCGACCGCGGTTACGCGACGGTCGCGTCGTTCACCACGCCCTCCAAGGTCTACGGGTTCGACGGCAGGACGCTCGAATGGAAGCTCGCGTGGGCTGACGACCCGCCGCTCGACTTGTCGCAGATCGAAGCCAAACGCGTCTACGTGCCTGCGCGCGACGGCTCGAAGATCCCGGTGTTCATCGCGCACCGCAAGGACCTGCGTCGCGACGGCGCCAATCCGACGCTCCTGCATGTCTATGGCGGCTTCAACAACGCCGTCGAGCCGTTCTACCTCGGCAGCTACTCGGCGTTCGTCAATCGCGGCGGCGTGTTCGTCGACGCGGGCGTGCGCGGCGGCTCGGAATACGGCGAGAAGTGGCACCAGCAGGCGATGCTCGCGCAGAAGCAGGCGACGTTCGACGACACGATCGCCGTCGCCGAATGGCTGATCGCCGAGAAATACACGGCGGCGGCGAAGCTCGCCGTCGAAGGCGGCAGCAATGGCGGCCTGACGGTCGGCGCGGTGATCACGCAGCGGCCCGACCTGTTTCGTGCGGCGATCTGCCAGGTGCCGCTGCTCGACATGGTCCGCTATCACAAGTTCCTGATCGCGCGGTACTGGATCCCCGAATACGGCGACCCGGACCGCGACGCCGACTTTCGCTGGATCCTCCGCTACTCGCCTTACCAGAACGTGCGCAGCGGCGTGAATCTTCCCGAAACACTCGTCGTCGCAGGCGAATACGACTCGCGCGTCGATCCGCTCCACGCGAAGAAGTTCGTCGCCGAAGTGCAGAACAATCCGGGCCAGGTCGCGCCGTTCCTGCTGTACATGGATTTCGACAGCGGCCACGGCATCGGGAAGTCGCAGCAGCAGCGCGTCGTCGACCGCGACTACGAGCTGCGCTTCCTGATGGGCGCGCTTCAGGTATCGGGAAACAGCGATCAGGGATCGGTAACTACGCCCCCGGAGTCTCAGGCGCGCCGTCACTGACACCTGTCATCTGATACCTGAACCCTGATTGGCGCCACGCTTCGTAGACGGCCACCGCGACGGCGTTCGACAGGTTGAGGCTGCGCACGCCTTCGCGCATCGGAATGCGCACCTGCCGGTCGGCGGGGAATCCGGCGATGATCGACGGCGGCAGTCCGCGCGTCTCGGAGCCGAACACGAGGACGTCGCCGGGCAGGTAGCCGACGTCGTAGGCCGAGCGGCTCGCCTGCGTCGTGAACGCGAACCAGCGGCGCGGCGCAGCCGCGTCGAGCGCCGCGCGACACGCGGCGAAATCGGCGTGCACGACGACGCGCGCGTACTCGTGATAATCGAGACCGGCGCGGCGCAGGTCGCGGTCGTCCATCCGGAAGCCCAGCGGCTCGACGAGGTGCAGGTCGGTTGCCGTGTTCGCCGTCAGCCGGATCACGTTGCCGGTGTTGGGCGGTATCTCGGGCTGGACGAGGACGATGGCGAACATGGCGGCGGCGTGGTTGCGCCGTCACGATAGCAAGGTCCGCGCAACGACCCACGCATCGATGCGCCGTGCGCCGGCGTCGCGCAACGCGTCTGCCGCTGCCGCGAGCGTCGCGCCCGTCGTCATCACGTCGTCGACGACCGCGACGGCGAGACCGTCGAGCCGCGCCGTGCAGCAGAACGCGCCGCGAACGTTGCGCGTGCGCGCCCCGCGGACGAGTGTGGCCTGCGGTGGCGAATCGCGGGTCCGCCGCAAACCGGCGAGCACGGGAATGGCCAGCCGCGATGCGACGAGTCGCGCGATCTGCTGCGCGTGGTTGAACCCGCGCTGCCGCTGGCGCGCGCCCGACAACGGCACGGCGACGATCCGGTCGGGCAGCGGTGCGCCGCGCGCGCCGACGGCGTCGACGAGCGCGGCGGCCAGCGGTTCGGCGAGAGCCAAATGCGCGCCGTACTTGAACGCGTGCAGCAACCGATCGGCGGGGAACGCGTAGCGCCACGCCGCGACGGTCGACGCGTAGGGAGGAGGCGCCGCCAGGCACGAGCCGCAGGTGGCGCCGCCGCTCGACGGCAGCGCGCAGCGGGGGCACGCAGCGCCCACGCGCGGCATCGCGTCCGCGCATTCCGGGCACAGCAGCGCGTCGCCGCTCGACGCTGCACACAGGACGCATGCCTGCGGCAGCGCGCGACGCAGCATCGCCGCGCATGCACCGACCGACCGGCGAATGCCGCCACGCCGGCGCGTTGTCCCGCTGTCAAATTTCGGCGCGGCAAAGTTTGACAGCATGCGATAGTCCGTTCATGCCATTGGCATTGCAATCCCGCGCACGCCGTTGCAGACGCCGCTCGACCGGTGGCTGCGCGGAGTCTCCGCGGTTTCACGCAGCGTCGCCATTGGCCGTCGGGATGAGCGACGGCACGCGCGGCCGTGGTTCGCGGAGAGACCGGCGATGAGCGCTGCCGTCGCGATGCTCGGACAGACGTCCGTCGCTGCCGTCGACGTCGACGCAATCGAGGCGCTGTTCGCGTTGCCCTTCGCCGACCTGTTGCTGCGTGCGCAGCACACCCATCGCGCGCATCACGCGCCCAACGCCGTCCAGCTGTCGACGCTGATGTCGATCAAGACCGGCGGCTGTCCGGAAGATTGCGGCTACTGTCCGCAGGCGGCGCGCTACCACACCGGTGTCGAGGACGAGGCGCTCGCCGATGTCGGCAGCGTCGTCGATGCCGCCAGGGCCGCGAAGGACGCCGGCGCGACGCGCTTCTGCATGGGCGCCGCGTGGCGCGGCCCGAAGGCGCGCGATTTGGCACCCGTGCTGGACATGGTGACGGCGGTGAAGGCGCTCGGCCTCGAGACCTGCTGCACGCTCGGCATGCTGAAGGACGGCCAGGCCGAGCAGCTGAAGCGCGCGGGGCTCGACTACTACAACCACAATCTCGACACGGCGCCCGAGTTCTACGGCGACATCATCTCGACGCGCGATTACCGCGATCGGCTCGACACGCTGGCGCGCGTGCGCGGCGCCGGCCTCGCCGTGTGCTGCGGCGGCATCGTCGGCATGGGCGAATCGCGGCGGCAGCGGGCGGGGCTGATCGCGCAGCTCGCCGAGCTCGCTCCGGAGTCGGTGCCGATCAATCATCTGGTGCAGGTCGAGGGAACGCCGCTGCACGCGCGCTTCCAGGGCGAGTCGGCGCTCGATCCGCTGGAATTCGTCCGCACGATCGCCGTGACGCGCATCACGATTCCGCGCGCGATGATCCGGCTGTCCGCCGGGCGTCGCGAGCTCGGCGAAGCGGTGCAGGCGCTGTGCTATCTCGCCGGGGCCAACTCGATCTTCTACGGCGACCGGCTGCTGACGACCGGCAATCCCGATGTCGAGGCCGACCGCGCGCTGTTCGACAAGCTCGGGCTCACGCCTGCGTGATTCGCGCGGGCGGGATGCGCGCGCGGGCGTGCCGTCGGCTTGCGTCGACGGCGCCGCGCTGACGTCGATCCGGCGCTGACGTCGTGGAAGGCGGCACGCCGGCGATCGCAGCACTCGAGCGCGAGCTCATCCGTCGTCGCGACAGCGGTCTTGCGCGTACGCGGCGGATCGTCGAATCGGCGCAAGGACCGCGGCTTTCGCTCGGCGGCCGGTCGGTGCTCGCGTTCGCCAGCAACGACTACCTGGGCCTCGCCAATGCGCCGGCGGTGGTCGACGCGGCGCGCGACGCGATCGCGCGCTGGGGTGTGGGCGCCGGTGCGTCGCACCTGATCGTCGGCCACGCGGCGCCGCACGCAGCGCTGGAAGACGAGCTCGCCGCGTTCGTCGCGCCGTGCCCCGGTGCGCGCGCGCTGACGTTCTCGAGCGGTTATCTCGCGAACCTCGCCATCCTCACCGCACTCGCATCCCGCGACGACGTCGTCTTCGCCGACCGCCTCAACCACGCGTGCCTGACCGACGGCGCGCGGCTGTCGCGCGCGACGTTCACGCGCTACGCGCATTGCGACGTCGATGCGCTCGAGCGCGCGATGACGGCGGGCGGCGGCCGGCGGCGGTTCATCGTCACCGACGCGGTGTTCAGCATGGACGGCGACATCGCGCCGCTGCCCGATCTCCTGCGGCTTGCCGAAGCATTCGACGCGTGGCTCGTCGTCGACGACGCGCACGGATTCGGCGTGCTCGGCGACGGCCGCGGAACGCTCGCGCACTTCGGGCTTCGCTCGGAGCGGATCGTCTACATGGGAACGCTGGGCAAGGCAGCCGGCGTGGCCGGCGCATTCGTCGCCGCGCACCCGAGCGTCATCGAGACGCTGCTGCAGACGGCGCGATCGTACGTCTACACGACGGCGGCGCCGCCGCTGCTCGCCGCCGCGCTGTCCGCTGCGCTGCGCGCGATTCGCGCCGACGGTTTCCGGCGCGCCCGCCTGACCGCGCTGATCGCCGCGTTTCGCGCGGGCGCCGCCGACCTGCCGTGGACGCTGCTGCCGTCGTCCACGCCGATCCAGCCGCTGATCGTCGGCGACGTGGCGACGGCACTGGCGGTCTCGGACGCGTTGCTCGCACGCGACATCTTCGTGCCGGCCATCCGTCCGCCGACGGTGCCCGCGGGCACGGCGCGGCTGCGCGTTTCGCTGTCGGCCGCGCATGCGCCGGAAGACGTCGACACGCTGACAGCCGAACTCCATGCGATCGCGCGGAGCGGGGCGTGAACGCGAGGACGACGCACGTTCACGTCGAAGCCGCCGGCGACGGTCCGCCGCTCGTGCTGCTGCACGGCTTCGCGATGCACGGCGGACTGTTCGCGCCGCTCTTGCCGGCGCTGGTTCCCCGCTTTCGCGTGCACGTCGTCGACTTGCCTGGACACGGCTGGTCGGCGCCGCTGGCGACGCCGGATCTCGCGAGCATCGCCGCGACGATCGACGCTGCGACGGCCGCGATCGGCGAGCCGGTCGTCGTCGTCGGCTGGTCCCTCGGCGGACAGGTGGCGCTGCAGTGGGCGCTCGCGCGGCCCGACCGCGTCCGCCGACTGGTGCTCGTCGCGACGACGCCGTCGTTCGTCGCGCGCGACGGCTGGCGGAGCGCTCTTCCGGCGGAGACGCTCGCGCGCTTCGGCGACGAGCTCCGCGTCGCGTACCGGTTGACGCTGCTGCGGTTCCTGACGCTGCAGATGCAGGGCAGCAGCGATGGCCGGCGCACGCTGGCGCAGCTTCGAGCGAGCCTGTTCGACCGCGGCGAGCCGTCGCCGGAGTCGCTCGCTGCCACACTCGACCTTCTGACGACGACGGACCTGCGAGCGTCGCTTCCCGCGGTCGCGGCGCCCGCGCTCGTCGTCGCCGGCGCGCGCGACACGCTGGTGCCGCTGGCTGCGACGCGCGCACTGGCTGCGGCGCTTGCCCACGCGACGCACACGACGATTGCAGGTGCTGCGCATGCGCCGTTCCTGTCGCATCCGGCGCCGTTTCTCGACGCGCTCGCCGCGTTCGTCGATGGCTGATCCGAAATTTCCCGCGCCGGATCCGCGCGACGTGGATCCTGCGGCCGTGCGCCGCGGATTCGCCCGCGCCGCTGCCACCTACGATGCGGCGGCGGTGCTGCAGCGCGAGGTCGGCTCCCGGATGGCGCAGCGACTGGATTACGTGAAGGTCGCGCCGACGCTCGTGCTCGATGCGGGCTGCGGCACCGGCGAAGCGGTCGGCGAGCTCGGCGTCCGCTATCCGGGCGCGACGGTCCTCGCGTTCGACATCGCGCTGCCGATGGTCGAGGCCGCGCGCCGGCGTGCGCGCGCGCATCAGTCGCTGCTGCACCGGCTGCTGCACCCTCTGCGGGCGCGAGGTGCTGCGGCACCGCGATTCGTCTGCGGCGACATCAATGCACTGCCGTTCGCCGGCGTGTCGGTGGACCTGGTATGGAGCAATCTGGCGCTGCAATGGATAAACGACCTGCCGCGCGCGATCGCCGAGTTTCGCCGCGTGTTGAGGGTGGGCGGGCTGCTGTCGTTCACGACGTTCGGGCCCGATACGCTGCGCGAGATCCGTGCTGCGTTCTCCCGCGCAGGCTCCGCGACGTACACGAACCGGTTCGTCGACATGCACGACATCGGCGACATGCTCGTCCACGCGGGCTTCGCCGATCCGGTGATGGACATGGAGCGCATCACGCTGACGTACGAATCGCCGCGCGCGCTGCTCGCCGAGTTGAAGGCCATCGGCGCGACCAATCGCACGCGCGGCCGGCTGCGCGGGCTGATGGGCCGGCACCGCTTCGAACGCGCGACGCGCGCACTCGAGGCGCTGCGCGACGGCGGGCGTATCCCGGCGACGTTCGAAGTGATCTACGGTCACGCCTGGAAAGTCGCGCCCCGGACCACACCCGAGGGACACGCGATCGTCCGGCTGCAACGGCCGGGCGAGCGCTGACGCCAGGCGCGATGCGCGGACTGTTCGTCACGGGCACCGACACCGGCGTCGGCAAGACGGTCGTCGCCGTGACGCTCTTGCAATCGCTCGTCGCCGCGGGGATTCGCTGCGTGGGCATGAAGCCGGTCGCCGCGGGATTCGACGCCGGCGGCGTCAACGCGGATGTGCGCGCGCTGGACGATGCGGGGAACGTGCGTGCAGCGCTTCGCGACCGCAATCCTTATGCGTTCGCCGACGCCGTCGCACCGCATCTCGCCGCCGAAGCGTCGTCGGCGACGATCGATCTTTCGCTGATCGGGGCGGCGGCTGGCCGGCTTGCGGCGAAGTCCGACGTGCTGATCGTCGAAGGTGCGGGAGGCGCGCTGGTTCCGCTCGATGCGCGGCACGACATGCTGGACATCGCCGCCATGCTCGGGTTGCCGGTGGTGCTGGTCGTCGGCCTGCGCCTGGGCTGTCTCAACCACGCATTGCTGTCGGCGCTCGCGATTCGTAACCGCGGCCTCGAGTTGCGCGGCTGGATCGCGAACCGGCTGCCGCCGCCCATGCAGGTCGCGGAGGGCAACATCCGGACGCTCGCGCAACGGCTGGGGGCCGCCGCCGCATGCATCGATCGTGAGACGCCGGCGCGTTTCGGTCCCGACGTGCTCGACAAGCTCGGTCTCATGGGGTGAGGACCATTCGATCCGTGCTAACATTTGCCGCCTACAACGCGCGCGTCGACGCTGACGCGCGTTTTTTCCGCGCGCAATTCCCGCGTGCCAGGGCGAGCGTGGCCTCCAGAAGCGTCGCATCGTGATCGGGGACAGCATGGGTAATCGGATGGGACTTGCGGTGCGACGGTGTGTCGGTTTGGCCGTCCTGTTCTCGTTATTCGCGTCGGGCGGCGCGTTCGCCGCGTGGGAATGGAATTTCCAGCCGCCGGCCACGCCGATCGCGACGGACATCATCAATCTGCACCACCTGATCTTCTGGATCTGCGTCGTCATCTTCATTGGCGTGTTCGGCACGATGTTCTGGTCGCTGTACCACCATCGGAAGTCGAAAGGTCACCAGGCGGTCCAGTTCCACGAAAATACGACGGTCGAGATCGTCTGGACCGTCATCCCGTTCCTGATCCTGCTGTTCATGGCCTATCCGGCGACGAAGACGATCCTCGCCGCGCACGACACGACGTCGCCCGACCTGACGATCAAGGTCACCGGCTATCAGTGGAAGTGGGGCTACGACTACCTGCAGGACGGGTTCGGCTACTACTCGACTCTCGCCACCCCGCTCGCGCAGATCGAGGGCCGTGAAAAGAAGGACGACCACTACCTGCTCGAAGTCGACAATCCGCTCGTCGTTCCGGTCGACGCGAAGGTGCGCGTGCTCGTGACGGCCAACGACGTCATCCACGCGTGGTGGGTCCCCGCCTTCGCCGTCAAGCAGGATGCGATCCCCGGCTTCGTCCGCGACGTGTGGTTCCGCGCCGACAAGGTCGGCACCTATCGCGGCCAGTGCGCCGAGCTGTGCGGCAAGGAGCACGGCTTCATGCCGATCGTCGTCGAAGTGAAGTCGAAAGAGGATTACGCGAAGTGGGCCGGCGAGCAGAAGCAGAAGGTCGCCGCCGTTGCGGAGGACCCGAACAAGGTGTGGGATCTGAAGGAGCTCGTCGCGCACGGCCAGCAGGTGTTCAATTCGAACTGCGCGGCCTGTCATCAGCCCAACGGCACGGGCAACGCGGCCATCGGCGCGCCGGCGCTGGTCGGCGACAAGGTCGTCATGGGTCCGAAACAGCACCAGATCGACGTCGTGCTGAACGGCCAGAACAACGGCAAGATGCCGCCGTGGCGGCAGCTTTCCGACGTCGACATCGCATCGGTGATCAGCTACACGCGCAACAGCTGGGGTAACCAGGCACCGGAAAACGTGGTGCAGCCCGCGGAAGTCAAAGGCGAGAGGAAATAAGCATGTCGAGCGTCCCACACGATCTGGTCGCCGGCGGCCATCCGCATGGCCACGACGACCACGCGCACCATCCGACCGGAATCATGCGGTGGATCACGACGACGAACCACAAGGACATCGGCACGCTGTACCTGTGGTTCTCGTTCACGATGTTCCTGGTCGGCGGCGTGATGGCGCTGACGATCCGCGCCGAGCTGTTCCAGCCGGGATTGCAGATCGTCCATCCCGAGTTCTTCAACTCGATGACGACGCTGCACGGCCTCATCATGATCTTCGGCGCGCTGATGCCGGGCGCCGTCGGCTTCGCGAACTGGCTGATCCCGATGCAGATCGGCGCGCCGGAC
>Ga0068855_100005790_pt1 | contig 15087 bp, 5 predicted proteins | sample KBSCornC52_FD_66592 | JGI IMG/M metagenome (GOLD analysis project Ga0068855, IMG submission 66592) | Corn rhizosphere microbial communities from Kellogg Biological Station, Michigan, USA - KBS Corn C5-2 | ecosystem: Host-associated > Plants > Roots > Rhizosphere > Soil ...
AGGGCATGAGCATGCAGGGGATGTCGATGCAGGGCATGAGCATGCAGGGGATGTCGATGCAGGGCATGAGCATGCAGGGGATGTCGATGCAGGGCATGAGCATGCAGGGAATGTCGATGCAGGGCATGAGCATGCAGGGAATGTCGATGCAGGGCATGCCGCTGCGGGGGATCGATCGACTGCGCTCGCTGGGCGCGTCGATGACGTTCGACGGAATCAGCTATGCGCCGGCGCAGGTCAGCGGTCGCTCGCTGCAGGGGCTGCAGGCCGCGACGCCGCCGATCGTGTACACCGCCACGCCGCAGGCCACGATCGACGGCGTTCATCTTCAGGCCAGCCCGACCGACAGCGGCCCGGGAAGCTACCTCTACGTGCCCGGCCTGGCCGGCACCAGCGCCGACATCGCGGGCACGTTCTGGAATCTCGGCTTCCACGACGCGGCCGGCGACACCGGCAGCCTGATCGCCTACGTGGCCGCCGTCGAGAAGGATCGCCAGTTCAACACGTCGACGTCACCGTCGAACACCGACATCTATCTCTACACCGTGTACTTCCGGCAGCCGGCCACCGGGCAATGGACGGCGCTCTGCCCGGTCGACCAGAACCACCCCGACGGCCAGGCCCCGGCGATGGCGGTGCCGCTCGACGCCAATGACTGGACCAGCGCCGCGTCGCGCGCGCGCATCGGGTTCGCCTGCACCGGCAGCGGCGTGGCGGCCAAGTGCGCCCGGAACTGGGGCTACAAGCCCTGGGTGTCGTCGCCGGTCGACCTGGGCCCGTACTATCGCGCTTGCCTCGTCGCGGCCCGCGCCGACTACTGCCAGGACGACCAGAGCTTCACGCGCAACGGGACCACCGTCGATCTGTTCGACATGCGGCCCGGGCTGCCCTCGATCAACCCGACGGTCGGGTTTCCGTACGCGCCGGGCTCGCTGGCGCCGATGCTGCACGAGGAGTACCAGATCTCGATCGCGAACCGCGTCGGGCCGGGCAACACCCTGTTCCAGTCGGGCCTGGAGTCCAGCCGCTACCCGGACCTGGATCCCGGCCGGTCGTGCGCCGCGGCGCCGTACATCGATCGCTGCGATCCGACCGAGCCGTACACCTGCTACCGCGAGAACAACCTGTCGGCGCAGCCGTACGGCGCCCTGCTGGCGGTGAACTCGCCCCGCCACTGCGCGCACCGAGACGACGTCACCGGGGATCCGCTGGATCCGATGTGCAACGAATGCACCACCCGCGTCTGTGAGGTCGACCCGACCTGCTGCGGCGACCCCGGCGACAGCTACTACCCGCGCGCGCTGGTCTGGGACCAGACCTGCATCAGTCTGCGCAACCAGGTCTGTCGGAGCACCCCGGACGCCGCGGCTCCCTGGCCGGCCGGCATCGCGGCGACGCCGGCCGGGACGGCGCCGGTGGTCGTCTGGCGCGGCGCCATCGGGGCGTTCGACGGGTTCGTCACCGCCGGCAGCACCACCTACGCCGAAGGGTGGGCCTGCGACCCCGACTTCCCGCAAGCGTCGAGCGCGATCCAGGTGTCGGTGGGCGGCGAGCTGGGCGCCTCGGGGACGACGCTGGTCACCAGCACCGCGGATCAGTCGCTGCCCAGCGCCGGCTGGCGCGAGATCGTCGCCGCGGAGTGCGGCCCGGGCGGCGGGCGGCACGGGTTCCGGGTGGCGCTCCCCAGCGGCTCGGCCGGCAAGGACGTGTACGTCTACGGCCTCGATTCAACGGTTCCCGCGGCGCCGTTCTCGCTGTTGCGGGGTGGCAAGAAGACGCTGCCCGCCACCGGCGCGGCGGCCCTCGATCCCGCCGCCGCGATCTGGACGGGCTGGATCGAGCCGCCGGTCTCCGGGAGCGTGAAGGTCTGCAAGCGCCAGCCGGGCGCGCCGGCCGCCTGCGACGCCATGAGCCCGGTCAACCCGACCAGCGCCGATCGCTATCGGATCTGGGTGAACGGCGCGTACGTGGCCGGCAACTGGAAGGACGCGGCCGGAACGCCGGGCGGCTTCACCGCCGATCCGCCCGCGCCGCCGCAGCTCTCGACGACGCCCGGCCTCTATCTGCAAGAGGGTGTCCGCTACCCGGTGCGGATCGAATACGAGCGGGTCGCGCCGCTGGTGGCGAGCTCGGAGATGGTGTTGCTCTGGACGCTCGACAACGGCGCGACCTGGGCGCAGGTGCCGACCTCGGCGCTGTACGCCGCCGGGACGCCCAACGGCAACGGGCTGCGCGGGTCGTATTTCGGCGGCGTCACGTCCATCGACGCGCTGCCGGCGACCACGCCGCTCAACCAGACCTGGGGCCCGCTCGACAACGTCTGGACCAGCGGGCCGGCCGACCCGTTCAAGCCCACCACGCCGCTGCCCCAGGGCCTGACCGTCAAGCAGGACTTCGGCGCGCGATTCGAAGGCCAGGTGGTCCCGCCGGTGTCGGGCGACTACGTGTTTTCGGCGGAGAGCGACGGCGTCGTCCGCATCACCGTCAACGGGATCGTGGTGGGCGGCGCCGGCGGCGGCCCGCCCGGCCTCGAGCCGGACACCTGCGATCACGACATCTGCGTGGCCGGCGGGGCGATCAGCCGGACCTGCAAGCAGGGCAGCTTCTGCTCGGGCGTCATCTGCCTGCAGGACCCCACCTGCTGCTCGATCACCTGGGACGCCCGCTGCGTCGAGGAGGTCTCCCGGCTCTGCGGTCTGACCTGCAGCCCGACCCCGCCGGTGGCGATCACGCTGAACGCCGGGTGGCGTTACGACATCAAGGTCGAGTACGTCCACACCGGCGAGCACGACAACCAGGTGGTGCGCGCCGCCAAGCTGAAGCTGGACTGGGCGCTGGCCAGCGGCGGTCCGCGCGACGTCGTCCCGATCGAGCGCCTGTTCGCGTCGACGGACACGGCCGCCGGAATCGGGCAGGGCCTGAACGCGGCCACCTTCTCGGACGCGGGCTTCCAGACGCCGGCCCTGGATCACGTCGAGCGGGCCGTCGACTTCCACGGCGCCACCCCGCCGGTGCCGGTTCGCTCGGGCGAGCTGGTCTGCGTGTCGTCGGGCGCCACGGGCTGTGCCACCGTCGAGAAGCTGGGCGCGCCGGTGCTGGCCTCCGCCACGTCGACCGGGCTCACCGGCAACGGCGCCACCCGCGGCGCGACCGTCACCGTGACCGAGGGGACGGTGATCGGCACGGCGGTGATCCCGTCCGACGGCAGCGCGGGGGGCCTGTTCACGATCGCCGCTTCGCTGGCCCGTGGGCTGCACACCTTCACGGTCACCCAGAGCCTGGGCGCGGCGACCAGCGACCCGGCCTCGTTCACGCTGGAGGTCCGCGATCCCAACGCCCCGCCGCCGCCCGCCCTCGCCCAACCGGGCGAGCCGATCGTCTCCGGCAACGGCACCGTCACGGTCGGCGGGACCGCGTCGGCGGGGGCGACGGTCACCGTGACCGCGCGGCCACGCGAGAGCGGCGCGCCGGTCACCGCCACCTTCCTCGCCGACAGCGCCGGCAGGTGGACGGCGTCGTTCACGCTGCAACCCGGAAGCTACGACGTCAGCGCCACGCAGACGGCGGGCGGCGCCACCAGCTCGGCCGGCGCGCCCGTCAACGTCCAGGTGTCGCTGCCCCCGCTCACGGTCACGTCGCCGGTGGACGGCCTCTCGATCACCAACAGCGCCGGCGCATCGACGGTGGCGGTCTCGATCCAGGGGCAGGGGGCGGGGGCCAGCCTGGGCGCGGTCCTGGTCGCCGATGGTGACGGCGACGGCACGTCCAACGTCACGCGGCTGACACCCAGCAACGGCGCCTTCTCGGGCACCGTGAAGCTCGACAACGGCCGCCACGTGTTGAAGCTGTTTCAGCACGCCGCCGGTCTCGACGGCGCCGCCGTCACGCGCACGGTGATCGTCCGGCCACCGGTGGGATCGCTGGCCATCGACAAGCTGAAATCCGGGATGGTCGAGACGCCCATCCCGGCGCCTCCGGCCGTTGCCACCACCGACGCCGTCGTGACCGTCGAAGGCTCGGGCGGCCTGCCCGCCGCGGGCCTGCCGGGCACCGTGGTCGTGTACCAGGGGGCGGTCGTCGTGGGACAGGGCCCGCTCGACGACAAGGGCCAGTTCGCGGTCCCCGTGACGCTGACCGGCGCCGGATCGCAGACTCTGTCCGTCAGCCAGATCGCGCGATCGCTGTCGGGCGGCGGCTCTGCCGAGAGCGCGTCGACCAGCGTCAGCGTGCTGGTCCGGCCGGCCGCGCCGGTCATCACCGCGCCGCCGACCGCGTTCAAGCAGGACGCGCTCAGCCTGACGGTGTCCGGAACCGCCGCGCCCCGGTCGACCGTGACGTTGTCGTGGGACGGCGCCGCGCTGTCGCAGACCGCCACCGCGCTGGCCGACGGCACCTTCACCGTCCAGGTCACCTCGGGCTTGACGAAGGGGACGCACGCGCTCACGGCCACCGCCACCGCCGACACCGCCCGAAGCCTGCCCAGCGCGCCGCCGGTCTTGATCTCGCTGGGCGACGTCACGCCGCCCACCGTCACCGTCTCGAGCGCCCGCACCTTCACCGGAGACGATTCGGGCGCGGCGGTGAACCTGGCCGGGATGGTGAGCGCCACCGACGGCGCGGTCGCCCTGCCGGCCAGCGCGATCACCTGCTCGCCGCCGGCCACGTCGTCGGTGCACTTCGCGCTGGGCGCCACCGCCGTCACCTGCCTGGCGGTCGACGCGGCCGGCAACACCGGCTCGACCACCTTCACGATCACGGTCAAGCCCAGCGCGGCGCCGTCGATCAGCGCCAGCGGCCTGACCGCCGAGGCGCAAGGCAAGGACGGCGCGGTCGTCAACTACAAGGTCTCGGCCACCGGCTACACGGCCGACTGCGCGCCGCCCGGCTCGGGCCAGACGCAGGCCTGCACCCAGTGGCAGCCGGCGTACGACGGGCTCCAGATGGGCTGGGCGGCGCTGGTCCAGAACACCGCCGCCGGCGCCGATCACGGCACGCTCTACATGGCGCCGCAGGGCTTGGATCCCGTCGATCACACCTCCAGCCCGCGCTTCCTGAAGCTGACCGGCGACAAGAGCGCCTGGCAAGAGCTGCCGGCGGCGACCGGGCCCAAGCGGACGGTGTCGATCGATCAGAGCCTGGTGATCGGATCCGGTTCCCCCGCCGTCCTGTACGCGGCGCTCGACAACCGGCTGGACGGCCCGGGGATCGCCATCAGCTCCGACGGTGGTCAATCGTGGCTGCCGGCGCTGGCCGGGATCGGCATCGCGGGGATCGTCGCCGATCCCAAGGATCCCACCCGGCTGCACCAGTTCGCGTATCGCGGCGAAGCCTACTACCCGCGCGCGCAGAAGCCCGAGCTGTTCGAGACCCACGACGGTTGGGCGACCTGGTCGGACGCGGGGCAGGGGCTCGGCAACCCGGTGACGGCGCTGGCCGTCGACCCGACCACCGATCGCCAGTACGCCAGCATCGTGCCGCTCGCCGGGGACCCCCTGCCCGCGAACCTGTACGTACGAGAAAATGGCGGCGTCTGGCAGGCGGTGCCCATCCCGCCGCTCGGCAGCGCGATGCGCGCCGTGATCTCGCGGATCGCGGTCGCGCCCGCCGTCGACGGCTGCGGTCATCCCCAGACCGGTCCGACGGTGATCGCCAACGAGCTCATCTACCGAAAGGGGGCGGACGTCGAATGGACCGACGGCCCCGGACCGCTGGCGACCAGCTACGCGCCGGCGGCCACCTTCGACCACACCAACGCCTGCGTCGCGTACGCGGCGAGCAACGGCACGTTCGGCAAGTCGCTGGACGGCGGTCGGACCTTCACCACGGTCAGCGCGACGGTGCTGTCGCCGGATCTCCTGCTGCAGGACGTGGACGCGCCGTCGACTTTCTACATGACCGACTACTTCGTGGGGCCGGTGGTCACCACCGACGGGGGCAGCACCTGGGCGCCTCTGCCGCCCACCCCGCGCGCCACCGACCTTGGTTTCCGCGGCATCGGCGATCTGGCGGTGGACCCGGTCGACCCGAAGATCGTGCTCGCCTCGATCACGGGCGGGATGTTCAAGTCGCTCGACGGCGGCTTCCACTGGGCGCCCGCGAACGCCGGGGTTCCGACCGAGACAGCCTACTTCCTGGCGCGCCGGATCATGATCGATCCGTTCCAGCGAAACGTCGTCTATGCCGGGTACGCCGGGCCGCCCGGCGACGCGTTCAAGTCGTCGTGGGTCACCTCGCCGAACGCCGGCGGGCTCTGGACCAGCCTGATCAGCGCCGCGGGGCCGGCGGCGGGGGCGCTGGGCCTCGACCCCGTCAGCGCCGGCCACTGGGTCTCGGTGGGGCCGCGGCCGGATGGCGCGGGCGGAACGTTGCTGGTGCTGAACGACAACGCCGGGATGACCGGCGCGGCGGTCACCCCGGTGCTGGCGCCGGGGGCCGGAACGCTGGCCTCTCCGTCGGGCAGCTCGCTGGGCGTGCGGCCGTACGCGCTGCAGGTGATCCCCGATCCGGCGCGGACGGTCATGATGTCGTGGAATCGGGACGCGGCGCTGGGCGTGCCGGACGTCAGCTTCTTCCCGTACCAGACGGCGCGCACCGCCACCGCCACCTTGCCGCTCTCGGGCGGCGGAATGGGGCGTTCGGACGCCTTCGTCTCTGACTATGACGGCCTCGGCCGATCGAACGTGTTCTACGACGCCGGGGACGGCTTGCCGCGCGCCTACGTCGACGGCGCGGCCATCGGGCAGACGCCCAACGTGCTCTACCGAACGACCGTCGACAGCCTGCGCCGCGGGCCGGCCCGGGCCGCCGCCTGGGAGCCGCTGGGCGGCGACGACGGCCACGGGCCGTTCGTCCAACTGGTGATCGATCCGACCAGCGGCGGGCAGTCGATGTACTCGGCCGGCTTCTCGAACGCGCTCTGGAACCGGCTGTGGGAGAGTCACGACGGCGGTCACAGCTGGAAGCAGGACACCAGCGCGCCGCCCTTCGTCTCCCGCGTCTGGCTGTCGCCGGCCGACGGCGCGCTCTACGCCATGGTCAGCCCGACCGCGATGTCGCCGGGCGACGCGCTCGGCAACACGCTGTTCCCGGGCAGCGCGTTCGGCTTGCTCTGGAAGCGCGCGCCCGTCACGGGCGTGCCGGTGGGGGCGCGCGTCGCGCTGGGCGACCTGCGCGTGAGCTGCCACGGCCCGACCGCGCCGCCCGCCCAGGTGGACCAGAACCAGCTTCCGCTGCGGCCCGCCAGCCCGGGGTCGACCTTTCCGCTGGGCGCCACGACCATCACCTGCGCGGCCACCGACGTCTTCGGGAACCAGGGGACCGCCAGCTTCGTGGTCAACGTCGTCGACTCGACGCCGCCCGTGCTGACCCTGGACACGCCGCCCGCGCCGGCCACCGCCCCGGCGGGCGGCACGGCCGCGGTGAGCTTCGCCGTCAGCGCCAGCGACGCCATCGACGGCTCCCGCCCGGTGACCTGCACGCCGGCCTCGGGCAGCGCGTTCCCCATCGGCGTGACGACCGTGACCTGCAGCGCCGCCGACGCGCGCTCGCCCGCCAACGCCGCCAGCCTCTCGTTCCCGGTGGTGGTGTCGCAGCAGGGGGGGCCGGCGCTGGCGCCCCCGACGCTGACCGTGCCCACCGCGCCCGTCGAGGCGACCGGCCCCGGCGGGGCGCCGCTGGCCGTGACGGCGGCGACGGCGGCGGGCGCGGCGCTGACGCCGGCCTGCACGCCGGCGATCGGCTCGGCGGTCAAGATCGGGTCGACCGCCGTCTCCTGCAGCGCGACCGATCCCGGCAACGGGCTGCGCGCGCAGACGACGTTCATGCTCGCCGTCCGGGACGCCACCGCGCCGGCCGTCACCACTCCGGCCAGCCTGTCGGTCGCCGCGCAGGGTGGCTTCGGCGCGCGCGTGAGCTTCACGGCCCAGGCGTCCGACGTCGTCGACGGGGCGCTGACCCCCACCTGCACGCCCAGCTCGGGCGCGGTGTTCGCGCTGGGCGTGACCCAGGTGGTGTGCCGCGCCACCGATCGCGCCGGCAACCAGGGCTTCGGCCGCTTCACCGTCACCGTCGACGACCAGAGCCAGGCCATCCTGCACCTGGCCGACGTGACGGTCGACGCCAACGACTGGAGCGGCGCGGCCGTCGCCTACAACCCGGCGCCCTACGCGACGGACATCTCGAACAACCCGGTGGCGATCACCTGCGCGCCCCCCTCGGGCACGCATCTGCCGGTGGGCGACACGTCGGTCTCCTGCACGGCGGCGGCCGGGACCAGCCACGAGGCGGACGGCCACTTCGTCGTGCATGTCGTCGACCAGTCGGCGCCGGTCGTCACGGTGCCGGGGCCGATCGTTGCCGAGGCGACCGGACCGGGCGGGGCCAGCGTGACGTTCGCGGCCACCGCGCGCGACCTGGTCAGCGGAGCGGTGACGCCGGTGTGCCGCATGACCACCGGCCTGGGCCTTCCCACCCCCGTCGTCTCGGGCGCCAGCTTCCCGATCGGCGACAGCCTGGTGACCTGCTCGGCGGCGGACGCCGCCGGAAACGTCGGCTCGGCGGCCTTTTCGGTGACGGTCCACGACACCACGCCGCCCGTCCTGACGTTGCCGGGCGCCGTCACCGCCAGCGGAGACATCACCGACAGCGCGACGGTGACGTTCGCCGCCAGCGCCGCCGACGCCGTGTCGGGGTCCGTGTCCGTGGCTTGCAGCCCGCCCTCCGGGACGCCGTTCGCGGTCGGGACGTCCACCGTCTCCTGCCTGGCCCGCGACGCCGCCGGCAACGCCTCCCAGGGGACGTTCACGGTGACCGTCAACAAGGGGAACCTGCGGATCAACCTCATCAACGCCAAGTACAACGCCAACACGACGCTGCTGGGCACGCCCCTCGCCGGTTCGCTGCAGCAGTTCAGCGACGGCGCCAAGCAGGACTTCACCGGCGCCGGCAACAACAGCAGCATCTACGTCGGTGACGCGGTCAACGCCGCTTACATCGTCCTGGGGTTCATTCGCGGCGATTACCTGTCGCAGGGGGCGCAGAGCGGCGCGCTCGGCTACCCGATCACCGACGAGAGCAACACCACCTTCGCCACCGGCCGTTACAACTTCTTCCAGTTCGGCCGCATCCTCTGGAAGAACGGCGCCACCGCGGCCTACTCGACCCACGGCAACATCGACGCCTACTACACCAAGGTCGGCCTCGAGTGGGGCAAGCTCGGCTACCCGCAGAGCGACGAGGCGGCCTTCGGATCGGGCCGGAAGAACGACTTCGAGCTCGGCAAGATCTACTTCAAGAACGGCGCTTCCCGCGGCGTCATCACCAGCCTCACGTCCGGCGACAAGCTGGCCACCCAGAGCTGGGCGCGCTTCACCCGCGCCAGCATCACGGCGCAAGGGACCGGCGGGTGCATCAACGTCGCCGGGGCCGGCTTCCCGGCCGGCGCGCAGGTGAGCTTCCGGACCAACGACCCCGGGACGACCGGCACCCACGCGTCCAGGGGGACGGCCACGGTCAAGTCCGACGGCACCTTCACCTTCGACGAGTCGGTGGTGAACACCAGCCAGGCCTGCACGCCCGGCATCCTGCGGGTCAACGGCCTGGCGACCATCGAAGCGTCTGCCGGCGGCTCGACCGCCATCATCGGCGTCTCGACCACCGCCGGCAGCGCCTACACGGGCAGCCTCTAGGCCCTCAGCGGCGCGGGCCGGTGAAGGTCAGGAAGCCGAACAGGCCGTTCATTTCGTCGTTGGGGCCGGCGGTGAAGTAGAGGCGGTCGGCCTCGAACCCACCGGCGCCCGGGCCGAACTGGAGCGCCCAGAGGTTCTGGATCACCAGCGGGCTGCCGGTCGAATCGCCGAGGGCGCCCTCCCAGCGCGCGTCGACGTGCAGGCCCCGCAGCGACAGGTTGTAGACGTTGATCAGCCCGTCGCCGAAGTTGCCGACGGCCAGGTCGATCGACGCGTGGTCGTTGGCGTCCGGCGCGAACACCATGGCCCAGGGCGAGTTCAGATGTCCGCCCGTGACCAGGCGCTGCAGCAGGAACCCTTCCGCGGCGTAGAGGTCGACGACCCCGTTGCCCGGGCCGGCCACGTCGTCGTGCGCGTCGGCGTCCTGCTTGGCGTAGCTCACCAGCACCACCGGCCCGACGCCCAGCACGTTGAAGGGGGCGAAGCCGGCCGGCAGGTTCGGGTCCTGGAACGAGCCCAGCGGCGTGACCGGCGCGTAGTGATCGTCGAACACGTCGATGGTCCCGGCATGGAAGTTCGCCGCGAAGAGCTGCCGGCGGCCGCCGGCCGTGATCGGCGAGGCCATCGCGATCCCCTTGTACACGGCGCCGCTGGCCGAGTTGTCCACGCGCAAGACGGCGGTTCCGTCGGCGCTGGGCTGCCAGCCGGCAATGGTTCCGTCCTCGGTGTCCAGGATGAAGAGGTCACCCATGAACGCCGTCGAGGCGTCGGGGTTGAAGATCTGCCCGGTCGGCGCCGACGGCGGCGTGCCGCCGGACGGCGGCGGAATCGTGACCGACAGATGCAGGGTCCCGGCGCTGTCGTAGACCTGCGCTGTTCCGTTGCCGTTGGCCGAGATCCAGGCCGGCCCGCTGGGGTTGAAGGCCAGACCCCAGGCGTTCTTCAGGTTCGGATCGACGGCGCCCGCCTGACCGGCCAGATCGGCGACGATGTTGGTCTGCGTGACGACGCCCTCGATGGCGCCGTGCCGCTGCCCCTCCGCCTGGAGCGCCGCGAACTCCGGCGACATCGAGGTCGCCGGCCGCGGCGGACCGGACGACGTCGGTGCGCTGGGTCCCGCGCCACAGCCCAGCAACCCTGCCATCACGCCCATTCCCCATCTCATGTTGCGTTTCATCTTCCCCTCCCGTCACGTTCCCTTCACCCGCTGCGAGACCGGGACGCCGTCAGGCCGCCCGGCAGCTCACGCTGTACATGTGCATGTGCGGCGGCGTTCCCACCTGGGTGGACGCCACGGTGACCTGACCGCCGGCCTTCAGCGTGGCCAGGTCCGCCGTCGTCAGCGTCACCGTGTGCATGTGGCCGAGCGTGACGCTGGTGTCGATCATCTGGTCGGTGCCGGCATCGAGATCCGACGCCGGAATGGTGACCGTGTGCGCGTGCCCGGTCGAGTCGGGCAGCTGCATTTCAGGCAGTGGATCCGTGCAGGCGGCGGCGTTGGTGGTGCCACCCGGGCTGCCCGCGGCGCCGGGCGCACCCGCCGCGCCGGGCGTGCCGCCGGTGGCCGTCGCGCCGCCCGTGCCGTGGGTGCCGCCGGTGCCGGTGCTGCCACTGGTGGTGCTGGAGCTGCAGGCCGCTGCCGCCGCCGCGCCCCCCAGCAGGGTGAAGGTCAATCTCACGAACTGCTTCCGGGTCATCTGGTCTGGCTTCATGACCCGACCCTGTCCATCTGGCGGAGCGCGCGCAACCAAACGGCAACTTTCCATCGGCGCTGCGGATGGTTTTCGAGGCGCATGAATCCCATCACACCCCGAGCGCCGGCCGGCCGCCGGCGCGACGCAGGGGCAGCCCTGAACTCAGCTCAGCTCGACGAGACGGAAAAGCTGGTGACCGTGAAGCTCTGCACGCTGGGATCGGACGTGATCTCGAACCCGAACTGCACCTGGTCGAGCGACCAGCTCGAGGTGAACGACTTCTTGTTGGCGATGATCCAGTCGAGGATGGCTTTGACGTCCACCGTGCCCGCGGTGGTGTTCGAGGTGCGCAGCAGCGACACCACGTCGTTCGATCCGTTGCTGCCGTAGAACACGTTCCAGGTGTGGCCCCCGACGTTGACGTTCGAGACGTCCGGAACCGCGCCCGAGGCGTCGTACTTGGTCGCGATCGGCTGGACGCCGCCGGTCGTGTACATCCAGAGCATGATCTCGATGCGGCTGCCGTTCTTGACCCAGATGTCGTAGGCCGACTCCCACGCGCCGCCGCTGGGGACCGCGATCGCGAAGCTGCTGGTGTAGGTGTTGATCGCGCTGATGGCCTTGGCCGGCGAGAACGAGATGTTGGGGTACGACTTGATGCCGCTGGTGTTCGGATGCTGGGCCACGAAGCCGAACTCGTTGGCGGTGGTGGCCCAGATGCACTGCTTGCCGGCGCCCGACCCCCACACGTCGTTGTAGAAGGTCGCCGCGCCGTTGGTCCACTGACCGTACTGCTCGCACGAGCACCAGGCGGTGGTCACGTTGCCGGGCGCCGCGCCCGGGCAGCTCAACATGCCGCCGCCGCTGGTGCCGCCGGTGGGTGTCGCGCCGCCCGAGCCGGTGGTCCCGCCGGTCGCGGCGGTGCCGCCGCTCCCGCTGGCGCCGCCGCTGGCTTTCGTTCCACCGGTGGCCCCGGCGGTCCCGCTGGACCCGCCCGTCGGGTGCCCGGCCGCGCCGCCGGTGCTGGGGGCGCCGCCCGTGCCGCCGGCGCCCACGTTGCCGCCCGAGCCCACCACGCCGCCCGTGGCATTCCGGCCGCCGGTGGCGCTACTGCCGCCGGTGCTGGTCGTGCCGCCCGTGGCGGAGTTGCCGCCCGTGCTGGTGTTGCCGCCGGTGCTGGAGTTGCCGCCGGTGCTGGAGCTGCCGCCCGCGCCCGGCGCGCCAGAGCCACCGGAACCCGAGCTGCCACCGCCTCCGCCGCTGCAGGCCAGCAAGCCGCTCAGCATCGACAGGGCCATCCAACGTTGAACGTGCGTCATGGGGGGGCCTTTCGCCGCCGTCGAGGATACCGGCAGTCGTCCTCTGCAAAAGTTGCTGCTATTGGCGCGGACGGCTCACATGACCCCTTGGCAGTCGGTAAGTCCGGGTAGAGACTCGGGATCGTGAACCAGCTGGAGCTGCCTGCCCGCGCCCCGGACGCCGGTCTGGGAGCCCTGTCGGTCGACGCAAAGTGGGTCGCCGACAAGCTGTCCGAGTACCGGTTCAAGATGGCCGACCTCGAGGAGCTGTATCCGGCCGCCGAGGCCATCGCGACCGAATGGGCGGCGCGCGGCGACGAGCTGATCTCGATCGACCTCGTGACGGGCGAGATGCGGCGGCGCTTCGGGCTGAAGTTCAGCAACACCGTGCGGCCGTTCCTGGCCCGCATGCTCCGCGATCGGCGCCCGGCGCTGCGCCCGAAGATCGACGTCACCACCACCTCGCGCGGCAAGAACCGGAACGTGAAGGTCGCCATCGACCACCTGAACGTGGTGGCGGTCATTCACCGGGCTCCCGACGGCGGCGAGCACCGCATCGAGCTGGCCGACGTTCCCGCGGTCGTCGAACAGATGAAGGCCGCGCAGAAACAGAAGAAGCGGCCGAAATCGGAGGGGGCGCCGGAATGACCGCGGCGGTCCACCGCTCCCCGATGCCGATCCAATACTACTGAAACCCGGCAAAAATCAATAGATAGCAAGCCGGGCGGGCCAGGCCGAGCATGCCTCCTTTCGAGAAAGGAGCGCTCGATGACGTTTCTCAGCCGCCGCCCCGCTCACGCCTCGACCGAGTTGTTGGCGCGCATCCTCGAGCGGCCGGGCCTGGCCGCCGCGGTGCGCGAGTTGCCGGCCCCGGTGCTCGGCCAGCTCATCGATCGCATCGGGCTGGAAGACGCGGGAGAGCTGGTCGCGCTCGCCACGACCGAGCAGCTCGCCCGCGTGTTCGACGACGATCTGTGGCGGGCGGACGGCCCGGCGGCCGACGAGACGTTCCGGCCCGAGCGGTTCGCCCTCTGGTTGCGGATCATGCACGAGGCGGGCGAGGAGCTGCTGGTGCAGCGGCTCTGCGAGCTGCCCCCGGACCTGGTGGCGCTGGCCGTTCATCGCCTGGTGCTGGTGCTGGACATGGACGTCGTGGCCGAGCAGCTGTCCGAGGCGGGCGACGAGGCGGCGCCGATCGAGCGCGCGCTGGAGGACGCCGCCTTCGAAGAGTGGGAAGAGCTCCGGGTGATCGCGCGCGATCCGGACGTCTGGGACGACGTCTGGGGCGCGCTGCTGTTGCTGGACCGCGATCACCACGAGCGGTTGCGCGGCATCCTCGAGCAGTGCTGCGCGATGAGCACCGAGTACATCTCGGGACAGGGTGGGCTCTACCAGGTGCTGACCTCGGCGCAGATGCTGGAGGGCGACGTCGCGGCGGGCCGCGAGGATCGGCGGGCGTCGGAAGGCTTCGTCAGCCCCGCGGACGCGCGGGCCTTCCTCGAGCTGGCGCGGCGAGGCGGCGACGAGGCGCGCGACCCGATCACCCGGGCCTACTTCAGCGGGATGGGACCCACGCCGCAACCGCCGGCGGCCCGAGACGATCTGTTCGCGCTGCTGCAGGAATTCGGGGTGGGGGCGCAGGCCGCGGCCCCGGGCCTGGCGGCGCTGGTTTCCTGGGAGGAGACCGCCGCGCCGCCCCAGCACCTGGCCGCGCCGCTGTTCGAGCAGGCGATGCGCGAGCTGCGGCAGCAGGCCCCGGCGGCCTTCGCGGAGCGCGTGCGCGAGCTCGCGTACCTGGTGAACGTCTGGATGGCCGGCGGCGTTCACGAAGGCCGGCGCCCGCGCCCCATCGACGCGCTGGAGACGGTGCTGAGGACCTGTGAGGCGGGGCTGCGAAGCCGGCTGGCCACGGACCGCGCGGCGGCCGAGCAGGCGTTCGCGATCCTGTCGGGCACGCCCGCCGACCACTTGTTTCGCTGGGGCTTCCCAGCATGATCCGGATTTGCGCCGGTCCGGGCGGGCGGCTCTTGCGCGCGGGCGCGAACGACACCACCTGGTACGCGCAGGCGGGGGTGTTGCGTCCATGGACATGAAGCTGGAAGCGGTGACGATGCCGGTGGGCGACCTGGATCGCGCCAAGCGCATCGACGGGCCACCATGAGCGCGACCACGGCCGAACCGGCCAGCACCGACCTCATCCGGGAGCTCCTCGAACGTGCGGCGGCGGCGCACGGCGTGCACGAGCGGGAAATCGGTTTGCCCGACGCCGACTGGCCGCGCTGGTACGCCGAGCACATGGCGCGCGCCCTGCGCGACGGCGGCTACGAGGTCAGTCATACGCCGCCCGCCGGCGGCGCCGACCCGGCGGTGCCGCCGCGCCGGCCCGAGCTGGTGGGACAGACGGTGGTC
>Ga0068855_100005796_pt1 | contig 15080 bp, 14 predicted proteins | sample KBSCornC52_FD_66592 | JGI IMG/M metagenome (GOLD analysis project Ga0068855, IMG submission 66592) | Corn rhizosphere microbial communities from Kellogg Biological Station, Michigan, USA - KBS Corn C5-2 | ecosystem: Host-associated > Plants > Roots > Rhizosphere > Soil ...
GCGTAGGCCGGCCTAGCAACGGGTCTTTTCGTATTCCGTGAGCGAGGAGCGCGATTTATAAGCGATATCGTTCAGGACGTGGACGTCTGTTTTCATCCGCGAGACCTTTCGCGAGGGAAAGGAAGCCGAGGGCGAGGATAGCGAAGGATGCGAGCAGAGAGGGAAGGCCCATGCTCTGGTGCCAGGTGGAGTCCCGGGTAATGTCAAGGGATGGGGAAGGCAGGACGTTCGACGAAAGAGGCGAACATCCAACACCCAACATCCAATGGAAGAGAGCCTTCGGCAGTGCGCTTGCGTGATTGGGTGTTGGGTGTTGGATGTTGGATGTTGGATGTTGGGTGTTGGATGTTCTGCCTTTCCCCTTCCCCGTGTCATAAAGCAAATTCCCCATTGCGCTGCCTCGCTCTTCGCGTATTCTCGCGGCAGTTCTTTCATAACTGAATATTGCATCACGAGTGATTCAGCGAATTCCGCTGAATCTGCCAACCTGGTTGGAGAAACCAAGGTGGAGCCGAGCGACCCAGGGTCGCGAGGCGATGTGCGCGCCGGCCTATCCAGGCCGATGCGAATCCAATCTCCCGTGATGTGACCAACCGCAAATCCCATCATGTCTCAACTCTCTCTCCGCACCAACCTGGAGAATCCCAATCACCATCTCTGGAATAACAACGGCACGTGGTTCATCCACTACGTTGTGCACCCCACGCCCATCACCAAGGAACGGGTTCGCAAGTCGCTGGGCACGAAGTCGCTCTCCGAAGCCCGCGCCAAGCGCGATGCCATCCTGACCTGCAAGACAGTTTCCTTGCAGAATCTGCAGCCCTTGGGCCTCGCGGCATAAGCGTCGTTTGATCGCTTGAACGTGCCATCCACGCAGACGGCCTGACGCGACCGCTTAACGCGGTGATTCTCCCGCCGGAGGGGTTGCGGGCGATGTGGAAGGCGGTGTCGAAGGCGCCGGCGTTGCCGTGGGCGGGGCGGGGGGCGCAGGGGCGGGTGGAGTGGAAGGAGCGGGTGTCGTGGCTGGCGATTCCGCGGGAGCTGGAGCAGGAGGAACCACCGGCGCCGGAGTTGCGGGTGCGGGCGTAGCAGGTGCCGGTACGGCAGATGCAGCAGGCGCAGCCGGTTCCGTCGACGGGGTCGGCAGGGTGAAAACCTCCACTGTCTCGAACTTCCCAGCCATCTTGTAATGTTTCTTCAGGAAAGCGTAGACCGGAGCGCCCCAGTGCATGAAGCGCGAAGCCGGTGTGCCGTTGATTTCGCGATCATCGATGATGACCACCGCGGGATGTTTCTCCTCGAGATCGTGGATGGTGTTCTCGGACCAGTGCGAGCCGCGCGTGGCGTTATCCACATACACGTTGTGCAGATAGGTCCGGCGGTTCGTCATCACGTTGTAGCCCGGCATGTAGGGGTAGCAGATCAGGTAATCATCCGGTCCGGACGACTTCATCACGATGTCGTAAACGCCTTGCAAGATGGCAGCTTCCTTCTTGCTGGTGTGGACGCGCACGCCGTTCTCGCCCTGGAAGCGCGCCTTGCGTCCGAAGCGTGCGGCAATGGTCCCGGAAGAGGGATGTTGCATGGCAAACACCGCGAAGATCAGGAATTGGCCGATGAGAAACAGCGAGACCAGGCCGGCGAAAAGACGCCGCATGGCCGGATGCTTCGACCCGCGCGGCCAGAGCAGCCAGGCCGAGGCCATCATGGCGATGATGTAGCCCGGCATGAATTCCGAGAGGTGCGGACGATCCGGCCGGAAAAAGAAAAACTGCGGGAAGGTGGTGAGCGAGCCGCCGATGAGCAACAGCCACTCCAGCGGCACGGCCGTGAGCGCGAAGTCGCGTCGGAACACGGACATCAGCAAACCGACGATGCCGATGATGAAGAATACGCCGAAGCCAATGATCGGGGCGTAAGTGAGGAAAGTCAGGATGCGCTCATGCCAGCCCTTGCCAGTGATGGTCGAGAGCGGCTTGCGCGGCAGCACCGAACGCTCGCCATTCTCGGCATTGTGGACGGTGGCCGTCGTGGGATTGCCGGCGGCGTTGCTGCCGCTGGCCGCGGGCATTGCGGACGCAGCGGTTAGTGATTCTCCGAGACCGGCGGCGAGGGCGGGTTTTTCCTGTGCCACCCGGGTGTGCAGGGAGGCGCGCAGGAATTCCAGCCAGTCCAGGTATTCCGCCCAGTATTCCTTCTCGAGTCCATGAGCGCGCAGAGGAACGTAGGCCGGTGTTTGCGCGATCACGACGCCGAACACGACCGCGAATAGGCCAAGAATCAGCCCCGCAAAACGGCTTCCGATCGAGGCGCGTCGATCAAATAGCGAGACGAGCAATAGCAGCGTCCAGATGGTGGTGAAGAAATAGCCCAGCTCCACGCGCACGAGGAAAGTGAGGCCCAGCACCACACCCCCCAGCACCACCCAGCCGAGCCATCGGCGGCGCATCCTGGGATCGACATAAAGCAGGTGGATGAGACAGGCGGTATTCGCGGCCTCGGCGAGCGGGATGTAATCCTTGAACTGCGAACCTGGGAAAGTGACGAGCAGCAGGCCAGTGAGCATGCCCCACCAGCGTGAGCCCGTGACGCGGGTGACGATGCCGCAGCCGAGCAGCGCGGTGATCGTGGCCAGGAGGAAAAACCACGCCCGCACGGCGAGGAAGTTCACCCCCGTGAAATGGAAGAGCCCGACGATAGGATAAAACCAGCCGATGTTGTAGCCCGGCTCCACGTCCACCCAGGGGCGTTCGCCGTGCATGAGCCGCTGGGCGATGAGACAGGCGGTGCCGCCTTCGTCATGGGGATTGAACCAGAAGTGCCAGTAGCTGCCGTAGTAGGCGATGGCCGCCACGAGGATGACGAGCACGGGCACGAAGCGCATGGCGCTGCGAGGCGCCGGAGGAGGATTTTCTGTCACTAAATTGCTGTTCACTGGGAACAAAGTGGGTTTCTTGTCCGCACCGTGAAAGACCTACCTGCCGAACCGCCCGCCGTCGAGACTCCTCGCATTGAAACACCGATCCAGGTGATGTTCTTTGATACGGACTGCGCAGGGGTGGTGCATAATATCGTATATCTACGTTTCATCGAAGTCGCGCGGACGTTGCTGGCCGAACAACTCGGCATGGGTCTGGTGGAAATGGCTTCCACCCAGATATTCCCGGTGGTCGTGCGGACCGAGATCGACTACCGGCGCTCGGCCAGGTTGGGCGACAAATTGGTGGTCCATGGCTGGCTGGATAGCGTCGAGCGGACGCGCTTTTGGTGCGGCTTCGAGATTCGCCGCCCGGCGGACGACACGGTCATCGCGACCAGCCGGCAGATGCTGGCGGTGATCCAGATGCCGTCAGGCAAACCGATGCGTCTGCCAGAGGATTGGGCGACGCGGTTTGCGCACCTGAAGCCGGCGCGTGGGGCGAAGGGATAAATCCGCGCACGCGGAGCTCCGTTGGCAGGGATGGCGCGCCGCGCCGTCTTCGCAGGCCGAGTGGTTTGCGAAGATAGGTGAGCGTGACCACTCAGGACGCCGACGGCGCGGCGTCCCTACCGAAGGAGCTCACGAATACAGCGGTAGCGGCTGTAGCGGGAAATCCGGAAAGACCTGCGCGAGGCTGGCGGTGTCGGCGCCGTGTTGGGTGAGCACGGGGGCGAGAATGTCGCGGTAGTTGTTCCAGACAGGGAGGTCGCCGGGGCCTTCGAGCATTTCGGGCTTCAGCCCGGGCCAGCCGCCGAGAACCCGCCGGCCTTTTACCCCGCCGCCCATGACGAACATCGCGCCGCCCCGCCCGTGGTCGGTGCCGAAGGCGCTATTCTCGGCGACGCGCCGGCCGAATTCGGTCATCACCACCACCGTGGTTGTGGCCAGGCGTGGGCCGAGATCGCGGCGGAAAGCGGCCAGCCCGTTGGCCAGTTGCAGCATGAGCGGTTCGATGAGGGTTTGCTGGGTGAAATGGGAATCCCAGCCGCCGAGGTCGATGCTCGCCGCGTCCAGACCGACATCGGCTTTAATCAATTGCGCAATTTGCCGCAGGCCCTGGGCAAAGGGGTATTTCTCCTCGTAGACGGCGCCGTTGGCAGGCGGGGCCTTGGTATCGATTGCCTCGATGCGCCGAAGCGCCTCGAAGGTATGGGATGCGGCGTCGTGCAAGGCATCCTTTTCCAACGCGTAGAGCCGCTGCAATTCGCGGGCGAAATCCTCCTGGCGGGCGCCCTTGCGCGCGTCGGTAATGGCGAATTCGCGGAGCGATTCGAAAGCCGCGGCGCTGGGGGCTCCGGAGAGGCTTTCGGGCAAGGTGGGCGCGAGCGCCACGGCGGCGAGTGGGCTGGGCGCGGGTCCACGCGTGCGCAGGAAGCGTCCGAGCCAGCCGCCGGCGGCGGGGCCGCCGTGCTCCATCAGATCCTGCGCTTCGAAATGCGAGCGCGTGTCGCTCTCGCCGCCGGCGCCATGGATGATGGCCAGGTCGCCCTCCTGCCACGCGGATTGCAACGCGCGGAGATTCGGATGCAGGCCGAAGGTGTCGTCGAGCGGCACGGCGTTGCTCTTCTTCACCGCAAGGCGTGGGCGGAATTTGTGATAGTTGTCGTCGGCCACAGGCGCCACGAGGGTGAGTCCGTCGGCGGCGCCGCGGAGGAAGACGACGACGAGGGCGCGGCGATCGTCGCGATTGGGGGAGAGATTGGCAGTGGCGCTCATCTTTAGCAGCGTTGAAAGGTGGGTGAGGCGAGCAGCAGGGCGAGATTGTCGCCGGATTTTCCGAGGGCGTCGCTTTCCTCGGTGTTGGGCTGGCGATTCAACACCGTCGCGGCGAGCGCATGGTCGCCGCCGAGTCGAGCGATGATTTCCTGGCGTGCGATGTGCGTGCCCTTGATGCGATTGTTCGCCAGCGCGAGGGCAAATTTCCAACGCCACAACAGTGTCGCGTGCCAGTGCTGCGCACGGGCGGGATAACCATCGGGTGTGGGATAGCGGAACGGCACCTGGCCCATTTTTTCGAGATAGGAGAGCAGGCCGCGATCGGCATCCGTCTCCGCATTCGTGGCGCGCAAAGCGGAGACGACGTAGTGGAATGGGCGCTTGAATTTCATTCCCGTCGACGCGTGAAACTCGGGCCTGGCAAAGAGCGTGCGCAAGGTCGCCTTGATGTCGCCCTGGCTATCGGCGAAGGCGAGAGCCACGGCATCGATTGCCGCCGGCGGCGGTTCGTCCGAGATGAAGCGCACGCACAATTTCGTGGCGATGAAACGCGCTGTACTGGAATGCGACGTGACAATCTCGACCACGCGATCGAGATCGTCCTCGCCGAGGCCGGCGGGGATGGATTGCCCTAGGACCTGCTTGGCGGCATTGTCATGGGCGTCCTTGCGGAAGACCACCCTGGCGCGGTCCTTCAGTGGCGAGAGCAACTTGCCGGAAAATCCGTCGTCCTTTTTCGCGAGGATCGTCCAGCCGGTGAGGCAGCGCGCGACCTCCATCACATCGTGTTGCGTGTAGCCGCCGTGCACGCCGAGCGTGTGCAGCTCCATCAGTTCGCGGGCGTAATTCTCGTTCGGCTTTTCGCTCGCGGTGCGCTTCACGTTGGCGCGGCCATCGAGATACCAGAGCATCGCCGGGCTGAGCGCGCTGGCGCGAACCATCTCGCGGAAATTGCCCAGCGCATGGGCGCGGATGACATCGCGGTCATCGGCGATCTTCGTGTAGCGGCAATCGCCCTTGCCCGGGTCGATGTTGAAATGGTCGCTCCAGAATTCACACATTACCTCGAAGAGCTGCCGCCGGGAATAAACCGGGCGCAGGATGGCCACGCGCCGCAAGACCGGCGGCAGATATTCGGCGTCCTCCTCGTAAGCTTCGCCGAGCGGTTCCCACCAGCATTCCGAAAAGCGGGCGATGGCGCGGTCGCAGAGGCCGTCATCGATTTTCTCCGGGGCGAGTTGTTCCTCGAGAAAGGCATCGGTGCCCATGGCGGCGACGCGGGCGTAATCGCCGGGACCGGGGCCGAAGGTCCAGCGATTGAGCGCGTGGGCGGCGGGATCGATCTGCGCGCTGGCCGAGGGCGTGAGCGGGCCGGAGAGCGGACGCTGCAGATTGCGGCCGGTGTATTGCTGAAGATCGCCGAGCCAGCCCTGGACGCTCTGAAAGATCGCTCCGCTCAACGCCAGCGCGCTGGCGCCCGTGATGAGAAATTCGCGGCGGGAGGTCGTGTTCACGACAGTGAAGGAACGGCGGGGGCCGGCGGCGGGACGGTGGCGTTGGCCGGAGCGGCCTCGGCGTTCGATTTCCACGGCTTCGCAAGCAGGAAAGCGCCGAAGCCACTGGCCAGCGCGATGTGGAGCAGGAAAAGCGAGCCGAGCAGCGGCGTGATCAGCACCAACGCGAGCATGACGCCACCGCGCAGGGCTTGCTGCCAGGTATCCGCGGCCGGGCAGAGATTGCGCCCGATACGCAGGGCCAGGCCACCACTGCCGATGAGCCCCATGAACAAAGCGCCGAAGCCAGCGGCGAGCGCCAAAAAGCGGAGCCCGCCACCGGGGAGCTTGGCGTTATTCAGCAGGAGCAGAATGAGCGGGCCGTAGGTGAAGATGCCGAGCAAGGTGGCACGCAGCGGGCGCCGATCGTAGGTTTCGGCAAAGGCGCGGGCCGCCTGCGGAAACATGCCCGCGGAGGCGACCCAATGGCCGAGGAGGATGAGAAAGACCGCGGCGTGAACCGCGAGGATGGCGAGGACGATTCCGGTATATGGCATGGCGTGGTGGGAGGTTTGTCGGGAAGACGCCCCACCACGACCGACGGTTACGGAAATGCGTCGGACTTAAGCCAAATGCAGCTGCGCCTTCAGCAGCAGCGTGATCGCCTTCACGCTGAGTTCATGAAGATTGAACGGCTTGGCGATGAAATCATTGCCGCCGCTCAGGCTCGATTGCACCCGGTTTTCCAGCGTGGCCACGCCCGTGAGGAAGACAATGGGCGTCTTTTCGTGGATGGCCAGCGCGCGGGTCTGCTTGCACAGTTCGAAGCCGTCCATGCCCGGCAGGTTCACGTCGAGGAAGATGAGGTCGTAGCGGCTGCCGGCCAATTCGCGGAGCGCCATCGCGGGATCCTGCGCGTAAGTGGTGCGCATGCCGGATTCCTCCATGGCCAGCGCGATGCTCTCGCAATTGCCGAGGTCATCATCCACCGCGTAAATCATCGCGGTTGCGGGGTCTTTCACCTGCGCGAGATTTTTTTCCTTCATCAGCGCCGCGAGGAACTCGATCGTCTGGTGCACCGTCCGCAATGTGGACGGATTCACCTGTTCGGGAATCTCGTAAAGGCCGCGGGTAAGATTGGCGAAGGAGGAGCAAAGCCGGTGCAAGGCGAGCAGGCCGCTCACCCGGGCGCGCTCGGCGAAACTCTCCACGTGGCAGTGCAGCTCATTGAGCAGACTCAGGTCGTTCGGCGTCTTGGTGAACGACTGAAAGCAGTGGCGCATCGCTCCAATCACGCTGCGCGATTCCTTTTCCGTAAGCGGTTCGGTGATCCCCAACACGGGCACGGCGATCCGGGCGGAGGAAGCCGGCTCAATGGAGGCGACAGGTGGAGCGACCGGCGCAGGTTCTGGGACTGGCGCGGAATGAAGCGGGACGACCGAACCCGGCTCAGTGAAAATCTCGTTTTCAACCGGGGCCGCAGGCGCTTCTTCCACGGCAATGGCCGCGGGAGCAAGCGGGGCCGTTTCCGCAGTCACGACGGGCGGGACCTCGACCGGAGCCGCGGCCACCGGCGTCGGTGCGGGCGCCGGCGTTTCGGTCGGCATGAGATTGGCAAAATCGGATTTCGTTTTGCCTTCCTTGGCCGCGCGCGCTTCCGCCTGGGCGAATTTCACCTGCAGGCGCGCCTCGGCGATATTGGCGCTGAGCTCGCGAATTTCCCGTTGGGCGGTCTGCAACTGCGTGGCCAGCTCGATGGTCTCGAGCCGCTGGGCCTCAAACCGTTCGCGGATCTCGTTGAGATCGTATTTTTGCTGCTCGTGCTCTTGCAGGACCGTATCAAAGGACGCGATCTCTTCCTGCTGCTTGGCCAGCCGCTCTTCGAGTTCGAGGGCGTTGTCGGTGGCGAGTTTGCGCACCTGGTCGCGATCGCGAATGATGTGGTCGATCTGCTTCTGGGCCGCGGTCAGCGAGGTCAGCGCCGAGTCGCGCTCCTTGGTGATCGCTTCGAGTTCCTGCTTCGCCTCGGTGCTTTTGTTTCCGGCCTGGTCAACGAGCGATTGCAGCAAGGCGAGCTTCTCACCCTTGGCTTCGATCTTCTGGCGGAGATTGTTCGCCTCGTGACGTCCTTCACGCGCCTGGGTTTCCAGCGTGGCGAGTTTCTCGTGCATTTCGGCGAGAGCGGCATTGGCCGTCTGCGCCTGTTCATCACGGAACGTTTGGAATTGCACGCGCAGTTCGTCGAGTTCCTTCGCCTGTTCCTGCGCCCGCGAACGAGCCACGTCACGATCCTGAGTCAGGCTGGTGAGCTGCGCCCGCGCCTCGGCGAGGGCGGCGGTGTGCTCGCTGTCAGCCTGCTGCGCGGCGGATTTCTGTTCGGCGAGGTCGAGATACTTCTGGCGTTGGCTGTCGAGCTCCGCGGTCAACGCCTGCATCTGCTGGGCGGTGGCGTCGCGATCCGCGGTGATGACATCGATCTGACGGCGCAACTCGGCGGTCTGCGTCTCGGTCTCCTTGCCCGCCTTCTGGGCGTTGTCCCGCTGATACTCGAGATCCGCGATCTTGTCTTCCGCTTCGCCGAGGCGTGTATTCAACTCGAGGATCTGCGCATGGGCGCCGTCGCGCGCCTGGCGAATGTTGAGCAATTGCTTTTGCGATTCGGAGACGAGACGCGCCTGCTCGTCGCTGCCGCGCTGAATGGTATCGAGCTTCCGCGCCGCCTCATCGCGCTGGCGCAGGATGTCGTCGCGCTGGCGTTGCGCGTCGTTCCGTTCGCGCACGAGCTGGTCGGTTTTCTTCGTCGCCTCGGCCAACGCCTTTCCGCGCCGCTCTACTTCCTGCTTTGCGCTGTCGCGTTCCTGGATGAGGGAAGTGATCTCGACAAAGTGCGAGCGCAGTTCGCGCTCGTTCTCGCGCAACGCTTCGATCTGCTGCTGCGCGCGCTTTAAATCGAGGGCAATTCCGTCCCGTTCCTGTTCGGCGGTGTGAACCTGCCCGCGAGAGTCGCGAGCGGTCTGCTGAAGCTGCTCGATGAGATTACGGATCTCGAGCGTGGGATCCGAGTCTTCGCTAATGGCATTCACCGGCAGATTGGTAATCGGCAATGGTGTCCGGCGTTCCTTCTTGGGTTGGAACTCGGAGTAGTCGGAAAGTTTGTTTGATTGGGGCATACGCTTCAAAGGCGGCACAGGGCGCCAAATTGCCCCCCACGCGAATTCTGTCTTGAGCATGCGATGTACCTCTGCAAAGCGTCGCAACAGAGTAAATCTGTCCTCTTTTACGCATTTCCGCTGGGGAGCGGTTGTCAGCAATTCTCTGACGAGAAACTTAACCATGTAAGGGATTTCGCCTATAGGCTACAGAGGGCTCGAAGAGGCTTTGCCACGACAAGCGTACGGCGCCTCGCCACAGCTTGTTGACACGATGTTACGAGCCCCGGGAAAATTTTAAAATCCTTTAAAAATTTCCTTATCGGAATTTCTTTCTCAGCCGGGAGAGCGGGCGCTCTCAATTTCTATAGGCACGGAAGGCGAAAAAAACCCGAACGCAGCGTGCGGGTTGTTTAAAAATTCAGCGGATGCCGGCCACTTGGAAACCCTCCGCTTCCAAGGCGCTGCGCACCCTCGCGGGCTGGTCACCCTGCAGCTCGATCGACCGCCCTTTGACCGTGCCGCCGCATCCACATACGCCGCGCAATTTCTTCGCGATCTTTTCGATCACCGACTCTGGCAGATGTGTGGCGAAATCGTCCACCACGATCACCGTTTTTCCACCGCGGTGCGCCGTCTCGCGACGCAGGACCACACGACCCATTTTCCAGAGCGTCTGCGGCGAATCCTGCGCGGGTTTTGTGTCCGACCCGGCGGGAAGATCCGGCAGGTCGAGACCGGAGAAGGCGGCATTCAAGCCCTGGCGGACGGAATCCGCCGCATTGGTATCGACTCGTTTTTTGGGTTCGGGACGCATGAGAATGAAAAGAGCGGGACGCGGGAGGAAGGATAACGCGAGTGGGTCAGCGAGGAAAGCAGATCAAGCGATGACCACCGGCGTCCGATCCTCCAGGCTGTAACGGCTGGCGAGATGCAGATCGAGCCAGAGGCCGCGCTCGTTTTCGAGGGTGGATGCCGCCTGCGGATCGTCGTCGGGCAACGCCAGACAATTGGCCAGGCGGTCGGCGATCTCTCCGGTCACGGCGCCATCCACCAGCGGGATGTGCAGCCGTGGGGCGAGCGCGAGGAGTTCGTCTTGCAAGGTTTGCACACTGCAAAACGACTGTCGTTGGGGGAAGATGAGCAGCCTGCGGCGGACGAGAAGGGAGAATTTGCCGGGGAAAGAAATTGGCAGCGCGATCTGGCGCTCCCCGCGCAGCGAGCCGAGCGTCCACGGCAGCCCCGCGCGCCAGGCCCGCTCTTGCAAAGTGGCGAAGGTAGCCGCGCCGGCATTGCCACAAGGTAATCGGCGCAAACCGCGCTCGTCCGGAGCGGGATCGACGTAAGGAGACAAACCGCGCCGGATGAATTCCGCCTTCAGCGCGCGGACGATCCAATCCGCATCCCGGCGATAAGGCTCCGCGTAGGATCCGCGAATGCTGCGGAAGATGCCGAGGGACATATTGGTTAAGATCGAGACCGTGAGGGTGGTGGCGGCGGAACTTGGGGAGGAAGAAAGGGATGAGCCATCGGGGTGGAGCGGTCTCCATCGAGGTAGAGAAAAATTTCGCCCTCCGGAAAGACGAAAATGCCAGATACCCCGTAGGCGCTGGGGGGCGTTTACTTCGCCTCTTCCTTCGTCGCCGCTGGCGCCCCTGCCTGCGGCTGAGCCGGGCGGATTTCCGGGTGCCGAATGTTGCCGCCAAGATTGGCGGTGCGGCCCATCAATACCAATTCCGCCAGGGTGAGGACAAAGATGACCGAGGCCACTCCTCGTGAGATATGTGGCCGCTTGCGCCCGAGCCAAGCAACGACCAGCGCGATCCCGCCGAGGATACACATGCATATAAAGGCGGTCTTTGCCGCTTTCGCGTGGGCATCGACGAATTTTTCGTCGGCCGCGGAAAGATCCATCATCAGCGCTTCATCCGCCCCGCGACCGGTGTAGAAAACTGCGATCGTGACCAACCCGAGGAGGACCAGTGCCCCCAAGCACACGCCATGGAGCTCGCCGCGACCGCTAACCAGCGCGTAGCCGAGCAGGAGCACCACGAAAAGCAAGCCCATCACCGGCACGTGATTGAGAACGAGGTGCCAGTGGGGAGCGTTCATGGCTACTGCGATTTCGCCGTTCGTGAGCGGAGCGGTTGTAGAGTGTTGAGGGCAGCCTGTCTCGCGTCTCGTTTATTCAAACGCGATCACAACATCGTCCCACTCCGGAAAGCCACTCGTCAGGGGAGGTGCGATTCTCTCTTCGGAGGTGCTGCTATGATCACCGCTATCTTCGGTTTCCTTGGAATTTCAGTTCTTTTTCTCCTTTTAACCAGCCGCCTTTGGCTGGTGTAAAAATCACTTCTCGCAACGCGCGTCGAGCTGGGCCGGCAAGTGGTTCGAGCGGCTTTGCGACCAGATATTCGTCGGGCATCGGTCGCCCGGCATCCATTCTCGAAAACTACGGCAACGTGGTTTTCGGCGGATGAATCACTTCGGCACTCCCATCCACATGGGCCACGACGCGCAGATTTTTCGTGGCTGCAAACCGGTCCTCGATGAGGACGGTGCTGGCCGGATCCGCCTCGGTGTGGCCTGCTTTGTAATCGTACCCCTCATATCCCGAGGCCATCGCGTTAAAGGGAGAGATCAGGAGGGCTTTGTCCGTCAAATACTTCGGGACCAACGCCTCCAGATTGGGCGGAAACTGCCCTTGGTGATCGGTGGCATAAAGCCGGCAGGCCACGATGAGCTGCTTCTCATTGCTTAGAGATTTCGTCTCCATGGACCGCTCTCGAGCGGCAGTGAAAGCGGGCAAAGCGACGCCGGCCAAAATGGCCGCTGGGACGACCATTCCCGTGCCGAGCAACATGTTCATGCTGTTGGTCCCTTTGCTGGCGATCAACCAGCCATCCGGAAGATGCGTCGAAATCGAGCAGACCGAAACGGGCGACGTCGATTGACCGAAAAGCTTTTCGATGAGTGCCGTTTGGTCCGGAGTCATGGCCGGCTGATTTTTCATCGCTTCTCGCTGGAGCGCTCGCAGGGTGTCACTGAGCAGGGGCGTGATGACCTGCACGCCGTTGCCTTCCTCCGGCAACCCCGCAAGCAGTTTCGTGAATTCCGGCATCGCCTTCAGCCCGCGCCCTTTCTTTTTGGCTTCGAGCATGTCGTCGATGAGGGACTCATTCGAGGCGATCAGCAGATAGCCGCCGTTCCATTGGGCGACGACCGGATTCAGCCATGCCTGCATCGGGCCGGGAATCTGCATGGAGCGAGTGCGCAGCTCCGGGGTGTCCTTTTTCTGCACGGCCGGATTGCCGCCGAGCGCTTTGTCGACCAGCCCGAAAATGCGGTCGTCCTTCACACGGAGCAGAATGGCCAGGCGCGGGGTTGGAAAAGTAGTTGGCGGCCCGTTTTTGTCGATCGGGAACGTGATCGCTTTTGCCGGGTTCAGCGTCAGGATGAGCCCCATCGAGCCGTCGAGCGACTTGAGCAGGTCGGGCAGCGGCACGCCGAAGTTCGTGGAAAACTGGGTGAGGAACATGTCGAAGCCCTGGGTGGCGTTGGGCACCCCGGATTTGCCGAGTTCGTCCCGCAGGCCGGTGAGGGTGTCCGCGAGGTCCAGGTCCGACGAAGTCGCCAGCGCGGTATCCAGCGGCATGAAATCGAGGATATCGAGATGATGCGGCGCCTTGCCGAAAGCCGACCACATGAACCCATCCGCTTTATCGGCGGTGTGGTGAATGAACAGCTTGTTCAGGTAAATCTTCGGCTCGACGGCAATCGTGCTCGCGCCGACGTCGGCGACTTCCTCCAGGCCACTTTTGGTGATGAGATCGTTGACGAGGGTAAAGCCCGTGTTCATCGATTCCTGCGACGCTTTGTCCTGCGACGAGCCTGGCGCCATGAGCGCGAACTGCCGGAACATGTCGATCTGCTTGCCGAGCCCGGAGAGCCACTGCGCAGTATCGAGATACATGTAAAACGTCCCGCCCTTGTCCAGGTGTTGCGCGACGGCATCGAAGCGCGAGGCTGGCGCGGCCTTCGCGGGCGCGGCGGCCGGTTCCTTCGCCGCAGAGTCGGGTGCGGCGGCATTTTGATGTCCGCGATTTGCCCAGAGCACGCCGGCGGTGCCGACCGCGGCGACCGAGAGAAGCGAAACGGCGACGAGAGGGCCGAGGAGGGGATTGGGACGCGAGTTCTTTTCCGTGGAGGGTTCCATAGGTTCCGGGATTTTGGGGAGCTTGCCTTGGGGTGTCGAGCGGCCCCACTTTTTGGTAAGCGAGACCGAGTATTTACGTAAGGTCGGAAGCTGCCGTGAGCGGCGAAAAATGTCGATGTAAAAGCGGGTGATTTACGAGATCGTCACAGCGGCCGATTTAGGGGGCACGCAGGGCGGCGAATTCCGGACGTCGAAGGATTTCGAGCGTCTCCGTAACCAGCTCGCCGTAGATCCGGGTTTCAAAAGTAACCACGGGAGAATCCCAGTCTGCGTCTTTGATGACGACGAGCCGGAATCGGCCATTTTGGTTGAAGCAAGGGTACCAACCAACGTCCAGTGTCAGACCGTTTTCCCATTGTGCCTGAAACAGATCTTCCCGGAGTACATCCATCTGCTGCTCCACCGGTTTGGTTGGGTCGAAGTAGTGATCATTGAAAGTCACTCGACCTGGGGAAAAGGGGATATGCTCAAACATGCGAAGAAAGGGAAAGCCCGTCAGGGCGACAGAAAATAGCCCAGCGCTTTAGCGCTGGGTAACGTGTATTACGCGTCCAGTCCCGTTAGGGACGAAAGAATTAATCGAGCATCGCTGGTTCGAACGGAATTCCGTGCCGAGTCAAAAACGCCTCGAGTTCTTCGCGAAATCCGCGCACATGATGGTGCTCTTCCTGCGTCTCGATATAACGAATCGTATCTTCCACTCCGGAAACACCGATCGAAAACGCACCATAACCTTGCTGCCACGAGAATTGACGCAACTCGGGAAAGGTCTCGTGCATCCATTTCGAGGAACTCGCCTTGAGGGTTTGCATCGCCTTGGCCACGGACAACGTGGTTGGCAGACTTAAAAGCAAATGCACATGATCGGCCATCCCGCCAACTGCCAGCGCACGCATTTCATGTTCCCGCGCGATGCCGCCGAGATACGGCCAAAGCCGTCCGCGGATTTCTCGGGTGAGACAACCTTCCCGATGTTTCGTGCTGAACACCGTATGGACGAGAAGGTGGTGAAACGTGTGCATGACCTCTTTCGTCCCATACGGGACTTGGCGTGTTGTTGCGTGTTACCCAGCGCTGAAGCGCTGGGCTATTTTCGGTCGTCCTTCGGACTTAAGTCCGGCCACGTGGCCAGCCGATTTTGGCGACGCGAACTGTTCGGAGAGCATGGCCCACTGTTGCAGCTTCTCCATGATGCACACCTTCTCATCGTAATGTAGCGCTGAGAGACGTCTACGGTGCTCCGCCGTGGCCCGATACAAATCGGAAAGCGAAATCCGAAGTCATGACAGATAGCGATTATAGAACTGAGTCCACGAAACGCGGGCCTACATCAAATTCGCCGCCACCTCGGCCATCTCGCTGCGCTCACCCTTGAAGAGGTTGACGTGGGCCATGAAGGGCTGGCCTTGCAGACGGTTGCGGGTGAAGACGAGGCCGTTGGTGTGGGCGTCGACATACGGGTTGTCGATCTGCGCGAGATCGCCGATGAGGATGATCTTGCTCCCCTTGCCCATGCGGGTGACGAG
>Ga0068855_100005797_pt1 | contig 15075 bp, 12 predicted proteins | sample KBSCornC52_FD_66592 | JGI IMG/M metagenome (GOLD analysis project Ga0068855, IMG submission 66592) | Corn rhizosphere microbial communities from Kellogg Biological Station, Michigan, USA - KBS Corn C5-2 | ecosystem: Host-associated > Plants > Roots > Rhizosphere > Soil ...
GGCGGCGGCTTTGGCGGAGGCGGCTTTGGCGGAGGCGGCTTCGGAGGCGGAGGCGGCGGCTTCGGTGGCGGAGGCTTCGGAGGCGGCGGCTTTGGCGGAGGAGGTGGTCGCCGATAGTCCTCGGAGCCCTTTCACCCAAGCAACATTGTCCGACAATCGCAGGCTTTCGGATCACGCTGATCTGGAAGCCTGCTTCATGTCACGCGCAGTCAGGGCCGCTCAAGGCCGAGATGGTGATGTGACAGCACTTCCGCGCCGACATCCGTAATCAGGTAGTTCCTCTCGAATCGCATCCCGCCCGTGCCGCTCTCATAAAGCCCCGGCTCCAGCGTCACGACGTCTCCCACCAAGAGGACATCCTCGCTGTCCGGCACGAGGTAGGGCGGGTCCGGGTGTCCGAGCCCCAGTCCGTGCCCGCTGTGATGCGTGAAGAGTGAATCCATCCCGCGCTGGCGAAACACGCCGTGCACGGCCTCATGGATATCACGGCCCAACGCTCCCGGCCGCAGCGCGGCTTCCCCGGCGGCCATCGCGTCCATGCACGCTGCCGCCATCTCCTTCTGGCGCGTGGCTGCCCGGCCGCCGCCAACCACGAATGTATTGGCAAAATCCCCGCGATATCCTTCGATCACCGCCGAGCAGTCCAGAATGAACAGCTCGTTGTCGCGAATCACGCGGTCGGTCGGCCCTCCGCCACCCTGTTCGGTCCGCGGCCCGGACGCAAAATCCCCATACACGATTACCGGCTCGCCCGCCGCCTCCATGCAGGCCGTGCAGACCAGCTCATAGGCCTGCATCTCCGTCATTCCTGGCTCGGTCCCACGCAGCGCGGCGTCGAATCCGGCCGCGCCCACTTCCATGCTCCTGCGCATCACAGCCAGCTCGTCGGGATCCTTGCTTCGCATAAGCCGATGGATCACCGGTCCGACGGCAGCGAGATCTACGCCCGAATGCGCCCCCCTAAACTGCTCGATTACTGTCGCTTGCGCGGTCGCATCCACGCCGACCACCGAGCCGCCGAATTCGGCCAGTACATCCGAGACAGCCTGCGCCAGCAATCCCTCCCTCGGCGGCGCGGACGACCGGCCGTTGTACCAGGCGGGACTCACGCCTCGATCTACGTGCGCCTTGTCAGCGAATGCGCGAAGCAGGTTGTCGGCAATGAGAACGGAGGACCCGTCCGCGCCGAGAATCAGCGCCGCGCCCGCGTTCTGCGAGCTGAAGAGAAACGGTGAAGGGTAGTAGCCCGTGAAGTAAGTGAGATGGCGGGGGGCGGTCAGGAGAATAACGTCCGGACTGGTCGGGAGCGCACTCCAGAGGCGGTCGCGGCGCCCCCGGCACCCTGCGGCGGTCAGCAATGCGGGCCTCTTATACTTCCCAGCCGCTGGCGCGGCGGCGGCCCCGGCGGGCGACAAGATTCGCGTCCACCACGGCGAAGAGGTATACCAGGCTGGCAACGGCTATCGAAATCGCAAGAGAAGTGGGAATCCCCTCGCGGTCGTGCGGCAGTCCGTAGGGGCTGTAGAAGATCAGGTGCAGGGTCGCGAGAAATGCGATCGCGGTAATGATTCCCTTGGCGACGTCGCCGTTATAGATCTGGCCGCCGCCGGGAAACACCGCCGACAGGAGGACCGCCACGTGCGCGTTACCCGGCAGGTTCTCGTCCCTGATCAGCGCGATGGACCGGTCCTGCCGAAGCACCAGGTCGCCGTACTTCTTCTCGGCGGAGCGGCGCGTCGGGTCGATCTCGTTCGCGCGCTTGTACGCCAGCACGGCGTCGTCCACGCGTCCGGTGGCCTGAAGCACGTCGCCGTATAGCTCGAGTGCAGCCGCGTCCGACGGGACAAGCTCTACTGCCTGCCGGCAGAGCGCCTCCGCTTCCCGGAACTTGTCGCGTCGCCGCGCGATGTTTGCGGAGGTCAACAGCCGATCGGCCTCGGCGCGCTCCTGGCTGCTCGATTCGCGTGGCTGGGGCAGTGAAATCGTCGGCTTCGGCACAAAGGGAGTTGAAGGCGGGATCGCCGGGGCGGTCGGGACCGACTGCCGCTTTCCCTTCGTCGCGGTGTCATGGCTATCGCGCCCCGGAGCAACCAGCCGCCGCACTTCGTCCGGCGAGATCCCCCTGCGCGACAGCTCGGCCGCCAGTTGCCGCTCCTCAATCTCCGTCCTCTGCGCGGGCGGCGGGACTTCCACCGTTCGCTCCAGGGTCGGCGCGCGGCCGGGCGAGGGGGGAGGGGATGCGATCTCCTGGGTTCGCTCGAGCGCCGGACTCCCTTGCGATGTGGCAAGATTCGGAGGGGCAGGGGATGGCGCGGGCGGGCCGCCAGGAGAGGCGTCGTAGACCGCGCGCAGAGCCGGATTTGAAAGGACCCGGTAGGCTTCCGCGATCAGCGACCCCATTCCTTCGCCGGGAGGGCCGCCGTCCAGCTGGTAAAGTCGCGCGAGCTCGCGATAGCGGGCTTCGATATCCGCCTGCGTCGCCGCGCGGTCCAGCCCGATGACTTCATAGTGACTCGGGGAAGGCATATGCCTCGATTGGGGAAGACCGATGGCGGATGAGATGGGAGTCTCATCCGCCATTCGTCATGCCTGAGCGGTTACCGGATGCGGAAGCATCGGCTCCAGCGGAACCCGCGGCGCCTCGCTCCAGAATTCCTCGAGATGGTAATACTCGCGCTGCTCCGGCGACATCACGTGAACCACCACGTCGCCATAGTCCATGAGCACCCACTGCGCGGCATCATAGCCCTCGACGCGAATGCCGCCCATTCCGGCGTGCTTCATCGCCTCCGTGACTTTGTCGACAATCGTGCGAATGTGCGTGGACGAGTTGCCCGAACAGATGAAGAAGTAATCCGTCATCAGCGTCAGTCCGCGCAAATCGAGGAGCGTCATATCGCGCGCCTGCCGATCGTCCGCGGTCCGGACAATTAGCTCCGCCTTCTCTTCCGAAGTCATACTCGCTGGTGCTCCTCCTGATTCGCGCGCGATGCGGCTCGGCAAAGGCTGCCGGCCGCGCGCAACGACAATGACGTAACAACGTACCGCGCCGCGAAAAGGTTGCGTTACTCTACAGTGTCGGGCTCGTCGCCTGGACGCCTGTCGAGAGTATGGACCTCGCTCCAGTTTTTGTCAACCCGCGGCGGCATTGCCTCCGGGCGAAAGCGCCTCACTTATCCAGCGGCACGAACGTGATGCAGACCGGTTTCGAGACTTCAGCCTTCTCGCCGGTGGGCGTCAGCCGGCCGGTCGCCTGGTCGACTCGGAATACATAAATGGAGTCTGAATCCTGGTTGGCGGCCAGCAGAAGATCGCCAGCGGGCGTTATGTTGAAGTTGCGCGGGAACTTGCCGAGCGTCGATTGATGGCCCGCGGCCGTAAGCCGCCCGGTCTTCTGGTCTATCGCGAAGATGGCCAGGCTGTCATGGCCGCGGTTGGAGCCGTAGAGGAATCTGCCGTTGGGGTGGACCATCACCTCCGCGCAGTAGCTCTTTCCCGCGAATCCCTCCGGCAGCGTGCTGATCGTCTGGATCGGCTTGAGCGAGCCGGTCGCCGCATCGAAATCCATCACCGTAACGGTTTCGTCCAGTTCGGCGATGACATACGCGAACCGGCCGTTCGGATGGAAGGCGATGTGGCGCGGCCCGGCGCCGTCGGCGACCTTCACAAAGGGCTGGGTATTCGGCGAAAGCTTGCCAGCGGCCGCGTCGAACTTGTAGATCATCACTTTGTCGAGCCCGAGGTCGGCCACAAACGCATACTTGTTGGCGGCATCGAGAGTCGCGCAGTGGGCGTGCGGCCCCTCCTGCCGCGACTTATCCACGCTGGCTCCCTCATGCTGTACGAAGCAGGTCGCCGCGCCCACGCCGCCGTCCGCCCGAATCGGGAGCACCGCCGCGGACCCGCTGTTGTAGTTGGCAACCAGCACACACTTCCCGGTTCGATCGACGGTGACATGGCACGGACCCGTACCGACGGTCGCGGCCGAATCGATGAGCTTCAGCCGGCCGGTAGCCCTGTCTATCTGGTACGCCGACACCGAGCCGCTCATCTTCCCCTCGTAGTCGGCCACCTCGTTCACGGCGTAGAGAAAGCGATGATTCGGGTGCACGGCGAGAAATGTCGGGTTCGGAGTCTCCGCCGCGAGGCCGAGCGGCGTCATCCGGCCCGTCCTGCCATCGAGCCGGTATGCGTAGATTCCCTTGCTGCCCTTGTCCGTGTAGGTACCGACATATACGAGCATATCGCTCGAAGCACGTGGTTCCGGTGTTGTCATGGGACGCTCGTTCGTGACGGCGGCCGACGCGAATGTGGCCGCGATGCAGATTGTCAGGAGTGCGGGGAGTGCAGAGATGCTCATCATCGATCCTCGGTCGGTCGCTGCGTAAGACCAGCCTGTGGGCGTTCCGTGAAGCATGAGCTACGTTTGCCGTCGTGAGCCGCGATTCCTGCGACTCAGCGCGCTTTCGGCATGATGAGGACGGCGGTAGGGACGGTTGTCAGCGCCGGGCGGGCTTCCTGATATCCGGTCGGCACGCGGTAGGCCATCTGCGTGGACGACCCTCCGTCGAGGCACATCGCCTCCGCGCAGGCCGTTCCGTGCGTCTCGCGGAAGTAGCGCTTCAGGAAGGCGGCGACATCGCCAAACGTCATCGCGGTCCCGATTCCGAGCACGAGGTGCCGCGGCTTCCCGCCCTCCAGATCGTAGCCGATGAACGTGCGTCGCAGCATTCCGGGACTGACGAGCCGCTCGTCTCCATCCGTAACGCACGTCTTACCGTCCTTCAGGAGCCGCGGGCCGCATGCCACGGCGGACGCCGCCTTCCAGAACGCCTGGGACGTGGGATTCAGCGCGGTCGAATACTCGGTGAGCATCGCCGCGCGGCCACGAACCCCCACCGACCATCCGATATGGGGCAGCCCCTCCGAGGTTACACCGAAGACGCAGCGAACGAATCGGCGGTCCGGGTCCTTCGGCGACCGCACGATTCGCCCGGAGGCAACTACCTCGTCGTCGCGCGCGAGCAGGCCGATTACTTCCTTCCTGCCACCGTCCGTCACCCCGAAAAACCCGCCGTTGACGCCACCAATCGCGCCCGCCCGCCTGCACCACTCCATTACCGAGTAGCTGTCTCCGTAGACCCTGCCGCCCATCGTCACGGGCCTCTCAGCGGCAACCCGAATCGCAATACCGCCCGCCGCCAGGTCCGCGTCCAACACATGCGCCTCGGAATTCGGCGAGAGCGGACCGCCTTCCGGAAACTCCCGGTAAGTCACGCCGCCGGCAACCTCACGGACCATTGGCTGGCCAGCGACCACCGGCTGCCGGCGACCACCGCATCCCGCCAGCCAGACCAGGCAGGCCATCATAATTGAAAAACGGACACGTGAACACATCAAGAGACAATATACAGGCTCGCCGCGCCGTCCCTGCCCCGCCGGGTATACTACCAAACAGATAGGCAATCGCTTCATCTCAGGGGGAATGGATGATTCGACGAATGTTAGCCGCGCGCATGATATTGGCGGCCTGCGCCGCTCTGTCCATCGTAGCGCTCGCGGGGTGTGACGTGAACGCGGGCACGCGCACCAGCGATCCGCGGCCCACAACGCTCGGCGCGGCCGCCAACAACGGCGCGGGAGTCGCCACCGCGGTCCAGACCGGCGACTACAAAGGCGACGCGACTCCCGACCGCGCCAGCGCCAAAACAGGCGACGGCACCGAAACAGGCAAGTAAATGATGATGTGATGAAGTGATGAGGTGAAGCGGCGCCCTCATCACTTCATCACATCATCACATCATCATCACATCATCACTTCATCATCCGCAACCATCTCTTGAAACTGCTCCTCGGTTAGGACGGGAACGCCCAGCTCCTGCGCTTTCGCGAGCTTCGATCCCGCCTTCTCGCCAGCCACCACGTAGCTCGTCGACTTGCTCACCGACCCCGATGCGCGGCCGCCCAACTGCTTCACGGTTCGCTCGGCATCCTCGCGCGTAAAGAGGGTAAGCGCGCCGGTAAAGACGAAGGTCCTGCCCGCGAACCGATCCGACCGCGGAGCCGAATCGGAGCACTTCGGGTTCACGCCCGCTTCCAGCAGCCGCTCGACCATTGCGCGATTTGCCGGGTCCGCGAAGAACTCCGCCACGCTCTCCGCGGTCGTCTGCCCGATCTCGTAAACTCCGTTCAGCGCGTCGACGCTCGCCTCCATTACGCGCGGCAGCGTGCCGAAATGGTCGGCCAGCACCTCCGCCGTGTGCTCACCGACGTGCCGGATGGCCAGCGCGAAGAGCAGCCGGTTCAGCGGACAGCTCTTCGACTTCTCGATGGCCCCGAGAATGTTTGACGCGAGCTTCTCTCCCATCCGCTCCAGCGGCAAAAGCTGCTCCATCGTCAGCCGGTACAGATCGGAGGGGTCGCGAACGAGTCCCGCGTCGATAAGCTGGTCGATCCGCTTGCCGCCGAGCGACTCGATGTCCATCGCATTCCGTGAAACGAAGTGTTGAATCCGTTCGCGGACCTTCGCCGGGCAGGACGGGTTCGGGCAGCGCGTGACGGCCTCGCCCTCCGGCCGCACGACCTCGGTCCCGCACGACGGGCAGTGCGTGGGCATCACGTAGGGCTGCTCGGCCCCTGTGCGCGCCGACGTGACAACCTCCACGACCTCGGGAATCACTTCGCCCGCGCGCTGAATCACGACCGTGTCGCCGATCCGCACGTCCTTGCGCGTAATCTCGTCCTGATTGTGCAGGGTCGCCCGCGAAACGACAACTCCCGCAACGGCCACCGGCTTCAGCGCGGCGACCGGCGTGAGCGCGCCCGTCATGCCGACCTGAATGAGGATGTCCTCAACCACCGTCTGCACCTGTAGCGCCGGATACTTGAAGGCGATGGCCCAGCGCGGGGACCGGCTCACGAACCCGAGCTCCCGTTGCATCGCGAACGAGTTGACCTTTACCACGACGCCGTCGATGTCGTAATTCAGTCCCTCTTTGCACTCCTTCCACTCCTCCGTGAAAGCCAGAACCTCGTCGATGTTTCCGCACACGCGGACGTTCGGATTCGTCCGGAGCCCCCACGCCCCGTAGGTCTCCAGCAGGTCCATCTGGCTCTCGAACCGCACCCCTTCCGCCGCGCCCACCGCATAGAGGAAGACCGTCAGTCTGCGTGACGCGGTAACGCCCGGGTCCTTCTGCCGCACCGATCCTGCCGCCGCATTGCGAGGATTCGCGAATGTCGGCAGTCCCGCCTCTTCATTCGCCTCGTTGATCCGCCGGAACTCCTCATGAGTCAAAAACACCTCGCCCCGCACCTCAATCAATGAGGGCGTCGGGTGTTGGGTGTTGGGCGTTGGCTCCTCTTCTCCTTGTCTCCTTGTCTCCTTGTCTCCTTGTCTCCCCTCTTCCCCTCCTCCCTTCCTCCCTTCGCCCAGCCGAAGCGGCACCGATCGGATTGTCCTGATGTTCGGCGTGACGTTCTCCCCGACGACGCCGTTGCCGCGCGTTGCCGCACAGACGAGGCTGCCGCGTTCGTACGTGAGGTTGATGGAAAGACCGTCGATTTTGAGCTCGGCGACATACTCGATCGCGGAATCCGCGGGCAGATGGAGGTATCGCCTGATCTTCTGGTCCCACTCCCGAAGCTCTTCCTCGCCGAAGGCGTTGTCGAGTGAGAGCATCGGCACGCGATGGGGGGCGGGTTCAAAGGTCGTGACGACGTCCGCGCCAACGCGCTGCGTGGGGGAATCGGGCGTGACGAGGCTGGGGTGCTCGGCCTCGAGCGCCTTCAGCTCATGCAAGAGCTTGTCGTAGGCCGCGTCGGAAATCTCCGGCGAATCCAGCGCGTAGTAGCGGTAATTATGGTAATTGAGGACAGCGCGCAGATCTTCCGCGCGCTGCTGGACATCCTGGGGGATTTCCGTCGGCATCGGTCACCTTGTCGAGAGAAACGCTGAAACGAGTGCTTCCGGATCCAGTCCAATCTCGTGACAGAACGGCCGGCTGCCTCCAGATTCGCCGCCGGACGCCGTCTTCCTTCCGGGCCGATGCGGTTCCGGCGCCCAGGCTATTTGGCGACGTTACCGTCGGCGCGACAGCTTGCGGGTGAACTCGGAGAGATATCCTCCAAGCCGGTCCGCGAACGCGGGCTTCTCGTTCGTCACCACCTCGGCCGGTGACTCCGCATGCTCGATGACTTCACGCACCGCCTCGAAAGCCATGCGAGGTTCTTCGGGCACAATGCGGAGAGGGACGTCGGCGATGGACGCGCCCATTGGCGCATGCTCGTGGACCGGGGCGACAGCAGATAGAGCGTATATGTGCTCCGGTTCGACCATGACGTCGGGCGGGGTTGTGATGAGAGGATAGTGGGGAATCGTGCTCCGCCGTTGCTCCCGATGGCCGTTCTCCGCGGCTTTGCGAGTGATTGTATCGGCGCTGAGTCGCCGAAGCACCTCCTCCGTCACGGTCTTGTAATCCTGCGCGGCCGTCGAGGTCGGGTCCAGCAGAATCGCGGCCTTCCCCTCGATCTCGGCTTCGGAGACTCTGACTGTCCGGCGAATCACGGTCTCGAACATGTGCTCCCCGAACTGCTCTCGAATCTCGTCGCCGATCATCCGGTGGAGCTTCGTCCGCTGCTCGACCATCGTGAGCAGCACCCCCAACAGCCTGACGTCCAGGTCGAGATCCTCACGAAGGTTTGCTATCATCCGGTTGAGCGTGTCCATGCCAGCGAAGGAGTAGAGCTTCGGCTCCGTGGGGATCAGCAGGTGTGAGCTGGCGACAACCGCCATCTCTGTAAGGCGTCCCAGCGATGGAGGGCAGTCGATCAGGATGAAATCGGAAAAGTCCTGATACGGCTCCAGCGCCTGCTTTAGGCGGTTGCAGGAGCCCGCCATCGGAGTGAGCACGGCTTCCGCGTGCGCCAGCTCGAACGAGGCCGGAACAACGGAGAGCGGCAGTCCCTCGGTCCCAACGAGAATGTGCTCCAGCCGCACACCTGCCTTGCGCAACAACACGTCGTGCAGGCCCACTCTTCCGGCGCTAACACGCGCGCCGGCGCCCAGCGTCAGATTCGCCTGCGGGTCCATGTCGATGAGCAGCGTGCGATACCCTTGCGCTGCCAGGCACGACCCCAGATTCGCGGTTGTGGTTGTCTTCGCGACGCCGCCCTTCTGGTTCAGCACGGAGATGATTCGCGGTACGTTGGCCACGGCGGTTACTTCCTTCCAACGATGGGATGTCCGGGGGAGGGGACTAACGGGGAATATCCTATTTTGGCCTGGGCCTACGCGCGGATGGCGCTTGTTCATAGGCAATCAGGACACTTATACTACCAGAGCGCCCAAATTACCGCCAGTCCGTGATTCGTCAGGCAGCACTACATGTTGCGGTGAAAACATCGTGTAACGGGGCTGAAGAGCGCGAGGTGCCAGGGCAGTTCGTAAGTTTGATTGCTGATATCGGCTCTGCGAGCATCGCCATGAACCCGCGGCCGCTGCGATGTTGGACAGCACTTCGTCACCTTACATGACGGATCACGATTGCTGCCGTCACACCGCATGCGAGCAATCCGCCGCACCCGATGAGGCCGCATCCCATCTCCATGAGTGAGTTGCCCAGCTCAAACAGGCAGCAGCCTGTCAGGCAGCTCCCCTCGCCAGTCTCCCTCGCCGCCGCCGCAAATAGCCGCAACGCGATGAATATGATGATAACGCCCAGAATGACGCCGAGAATCGTGTAGTGGTGCGGCCGCATCGACTTGGGCTCCTGAAAACTTCAATGATTCACGCTGCGCCTGGCGCGTAGTGAGAACGTAATCCAGTTATTTGATGGCGCTCATACCGCGTTCAACATCCAACCGGGCAGAGTCTGCCTATGAACGAAATCATGCGGGCGGCGGCGCTGGCTTTCGGGTGAACTCTTCCCAGGTATCGCCGAACGCGGCCGTACCCGCGGCTCCGCCGAACAGCACGGCGCGGTCTCGGTTCGCGTCGAAGGCCATGCCGGCGAACGCGCGGGCGGGCGGGCCAATGTCCTGTCGCTGGGTCCAGTGGGCGCCGTCCCATTCCCAGGTGTCGTTGAAGAATCTTGCGTCCTGCCGGCCGCCAAAGAGAATCTGTGACTGCCCGTTGTAGATCATGCCGGCGCCAGCGCGCGGGTCTGGACCGGTGTCGGCAGCGCGTGTCCAGAGCGTGCCGTCGAATTCCCACGTGTCATTCAGAAGATTTGTGGTGACGACGGTGTGGGTCTCCGTATGGGTCCCGCCAAAAGCGCCGGAAATACCGCCGTCCGAAACGGTCTGGGTGACCTGCTGGGAGGAGAAGCTTTCGCCGCCAAACAGTACCACGCGGTCGCGGACGCTGTCATAGGCCATCGCGTGGGCCGTTCTGGCGGGCGGTCCGTCGTCCTGCTCCTGCGTCCACTCCACGCCGTCCCAGCTCCACGTATCCGCCAGCGCGCCACCATTGTCATTGCCTCCGAAAAGCAGCACGCGGCCACGGGCGGTGTCGTAAACCATTGCATGCCCCGATCGCGGCGAGGGGCCGGTGTCGGCGATCTGTGTCCAGGCATCGCCGTCCCACTCCCACGTGTCCCGCAGAGGCGTGAAGCTTGAGTTGCTGCCGCCAATTCCAGCAAACAGCACGATGCGCATTCGTTTGGCATCGAATACCAGCCCGTGTCGCGCGCGCTGCGACGGGCCAATGTCGTCGAGCTGCGTCCAGCTCTCTCCGTCCCATCCCCACGTGTCGTTCAGGAACGTGGAATTGTCGGCGGAGAGACCGCCAAAGAGGACCACCTGGCCATTCGCCGCGTCCCATGCCATCGGCGCGAAGCTGCGCGGCGTTGGGCCGATGTCCTGCTTTTGCGTCCAGAGCAGCTGTGTCATGTTGTCGGTATTCCGAAGGAGGAGAGATCGGGTGATTGCGCCCGATCGGCGGGTCAGGCTCGGATCGGTCGGAATACAGCTTGTGTGAGGCATCCCGCACACTGCCGCCGGGGACTACTTGCGTTCGTCCACCAGCCACCTTCACGGAGTCGGTGATTACCGTCTGAATCGGGGAACGGCGAAGCGAATCGCGAACCCGTCGCCCTTTGCCAGTTTGCGCAATCCGCCACACACACATACCACCCTGGCCCCACGGTAAGGGTGCGGGCGCCGCCGGTCCCTCGTAACTTCCGCGGGTTCTATCCACCACCGCCGAACCCGCCGAAGCCACCCCGGCCTCGCGACTTGGATGTCTTCGGCTTTGGAGCCCTGGCCGATCCATCCGTACTTGCCTCTTCAAGTCGCAACTCGACAACGGGACGGGCCAGCGTGGACCGATCAGTCGTGAATGACGCGTGTGTCAGACCGTCGACAACGGAAGGGACGAGGTTGAGTTTGACAACTCCCAGCAGGTTTTCGCCGCTCGTTTGAGAGAGATAAACGGTAAAATTGCCATCTGCGCCTGTATAAGTGCCGTCGAGGTGAGATACCTTGCGCTGTGACGATTGCCATTCGGCCGATGCCGTTCCATTCGACATGAGGTGTAGAACGAACGAGAGATCGGACGGGAGCAGCCTCCCCGAATACCGGTCGCGCTCAACAACAGCATGTGGCTTACCCGGCGCCGCTGTCGCGCGTGTAGGCGCGGTTGCGTTCGCGGGTGGCTGATGCGTCGGAGTCTGGCCCTGCGCGGTCTCATGTGCCGGCCTGAATGTTGACGGAACAATGAAGGTGTCAGGTGCCAGGAGTGCCGCTTCCGCGAAGCCTTCCTCCCACGCGTCGCGCTTAACGCTTGAAGATTCAGTTCGTAAGACAGCGAGCGACGAAGGGAAACGCGACGATCTCAGCAGCTCGTGGAATCGTTCGTCATCGACGCCCAATTCCGCGGCGGCCGTCCGGGCTGATATCGAGGACTCGTACCTCGCCGAGAGTTTGACGAGCGGTTCCGTTTCGGATATCTCCGCACCGGTGGCACGCACTGCTTCGGCGTACCGTCGCTGATCTTCCGCGACCAATCCGGCGAGCGTTGACGCCGGCGTGTAGACGGCGAGCGCCTTCGCGCGGTCGAATTCCGTGCCGCGCGACTGCTCGACTACGGCACGTATCTGGTCGGTAAACCGCCTCAGCCCCGCTGTATGGCAGCTCATGCAGGTCAGCCCGTTTCTGACGACGGGATCGTTTGCGTTCTCGCGGTTGCTTACGATGTCAGTAAGGCCCGCATCGATCCGCTCACCCTTGCCGTTAACCAGCATATAAGCCTGGAGACCGTTCGGCAATACATAGATGATCTCGCCGCCGGCGGCCTCGAAATCGAGCGGATTCTTGAAGATGTTCTGCTTGCCGGTGCTCGCGCTGAAGTCGTAAGAGCGCCAGTATGCGCCGTACGCCGACTCGTGGCGCTCCACAATGCGGTTGTTTCGCGAGACGCCGCTGTCGCTGAATCCAGCCCGGACCACCGTCTCCTCTCGGAAATCCTTGTCTACGTCCACCAGGAGCTTCTTCTCCAGGTCGGCTACATTGCCAGGCATCTCGAGGATATCGTGGTACAGCGGCGGGACCGCGGCTCTTGCGATGAACCAGTCCGCGCGAATGTTTGGAAGCAGGCAACTTGTCATAGCCGCGAGATCCCTGGCGGTATCGGACCGACTTGAGACCCGGTACGGATATGCGTCAAGAATCCGGCTCCACGTATCCGCGCTCCAGGCATACTTTCGCATATCGATGCGGAAGATCGTCGCCTGTGTGTCGACGGGCTGTGGAATCGCGATCCGTTTTTGCCACGAGAGCGCATTCAGGAGCTTCGACAGTGCGACACGGTAGGATTGGACCTCCGCTTCGCTAAAGCCGGCATTGTAGAGCTGATAGAGGGTGAAATAGCGTACGTATGCTCGCTCTCGTTCGGGGATTGTGAGGATGTCGGCGCGCATTTCGGCGAGTGCGTCCGCGTCGGCAAAGAACTGTCGGGCTGCGGCGGGCGGCGGCGCCACGGGTGATTTGGCGCCAGCCTCGATCCACGCTCTGATCGTCTCCTGCTCGGCCGGCGTAAGCGCCTTGTTCTCGGATTTCGGCGGCATCGGATCGCCGGGAGACAAGGCCACCCGAATATATATTCGCGATTCTCGCGGGCTTCCTGGCTTGATTATGGATTTCGCGACGGCTGCCGCAAGGTCTTTCAGCGAGAATCCGCCGGTTGCGTCGTTACCGTGGCACTTCGCACAGTGTGAGTTCAGGATCGCCAGCGCGGACTTTGCGGTATCGTCGCTTTGGAGCGAGGGCTGCACAGCTCGAACGGGAGTGGACGCGAGAACGGCAATAATGGATGCAGGAAGTAGTATTGCGGCAACAGCAGCTCGTACCATGAGCGCGTCCCTTTCGGCAAGAGTATACGACCAGGACGGCCGGTCGTAATGATCCAGTCAGGCGGTCTGAATGCGCCTATTATCGCACATCCTCAACGCCAGGCGCAATGAGTCACGTTACCGCGTTTGTGCCGAGTGCTCGCGAAGGCCCATTGGGTATGGGGAAGCGCAACGAGGCTGCGGCAGAGATTCCCGTCATGTCCTGCTCTTGCTCGATTTGTGCCCAATGCTCGTAACCTTGCCAACCGGTTAATGGCTGCGATGCATGGCGCGCCATCCATGGCGCGCGATGCATGGCGCGCGAATCGGATCCTATTGCCCTGCTCCTCGCGGCGCGTCCTGTCACAGCGAGGACAACGTCTTTAGTCCGACGTCGTGGAGAGGAATTGAAGCGGACGACGGAGAGCCCTTTCCCATGCAACGCGGAGGCGAGCCGCTCTATCGCCAAACATCAGGTGGTCCGTTTCGTCTGCGTGCCAGCCGCTTTCATCGGCCCCCTCCCTCGTCTTTGGATGGGTCCGGCAGACGTCGAACTCTTCGCCGGGGTTTGCGGTTCTCCTTGCAGCTCGGAGGAACACCGGTATATCACTTTGCCGGGGGTGCTCCGGACAACCAGAATGAAATTGGTCCTCGGAGCAGGTCCGATACGTTGAGCGTGCCCGGGCAGCCTGGGAAGAGAGGTGATGGACGCGGTGTTTGAGGAACTTCCTTCAGCGCCAACGGATCGCGAATTTCAGCGTCTCATGGTGAGCTGTTAACATTGGGTATTCCGCATTTGCATTGTAACCGGCTGTACGTTATAATTACCAGCAGTGGGAAGTTGTCGATCCCAAACTTCAATCAATCGCCCCGGAAGGCCCTTCGCAATTTCGTACCGCGAACCTCGAACTTGCAGTGATCTACATGTTCAACCAACGGGTGGCAGTCAGGCAGCTCCACTCAACCCCGGCCAGCTCGCTTTGACGCGGCAGCCCTCTGTTCCCAGCCGACCCCCACAATAACTCTTGCGCATGACCGCTGTCGCTCGCATTCTCTGACGAATATGCCCGGCGGCCGCCCGCGGCCGTAAGGCTGCACGTCGCTGCATGCGAGCAAACCGCTGAAGGCGAAGCGGCGCCCGTTCGTACGCTGCTTCAACCGGCGGGAGTTCGGTAATACTACGGCGTGATGGCGCGCGGACTCTCTCTCGCGCCGGCAACATCCAGACGCCCTCAACGAAGGGCGCAACCTGCACAAAGAAATAAGGAGCAGTCCCATGATCCAACTGCGCGGAACGAGCCGGCTGATTGCTGCCGGCATCTCGGCGCTCGCCTTGCTCTCGATGCACCTGACCGCCGCCGCATCTCCCTCTCAGCCGCACGTTCCGGGCCGCGTCCTGCTGCGGTTCAGCGGCAGCCTCACACCGGCTCGGCAAATCGGATTCCTCAAAGCCCTTGGCGCGCGCTCCGCCCACGCAATTCCCGGCGCGGATGTTACCGTCGTGGATTTGCAGCCTGGCGCCGATGAGATGGCGGCCGCGGCCGCCTTATCCCAGCGCGCGGAGGTGGAATCCGTCGACTTCGATGAGGCATATGAGCCGCAGGACCTCACCCCTAATGATCCGTGGTACGCGAACTGGGAACCCCACCTCAGGCAGATCAAGTGCCCGACAGCGTGGTCCACGACGACCGGCAGCCCTTCCGTCATCGTCGCCATCCTGGATTCGGGCGTGGAAGGCACGCACCAG
>Ga0068855_100005799_pt1 | contig 15073 bp, 10 predicted proteins | sample KBSCornC52_FD_66592 | JGI IMG/M metagenome (GOLD analysis project Ga0068855, IMG submission 66592) | Corn rhizosphere microbial communities from Kellogg Biological Station, Michigan, USA - KBS Corn C5-2 | ecosystem: Host-associated > Plants > Roots > Rhizosphere > Soil ...
ATGGATGAACTGCGGTCCTTCGTCCGCTATTGCCAGCACCATTGGCGAGGCGGGTCTGCCAGCAGGAGGCAAGTGCGTCTCCTCATCGACGAGGAATATGCGCGGTGTGTGAAGTGCGGGTGACTTCACCTCTACCCCAAGGAAATTTGATGCTTCATCGCGGCAACTTCGTCAGGTTCACTGCTAGTGAAATGGCCGAATTTCGAACCCTCGGAATTGAGTTCCATGGCGTGCAGACGCGAGCCGACATAGAACGGGCCATCGTCTGGGGGGCCGAGGAGTTACAGGCTCAGCGCCCCGACCTGCTGGAGAAAATCGCAACGGAAATGGGCACGCTCCGAAGCGCTACTTTTGCCGCCCAGCCTTCGATTCGCCAAAGACCTGCCAAGGTGAGGAGGCAGCTTGATGCGCGTGCCTGCCAGCAACCATCAACCAGTGCCCTAAAGACCACTTGGCTGATGAGGGTTGGACATCACCGCTGTAGGTTTCGCACCCAAACCGTTATTTTTTCTTAAAACAACCAGCTTGGCGGGCAAGGCACCACGTCGATCTTGTCAAGCAAAGTGTAAACTTGGCTTGTCGAATTAAGGAGTCATCAATGGGACGTTTGTCCAAACCACCTGTCTACTTCACTCTTGCACAGGTGCGCTTCAATCGACTGTTGAAGCTGTCGGACTTCTTGCCCAACATTCAAGAGCGCCTACGTCAGGAGCGCTTCCCGGACTTCATTACACACAAGTCGTTCGCATTGGAAATCAGCATTCAAAACGGTGTGGCTGCTCCGGTGCCTGTGCCGATGGAGCGCTACCAATTCGGAGACACCGAACAGACGCAAGCCTTCCTTCTGGACCAAGAGAGTTTGACGCTGCAGTCCACGGACTATGGTGACTTCTTGAAGTTTTCCGCCAACTTCATGCGAGGATTAGAAATCCTTCATGAGGTCGTCCGGCTTGATTACATCGAGCGGATTGGCCTTCGATATTTGGATCGCGTCTTTCCTCAAGACGGTGAGGAACTCTATCAATACCTCGCACCTGAAGTGTCAGGCCTGAGCCGCAAGTTGCCGGGGCAGCCGGTCCATGCTTACTCCGAGAGTGTCAACGTTGTAAAGCGAGTTAACCTTCTGTCCCGGGTGAGCATTCAAAACAGCCCCTTAGCTTTCCCCCCGGACATCGTTCCAGGTCAGATGAAAGTCACTCCCCGCCTCGCGCAATACGTGGGTCATCACGCTATCCTGGACAATGACGGCAGTATCGAAGGCAGGAACGTTTATTCGAGCGACCTAGTGCTTGAGCAGCTCACGGCCATCCACGATGTCATTGGGGATGCGTTCCACTCTGCGGCGAGCGAGTACGCTTTCAAGGTTTGGAATTGATCATGGCTGCTGCAATCGCGCACGAGGTTTGGAGCGACTACTCTTCTACGAGTAGTCGCGCTGGGGCTTTTGTATATGCTCGCACTGATGCATCTGGCTGTTCATCCCCGCTCCCACTGTCACGTATTGGACGAGCAGGAACTGGTGGCGTGGAGAGCGCTGAGTTTTACCGCCTACGACCTGGCTACTCGCCGTTTGCTGTTGTCCAACGCACGAGAGTTGGTTCGGAAAAGAATGTGTCGCCTTACCCCGGTTTTATGGCAGAGGTGAAGTCTAGTTTCGGCCGAACGATGTCGCGTTTGCCTGAGGTGTTTGGAGTGTCTCGCCAGACGCTCTACAACTGGCTAGGCGGCGACAGCCCCAAGCCCATGTACGAGCGACGCATTGAGCAGCTTGCGTGCGCTGCACGGGTTTTCGATGAATTGAGGTTCAAGCCAACGGCCGCCATGTTGGATCGAACCGTTACTGGCGGAAAGACTTTTCTGCAGCTTATGAGCGAGGGCGCCGATGGGCGCGAGATGGCACAAAAGCTTGTGCGCATTGTCCAGCGCGGAGCCGACTCTCGCTCGAAGCTTGACACGCTGTTGGCCGGCCGCAAGAAGACCAGTGCTATTGCTATGGACTTTGGCACGCCTTCATTCAAAGAAGACGTCTGACATCACATGCAGGCGCCAGCCAAATGGTCCCGGGACACCCCATGGCGACAAGGGCACGTGCTCTGCGGCGCCGCCTGCGCGGCACTCGGCCTAAGTCACAACAAATTTCCTGAAGCAACCTGCGTCCTCGTAATTGGCCATGATTGCGATTTGGCCAACGCCAACCTCGAGGCTGAGCCGTATGCCGAAGTTATCGTAGGCCGCTTTGTGGACAACACTAACGGCAACTTTGCTTGGGGAAAGGCCCCCCGCACGCTTCACTTGGAGTCGTTGCGGGACGGTAAGCCCGTGTCGGTCGAGTTGGTCGCAACCGAAAAATTGGCGTTACCTAAGGATAAGCTTGCCCCGTTTTTTCCAGACGAAATGTTCGTACTCGAACCGAAGCAGCTGGGAGTGCTTCGCAATTGGTTGGGTGCGCGATACAACCGTACGGCGTTCCCGGACACCTTCGTTGACCGAATGAAAGAGACGAAGGCTGACACGCGCTTGGCCAAGCTGTTGGAGCCAAAGGGTAGCCTCATCTCGTTCATTTACTTCGACCTCGATGCCGGCGAGCTCGTCGAGCGCGAGAAGGGTGACCCTTATGAACTGTCCATCGTTCTAGTGTTTCCAGCTGGTGACAATCCCGATGAGGCTGCGGATCAGGCCGACCAGCTTGCGCAGGAGGTTTTTGCGGATTGTCAAAAACGTTTGCCCGGCACGGACGAGGCACCGAACAAGGACATCATCCTAAAGAGCTGCTTCGCCATCTGCGAGGATGATGTAACTGTGGCTAAAGCACGTGAACTCGCCCAGTGGCGCCTTGAGTACATGTCCCTCCGGGCAGATGACAATCAGCTTGGCAAGGTCGAGTTTTGAGAGTCAAGCGGTTAGGAGCAGTACTGGGAATGCGCACTCAACGGTACATCAGCGATTTGCCAAACAAGTGGAGAATGCGGTGAGGTCGAAGGGCGGGGCCGGTGAATGCGCTACCGAGCGCGAGGTGATCCGTGACGGGGCGCCTGTCTTGACGGTGCGAGATCGTTCCGCCGAAAACTGGTTGCGCGGAGAAGTCGCTGAAACCTATGACGCACTGAAGATTGACCGTTCACAGGTAGTGTCCATTGAAAAGGTTCGGGCGCAGCTGGCGTCGGCACATGGCAAAGTCATTTCAGCGCCGAAGACGTGAGGGAGCGGCGAGCTACACATAGAGTTTTCGCTCAAAGTAGATGCCTGGGGTCTTGGACGAATACATTGCAACGAGGCTTTGCCGATGGTTGCTAAACCTATGCCGAAGCCATTGCCGATTGCGAGGGCAGGCGACTGATCGAAGGCGCACCTGATGCCGCCGCCTGAACGGCGGCACTTGATGGCCTCAGCGTAGCCAAAACGTAGCTACGCTCGGCAGACCGACGCCCTCCGACACTCCGATACGCTCCCCTTTTCCCAGGCGTGTGCCCCGTGGTCGGGGTGGTGATGGCTTCGGGAAGCGTTTGAAAATCCGCGTGTCGGTGGTTCGATTCCGCCCTTGGCCACCAGATCAATAGAAAGCCCCGTGCACCGACATGCACGGGGCTTTTTCACATCCAGGCCGCAAAGCACATCCCAGCCGCGCGCGTTCACGGACCTGTGCGACCATCGAGGCTCCATCACTCGCGAGAGGGTGGCCGTCGTGTCGGGCGCATGAGATCGCCGGAACCTTCGCCGTCCGACGGGTGTCCGTTCGATCGACTCCCATGAGCCGACGCGGACATCGCCCTCGCCCGGCATGCAGGCGCCCAGGGCGCGGCTCCTCGCGCTCCCCACCCGCCATCCTTCGGAGACCCGCCGCATGCCGCACGACATCAGCCTGATCTCCACCATCGCCGTCGGCCTCGGGCTGGCGCTCATCCTGGGTTACGCCGCGGCGCGGCTGAAGGTGCCGCCGCTGGTCGGGTACCTGCTGGCGGGGATCGTCGTGGGGCCGGCCACCCCGGGCTTCGTCGCCGATGTCGGCCTGGCCGGACAACTGGCCGAGATCGGCGTGATGCTCCTGATGCTGGGCGTCGGCCTGCATTTCTCGTTGGCGGACCTGCTCGCCGTGCGCCGCATCGCCGTGCCCGGTGCCCTCCTGCAGATCGCCGTGGCCACCCTGCTGGGCATGGGCACCGCGCACCTTTGGGGCTGGACCCTCGGCGAGGGCCTGGTGTTCGGCCTGTGCCTGTCGGTCGCGAGCACGGTGGTGCTGCTGCGTGCCCTGGAAGCGCGTGGCGTGCTGGAGTCGGTGAACGGGCGCATCGCCGTGGGTTGGCTGGTGGTGGAGGACCTGGTGATGGTGCTGGTCTTGGTGCTGCTGCCGCCGCTGGCCGGCGTGCTGGGCGGCCATGCGGCGCCGGGGCACGCGGCGCTGCCGTCGGCCTCGGGCGGCCTGGCATCGCTGTGGGCGACCCTGGGCGTCACCTTGGCCAAGGTGGCGTCTTTCGTGGCGCTGATGCTGGTGGTGGGCCGGTGGGCCTTTCCGAAGTTGCTGTGGCTGGTGGCGCGCACCGGCTCGCGCGAGCTGTTCACCTTGTGCGTGGTGGCGGCCGCGGTGGGCGTGGCCTACGGGTCGGCCAAGCTGTTCGACGTGTCGTTCGCACTGGGCGCCTTCTTCGCCGGCATGATGATGCGCGAATCCGAATTCAGCCACCGCGCGGCCGAGGAGTCGCTGCCCCTGCGAGACGCCTTCTCGGTGCTGTTCTTCGTCTCGGTGGGCATGCTGTTCGACCCCCGCGTGCTGATCGAGGAGCCCCTGAAGGTGCTCGGGGTGGTGGCGATCGTCATGGTGGGCAAGACGCTGGCGGCGATGGCCCTGGTGCTGGTATTCCGCTACCCGCTCAACAGCGCGCTCACGGTGGGCGCGAGCCTGGCGCAGATCGGCGAGTTCTCCTTCATCCTGGCCAACCTGGGGATGTCGCTCGGGCTCATGACCCCCGCCGGCCAGAACCTGATCCTGGCTGGCGCATTGATCTCGATCGCCCTCAATTCGCTGCTCTTCTCGGCCGTCGAGCCGGCCCAGGACTGGATCCGCGCCCGCTCCGCCCTGGCCCGCCGCCTGGAGCTGCGCGACGACCCCCTCGCCGAGTTGCCCATGGACACCGACCTCGCACGACTGCAGAACCAAGTGGTGCTGGTGGGGCATGGGCGGGTCGGCCGGCGCATCGCCGCCGCCCTCGCCGCACAGCGGGTGCCCTTCGTGGTGGCGGAGGAGAACCGCGAGATCGTCGAGCAGTTGCGGGCGCAGGGCATCGCTGCGGTGTCGGGCGATGCCGCCGACGAGGCGGTCCTGATCCAGGCGCACATCGCGCGTGCCGGGATGCTGGTGATCGCCACCCCTGACACCTTTGCCGCGCGCAAGATGGCCGAGACCGCACGCACACTGAACCCGGGCATCGAGGTGGTCGTGCGCTCGCACAGCGAGGCCGACGCGGCGTTGATGTCGCAAGAACGGGTGGGCGAGATCTTCCTGGGAGAGGAGCAACTCGCCCTTGGCATGGCCAGCCATGTGCTCCAGCGCATGAAGCACCGTGTCGCTGGCGCCACAGAGGTCGCCTCCCACCAGCGCCTTTCCTGACGTCGTTTCGCGACCAGGCCACCAATGCGGTGCATTTCCGCCCCTCTCCGGAGGGCGGTGGGCGGCCCCTCCCGGCAAAGTGCGCATTAGTGGGCATTCACTGGCTGGAACTTGTCAACACTCGTTTCCTGTTGACATCCGGTAACCCCCTTGCAAGTCGTTCCTTGCTGAAATCCATGTGCGCCTTGTCCTACAGGAAACACGGCGCCGGTGGATTCCGCAGTGCACGCAGTGCCAGGAACTTCCGTCATTCCAGGCGTCCGCGCCTGGGGATTTCAAATTTGAATTGACAGGTAGTTTTTTATGCGGGTTGATCGAGGTTCCTTTTCACGAGTTTCGAACGCGGGCGGTCCCCAGGGGCACCGTCCCGTCACGGCGGCCGCCCTGTTGCTGAGCCTGGTGCTCGGCGCCTGCGGCGGCGGTAGCGGCACCGGTTCCAGCGGCGCGGGCACCAGCGCTGGCGTCAGCGGCAGCACGGGCGCCAGCGCCTTGGCCACCGGCAACACCGCGACCGCCAGCGACAGCACGGCGTCGGCCGATGGTGCCGTGGCCGCTGCGGCTGCCGCGGTGACCACCGGCACCGGCAGCGTGGCGCTGATGGCCCCCGGCACGGCGAACCAGCCACGCCCCACCACGGTTGGAGATGCCGTCCGCCTCGCCGACCAAGGCAGCTTCGGTCCGACCGAGGCCTCGATCGTCGACATCCAGGCCAAGGGCGCCAGCGCCTGGCTGATCTCGCAGATGATCATGCCGCAAGCGTCGCACTACACCAGCGGCGGCGACGGCACCATCCACCAGACCACCAAGGAAGGCGTGGCCTTCTGCGAAGGCCGCGAGCCCGACTGCTGGCGCGATCGCTTCAGCGCCGAACCGCTGCTGTGGGACTTCTACCGCAACGCCGTCAAGAAGCCCGACCAGCTGCGCCAGCGGGTGGCCTTCGCCCTGCAGCAGATCCTGGTCATCAACAACACCGACGTCCAGGGCACTTACGGGTTCCGCAACTACTACAACACCTTTCTCGACAACGCCTTCGGCAACTACCGTGACGTGCTGAGGAAAGTCACCCTCTCCCCGATCATGGGCGACTTCCTCAACAACGTGAACAACCTCGCCGAGGCCCCCAACGAGAACTACGCCCGCGAGCTGCTCCAGCTGTTCTCCATTGGCCCGTGCAAGCTGAACGCCGACGGCAGCCTGGTGAACGGGCAGTGCGAGGCGACGTACTCCAACGAGACCGTGCGCAACTACGCCTACGCGCTCACCGGCTGGACCTTCCCGGCCGGCGGCAGCAACGGCTACGGCTGCTTCCCGGGCGGCACCAATTGCCGCTATTACGGCGGCGACATGGTGCCCGTGGCCCGCTACCACGACAACCAGCCACGTGCCCTCCTGTCCAACGTGACCCTGCCGGCGGGCCACACGGCGTCCGATGCGCTCGAGAAGGTGCTCGACAGCGTGATGAACCATCCCAACATCGCGCCCTTCATTGCCAAGCGGTTGATCCAGCACCTGGTCAGCAGCAACCCCACGCCGGCCTACGTGCAGCGCGTGGCCACCGCCTTCCGGACCGGCCGTTACGGCGATTTCGGCCGCGACCACACGGGTGACCTGGACGCCACCGTGGCCGCCGTGCTGCTCGACTCCGAAGCCCGGGGCGAAACCGTCAGCCGCAACGCCGGCAAGCTGCGCGAACCCGTCCTGATGTTCACCGGCGTGCTGCGCGCGCTGAACGGGCAGACCGACGGCGACGCGCTCAGCTGGTGGTGGGGCAAGCGCCTGCGCCAGCACATGTTCCGTCCGCCGTCGGTGTTCAACTACTTCCCGCCGAACAACCCGGTGGCCGGCACCGACCTGAACGGCCCGGAGTTCGCCATCCATGAGGCCAGCACCGCCCTGGAACGGCTGAATTTCCTGACCTACCTGATCGAGTGGGAGGGCAGCAGTCCGAATCCGGCGATCCCGAACGCGACCGGCACCACCATCGATCTGTCCCCGTTCATGGTCGACATCAACGACTCCACCAAGCTCGTGGACCGGTTCTCGACCCTGCTGCTGGGGCGGCCGCTGCAAGGCGCGGCGCGCACCTCGGTCATCGATGCAGTGGCCTGGTGGAACCTCGACCGCGCCGGCGTCAACTGGCAGAAGTGCCGTGTCAAGTCCGCGGTCTACATGATCCTTGCCTCGCCCCAATATCAAGTTCAACGGTAATACCATGATGAAGCCACATACCCATCATCACGCCCACTCCGCGGCCCCCGCTTCCCTCGACCGCCGCCGCTGGCTGCAGCGCTCCGGCGCCGGCCTGGCCACGGCCCTCGGCGCGGGCACCGTCGGCAACCTCCTGCTGGGCGCAAAGCCCGCGCACGCTGCCGACTACAAGGCGCTGGTCTGCATCTTCCTGTACGGCGGCAACGACGGCATGAACACCATCGTGCCGACCGATGCCGGTCGCTACAACCAGTACGCCGCCGTCCGCAAGGGCCTGGCACTGCCCCGCGAAAGCCTGGTGAACCTGTCCGGCATCAATTACGGCCTGCACCCGGCCCTGGCCGGGCTGGCGCCCGCCTGGCGGGACGGCACCCTGGCGCCGGTGTTCAACGTCGGCACCCAGACCCGTCCGATGTCGAAGGCGGAGTACCGTGCCTCGATCGGCATCGCCGGCGCGCTCCCCGACAACCTGTTCTCCCATTCCGACCAACAGACCCAATGGGAGGCTGGCACCTCGAGCTCGTTCACCCGCACTGGGTGGGGCGGCCGCGCCAGCGAGGCCTTGAACACCGTCAACCCCGTCATCTCGGTGGGCGGCAGCACCCGCTTCGGGCAGACCGACCAGCAATCCCCGCTGGTCCTGCCGGCGCATCCCGGCGAGACCTTCGGCGCGCAGCTCCTGATGCCGCAGGACATGACCTGGCAGCCCCGCATCGACCGCAAGGCGATCCTGGAGCAGCTCTACGCCCAGAGCCAGGACCTCGCCCTGGCCGAGGCCTACGGCAAGGTGCAGCACAACGCTTTCGTGGTCTCGGAGCGCCTGACCAACCTGGTGAAGATCGCGCCGGGCAGCCCAGGGGCCAGTGCGGTGATCGACGCGGCCTTCGCGCCGATCATGAGCGGCAGCTCGATCACCACCGAACTGGGCAACCAGCTCTACCAGGTGGCCAAGCTGATCTACGGCAACGCCACCGTCCAGGGCAGCCGCCAGATCTTCTTCACCCAGATGGACAACTTCGACACGCACGCCGGCCAGGTCATCACCGGCAGCCCGACCGAAGGCAACCACGCCCGCCTCCTCAAGGAACTGGGCGATGCACTGGGGTGTTTCAACACCGCCATGAAGAACCTCGGCCTGGGCGACGCCGTGACGGCGTTCACCCAGAGCGATTTCGGCCGCACCTTCGTGCCCAACACCACCAATGGCACGGACCATGGCTGGGGCAGCCACCACCTCGTCGTCGGCGGCGCGGTCAAGGGCGGCACCAGCTATGGCCTCTACCCCGACCTGACCCTGGGCGGGCAGAACGACATCGGCGTGGAAAGCTGGGAAATGCACGGCCGCTGGCTGCCCAGCACGTCGATGGAGCAATACGCCGGCACTTTGCTCGGCTGGTTCGGCGTCAACGACACCCAGGCCCGGCAGATCCTGCCGAACCTGGCCCGTTATGGCGTGACCAAGCTCGGTTTCGTCTGAGCCGTACCGCCCGGCCCGGCGTCCACCGTGGGCGTCGGGGCGGGCGGCCTCCGGCATGGGTTTCCGCTTTCACGGGCACCGCAGCCGGTCGCTCATCCCTTGAAGCCCGTCCGGGGAGGGTGTCTGCGGACGCCTGCCGGTCCTGGGACATCGACTGCTCAGCGTTCGACACCGCGCTGCGTGGCCGGTATAGCGCGCCATCGCGGCCGCCAGGCACTGGCGCTTTCGCGTCGCGTGCCTGGCCTCTGTCACCCCCTTGCGCCGTTCGGCATCGACGGGGGCATTCGGGCCCGGGTTGAATCCACGGCGTCCGTCATGGCGCTCACGCCGGCTTACCTGGCGCGGCCCCGGCCTCCTGGGCCTGCTGGGCGCGTGCCGCCGCGGCGGCGCGCAAGGCCTTGAGCTTCTCCCGCGGGTCTTCCTTGGCGCCGCTGCGCTCGTGCAGCTTCATCTCGGCGATGAACCGGCTGGGGATGCCCTGGACGAACTCGCGGCCGCGCTTGCGCCGGCGCAGCACGTTGACCGCCAGCGTGCGGCGGGCCCGCGTGATGCCCACGTACATCAGGCGGCGCTCTTCTTCCAGGCGCTGCGGCGTCATCTCGTCTTCTTCGCTCTTGAAGGGCAAGAGCCCCTCGTTCACGCCGGCCAGCACCACATGCGGCCACTCCAGGCCCTTCGAGGCGTGCAGGGTGGAGAGCGTGACGACGTTCTGCTCGTCGCCCCGTTCGGCCAGGCTGATGATCACCGAGATGGTCTGCGCCACCTCGAGCACGCTTTTCTTTTCGGTCTCGACGGTGGTGCCGCCGTCGTTCTCGATCTCGCCGCCGCAGCGCTTGGCCACCCAGTCGACGAAATCCATCACGTTCGACCAGCGGCTCGCCGCCAGCTTCTCGCTGTCTTCGCCGTCGTACAGGTGTTTCTCGTAGTCGAGGTCCTTGAGCCAGCCCATCAGCAGCGCCTTGGCGTCCTCCGAGCCGGTGGTGTGGCGCGCGCGGTATTCGAGGTCGTTCACGTAGCGGCCGAACTCGTGCAGCGAGCCCACGGCCCGCGCGTTCAGTGCCGTGCCCAGGCTTTCAGCGAACAGCGCCTCGTACAGGCTGGTTTTCCATTTGCCCGCGAACTCGCCGAGGCTCGCCAGCGTCTGGTGGCCGATGCCGCGCTTGGGGGTGGTGATGGCTCGCAGGAAGGCCGGGTCGTCGTCGTTGTTCACGATCAGGCGCAGCCAGGCGCACAGGTCCTTGATCTCGGCGCGGTCGAAGAAGCTCTGCCCCCCCGAGACCTTGTAAGGAATGTTGGCCTTGCGCAGCGCTTTCTCGAACACCCGAGCCTGGTGGTTGGCGCGGTACAGGATGGCGAAGTCGCGGAACTCCACCTCGCCGCCCTGGCCGCGGATGGACTGGATGCGGGCGACCGCGCGCTCGGCCTCGTGCTCCTCGTTGTCGCACTCGACCAGCGCCACCGGCTCGCCGTCGCCCAGGTCGCTCCAGAGTTTCTTCTCGAAGAGCTTGGGGTTGTTGCCGATCACCGCGTTCGCGGCCCGCAGGATGTGGCTGGTGGACCGGTAGTTCTGCTCCAGCGGGATCACCTTGAGCTTCGGGTACTCCTCGGGCAGGCGGCGCAGGTTCTCGATGGTGGCCCCGCGCCAGCCGTAGATGCTCTGGTCGTCGTCGCCCACGGCCGTGAACATGGCGCGCTCGCCCACCAGTGACTTCAGCACCTCGTACTGGATGGCGTTGGTGTCCTGGTATTCGTCCACCAGCACGTAGCGCAGGGTGTCCTGCCACTTGGCGCGGCACTCGGCGTCGCGCAGCAGGAGCCGGTGCGGCAGGCCGAGCAGGTCGTCGAAGTCGACCGCCTGGTAGGCGGCCAGGCGCTCCTCGTAGCGCTTCATGACGCGGGCGGCAACCCGCTCGTCGTCGTCCAGGGCGGCGGCCTCGGCCTGGTCGCTGTTGAGGCCCTGGTTCTTCCACAGGCTGATGGTCCATTGCCAGCGCCGCGCCTGCGCGTTGTCGCTGGAGCCGCCGGCGTCTTTGAGGATGCCGAGCACGTCGTCGCTGTCGAGGATGCTGAACTGCTCCTTCAGCCCCAGCCGTTCCCCCTCGGTGCGCAGGATGCGCACGCCCAGCGAGTGGAAGGTGCTGACCGCCAGGTGCTTGGCCGCGCGTGGGCCGACCAGCGCCTTGGCGCGCTCGCGCATCTCCTGGGCCGCCTTGTTGGTGAAGGTGATGGCGGCGATCTGGCCGGGCGCGTAGCCCGCCTGCAGCAGCCGGGCGATCTTGTGGGTGATGACCCGCGTCTTGCCCGAGCCGGCACCGGCGAGCACGAGGCAGGGGCCGTCGAGGTGGTGCACCGCCTCCATCTGGGCGTTGTTGAGCGAGGCGGGTTCTGACATGGGGAGGACTACCGATCGGAAGGGTCGGCCGGCGCATGGCGGCACCACGATGATAGGCGGTGCCCGGGATTCGCCCGCCGGCGGGTTCGCGGGGAAACGCCAGTTCCGTCACGGGCAGTGGTCGCGTGTCCGATGGCACGGGCGGCGACCAGCACGGAGCGCGTCTTCGTGGATTTTTTCACGTCTGGGACGCAGGGGGCCGGGAGGGCCGTCCCGGGACGCTCGAATCCGCGCGACACTGCCTTGTCGGCCTGCTGCCTCGCGGCGCGGGCGACGACTTCCCGTCCCTGCCGTCAGAGCATCCCATGAAATTCCTGCGTTACTGTGTCGTGTCGGTGATCAAGCGCTTGCGCCGCCTGAAACAAGGTCGGCCCTCGCTGGACACCATGAAGCGCCTGTGCCTGGAGCTGATCGACGACGTCGGTCCGGAACGCCGCAGTGTCCTGGCCCGCAGCATCATCAGCGCGCGACACCAGGCCGACATGTGGGACCTGCGTTCGGCCTTGTTCGGCACCGTCTCGCTCGCCTTCGGCGAACGCGAGGCGCGCGCCCGCGTCGCGCGGCTGGACGCCCTGCTGTTCTGACGACGGCGCCGCTCGCGGCGCCTCGCCCTTCCTTTCTCTTTCGCGTCGCCGGGTCAAGGCCCGGCGGGTGGCGTCGCCGTGCTCAGTATCGGCCGCACAGGCAGTGCGCGACCGAGGCGAACGGATTGCGAGGATCGGACATCCGAGCGAGCCAGGCCAGGTCCTGCTGGGCCTCACGGGCAGCCTGCGGCGGCACCAGGCCCAGCGGGGACAGCGCGCGCACCGGCTCGGCGGCGGCGTCGATCGGCCCGGCCAGCGCGTTCGCGGCGGCCCCTCCCACCATGCCGAGCACCCGGTCGAAGAAGCTGCGCTCGGGTTCGATGTACACCAGGCGCGGCAGGGCGGTGCCGTCTCCCAGCTTGGCGCGCTTGGCGGCCGACTTCAAGGCGTCGTGGAACCCGCCCACCGTGTCCACCAAGCCCCGCTCCTTGGCCTGCTCACCCGTCCAGACCCGGCCTTGCGCCACGGCGTCGATGGCCTGCGGCGTGCTCTTGCGCGCCTTGGCGGCCTTGCTGGTGAAGTCGGCATACACATGGTTGATGCCGGTTTGCATCAGCGCGATCAGCCGCTCGTCGGGCGGCCGGCGCGGGTCGCCGGCGGCGCCCAGCCAGGTGGTGGTGACGCCGCCCGTGTGCACGCCGAATTTCTCCAGCGCCTTGTCCGCATTGGGGAGCAGCGCGAAGACGCCGATCGAACCGGTCACCGTCGCGGCGTCGGCCACGACCTCGTCCGCCGCCATGGACACCCAGTAGCCGCCCGAGGCCGCGACGTCGCCCATCGAGACCACCACCGGCTTGCCGTCGGTCTGGGTCAGCTCCAGTTCGCGCCGCACGAGTTCCGAGCCCAGCGGGCTGCCGCCGGGCGAATTGACCCGCAGTACCACCGCCTTGATGTGCGAATCGAGCCGGGCCTTGCGGACCAGTTCGGCGGTGGACACCCCACCCACCGTGCCGGCCGGGGCCGGCCCGTCGATGATGGCGCCTTCCGCCACCACGACGCCCACCGCGTCGCCCATCGGCAGGGCCTTCTGACGCGCCAGGTAGGCGTGGAAGCCGATCTGGCGGAAGGTCTTGCCGTCGGCGGTGGCGGCGCCCTTCTCGATGAGCGTCTTGCGGAGCTCGTCGCGGGTCTTCAGGCCATCGACCAGCTTGCCGTCGACGGCCAGCTTGGCGGGATCGCCGCCCGCCGCCTCGAGCCGCTGCGGCAGGTCGTTGATCAGCGCCATCACCCCACCCGCCGGCAGCTTGCGCGCCTGCTCGACGCCTTTGGTGTAGGTCGTCCACATGGCGTTGTAGAGGAAGCTGTCCGCCTCGACCGATTCGGGGGACGGGCCGTCGGCCACGTAGGCTTCGCCGGCGCTCTTGAAGCTGCCGACCCGGACCAGGTTCACGTTGACGCCCAGGCGGTCGAGCGCGTCGCGGTAGTAGTTGCGGTAGCCGCCGAAGCCCCGCAGCATCACCAGCCCCATCGGGTGCAGGTAGACCTCGTTGGCCTGGGCGGCGAGGTAGTACTGGCGCTGGTCGTAGCCCATGCCCCAGGCGATCACCGGCTTGCCGCTGGCCTTGAAGCGGGCGAGGGCCCCGGCCACTTCGCGCAGCGCGGGCAGGCCGGCGCCTTCGAATTCGTCGAGCATCAGCACGGCGTTGCCGATCTTCGGGTCCTTGGCCGCGGCGTCGAGCACGGCGAGGACGTCGCGCAGCTGGGTGTCCTGGGGGATCTGCCGGCCGCCCACCTGGGCGAGCGCGGTGTCGCGCGCGTTCGCCGAGCGCTGCTCGACCAGGTGCCCTTGCAGGTCGAGCACCAGGGTGGTCTTCTCGGTCAGCACCGCGGGCCCGCCCAGCGCATAGCCGACGACCAGGAGGATCACGAGCCCCAGGAAGACGAGGTTCAGCACCAGCCGGCGACCGGAGTCGACCAGCCACCAGAGTTTGCCGAAGAATCGGCCGAGGGGCGCGAGGCGGGAAGATGACATTTCAGCTCCAGGAGCGCTCCAAGGCGAGCGCGGTGCTGGCAATGTATCGGTTTCCCGCCGGCTTCCGGCGCAGTGGCCCGGATGAGGTCAGGGCTCCCGGTCGGGAGCCTGCCGCGCCTACTTGGCGCCGGTGGCGGTCGACACGTAGCGGGCCAGTGCCTGGATCTGCTCCTCGGTCAGGCTGTCCTTGTACGCCGGCATGTAGCCGATGCCGTTGCGCAGGGCCGTGGCGACGCGGTCGGCGCCGGGTTTCAGGTCGTCGAGGATGGGCCCGCCCTGGCCGTCCGCGCCGGCGTCTTTCAGGGTGTGGCACACGGCGCAGGCCGGCGAGCTGCCCTTGTTGAAGAGTTGCCGTCCGACCTCGTCGGCGGCCTGCGCGGGGGCTGTGGCCATCGCCAGCAGGAAGAGGCCCGTGGACATTCCCCTCATCGCAGACTTCCTCGTCATGGTTCGCTCCTTGGTGCGGCTGACTGACCCGTCGGCCCCTGGTCGTGGGACCGGAGAGGGGCCGGGCCAGTATGGCAGTGGCGGTGGCGCGCCGGCATGGGGGTTCCACCACGTCCCCCGTTGGCGGCTCGGCGTGCGTTAGCATGTCGGCCCTCTTTCTGCCCCACGGGCGCGCCTGCCTCTCGGCAGGCCGGCGCCCCTTGCCCGACATGTCCTCCCTGCCCCTCGTCATCCTCGGATCCGGCCTGGCCGGCTACACCCTGGCCCGGGAATTCCGCAAGCTCGACAAGGAGACGCCGCTGGTGGTCGTCAGCCGCGACGACGCCGGTTTCTATTCCAAACCGATGCTGTCGAACGCCCTGGCCGGCAAGAAGACGGCCGCCACCCTCCT
>Ga0068855_100005802_pt1 | contig 15063 bp, 11 predicted proteins | sample KBSCornC52_FD_66592 | JGI IMG/M metagenome (GOLD analysis project Ga0068855, IMG submission 66592) | Corn rhizosphere microbial communities from Kellogg Biological Station, Michigan, USA - KBS Corn C5-2 | ecosystem: Host-associated > Plants > Roots > Rhizosphere > Soil ...
GCGCCTGCCGCCGACACGGGCGCTTGACCTGAGGCGCGATTCGGCCGGTGCGCCGCTGAAACCTTCGATGACCAAAGGCTTCGAATATTCCGATTGCTGGGTAATGGATTCGCGGCTGGTGGTGCTGAACGCCCGCGACGCCGCGGCGAGGGGTGCGGAAATCTGCACGCAGACCGAAGTGTTGCATCTGGCGCGCCGGGACGGCGGTTTTGCCGTCACATTGAAGGATGCAGCCGGCGAACGGCAGGTCCGCGCCCGGATGGTGGTCAATGCCGCCGGTCCCTGGGTTGATCATGTCCTGAACCGCGTCGCCGATGAGCCGCCGCGCCATCATGTCCGCCTGGTGCAGGGCAGTCACATCGTTGTGCGCCGGCTTTATTCGCATGATCGCTGTTACATTTTCCAGAATCGCGACGGTCGCGTGGTTTTCGCCATCCCTTACGAAAACGACTTCACGTTGATCGGCACCACAGACCGGGATTTCCAGGGTGATCCGGTTTCGGTCACGATCAGCGAAGAGGAAAAAGATTACCTTTGCGCCGCGGCCAGCGAATATTTCCGCGCCCCGGTCACGCGCGACCAGATCGTCTGGTGCTATTCGGGCGTGCGCCCGCTATTCGATGACGGCGCATCCAAGGCCCAGGAAACTACTCGCGAATATGTGCTGAAGTTGGAGGGCGATGCCGAGACGGGTGCTCTGCTGAATGTCTTTGGCGGCAAGATCACCACCTACCGCCATCTGGCCGAAGGCGCGCTCGCCAAGATCGAGCAGGTGCTGGGCGTGCGCGGTCCGACCTGGACCAAAGGGTCGACCCTCCCGGGCGGTGATTTTCCCCCGGACGGTTTCGATGCGCTGGTCACCTCGCTGCGCACGCGGGCGATGAAAGTGCCGCCCGCCACTATCCGGCGTTTGGCGCGCGCCTATGGGACCGAGGCGCGGACCATTTTGGGCGACGGCGATCTGGGCCCGATATTCGGCGCCGATCTGGGTCAGCGGGAAGTGGATTTCCTGGTTGAAAAGGAATGGGCTCGTACCGCCGATGATATTCTCTGGCGGCGCAGCAAACTGGGGCTGCGTTTTTCACCGCAAGAGGTCCTGGCCTTGACGCGCTATCTGGAAAAGAGGAGCTGATGTCGGATTTCATTCTGGCCATCGACCAGGGCACCACATCGTCGCGCGCTATCATATTTGATGGCGCCTATCGCCCGCGGGGGCTGGCGCAGCAGGAGTTTCCCCAGCATTTTCCCCGCTCCGGCTGGGTCGAGCATGATCCGGAAGATATCTGGCGGACCGTGCTCGCCACCATCAAAGGCGCGCTGGCGGACGCCAAGCTTGGGATCGCCGATATCGCCGCCATCGGCATCACCAACCAGCGCGAAACCACCCTGATCTGGGATCGCCGCACCGGCCGCGCCATCCACAACGCCATTGTCTGGCAGGATCGGCGCACGGCGGATATGTGCGAGAAACTTCGCGCCGACGGTACCGAGCCGATGGTGACGGCAAAAACGGGCCTGCTGCTCGATCCTTATTTCTCCGGCACCAAGGCGGCCTGGATCCTGGACCGCGTGGATGGTGCGCGCGAACGAGCGGAACGGGGAGATCTGGCATTCGGCACCGTGGACAGCTTTCTGATCTGGCGTCTCACGGGCGGAAAGGTTCACGTCACCGACATCACCAATGCGTCGCGCACGCTTCTCTGCAATATCGACACGGGGGATTGGGATGACGACCTGCTGAAGCTGTTCCGGGTGCCGCGTGCGCTTCTGCCCGCGATCAAGGAATGCCGCGACGATTTTGGCGTGACGGATCCGGCATTGCTGGGTGCGGCGCTTCCTTTGCGAGGCGTGGCGGGCGATCAGCAGGCCGCCACCATCGGCCAGGCTTGTTTTGAGCCCGGCATGCTGAAATCGACCTATGGCACGGGCTGTTTTGCCGTCCTGAATACCGGATCGACCCGGGTCGCCTCCAAGAACAAGCTTCTCACCACCATCGCCTATCGCATCGACGGCGAGACCGCTTATGCCATTGAAGGGTCGATCTTCGTGGCAGGAGCCGCGGTGCAATGGCTGCGCGACGGCCTGCATCTGATCGCGCATGCCGATGAGAGCGGCACCTTGGCCGCCGCCGCCGATCCGGACCAGGCGGTCTATCTGGTGCCGGCTTTCACCGGGTTGGGCGCGCCCTGGTGGGACCCCAATGCGCGGGGCGCGATCTTCGGGCTCACTCGCAATTCGGGACCGCGCGAATTCGCCCGCGCCGCCCTGGATGCCGTCTGCTATCAGACCCTGGATCTGTTGGAGGCGATGCGGGCCGACTGGCCGGGCGCGTCGGATACGGTGCTTCGCGTGGATGGCGGCATGGTGGCCAGCGACTGGATGCTGCAGCGGCTGGCCGACATCTTGGACGCGCCGGTAGATCGCCCGGTCATCCTGGAGACCACGGCGCTGGGGGCCGCCTGGCTGGCGGGATCGGGCGCCGGGGTCTGGCCCGACCGCGAGGCCTTCGCCAAAAGCTGGCAGCGGGACCGGCATTTCAAGCCCGCCATGGATGGCGCGACGCGGACCAATCTGGTGCGCGGCTGGCGCGATGCTGTGCGTCGCACGCGCACCGCCGTCTGAAGACCACTCTTGCATAAGATAGACAAGCTTGGGGCCCGCGCTTAGGGTCGTGCGGGGAGGCGCATGTGAGCGATACACCGGGCTACAGGCCTCTTTATCGGCAAGTCTACGACATTCTGGTGCGCAAGATCGCCGAGGGCATCTGGAAAGCCGGCGAAATGCTTCCCAGCGAACAGAGTTTGGCGCGCGAAATGGGCGTCAGCCATGGCACGGTGCGCAAGGTTCTGGATGCGCTCACGGCGGAAAATCTTCTCCTGCGCCGCCAGGGCAAGGGCACCTTCGTCGCCGAGCATGATCAGGACCGGGCGCTGTTCCGGTTCTTCCATATCGCGCGGCCGGGCGGTGAAAGGCTGGTGCCGCAATCGGCCAAGGTGAAAATCAAGGCGCGGCCCGCCCGGGCCATCGAGAGCGCGAAATTGGAACTGCGAAGCAAGGACGCGGTGTTTGAAATCACGCGCTTGCGCTTGATCGGCGGCAAGCCTGCCATCCGCGAAGCCATCGTCCTGCCTGAGCGCCTGTTTCCCCGGCTGGACCGGATCGGCGACCTGCCCAACACGCTCTATTCCCTGTACCAGTCGCAGTTCGGCATCACGATCGCTGCCGCCCGCGAGGAGCTGCGCGCCGCCATAGCAACCCAGGAGGATCAGGCCAGCCTGGGCCTGAAGGCGGGAAATCCCATCCTGGTGATCGGCCGCGTGGCGCTGTCTCTCACCGGCCAGCCCGTCGAATGGCGGGAAAGCCGCGTGCGCACCGACCAGCTGGTTTACGCCGTGACCTTGCAATAGCTGGCTTGGCTATGGCCGGCCCGGCAATTCGGCTTGCCAGGGCGCCAAGTCTTATATAAGACACAAGACATCAGGAGGTGCCCGATGACGATCCCCCAGCTTTTGGTTCATGACCGCCGGGACAATGTCGGCGTGGTGGTGGTCGAGGACCTGGCGGCCGGCACCGACATGCTGGCGGTGGTCACCGAAGACAACAGCGATTTTCGCATCGCGTCGCGCCAAGCAACGCCCATCGGTCACAAGATCGCGCTCAAGGAGCTGGCGGTGGGCGACACCGTGATCAAATATGGCGAGGATATCGGCAAGGTGGTCGCGCCTATCGCCAAGGGCGAGCATGTCCACACTCATAATCTCAAAACCAAGCGCTGGTAGGGCTCCCATGAATCTGGCTGATCGGAAAATCTGGGGCTACCGGCGCGAGAATGGCCGGGTCGGCGTGCGCAATTATGTGGCGATCCTGCCGCTGGATGATATCTCGAACGCGGCCTGCGAAGCGGTGGCGGCGCATATCCAAGGCACCATCGCCTTGCCGCATGCCTATGGACGCCTCCAATTCGGCGAAGATCTGGACCTGCATTTCCGCACCATGATCGGTACAGGCGCCAATCCCAATGTCGCGGCCTGCATCGTGATCGGCATCGAAGGCGGCTGGACTGAGAAAGTCGTGGCCGGCATTGCCAAGACGGGCAAGCCGGTGGCGGGCTTTTCCATCGAGGGCAATGGCGACATCGCCACCGTCGCCGCCGCCTCGCGCAAGGCCAAGGAATTCGTGCATTGGGCGTCCGCGAAAGTGCGCGAGCAATGCCCGATCACCGATGTCTGGGTGGCGGCCAAATGCGGCGAAAGCGACACCACAACCGGCCTGGCCTCATGCCCCACCGTGGGCAACATGTATGACAAGCTGGTGCCGCTGGGCCTTTACGGCTGCTTCGGCGAAACCTCCGAATTGACCGGCGCGGAGCATCTGGCGGCGGCGCGTGCCGTCTCGCCGGAGATCAAGGAGAAATTCCTCAAGACCTGGCAGGCCTATCAGGACGATGTGATCGAGGCGCACAAGACCTCGGATCTGTCGGACAGCCAGCCCACCAAAGGCAATATCGCGGGCGGCCTCACCACCATCGAGGAAAAGGCGCTGGGCAATCTGGAAAAGATCGGCAAGAAGATCAAATACATCGACGTGCTGGAACCGGCGGAAGCGCCGGCGCGGGGCAACGGCCTTTATTTCATGGATACATCATCCGCGGCGGCGGAATGCTGCACCTTGCAGGCGGCAGCCGGCTATGCGGTTCACATTTTCCCCACCGGTCAGGGCAATGTGATCGGCAACCCGATCATGCCGGTGGTGAAGGTGACCGGCAACCCGCGCACGGTACGGCTGATGGGCGAACATATCGATGTCGATGTTTCCGGCATCGTGCGGCGTGAAATGACCATCGACCAGGCGGGCGATGTCCTGATCGATATGATCGAAAAGACCGCGAACGGCCGTCTGACCGCCGCCGAAGCTCTGGGGCATCGCGAATTCGTGATGACCAAGCTGTATCGTAGCGCCTGATCCGGTGAGCGTTACGCTTTCCTTGAATGATGCGGAGGCGCTGATCAGGCGTGCGCTGGTCGCCAGCCGGACTTCTGACGCGAATGCGTTGGCGACCGCCCGCGCTCTGGTAAGCGCGGAAGCCGATGGACAGTCGGGACATGGGCTGGTCCGCGTGCCCTCTTATGCCGAACAGGCCGGGGTGGGAAAAATCGATGGCTTTGCCAGGCCCGCGATTTCAGGCAGCGGTGCTGTGCGCCGGATCGATGCCGGCACCGGCTTTGCCTATCCGGCGATCGAGCTGGCGCTGGAAAGTTTGGCGCCATTGGCGCGCGAAATGGGGATCGCCAGCGCCGGCATCTATGCGTCTCATCATTGCGGCCAGGCCGGCCGGCACGTCGAGCGGTTGGCCGAACAGGGCCTGGTCGCTTTCGCCTATGCCAACACGCCCAGCGCCATGGCCTTCCATGGGGGCACGCGCTCCCGCCTGGGCACGGACCCGCTGGCCTTTGCCGCGCCTGTGGCCGGACGCGCGCCGCTGGTGATCGACATGGCACTGTCGGTGGTGGCGCGCAGCAAGATCGTGGCTGCCAAGGCCAAAGGCGAGCCCATTCCGGAAGGCTGGGCGGTCGATGATGAAGGACTGCCCGCCACCGACGCCGGCAAAGCCCTTGGAGGCACTTTGCTGCCCATCGGGGGCGCCAAGGGCGCGGCGCTGGCGCTGGTGGTGGAGATCTTGTGCGGGGCGTTGGCGGGGGCGAATTTCGGCTGGGAAGCCAGCGGATTCATGGATGCCAAAGGCGGCGCGCCCCGGCTGGGGCAGTTTTTGATCGCGCTCGATCCTATGCATTTCGCCGGCGCGGGGTTTGCCGCGCGGATGACGGAGCTCGTGGGGGCAATTGCGGAGGATGGCGCCCGCCTGCCGGGCGACCGGCGCCTAACCCTACGCGCCAGGGCCGCGCGCGAGGGTCTGGTCCTCGCCGATGACCTGCATGCGCAAATCCGGGCGCTGGCGAATTAGAAGTCCGTTACTGCCAGCGATAAGCGACAGCCAGGCCCAGCACATTCACGTCGGATTCCGTGGTGCCGATCAGAGTGCCGCGGAAGGTGTTGCCGGGCGCCGCTCCGCTCTGGCTGATGGTGCGGGTGTCGTTGAACAGATGACCGACAGACAATTTCAGGTCCATCTCCGGTGATGCGCGCCAGGTGACTCCGGCCGCGATCCAGATGCGGTCCGCATCGGGAATGCGCGGCGCCAGGGTTGCGGAAGGCACGGGTGTCTGGTCCAGGGCCGCGCCCAGCCGCAAGGTGACATCATCGCTGGCGGCGTATTCGGCGCCCAGCGACATCATCCAGCTGCCTTTCCAGTTGGTGACCGTCACATCATCCGGCTGCGCGGGATTGCCCGCCACCGCTGTCAAGTTCTTGAAGTTGGACCAGTCGGTCCAGTCCGCCGTCGCCAGCAAGGTCCAGCGTTCCATGAATTGCTTGCGCAATCCGAATTGCAGTTCGGCCGGTGTGGCCAGCTTGGCCTTGGCGGAGGTGTTGGACAATATGGTGGTGGCATTGCGGATTGCCGCGCCCAGACCGAAATTGTCGAGCGTGAAATCCCACTTGCCGCTCAAGGTATGATGCACGGCGGAGCGATAGGAAACGCCCAAGATCCAACCATCATCGAGCTCGGCGCGCGCGCCCAGCACATAGCCATAGCCCCAACCCGATGCATTAATGACGGTCGAACCGTCCATGCCGCCGGGAACCGATCCCGGCACCGAAAATAAAGCGCCCAAGGTGCCGATGTCGACGGCACTGGACAATGTGCCTTTGGCATACTGCGCCTGCAGCCCGCCTGCGATGGTGAAGCCCGGCGCCAGATCATAGGCAACAACCGGCGCAATATTGATGGTGGTGAGCTTGGAGCCCAAAGCGTGGTAGCGGCCAGACCATCCATCGGGATAGCGGGTGGAGAGGCCCCATGGCACCGAAACGGAAACGCCGACGGACCAGCGATCATCCAGGCGCTGACGGATCGCGATGTCGGGAATGATCGCATTGCGGATGAAATCATTGGGCTTGGCGTTGCCGCCCGCTGGCGTGCCGGCCGCGGTGAGCGCGGTGGTGTAGTTCGCCGACGAGCCCGGCATGATCGAAACCGCGCTGAGCGCGAAATCGCCGCCTTGGGTTCCCGCGGCCGCAGCCGGATTATAGGACAGGAACCCGGCATCGCTGGCGGTCGCGGCGGCGCCGGCATAAGCCTCGCCCATCGCTTCGGTGCTGTGTTCGCGAAGGCCGTAACCCGCCGCGAGGGCAGGGGTCGCGGGCAAAAGGGAAAGCAGAACTAGGATCTGTCGACGCATACTGGTCCCCCGGGATAGCCGGTGCGCGGAATACGCCCGCAAGACCTATGTTTCCGTGCAGGTTATAAAGATTTTGTTAACGCTATCGACTTGCCACTTTGTTTACCCACCGCGACTTAATTTTACGGCGGAGGGCCCGGGCTTTTCCCGTCCAAATGACCCATGAGTGACAGTAGTTTGGCGTCTGACGCGTTGGCCTATTCTCGGATATGGCTGCGCTTCTTCGATCCGGAAACCGAGCGTCGATTCGCTCGGCGCGCGCTGCTGGATTCCATGTTTTTCATCCGTACCTACCTGCTTGCGGGTACGGTGCTTTACATCCTGTTCGGATTGCTGGATGCCAAAGTCAGCGGCGATGCGCTCACCACGGTTTATATCATCCGCTACGCGATCTGCTGCCCGATCCTTTTGACCAATTTCGCGCTGTCCTTCACGCGCTATTTCGAGAAGATCGGTCAGTATGTCTTGGCTCTGCAGATGGCGGCATCCGGGCTTGGCGTGGTGGCGATGACGGCGATCATGCCGGCGCCGTTCAACAGCAATTATTACGCCGGCGTGATCATGGTGGTGATCTACTGCGGCAGCTTCATCCGCGTGAACTTCATCACCACCGTCCTGATTTCACTGATGCTGGTCATAGCCTATGAATTCTCGGCGATCGTCCTCAATCCATTGCCGACGATCGACCTGATCTCCAACAATTTCTTCCTCTTGATGGCGACCGGCGTCGGCCTCCTGTCGAGCTATATCCAGGAGACGCAGACCCGCAAGGGCTATATCGCCCACCGCATGATCGAGGAGAAGAACGAAATCGCCAACGTCCTCCTGGTGGAAGCCAACAAGGCCAACCATTCCAAGAGCGAATTTCTCGCCAATATGAGCCATGAGTTGCGCACCCCGCTCAACGCCATCATCGGCTTCTCGGACATCATGGACAAGGAGACGTTCGGGCCGGTGGGCAATGAGCGTTATGCCTCATATGTGAAGGACATAGCGAGCAGCGGCCATCACCTGCTTTCCATCATCAACGACATTCTGGATCTCGCCAAGGCGGAGGCCAACAAGCTCAATCTGGACGAACGCGAGGTCGACCTAGTCCAAGTCGCAGCCGAAAGCGTCCGCATGTGCGAGCCCAAGGCACAGCAGAGCGGCATCACTGTCGCGATCAAGGCTTGCGCCGATGAAGTGATCGTGCGGGCGGACGCCAAATTGATGCTGCAGGTCCTGCTCAACCTGGTCTCGAACGCCGTCAAATTCAGCCATGAAGGCGGAAGCGTCGAGATCGGGCTGGAGCTGGGCGCCGATCGCTCGGTGACGATGGCGGTGCGCGACCAGGGCATCGGCATCCCCGCAACCGATATCGAACGCGTGCTGCGCCCCTTCGAGCAGGTGGAGGATTCCCGCACCCGCGCCCATGGCGGCACCGGGCTGGGATTGCCCTATGCGGTGAAGCTTGCCGAACTGCATGGCGGCGCGCTGTGGATCGAAAGCCAGGTCAATGTCGGCACCTCCGTGATGGTGGTGCTGCCGCGCGAACGGTTCGTCGCGCTGCGCCAGACGTCCAAGAACGCCAATCTCAAGCTCGCGGTCTGATCTCTTTAAGGCTTGCGGATGAAGAGCAGCCGTACCCGGCCGGTCTTTTCCGTTTCCGTCCAGCATTCCTTCGCGTTCAGGCCTTCCGACCAGCCCAGCATTTCCGCTTCGCCCCGATATTGCAGGGTCCAGTCGGCGAGGAACTCCATCGGCCAGAGATTGGAAAGCGCCGTCTCGTTCATGTTGCCGATAATCAGAAGGCCGCCGGGCACCAGGGCATCATAAAGCCTGCGCACCAGCATGCGGGCGCGGCGGTCGCTGAGATAATCCAGGAGGCCGACCGAATATATCAGGTCTTGCGGCGGCACTGCCTGCAGGCCGCCATTGGCGCGCAGGATATCGGTGAAGGAGATGTTCAGGCATTGGACATGGGCGTTGCCCGCCAGCTTGAGCAGGGGCGGATAGGCGCGGTCATAGGCGTAGCCCAGCGCCTGGGTTTCCTGATCCACCAGGGTGAACTCGACCTTGCCGGCGCGCGCATGCGGCCCTTCCAGGAAGGTCTGGATTTCGCGGGCGGGGCCGCTGCCTAGGCTGAGAATGCGGGCCGGACGATCCTGGCCGTAAGTCCGCACGGTTTCGGCGATCTTGCCGCGCACAACCTGCATGCGGGTGTCGATGCATTCGGCGACTTCCAGGCCCAACCGATGGATCAGCTGCTGATAGACGCTGGAGCCGAGTTTTTCCCAGTCATAGACCTGGTTCATGATCTGGAAATCGCCGGGATATCCCAGCGGCTTGGCATAGGAACGATCCCAGATCGCGCCCGCCCGCATTTCCGGCGTGAGGACCAGCTCGGTGAATTCCTTGGTGGCCTCGCGCTCTTCGCGGCTGTTCATCACCCCGCGCACGATATCGTTGCCCGTCAGCCAGAAGCCGCGCCATTGCTCGATCAGCCGGCCTTCGCAGGCTTCGAAGGCGCCGACATCGTCGAACGCCTGGGAAAAACTGTCGGCGAGATGGATGTTCTTGTCGAGAAGTGTGCGATAGGACCTAAGCACGCCCAGCACGTCGGCACAGAAGGCGCGATATTCGCGCGGCACCAGGGCGCTGCGTTCGGCGGAGAGGAAGCTGCCATTGGCGGCAATCTGGGCCTGCACGTTGCGGCTGAGCAGCCGGTCGAAATCCACGTAGGAATCGACCAGGCTGAAGGCCAACTTGGATCCGAAGACCGTGCTTTCGGTGCGGCAGACCTTGGCGCGGCCTTCGAAGATCGACAGCCCGGCCTGCTGGAAAATCAGGGGTACAGTCTCGCCAAGCGACAGTTCTTCGTCGATTGCTTGCTTGGCGACCACGGCGATGCCGGTCAGGCTGATATCGTGAAGCTGATAGCTGGCGGATTTCACCCGCACCTTGGGCGGGTTGTTGGGAAACAGTTTGCGTGCGTCGTAACGGGTGGGGCGGAACCAGATTTCTTTTCCGCTCGAACCTTTCAGTTCTTCATAGGCAAGCATTGTCTGCACCCAAAATATGGTTTGCGCGAATGCTTCCTCGACGCCACCCCGTTTCCACCGGCGAACCGGCCCATTACCCGCCTCTGGCGAAGCTTGAGTCGTTTCCGACCGCCCGCTCTAGAGTTAATAAATGGTTAATACCGTACATAAATGGTTAACGTCAAGTTTTTTCAGCGTAATTTGGCGCGGTGATCCTGGAAAAGCTTGGTTTACGGCGGCGAATTGTCCGTAGGCGGTCGATTACGACTCATCTGTGGCTCGTTGCGGATGGCCTGAGCCTGACGCGTCACGGCCGGCAGGATGCCGGCCTTGTCGATCGCCTGTTTCACATCTTTCTGGATTGAAGGCAGTGCCAGCCAATAGTCCCGGCTGACCACATAGCCACGCACGAACATCACCATCGTGTAGTCTTGCAGGGCGGATATCCCGACCGACGGTTCGGGCTTTTTCAGCACATGCGCGTTGGATGTCAGTGCTCCGGTGATCGCCTTTTCCACCAACTCGACATCATTGACGATATCCACCGGCACTGTGAAATCGACGCGGCGGTGCGGCTCGCGCGTATAGTTGATGATTGTCCCGCCGAATACTGCGGAATTCGGGATTGATACATATGTCATGTCGCGGGTCACCAGGATGGTGGTGAAAAGCCCGATCTCCCGCACAGCGCCCTGATGATTGCTGATCTCGACAAACTGGCCGACCCGGAACGGCCGCAAAATAAGAAGCATCACGCCGGCGGCGACATTCGATAATGTGCCCTGCAGGGCCAAGCCGATCGCAAGGCCCACGGCGCCCATCACGGCAATCAACCCCGTGGTCTGAACGCCAAACTGACCCAGTACAAGAATGAAGGTCAGCACCAGAACCGCATAGCGGAAGAGCGACGCCATTAACGGTTTCAAGGTGAGATCGAGCGGCAAATGCTCGAGCCCCGCCATCACCCATCTTTTGACATAAGTGGCGAGCATCCAGCCCACCACCAGAATGGCGATGGCCGCGATAAACCTCAGACCGCCATTCACCAGCAGCATTTGCATCTGGACCAGGAAAGACGGGGCTGTCGGAGAGGCTGGGGGCATGACAGTTCCGCGAACCTGCCGCTGTTAAACGCGCGGGAGGGAACAAAAGGTTCCCTGCCGGCACTCAATGCCGCCGGTTGACCCGGGATGCGGCATTCAAGATGCCCAGATATTCCATGATCGCGCCCGACATCACCTGGGCCTGATGGGCGATTTCCGGGATGGCGGTGATTTCCCACCAATGCCCTCGCGTGAGCGCCCCCATCGCCAGCAGAGAGGGCTGGGCGAGGCCACTTTTGTCCAGCACGCGATTGCGGGCATCCACATCCAGGCCGACGCCAGCATCCGTACCGCGCGCCAGCCGGGAGGCCACCAGATTCTCGATCAGGTGATCATGCGTCTTTTCAGGATTGGGGTTAGGACCGGTGCAATTGATCACATGTCCCACGGTCAATTCGCGGACATGGCCGCCACGCGCGATGGCCGCGATCATACCGCCGTCCGTCGCCGTCAGGTGCCGAAGCCGGCCTTTGAGGAGATGAACATTGCCCTTGAGGCCGGTGCGCAGAGTATCGGCTACCACCGGCGCAAGCCGGTGACGGTGGATATTCCAATGTGTCACCCCGTGACGCAGGAACCGCTTCTTCTCCTCTGGCGGAAACGACAGCCAGATTTCCGGCCAGTGAGGCCGCATCGCATCCATCAGGCCTTGCCATCGCGCGGGCGGAGGCGACGGGCCCAGGTCCTTGCGCATCGCCCGCAAGAGGCTCAGTGCGGTTTTCGGAAAAGGGCGCGCCAGAGCGGCGCCGGCGGCGGGCTCCACATGCGGCAGGGGCAGAAGGCCGTGACGCGACAGAAGGTAGATTTTCCCTTTATGCCCCCGATCCTTCAAGCCGATCACGACATCGATGGCGGTAAGCCCGGTGCCCAGGATCAGGACATCCCGGCTATTTTCCACATCATGCGCGGCCCAGGGATCATCGTCGATGCGCGCGCGCAGTTTGCGGGGGTGATGGGGAGCAATCGGCGGCGGCAGATCATTTCCCGTCGCCAGCGCCACCAGATCGGCATTCACCGCCCCGTCCTTATGGGCCACGATCCAGCCCAGATGTTTCTTCATCAGGCTTTTGACGTCGCTCCGGATAAAACGAACTTCCAGGTCCGGATTGGCTTTCAGGGTCTTTTCCAGAAGCTCGGACAGATAAGCCCCATAGAGACCGCGCGAAACAAAGCTCTCGGCCCAATCCCGCGTCGCGATCCCGCGCGCGGCCAGCCATTGCACGAACTGCTCGGGACGGTTGATGTCGGCGGACATCCGGGCGGCCGGCACGTTCAGGAGATGATTGGGGTTGTCGGTGGCATAGGCGATGCCGCGCCCGGCTTGCTTGTTTCTGCCGATGATGACGATCGAAAGCCCTTGCCCGGCCTGACGTGCCAGGGCGCATACCAGGAGAACGGCGCTTGCGCCGTCACCGCAAAGGACGAGGGTTCTGCGGCTCATGAATCGCCGAAATCCTCAAAAGGAATCTCGCGGAAACCCGATGCCACCGAAAGGGGAACAATTCGCGCTGGCCTAGATTTCTTTCGGCGGAGGCATTTCACGCAAAGCAAGCTTGTCACCCCGGAAGCAGGCCGCCGAATGTGGGTGTTGATGCTGGCCTCTGGAGAAAGGGTCAAGAAAGCCATCCTGAAATTTGCCTCCACCAATGATCTGAAAGCGGCTTCTTTGTCGCTCTCAGGGTTTTCGAAGGTGCGCAACTGGCCTATTTCGACTGGCAGGCGAAGAAATATCAACCCATTCCCATCGACGAACAGGTCGAAGCCATCACAATGACGGGCGATATTGCGGAGAATGAGGAAAATAAGCCCGACATGCATGCGCATGTCATATTGGCCGTCACGACGGCACGACGTGCGTCCAACATTGGAACTGACGATGACGGAAACACCGGCGCATTTGAAACGCCGCATGCGCAAGGGCATCCACGTTGTCTTGATCGATATTTCCCGATCGTCATTTTGTCGCCGCAATTCCCATGGAACCGCGGGTTTCGTTCGCGCGATCGCGCCTTACGGGAAATTTACGCGTCCTGTCTGATCGGAAAAGTTCAGTGTTTCAGGCGGTTAGATGCCAACATAGCGCAAAACCGTTTTTGCTATTTTGTTTCGCCGCTTTTTTGGTTATACGGCTTGCTCATGCCTGCCTGGATTTGCTGTCGGCGGCATACAAAAGTGGCGCAATATTTTTAACGCGCCCGCCGGCCGAAGCGATCCCCAAGATCCACGCTCAAGGATCCCGGCCAATTCGCTGAAGGATGTGTTGCTTTGTCCGACGGAAGACCGCTTGTGAGTTCTGCGATCGCGCTCAACACGCGCGCTATCGCTGCGCCGGCTCCTTTGCCAACCCGGAATTTCACGCGCCTGTTGCTCCTGGGCGGCGCGACTTTGGCCATGATCGTGGCGTTGCATCAGGTTCGTACGTCAGTCTTGCCTGCGCCCGCGCCGGAATCGGTGGTGGAGCGCGCGGTCAGCGATGTGATCGCGGAGCCGGCAAAGCCCTCCGTCTTCACACTAGAACAGGCGATGCCGCCTTCAGCTTTGATGGCGCGGTGGGAACCGCTGATTCAGGAAGCGTCCCGCAAATTCAAAATTCCCGCGCAATGGATTCGCGCCGTGATGCGCCAGGAAAGCGGCGGGCGCACCATGCTGGCGGAGAATCTTCCTATCGTGTCGTCCACCGGCGCGATGGGCATCATGCAGCTGATGCCCGGAACCTATGCCGAAATGGCGGCGCAATACCGGCTGGGCGCAGATCCGCATAATCCGCGCGACAATATCCTCGCCGGCGCCGCCTATCTCAAATGGCTGAAATCCAGATACGGCTATCCCGCCATGTTCGCGGCCTATAATGACGGACCGGGCAATATCGAGGATCATCTGCATCGTGGGCGCCCGCTTCCGGCGGAGACGCGCGGCTATATCGCCCACATCGCAAAAACGCTGAATGACAAGACCGTCGCGGCCGATCTTGCGAAAGTGGCGCTGACACAGCCCGATGGCACCAAGGTGACGTTCGACGCGCATCAGGTCACCGCCATTCATCCCGCCATCCCGGGCATCTATGCGGCGGATGTTAAATCGGTGGTCACTGTCGGAAAGCTTAATCGCGGTATCCGCGAAGATGTGGCCGAAGCTACGGCGTTGCTGCGCAGTCGTGGTGCCAAGCTTTAGATACGGCTGGTGCCGCTTTCCGCGGCATGACGAAGACGGCTTTCGTCCAGATCCAACTCACGTTCGATGCGCCGCCTTGCGTCGTCTTCCAGTGCGCCTTTTTTATAGAGATCGGCGATCGCACTGCGTTCGGCGTCGAGAAATTCCAGTTGTAACGCGGTGGAGCGGGCGACCGCTTCGCCGCTTTCCAGGTCGCGGCAGGCCGCCACGAAGTAGGCCCGCCGGTCGCCATGGCGGCGGCGCAGGATTTCCACCGTCTCGGGTGCCAGGCCCGCGCCTTCCAGCCGGTCCAACCGTGCCAGCGCCGCGTCGATGCCCGCCACCCGCGCCTGAACTTCGCGCTGCTTGGCGATATCGGCTTCGCGTTTGCCCAGTGCGGTGAGGCCAAGTTTCTGCACCACCCAGGGGAAGGAAAATCCCTGTCCCACCAAGGTCGCGAGGATCACGCAGAACGTGACCAGCAGTAAG
>Ga0068855_100005804_pt1 | contig 15062 bp, 15 predicted proteins | sample KBSCornC52_FD_66592 | JGI IMG/M metagenome (GOLD analysis project Ga0068855, IMG submission 66592) | Corn rhizosphere microbial communities from Kellogg Biological Station, Michigan, USA - KBS Corn C5-2 | ecosystem: Host-associated > Plants > Roots > Rhizosphere > Soil ...
GGAGTGCCTGAATGAACACCTCCTTCTTCGGAGAGCTTCTCCAGACCATCTCCGACCGCGGGCGCGCGCTCCTCAACCGCGAGCGCCGCGGCCAGGAGTCGGTGCGTTCCGAAAGCCTGATCGAACTCGCCGAGGACCTTCTGTCGGGCCGCGGCGAAGCGTCGGGCGTGGCGCTCGCGCGCGAAATCCTGTCCCGCTACGCCGAACTGCGCACCGGCCCGCGCGTCGCGTTCTTCGAGGCGCTGGCGCAGCGCTTCGGCACCGACGGCGAGCGGCTCGACAAGGCGATCGCCGCCTGGAAGGAGAAACCCTGCGACGAGACGGCGCAGGAGGTGCACGCCGCCTCCGAGCCGCGCCGGCAGGAATTGTTCCGCCGTCTCAATCTCGCGCCCGGCGGCACCGCCGCGCTGGTGCGCATGCGCGAGCAACTGATGGACGCGCTCGCGCACCGCGACGATCTCGGCGCGGTCGACGAGGACTTCGTCCACCTGTTCTCGTCCTGGTTCAACCGCGGCTTTCTCGTGCTCCGCCACATCGACTGGTCGACGCCGGCGATCGTTCTGGAGAAGATCATCCGCTACGAGGCCGTGCACGCGATCCACGACTGGGACGATCTGCGCCGCCGCATCGATCCGCCTGACCGGCGCTGCTACGCATTCTTTCATCCGGCGCTGGTCGACGATCCGCTGATCTTCGTCGAGGTCGCGCTCACGCGCGACATCCCCGAGGCCATCGCGCCGATCCTCGCGCCCGACCGCGAGCCGACCGAGGTCGAACGCGCACGCACGGCGGTGTTCTATTCGATCTCCAACTGCCAGCGCGGGCTCGCCGGCGTGTCGTTCGGCAGCTTCCTGATCAAGCAGGTGGTCGAGGACATCTGCCGCGACCTGCCCAAGCTCAACACCTTCGTCACGCTGTCGCCGGTGACGAATTTCGCCGCCTGGCTCAAGGCCGAACGCGCCAACGAGTCGTCGATCGCGCTCTCCGGAGCCGACAAAGAGATCTTCGCCACGCTCGATCAGCCCGGCTGGTGGCAGAACGAGGAGACGAAGGAGACGCTACGCGAGCCGATGCTGCGCGCTGCGGCGTGGTATTTCCTGCGCGCCAAGAACAAGCGCGGCGCGCCGCTCGACGCCGTCGCGCGCTTCCATCTCGGCAATGGCGCCCGGCTGGAGCGGCTCGATTACCTCGGCGACACCGGCGAGCGCGCCATGAAGCAGGCGCAGGGCTTCATGGTGAACTACCTCTACGATCTCGACGATATCGAGAAGAACCACGAAGCCTACGCCGAGAGCCGCACGGTGGTCGCCTCCAACGCCGTGCAGCGCCACCAGCGCACGGTCGAGCTGGTGCCGGTCGCCGGGTAAGCAGCAGTCCTCGACGGGAGATGGTCAGCCGACCTTCAGCTCCACGCGACCCAGCGTCCCGAAGTCCGCGACATATGCACCGGCCTTCGTCGCGATCGGTGTGATGCAGGTGCCGGTGGTGACGATCTGCCCGCGCTTCAATCCGCCGGCGGGCAGCGGCTGCGCATTCGCCAGCCCGACGACGCCCATCAGCGGATCGCCGAGGACCTTGGCGCAGGGGCCGCGCGCGACCTCGCTGCCGTTGAGCGTCAGCACGACCTCTCGGCCATTGAGATCGACGCCGCGCCAGTCGCGCACGGCCGCGCCCATCACGAACGCGCCGTTGCCCATGTCGTCGGCGAGCTTCAGCAGATCGGGCGCATCGGCGGACAAACGGCAATCGGCGATTTCGATCGCAGGCACGATGGCGTCGACCGCATCGGCGATCTCGGCGCGCGTATAGGGCGTCGCGCGCGGCGGCAAGTCGCGGCCGAGGAGGAAGGCGATCTCGCATTCCATCAGCGGCCCGACGAGATCCTTCAGCGCCACCCGCGCCGGAGTGTCATGGCAGAACGACGCGAACAGCGCGCCGCCGACCGGCCGGTCGGTCGGATAGCCGCGCTGCTGCTCGGGGATGAGCGCTGATACCTTCCAGGCGCGCACCGCGCCGGCCTGCGTCGCCAGCGCGTCCTGCACGCGGTAGGCATCGGCCACGGAGTTCACCTCACCGGCGATGTCGCGTGCGGCGAGAACGCGCGCCTCGGCGCGGGCCCGCGCCAGCTTCGCCGCCAGCGCGCTCACTGGCCGGGCTCCGGGCTGAAGTATTTATCGAACTTGCCGGCCTCGCCGTCGTGCTCCTTGCCGTCGGCAGGCGCGTCCTTCTTCTCGGTGATGTTCGGCCATTTAGGCGCATATTCGGCGTTGAGTTCCAGCCACTTCTCCAGGCCCGGCTCCGTGTCGGGCTTGATCGCCTCAGCTGGACATTCCGGCTCGCACACACCGCAGTCGATGCATTCGTCGGGATGGATGACGAGCATGTTGTCGCCTTCGTAGAAGCAGTCCACCGGACACACTTCGACGCAATCCATGTATTTGCACTTGATGCAGTTCTCGACGACGACGTAGGTCATTGGCTGCCCTCGCGCGGCTTGAGCCCGAGAAACTGAAACATCAGCTCGAGCTGGCTGTTGAGCATGTGGATGCCGAAATGGATCTTGTGGCCGCGCGCCTTGGCGGCGATCAGCAGCGGCGTCATGTCGGGCATCATCACCACTTCGGCGACCAGCGCCGTCTTGTCGACGCTGGCGAGATCGAAGGAGTGGCCGTCGTCGGCCTTGAGGCCGAGCGAGGTGGCGTTGATGGCGACGTCGTGTCCCGATGCGTCGGCGGTGCCGAGGCGCACGTCGCAGTCCGGGTAGGTGGCCTTGACGCCGGCGACCAGCTTTTCTGCCTTCGCGCGCGTGCGATTGTGGATCGTCAGCGCCGCGGCGCCGCTGCCGGCGATCGCATAGGAGAGGGCGGTGCCGGCGCCGCCGGCGCCGGCAAGAAAGAAACGCCGGCCTTCGATTTCATGACCGTTGGTCATGAGTCCGCGCACAAATCCGCGCCCGTCGAGCAGCGTGCCGACGAAGCGGCCGTCCTTCTCGCGGCGGATAGTGTTCACCACGCCCGTATGGATGCCGTCGCCCTCGACCGCGTCGCACAGGAGCTTCGACTCGCCCTTGTGCGGGGCGGTGACGATGAAGCCGTCGAGATTGAGGGTCGATCGCAGCCCCGCCCAGCCCCGGGGCAGGTCGTCGCGGCCGATGTGGATCGGCAGGCAGACGGCATCGACATTGTTCTTCGCGAACCAGTCGTTGAACGCCATGGGCGTGCGGACGTGCTCGATCGGATCGCCGATGATGGCGTAAAGGCGGGTGTGGCCGGTGATCATCGTCGGTTTGGGCTGCCGTAAGTAACTAGTTAGATATCATAGGGGGCGGCGGTTTCGTGTCAATTGGTCGCCGGGGTGGAGTGATGTATGTGTGCCCCTTGGCGACCATTGCAAAGGCGCGCGGCAGGCCCTGAATGACCCGTTTCACCATTCCCAAGCCGGACGACTGGCACGTCCATTTCCGCGACGGCGAGGTGCTCAAGTCGGTGGCGCCGTTCACCGCGCAGCAGTTCCGCCGCGCCATCGTCATGCCAAACCTTGTGCCGCCGGTGACGACCGCGAAGATGGCGGCTGACTACCGCACGCGCATCATGGCGGCGGTGAAGGGCCATGCCTTCACGCCGCTGATGACCTGCTACCTGACCGACGGCACCGACCGGCACGATCTGATCGCCGGCTTCAAGGACGACGTCTTCACCGCGGTGAAGTTCTACCCGGCGCACGCCACGACCAATTCCGCCGCCGGCGTCACCTCGATCGACAAGGTTATGCCGGTGCTCGAGGCGATGGCCGTGGCAGGGATGCGACTCTGCGTGCATGGTGAGGTGCCGCTGCCCGAGATCGACGTCTTCGATCGCGAGAAGGCCTTCATCGACCGCGTGCTGCTGCCGCTCCTCGACCGCGTGCCGACGCTCAAGATCATCATGGAGCACGTCACGACCAAGGACGGCGTCGCCGTCGTGCGTGCGCACAGGGGCCGGCTCGGTGCGACGCTGACGCCGCAGCATCTCCTCTATAATCGCAACGCGCTGTTCGCTGGCGGCCTGCGCCCGCACATGTACTGCCTGCCGGTGCTCAAGCGCGAGGAGCACCGCCTGGCGCTGCGCGAGGCCGCGACCAGCGGCGATCCGGGTTTCTTCCTCGGCACAGACTCGGCGCCGCACCTGCGGCATCTCAAGGAGGCCGACTGCGGCTGCGCCGGCGTGTTCGGCGCACCGGCCGCGCTCGCGGCCTATCTTAAGGTGTTCGAGGAGGAAAAGGCGCTCGACAAATTCGAGGCCTTCGCCTGCTTGAACGGCCCGGCCTTCTACGGCCTTCCGGTCAACGAGGAGCGGGTCACGGTCGAGAAGCGCCCGAACCTCGTCTGCGATGGGGTCGAGGTCGGAAAGCTGGGGGAAATCCACCCGCTTTTCGGCGGCGATCAGGTTGACTGGTCGCTCAGCCCGGCGTCATAAGCTACGAAATACCCCGATTTCAGGGCCTCGATCGCGCGCCAGGCCGGCGCGCGCCGGCGCGAGGCGCGACCGCAAGGAGCCGACATGGGTACCTTTTCCGCCACCACGCCCGACCGCAAGGCGATGGCCAAGCAGGCCGCCCGCATGATGCTGGAGATCAAGGCGCTGCACTTCAACGCCGAGAAGCCCTTCATCTTCACGTCGGGCTGGGCGAGCCCGGTCTATGTCGACTGCCGCAAGATCATTTCCTTCCCGCGTCTGCGCAACACGCTGATGGATTTCGCCGCGCAGACCATTGTCGCGAACATCGGCTATGAGTCGCTCGACTGCGTCGCCGGCGGCGAGACCGCCGGCATCCCGTTCGCTGCCTGGATCGCCGACCGGCTGATGCTGCCGATGCAGTACATCCGCAAGAAGCCGAAAGGCTTCGGACGCAACGCGCAGATCGAGGGCGAACTGGCACCGGGCGCCCGCGCGCTGCTGGTCGAGGACCTGACCACCGACGGCGCGAGCAAGGTGAATTTCTGCAATGCCCTGCGCGCGGCCGGCGCGACGGTCGAACACTGCTTTGTCGTTTTCTATTACGACATCTTCCCGCAGAGCGCCGGCCACCTGAAGGATCTTGGCGTCAAGTTGCACTACCTCACGACGTGGTGGGACGTGCTCGAGGTGGCGGAGGAAGACAAGACCTTCGACGCCGCCACGCTGAAGGAAGTGCGCGCGTTCCTCACCGAACCGTCAAAGTGGTCGGCCGCGCACGGCGGCATCTCGGACTTCGCCGCGTCAAGGTAGCGGTTTGGATTTCTGAGGTGCCGTCACCCTGAGGTGCGCGCCGAAGGCGCGCCTCGAACGGTCTCTGACTCAGACGTCCTTCGAGGCCGCCGCTTCGCGACGGCGCCTCAGGACGACGGGTCTCTCGCTTACGACGACGACTGCGCGCCCGCGCGCTTGCGCGATTTCTTCTCTTCCTCCGACGGGACCAGCGAAGCGTCAGCGCCGGTCGCGTCGCCGGCATGGCCGTCGGCGCGGCTGTCGGCCTCCTGCCTGACGTCGTCCCAACTCTTCTCGGCCTCCGCCTTGGCGTCTTCCCAGGTGCGGCGCGCCGCCTCCTTGGCCTCGTCCCAGCCGTCCTCGGCGATGTCCTTGCCGCGTTCCCATTGCTCGCGCGCAACGGCGCGCGCGTCGCGCTTCAAATGATCGCTGGTCTCGCCCATGGCGCGGTTCTCGATCTCCGTCGTCGGCAGAAGCGCGCCGACCAGCGCGCCGAGCGCTATTCCAAGTCCCGCCACCACCAGCGGCTCCTCCTGCATGAACTTCGTCAGGCCGCGCGTGCCTTCCATCGCCGACGACACGGACCGCTCCATTGCGTCGCGTGCGCGGCCGTAGGTTTCCGTCGTGGTTTCGCGCGCACGGTCCATCATGCCGCTGGCGCGTTCGTATGCGCTCGTGGCGGCTTCGGATGCCTGGTCGGTAGCGTCCTCCGCCTTGCGGGAAACGCGTCGCGTGGTCTTGTCCATTTTCGATGCCATGGCTGTGGTCCTGTCAGTCGGTTCGCTCAAACTGGCCGGCTCGGTCGTTGCGACCGAGCCATCTCCTTTCGTGGTCCGGACGGCCTTGCCGTCCCGTGATCTGCGCTGCGCCAGCATCAGCCAGGCGAGCCCTGCGCCCAGCAGCGCGACGGACAGGGGATTGTCCGTGGCCTGCCGGCCGAGATTGAGCACCATGTCAGCGCCGTTGCCGTCGCGCGCATAGTCGATCGCCTCGTCGAGCATGTGCCCGGGGCTGACGCGGGTGCGCAATTCGGCAAGGGTTGCCGAGATGCGTGCGCGCGTCGCCTCGGCTTCGCGCTCAAGCTGCTCGCTGGACGCCATCGGTCCCTTCCCCGTCGCCGTTCATCTGGCGCTTGGCCAATGCGGCGTCTTCCTGAAATTGGTGGATGGTCTTGCTGGGGATCAGGTTCTTCGCCTTGAGCCGGTTGACGCCGACCAGCATCAGCACAGCGCCGATGACGACCGCCGCGCCGCCGACAATCAGCGCCGCCCAGTAAGATGCGAATCCCGCCGCCTCCAGGCCGTACACACCGGCAAGGAGCAGGATGACCAGCGCCGGGATCAGCAGCACCGCGGCGGCGACCGCCATGACGACTCCGGTCAGCGCCCTGTTGAGGTTCTCGGAAATCTCGGCGCGCGCGAGCTTGCTCTCCTGCCGCAGCAGGGTCGTGAACTGCCCGATGAGATCGATGACGATCCCGGGGATCGAACGCGACCGCTCGTCGAAGGGACTGGTCATGGGCCCGCCTTCAGCTTGAGCTCTTGATGAAGCGCGAGACCACGAAACCGGCGAGGATCGCCCCGGCGAACGCGGCGATCGGCTGCTGGCGCGCGAAGCGGTTGAAGGAGCCGATCAGGTCCTCGACGCTGCGGTTGCGTAGATGCTCGGCGGCAGTCTCCAGGCCTTCCGCGGCCGTGTGCACGTAATCGGCGGCTTGCGGAATTTCCTTGCCGAGTTCGTCGGCGGCGCCGTGCACCGCGCGGCCGAGCCGATCGATGCGCTCGGCGCCCTGCTGCTTGCCCGCTTCGGCGAAGTCGGAGGCGGTGTTGCGCAGGGCCTCTGCGGCGCGGTCCTTGAGGCTCTCGGCTGCGCTGCCGATGAAGCCGGTTTCCTGCGCGCTCTGGCGATCCTCGCCGGAAGCCGCTCGATCCTGTTTCTCCAGGGTCTGATCCATGACAGTGTTCTCGCTGACACGATTGGGAAAATAGGGTGGCAATCTGTGAAGTAACCGCCTTTGGCCCAATGCGTTCCCCGGGTTGACGGCGGTTTGAAACGACCGTGACGCCCCCTATAAAATCCGACATGAAAGCCGGGCCGCCGGCGGGATATCACGGCGGCCGAGAGGTCAGGACGACGATGGTGAAAGACGGGACGGTGCTGCTGACCGGGGCGAGCGGCTTTGTCGGCTCGGCGGTGGCGCGGCGCTTGCGCGAGGAGGGCTTTCAGGTGCGCGTACTAGTGCGCGCGACGAGCCCGGTGGCGCACCTTGCCGACCTTGGTCTCGAATTCGTGACCGGCGACCTGCGCGACGCCGAATCCGTGCGTCGGGCCATGGCCGGCGTGCGTCATCTGTTCCATGTCGCCGCCGACTACAGATTGTGGGCGCGCAATCCGGACGAGCTGACGCAGACGAACGTCGCGGGCACGCGCCTGCTGATGCAGGAGGCGATGCGCGAGGGGGTCGAGCGCGTCGTCTATACGAGCAGCGTGGCGACGCTCGCGGCGCGCGCCGACGGCGTCTCCGCCGACGAGACGATGCCGCTGACCGAGGACAAGGCAATCGGCGTCTACAAGCGCAGCAAGGTCGCGGCCGAGCGCGCGGTCGAAGCGCTGATCGCAGAGGGCCTGCCCGCCGTCATCGTCAACCCGTCGACGCCGATCGGCCCGCGCGACGTCAAGCCGACCCCGACCGGCCGCATCATCGTCGAGGCGGCGTCGGGGCGCATGCCGGCTTTCGTCGATACCGGGCTCAACATGGTGCACGTCGACGACGTCGCCGAGGGGCATCTCGCCGCCTTCGAGCGCGGCCGCATCGGCGAGCGCTACGTGCTCGGCGGCCAGAACGCCACGCTTGCCGAAATCCTCGCGACCGTCGCGCAAGTGGTCGGACGGCGGCCGCCGCGCATCCGCATCCCGCGCCAGGCGCTGATGCCGTTCGCGCACGTGACCGAGGCGGTCGCGCGTGTCACCGGGCGCGAGCCCATGTTGACGCGCGACGGCCTGCGCATGTCGAAGAACAAGATGTTCTTTTCGTCGGCCAAGGCGGAAACCGAGCTCGGCTACCGCGCGCGTCCCTATCGCGAGGGCATCACCGACGCGATCGAATGGTTCAGGCGCGCCGGCTACCTGCGCTGAGCAGGCCGGACCGTGGCATGGCGGCATCGGCATAGCCGCCGGTGCGGCGGCGCGAACGCTTCACGGCCGCGATTACCTCGGGATCGACGAGGGCCGCGAGTTCGTCGCGGTAGCGATAGCCGCGCGCGCTGCCCGGGAAACGGTCGGCCGTCGCCGGATGCGCATAGACCTCGACCAGTCCGTCGGGCGCCTTCTCGATCGCGGCCAACATGTGCTCGCGATTCATCTGGCCGGTCCAGCGCAGGCCGAGCACGGCGTCCGGCGTGACCAGGCTGGCGCGGCGCGCCTGCGCCAGTAGCACGGCGCAGCCCGGCGCCATGGCGTGGCCCGGCTCGCGCGGCACGCGCAGGGCGCGCATGCCGAACTGGCGGCCGACCTCGATCACCTGCGCGGCGATGAGCGGATGCATGTGGAAGTGCTTGTGCGCGTTGACGTGGTCGAGCGGCAGGCCGGTGCGCAGGAAGGCCGCGAACTGCGCCGCGATCTCGCGCTTGAGCTGGCGGCGCATGTCGGGCTTGCCGGCGAGCTCGAAGGCTAAACGCACCATGTCGGAGCGCAACATGCCGGCCGGCGTGACGAGGTCGGGGATCTGCTGCGGCCGCAAGGTCGGGCGACCTTCCAGCAGCACGAGGTGCAGGCCGACACGCAGGGTCGGCAATCGGCGGGCGATCTCCTCCGCATTGCGCGCCGCGGCACCCGAAACCATCAGGCTCGCCGCGGTCAGGACTCCTTCGCTATGCGCACGCTCGACCGCCTCGTTGACTTCCGCCGACATGCCGAAGTCGTCGGCGGTGATCACCAGCAGGTTCAGTGGCTCACCCTCCGGTGCTCGCGCAGGAAGGCGAAGAACTCGACCGCCTCGCGCAGCCGTCGCACCAGCATATCGCGGCTCGTCAGCATCTCGCCGACGATCGAGGCAATCTTCGGCGCGCGGAAATAGAAGCGGCGGTAGAACTCCTCGACCGAGTGGAAGATCTCGGTGTGCGAGAGGTGCGGATAGTTGAGCGCGGCGATCTGCACGCCGTGGTCGTCGACGAGGTTCTGATCGGTATTGCCGAGCCAGCCGTTCTCCATAGCCTGCTTGTACAGGAACGTGCCGGGATAGGGCGCGGCGATCGACACTTGCAGCGTGTGCGGATTGATCTCGCGCGCGAAGCGGATCGTCTCCTGGATCGTCTCTTTCGTCTCGCCCGGCAATCCCATGATGAAGGTGCCATGGATGGTGATGCCGAGGTCGTGGCAATCCTTGGTGAAGCGCTTGGCGACTTCGACGCGCATGCCCTTCTTGATGTTGTGCAGGATTTGCTGGTTGCCACTCTCATAGCCGACGAGCAGCAGCCGCAGGCCGTTGTCGCGCAGAACCTTCAGCGTCTCGCGCGGCACGTTGGCCTTGGCATTGCAGGACCATTCGACGCCCAGCTTGCCGAGCTCGCGGGCGATGGCCTCGGCGCGCGGCAGGTCGTCGGTGAAGGTGTCGTCGTCGAAGAAGAACTCCTTGACCTGCGGCATCGCCGCCTTGGCCCAGCGGATCTCCTCGATCACGTTCTCGACGCTGCGCGTACGGTACTTGTGGCCGCCGATCGTCTGCGGCCACAGGCAGAAGGTGCACCGCGATTTGCAGCCGCGGCCCGAATAGAACGAGATGTAGGGATGCTTGAGATAGCCGATGAAGTAGTTCTCGATCTTGAGATCGCGCTGGTACACCGGCGTGACGAACGGCAGCTCGTCCATGTCGGTCAGCGTCGTCCGCGCCGCGGTTTCCTGGATGTCGCCATTATTGTCGCGGTAGCAGAGGCCGGCGATCTCGGCGAAGTCCTTGCCCTGTGCGACGTCGCGGATCGTGAAATCGTAATCCTTGGCGGTGACGAAATCGATCGGCTCGGCCTTCTCGATGCTCCGCTTCGGATCGATGGCGACGTTGGCGCCAACCAGCCCGATCTTGAGCTTCGGGTTGACGTTCTTGAGCGCGCGCGCCGTCGCGATGTCGGAGGCGAAGGTCGGCGTCGACGAGTGCATGACGACGAGGTCGAAGTCTTTCGCTTGCGGCACGATCTGGTCGAGCGTGATGCCGTGCGGCGGCGCGTCGATCAGCTTCGAATCCGGCACCATGGCGGCAAGCTGCGCGAGCCAGGTCGGATACCAATGCGACTTGATCTCGCGCTTGGCCTGATAGCGCGACCCGGCGCCGCCGTCGAAGCCCTCGAAGGAGGGAGCCTGAAGAAAGAGCGTACGCATTAGTCCCAATTCATCTGGAGGAGTCGACGATGAGCGTCTGGTCGGACAGGCGATAACGCTGCCCGCGCCACGTCACCGTGAAGACGAAGAAGCTCGCGAGATAGCTGACAAATGAGGCGACATCGCGCAACGGGATGAGCAGATAGCTGTCCGGGCGGACGGCGAAGCGGTGCTCGACGCACCAGGCGACGCCGATGCGGCAGGCCAGGGCCACCATCGCGAGAGCAAGCGCGTCGCCGCCGCTGCCGAAGGCGAGGGCCGCCAGCGCCAGCGGCAGCGGATATGTGATGACGCTGCCGGCATGCCCGAGCGGATCGATCGACTTGATCGTGCAGCCGAGCCGCACCTGGTTCTCGGCGAGCTGGCGCGCGGTGGCTTCGGTCTGGACATGGCCGACCGCGAACGGCGCCACCGCGACCGTGTAGCCGGCGCCGCGAATGGCGTCGCCGATGGCGTAATCGTCCCAGAGCTGATCGGCGAAAGCGGGAAAGCCACCAATGCGCCAGAGGATATCGCGCGTCAACGCGATCGTTGCGCCGAAGCACGGGCGGGCGAGGCCGAGGGTGAGGCCGCCGATGACATTGGGCAGGAAGTGGACGTTGACGCCCATGGCCGCGACCCGCGACCACAGGCTCTCGCCGCGGATGCCGTAGAACAGGCAGGTCACCGCGCCGACGCCCGGACGCTGCAATTCGGCGACGACGCCGGCGAGATAGTCCGCGCCGACGACGATGTCGCTGTCGATCAGCACCAGCATCTCGTGTTTCGCATGCTTGGCGAAATTCGAGATGTTCGCGACCTTGAGGTTCTGGCCCGCGACATGGGGATCGACGTGGCAGACGAGCCGGCCGTCGTTCGTCTCGGCCGCGACCTGGCGGACGACCTCGATCGCCGGATCGTTCGGGTCGAGCGTGCCGCAGATGATTTCGGTTGCGCCGGAGTAGGACTGGTCGCGGAGCGCGCGCAGGCGGGCCGCGAGGCCCGGCTCGCTGCCGCACAGCGGCACGAGGATCGAAACCGGCACCGAGACGGGCGCGGCGGCTGCCTCGCCGCGGCGGAAACGCAGCACAGAGAAACCGACGAATACCAGGTAAAGGCACCCCAGCGCGGCGCCGGTCGCGCAGACCGTCGCCGCCACCTGCAGCACGTCACTCGTCGTGAACATCGTCAGAAGCCCCATCGCCCCGCCCGGCACTCACAGCATAACGCCACTGTAAAGCCAAGCGAGCAGAACTCGTTAGGGGTGTCATTCCACCGCGGCATGACGCTGGTGCGGGATGCCGCCATCCGGGGCGATGCCCGCATATCACAAAGGCCTCGCGGCGATCCGGTTGCGGGCCCGTGGGCGCATCCGCTCCGGTGCGCGGTCGCGTCGCTGGTCGGTGGAGCCGACGCGCGCAGAGGCAATGAAGGCGGGCGGCGAAGCCGGCCGCGGACCGGTGAGCGGCGGTGTTTTGACGCAGACGCACCCCGGCGGGTGCCGGTTCGAGACGGTTCCCGACCCCGCTTTCCGGCATTTTATTCGGCAGTAACACGGGCTTGCTGCGTCGCAACATGAGTTGCGAAAATCCGCGCAAGTTTCTGTAGTCAAATTGTTATACCAGGGTTAGAGTTATTTTATGCCCGGGTTATGGAGGCGTCCGTAACCGCGAATTCGGGCTGGCGCAGCCGCCGAAGAACGGCGCGCCCGGAGAGAAACCCGCCAAGGAGGATCCATGACCACGCTCGTGAAATCACTCGCCGTCGCGGCAACGTGCCTGGCCGGCACGCTGGCCCTGACGTCCGCGCCTGCCTTTGCGTGGGAGCCGACCCACCCGATCGAGATCATCGTGCCGGCCGGCACCGGCGGCGGCGCCGACCAGATGGCCCGCACGATCCAGGGCATCATCGCCAAGCATCAGCTGTCGAAGCAGTCGGTCGTCGTCATCAACCAGTCCGGCGGCGCCGGCGGCGAGGGCTTCCTCGCGGCCAAGAGCGCCAAGGGCGACGGCCACAAGCTGATCATCACTCTGTCGAACCTGTTCACCACGCCGATGGCCACGGGCATCCCGTTCAACTGGAAGGACCTGACCCCGGTCGCCATGATGGCGCTCGACGAGTTCGTGCTCTGGGTGAACGCCGACAAGCCCTACAAGACCGCCAAGGACTATCTCGACGCGATCAAGTCGAAGCCCGACAACACCTTCAAGATGGGCGGCACCGGCTCCAAGCAGGAGGACCAGATCGTCACCGTCGCCCTCGAGAAAGCCGCGGGCAAGAAGTTGACCTACATCCCGTACAAGGGCGGCGGCGCGGTGGCGGTGCAACTCGTGGGCAATCACGTCGACTCGACCGTGAACAACCCGATCGAAGCGGTGGCGCACTGGCGTGCCGGCAAGCTGCGGCCGCTCTGCGTGTTCGACTCCAAGCGCATGCCGTATCACGATCAGATCGCCGACGGGAAATCCTGGGGCGACATTCCGACCTGCAAGGAATCCGGCCTCGACGTCGAGTACGTGATGCTGCGCGGCTTCTTCATGCCGCCGGGCGTCACCAAGGACGAGGTCGCCTATTACATCGACCTGTTCAAGAAGGTGCGTGAGACGCCGGAGTGGAAGAAGCTGATGAGCGACGGCGCCTTCAATCAGACCTTCATGAGCGGCGACGAGTACGTCAAATGGGTCGCCAACGCCGAGAAGCAGCACGAAGCGCTGATGAAGGCGGCCGGCTTCATGGCGAAGAGCAACTAAGAGCAACTGAGCCGCGGCGCATTTTGCGACCGCGGCCGAAGGAAACGCATGAGCGAAAGCATCGAGGAAGCCGGTGGGACGGGTCCGTCCCACCGGGGCGTCGAATTGGGCGTCGCAGGCGCCATCGCGCTGCTCGCTTTGATCGGCATCTACGGAAGTCTCAAGAACGGCGTCGGCTGGGCGTCGGACGGGCCGCAAGCCGGATTCTTCCCGTTCTACGTCTGCCTGATCATTCTGGTGTCCTGCGCGGTCAACGTCACGCAGGTGCTGATGTCGAGCAACGACGGGCACGTGTTCGCGTATTGGAGCCAGCTCGGGAAGGTCGGCTCGGTGCTCCTGCCGACGATCATCTATGTGCTGGTCATTCCCTATAGCGGGATCTATGTCGCGTCCGGCGTTCTGATCGCCTTCTTCATGCGCTGGTTCGGCCGCTATTCGTGGCTGATGGCGATTGCGATCGGCGTGCTCGTACCGGTGCTTTGCTTCTTCATGTTCGAAATCTGGTTCCTCGTGCCGCTGCCCAAGGGACCGCTCGAGAGCATGCTCGGATATTGACGAAGGCGCGCGGTCGCCGCAACGCGGCCGCAGCGACCGCCAGAAAACAACGATAAATACGGGTCTAAACGCCAATGCTCGCAGACGTCGGCAATCTGTTTCACGGCTTCGCAGTTGTGGCGCAGCCCTTCAATCTCGCGCTGATGGTGCTCGGCATCGTGCTCGGCGTGATCGTCGGCGTGCTGCCCGGTCTCGGCGGCGCCAACGGCATCGCCATCCTCCTGCCGTTGACCTTCTCGATGTCGCCGACCTCGGCGATCATCATGCTCTCCTGCATCTACTGGGGCGCGCTGTTCGGCGGCGCCATCACGTCGATCCTGTTCAACATACCGGGCGAACCATGGTCGGTGGCGACCACGTTCGATGGCTACCCGATGGCGCAGAAGGGGCAGGCCGGCGAGGCGCTCACCGCGGCATTCACGTCCTCGTTCGTCGGCGCTCTGTTCGCGGTGATCGTCATCACGCTGGTGGCGCCGCTGGTCGCGAGCTTCGCGCTCGAGTTCGGCCCGCCGGAAATCTTCTCGGTCTACTTCCTCGCCTTCTGTAGCTTCGTCGGCCTTTCGAAGGAGCCGCCGTTCAAGACGGTTGCATCGATGATGCTCGGCTTCGCCCTCGGCGCCGTCGGCCTCGACCAGATGACCGGCCAGCTGCGCATGACCTTCGGCTTCCCGCAGATGCTCAACGGCTTCGACTTCCTCATCGCCGTTATCGGCCTGTTCGGCATCGGCGAGATCCTGCTGACGATGGAAGAGGGCCTGAGCTTCCGCGGCAACGCCGCCAAGCTGAATATGAAAGTCGTGCTGCACACCTGGGCCAAGCTGCCGCGCTACTGGATGCTGTCGCTCCGCTCATGTCTGATCGGCTGCTGGATGGGCATCAGCCCGGCCGGCGCGACACCTGCCTCGTTCATGAGCTACGGCATCGCCAAGCGCATCTCCAAGCGCGGCCACCTGTTCGGCACCGGCGAGATCGAAGGCGTGGTCGCGCCGGAGACGGCGGCGCATGCCGCCGGCACCTCGGCGCTGCTGCCGATGATCTCGCTCGGCGTGCCCGGCTCGCCGACCGCCGCGGTCCTGCTCGGCGGCCTGCTGATCTGGGGCTTGCAGCCCGGCCCGCTGCTCTTCACCGAGCAGAAGGACTTCGTCTGGGGCCTGATCGCCTCGATGTACATGGGCAACGTCGT
>Ga0068855_100005805_pt1 | contig 15061 bp, 13 predicted proteins | sample KBSCornC52_FD_66592 | JGI IMG/M metagenome (GOLD analysis project Ga0068855, IMG submission 66592) | Corn rhizosphere microbial communities from Kellogg Biological Station, Michigan, USA - KBS Corn C5-2 | ecosystem: Host-associated > Plants > Roots > Rhizosphere > Soil ...
GTCAAGCAAGCGGCCGCGATCGGAAAGGCTGAAGCGCTCGTCGACCTCGGGCAGTTCGCCGCGGCCGCCGCGCTCGTGACTTCAGTCCCAACCAGCTTCCAGTATGCCGAGACGTTCTCACAGCCGACCGTGAGCAACGAGATCTGGTCGCTCAACGCCTCGCAAAGCTCGGCGCGCTACGCGGTCGGCGACAGCTTCGATCTGAGCGGCATCATCAAGAACGCGTTGCCATTCGCTTCGGCGAAGGATCCGCGCGTGCCGATCAGCGGAGGGTCGACGAGCAATCCAAAGACGCCGGGCATCGACAAGGCGACCCCGTGGGTTGGTGCCATGTGGACTGCTCGCACGCAGCCGATCATCGTCGTCTCCGGTGTCGACGCACGGCTCATCGAGGCCGAGGCCAAGCTCAACGCCGGCGATTTCGCCGGCATGACGACGATCCTCAACGCGCTGCGCAGCGCGCCGCCGAACATCGGACCGGTTACGCCGACGGCGATGTCAGCACTGACGGCGCCGGCGACGAAGGACGCGGCGATCGATCTGTTCTTCCGCGAGAAGGCCTTCTGGCAGTTCGGTCGTGGACAGCGTTTGAGCGACATGCGTCGCCTCATCCGTCAATACGGCCGCAACGCAGAGTCGGTATTCCCGAACGGAACGTTCCACAAGGGCGGCACGTACTCGACCGATGTCAACGCTCCGGTACCGGACGTCGAGAAGAGCAATCCGCTGTACACAGGTTGTATCGATCGGAACGCGTAATCGCGCACCGGGAAAAGACAACGGGGGACGCCATGCGGCGTCCCCCGTTGTCTTTCTGCGGTGGGCTGCTTGTCGTCCTGAGCGCAGCGAAGGACCTGCTTTTCTGAACGCAGTCGATAACAGCAGCTCCTTCGCTGCGCTCGGGATGACAACCGGGAACCAGCCCTACTTTTTCCCGGCGAGACTGTCCGTTATCACGAGCAGGCGTCGGAACGACTCGGAATCCTCGCCGCCGCTCGCGATTCCACCTCGTGCCAAGATTCGCGCCTCGCTGTAGCGACCGAAGTGATCGAGGCACACGATCATTCCAGCGCGAGCGTCAGAGTTCCACCGGTCGAGCCTCATCGCGTCCGTGAACGCGAGCAGAGCGCCATCGAAGTGGCCAGTCTGCACGTACAGTTGACCGAGCGACACGAACGACATCGGGTCGGACGGATACAGTGCGATCGCACGCTTGAGCCACTGCTCGGCCGCCGACGGATTGTGATTCTGAAGCGCGTAGTCGGCGTACATCGCGTCGAGCTGGTAGGAGTTGGGCGCAGCAGTTATCGCCGCCGTGATCAGGCGCCCGTCATTCGCCCAGACACGTTGATGGATGCCGCTGCGCATGAGTGCCGCAGCGATAACCGCGGCAAACGCAAACTCGAACGCCGGACGCCAGCGCGCGCTCGACGCGCGCGCATAAATCCATTGCCCGGCCTCACCCGCGACCATTGCAAAGCCGACACTCGGCAGGAACAGGGTTCGCTCGGCGAGAAGAAGCCCTGTCACCACGACCAAGTTGCTCACAGGCAGCAGCGTGATCGCCAGCCATTCGAGTCCAAGCGCAATTGTGTGTCGCGCGCGTGAGGCGACAACGGCGATTCCCGCCGCCGCGACGAGGATCGTGACGCCGAGCGCGGCGCGCGCATCAAAGTCCTTGGCGATATGGATGTACGGTGGCGAATAGACTGGAATCAAGTGGCTCGGCCACACGAAGAGGCGAAGCCATTCCGGGACGACGCCGAGCATTGTGGCCGCTCGCTGCGTGAACGAGAGATTCGCGAGCGCAGTGTTGGGCGCGACGTCTGTGTCACCAAGAACTGCCATGCGGACCCACACCACTGCGAGGCCGACCGCGATCAGCACTAGGTACATTGGGCGGACGGCACGAACGTGTGCGCCAAGAGACCCGCGGCGTTCCCCCGATCGCCCGCGACGCCATTGATGGATGTCGACGATGATCAGAAGTGCGGGCAGCACGACGGCGCTCTCCTTCGACAGCATGCCGGCCGCATACAAAGCGGCGAGCGGTGCGACGCCGCCGATCGTCATACGACCGGCGCTAACGTCTCGGACGTAGATGAGCAGCGCACCAAGCATCGCGATCGCGGCGAGCAATTCTGCTTGGCCGGCGACGTTGCCCACCGCTTCTACGTGCACGGGATGGACGGCGAAGACCGCTGCGGCGATCCAAGCCGCCGTTGAACTCGTCAGCTGGCGAATCAGACGCCAGGCGAGAACGCAACAGACGGCGTACGAGAGAATGCTCACGACGTGAAACACGAGCGGAATCCCGCCGCCGATCGCCCACTGGATGGCGAAGGCCAAGCTGGTCAACGGGCGATATAGTCCAGCGTGCGCGTTCGCCGGCCAATAGCTCTCGGTGAACAGCGCCAACGCGTGCCTCAGCGAATGCACGCTCGGATTCAGCTCGATCAGCGGGCGATCGTCGAAAGCGAAGCCGTTGGCGACACTCGTGATCGACGCGGCGAACGCAAGCAGCGCGATCGTGATGTCGCCGAGTGGTCGGCGGCTGGAAAACTGTGTCTGAGCGCTCTGAATGCCGCTCAAATCCGCTACGGGCCGACGAACGGCGATTTGAGAGACAACAGATCCGCGGGATCGATTGTCAAAGCACCAAAGCGGGCGCTCCAGTGGAGATGTGGTCCGGTCACTCGGCCGGTGGCACCGACGCGTCCAATTTCCTGTCCACGGTCGACAGTGTCGCCGGCCGCAACCTCTGGTTGGCTCATGTGAAAGTATCCGGTGACGATTCCATTCCCATGATCGATGTACACCACGTTCCCCGCGAGAAAGAAGCTGTCGACGAGGGCGACCACGCCACGATTGGCGGCGAAGATCGGATCGCCCGTCGACCCGCGGTAGTCGATGCCGAGATGACTGCTGGAGACGCGTCCGTTGAACACACGTCCACTCCCGAACCGGCTAGTGACTTTGGCAGGTCGTGGCCGAAGAAAAGGATTCGTCCAGAGCTGCGGCGTGCTCTGCGCCCGGCGTCCAATCTCGCGCGCGAGCTCGTTCTCGTGCTCGATTCTCGCCTCGGTCAGGGAGTCCAAGCGTCGTGTGAACCGCGGGTCGACGTGCAGGCGGCTGGCGCCGGCCACGCGTCCGCGCGCCTGCGGGACCGGCGGTGGATGGTGAGGAAACGCGAGCCGCACGCTCAGCGTGTCGATGGCGCCCGACGACCGAACTACCTTTACACGAGCGACGAGCGAGTCCGAGACGTCGATCGGGACGGCGCCGAGTGCCTGACGGCGACCGTTGGTCGCGTCGCGAAAATGGAGTGGCTCGCCAGCCATCGTGCCGGTGATGTCGACGATCGAGTCGTCGTGCCGGTCGAGGCGGTCAATCGTCAAACGAACAAGAGACCCGCCACTGGGCTCGCGCGGGTCCATAGTAAGCCTGGGCTGCTGGGCGCCGGAGGCGTGAAGCGCGCCGACCAGCGCGATGGCCAAGGCCGTTGCTCGGTGGTTGGTCATCTCTCCATGGGAAATTCATTTCGTGGCGGTGACGCGGCCTCGGCAACACTGGGTTGCGCAACGGGTAGAATGTAACGATGGACATCGTTCGGCGTTTTTCGCTTCTGGCCACGGCGGGGTTGCTGGGCATAGCGGTCTTGCTCGGCTCGGTCAGCACACGCCCGACAATGAGCCAAAGCGCGGCGATCCAGCTCGCCGTCGCGACGAGCTACTACGATTCGACGATTGTCCTGGCGCGAAATGCTCAGCCTCGAGGCATTCGTGGCGACGAGCTCACGATTGCGCTCGGGTATCTAGAACGCCTGCGACTCGGACTCGGCAGCCCGTTTCGTCTCGTCGACGAAGCGCTGATCGACCGGCGCCTCGCGTCGACGACGGGATCGCGCGTTGCCTGGGCGCTGCTCGAGCGCTTGCGTCGCGGTGACGCCTATGTCATCGACCCGCGCGTGCTCGACGGCTCTGGCCCGTGGTCGAGCGACGGACATGGGGCGACGGGCGCGGCGCATCTCGCCTTGATCGAGCGGGCGGTGCGGTCGGCATCGGACCCACGAGCGGGTGAGCTGGCGGTGCGTCTCGCGTATCTCATCGAGTCGTCGAAAGGGAAGCTGGCCCCGTCGAGCGTTGGCATTGCGATTCGCGTCGCAGCCCTGGTGCGCGACCGGGTGCTCGCATCGGAGGACCTTCGCGACTTGCTCGCCGACGCGAACGGGAGTCACGGCGATGTGATGAGCATGCTGACGCAGCGGCGTCGCGATCGCGCGTTCCGCGTCGAGCAGCCGCCGCTTGCGCTCTTGCCCGCCGATCTGCGAGTCGAGGCGATGAATGCCGTTCCGGCAATCCTCGCCGCGCTCGACACGCTCGATCGCGCTCCGGCCCAGCCGCAGGAGCCCGTTGCGTCGGCGTCACTGCTGAGCGAACAATTCGCTGGGCGTTTGCGCGAGCTCGGAGGCGATCGCCCACCTGTGGCGCAAATCGTCGTCACGCTAGGCACGCACACGCCCAGCCGCTTGTCAGCCACGAATGACGAGACGCTTGCGGCGGAGTATGCACTCGCCGCGGATGATGCGGACTCGCTCCACCGCGACGCCGCTGAGGCATTGCTCGCGAGCGCGGTCGCGCTGCGCTCGCTCGGGCAGAGTGCGCCGTGGTTTCCGGGAGATGGTGGCCCGGAGGTCGCCGATCTTCGCAGCGAATTTGGTTTAGCCGATGTGACATTCTCCCACGGCGTCCGGACTTCGTGGCAGCCGTACTACTTGCGCGAGCTTCGTGACGGATTGCGCGACATGCAGCGCGTGCTGCCGGCGCTCTCGTTCGAGTCGCTTCGTGTTCGCTTCGGCGTGGATGCACTCCCGGATTCGGCGCTCGCCATGCACGATCCGCGTACACGAACGCTGCAACTCTCGATCGCGACGTCAGGTGGCACACTCGCGCACGAGCTGGCGCACGACCTCGATTGGCAGGAGGCGCGTCGCTTGTTCGTGCACGCCGGCGGCTACAGCACCGATCGCGTGATGCGCGATCAGCGCGGCCCTCTCGCCCGATCGATGCGTGGACTGACCGAGGCGCGCCCGCTCGGCGGCAATGCGGGCAATGGTTCGCAGTCCTTACTGGATCGACCGGCCGAGGTGTTCGCGCGCGGCTCCGATTGGTTCATCGCGTCGGCACTGGCGGCGCAGGGTCGCATGAATGGATTCCTGTCGGCGATCGAAGACGACATGCTGGCGGGATACGCCGCCGGCCAGCCGGTCGCGATAGGGATCGTCGGCGCGACGTCGCTCACGTCGACGCTCGATCAAATGACGTTCCTGCCGGACTCGGTGCGGGATCCGTTCGAATCGCAGTGGTCCGACGCCAGTGTCGTCGACCCGGTGTTGCTCGTTCGGCGCGTGCTAGAAACGCCGGTGTCATGGCGTGCGATCTGGCAAGCGCAGAGCGGATCGGGAGCTCTGCTCCCCGCGCTTCAGCCGTCGATCTGCCTGAACACCGATTCGCCGGAGACGCAAGCCCGTGAGCGTTTGCTCATGCTGGCCCTCGATGCGCGTGCGCGCGGGATCGCGGCGCGTCGGGCGCGTTTCCGGCCGGCCAACCTACGCGCCGATTGGGCGAACAGCGTGTTGGGCGCAGTCCCATGGAGTCGCGAGGAGGGCGAGCGCTTGATTGACGGTATCCGCGCTGCCATCCTCGAGCAACTGGCCACGACCCTACCGAGTCAGGGTCTCGTGCCGGCGGTACCGGCGATCTTCGCCTCCAGCGCCGCGAGCTGCTCGACCATCGCTCGGTGACGGGTCTCGATCTGACAGAGCATCCCGATGACTTCGTGGTGCCGCATGTCTTCGTCGGTCGGCTTCTTCTGTACGAACGTGAGCGCGCCGCCAGTCTCCAACCGACATTCGTGGACGTGTGCCAACGATTCGATCCCTTGCCGGCGCGCCGCCGACTCGAGCTCCGCGACGGTGATCAGCTCGCGCTCCAGGTGGTGGCGAAGGATTCGTCCGTTGCGGATGAGCGCGTCCGGCCGGCCTTCAATCGTGTCGAGCTTCCCGTAGTGATAGAGGAGCCGAACGACGATCGCATTCAAGACGAGCAGCACTCCCGCGCCGGCGATTCCGCCGACCAGTGAATTGTCATTGCCGATGATCGCATTCTGCACGGTGTTCGAGAGCAGCAGCAGAACCACGAGATCGAACGGATTGATTTGCGACAGCTCACGCTTTCCGGCGAGTCGAAGGCCGATCAACAGAAATGCGTAGACGATTATCGTTCGTAGGATCTTCTCACCGAACGGGATGCCGGGGACGAGGAGCGAGGACCACATTGGTCGTGAAGGGAAGAGGTTGGGAAACTTGTCATCCTGAGGAGCGCGGCGACGAAGGATCTGCTTCGTGGTCGCGCCAATGTCAACGGCAGAACCGGCGAACCTGGTACCCGGTTCGCGTCGTCAGAATGAATACACTCCTATCGTTCCCAGTTTCCGTCGTGTCGCAGCAGGTAGTCGAGCGACAGCACGCGGCGTGCGCGATCGCGATCCCGTACGAAGACTACGTGCGACCAGCCGCGCATCCCTGTCGGCGTATACGATTCTCCGCTGAGTCGCAGCTTTCGGCCGGCGATCGCGCGCATGAAGATGCATTCGTATTTCGAGCGCGCGAGTGATCGGACGGGAAACACATTCGGCCACCGGCAGTCGCGGCCGACGCTGTCGTACGCCGGCGGACGATCGTCCAACTCGAGTAGGGAGGCTCTGCGTCCACGCATCACGGCCGCGATCAAGCGCAACGAGCGCGGATCACCGAGTCGGGTGATCGAGGGCCAGAAGTAGCGTGCGATACGCCCCGCGATCTCGCGCAGCGACAGCGTTGCGCCATCGCGCGTCGGCCAGATCGAAGCATTGACGTCGGCGGCAAATGGATTCTCGATGAATGACGAGAAGCGCGCGACCCAGCCGTGACGCGAGCTGTGCGGCTCAGGCACGAAGTCGCGCGGCAACGGGAAGTCGTGCTCGTCGAGCGCGCTCAGGTCGAAGCTCGGCCAGGTCATCACCTCGCGCGTAATGCCGACGATGAGTGTGGCCGTCGCGATCATGAGCTCAGCATCGGGCGTGAAGTCGGCCGTGACCTCGATGCGGTTCACGCGCGGGCGGACGCCGATCCCTGTCGAACGACGGTTGGCCCCCAGCAACATGACTGGCATCGGGACGATATGCGTCAGCAGCAACGCAAGCTGTTCGACGCTGCGTCGCGTGCCGCGCTGCTCGTACGGAACGTCGAACGACACGTTGTAGTGCGTGCTGAATCCCGAGAGATGAACCGTGCGCTGCTCACGCTCTTCCCACGCATCCAACTCATCGCGCAAGAAGCGGATGCTCTCCCACAGCGACCGTCCGGCGCGCGCCGCGCACCCACGCTCGATCTCGATCACCGGCGTCGCGATCTCGATGACGCCCGTGTCGAAGTACACCGCTCCGCCGGTGGGCAAGTGGTAGGAGCGTCCCGTGCGATGCATCATCGGTGCGCGAACGATGCGCGTCGGGCTGCCGAACACGTCTTCCGGCTTCGCTGGCTGTCCGTCGACGACGGTCGCGAACTCCGCTTCAATGCCGATCGCGCCGAGTCGGCCGGCGCTCGCGCGACGAGCTGGTCGCTCGCCTTTGGCCTGCTTATTCGCTTCGCGCAGCTTCACGACGCTGCCCTCCGCTCGGCGTCGAACCCGAGCTGCTCCGCTGGCGCGTCGCGCGGAATCGACAGCACGTAACCGAAATCGATGTGCAGTTGATCGTCCGCCTCGCCCCGGTTGGTGCCGAAAGGCCGCGTCCACGCACCGGGCATCGACTGCCGCGCGAGCGCCGCATAGCGCTCGATCGCGTCGCGATCGTCGAGGTAGACGTCGCCAACGCGATAGATGTTCACGGCCGACGCCCAGCAGTGCGGTGTTGCGTTCGTGTTGATCGCGTGTCGCGGCGACCGATAGCCGCCGTTGGCCGCGATGTGCACGAATGTCCCTGCCGCTTCGCGAAACTGCTCGAGACAGAGGGCGAGCATCGTGATCGCGCACGGGATGTAACGCGGAAATGCACGCAGTGGCGCCGCCTCGCGCACGTCCGTTTGGATGAACTCCCAGAGTCCGAAGTTCGGCGACACGCTGAGATGCAGGGCTTCGTCCCACGACTCGATCTCGTAGAAGTAGCGCGGCAATCGGCGCATCACTCCTTGCTCGTCGTGGATGTGTCGCGCGGGAAGCAGGACGTCGCGCAGCGATTTGTCGAGCCGCAGTCCGTCGACGATCCGCAGCGGAAAGCGATCGGACTCACCCACCGCTCGGCTCCTCAGTGGCGGTCTCCTCGGCCGTCTCGCCGGCGAGTGCCTCGTACACGGTATGTGACACCTCGGCGATCATCGCGGATCGCCCCGTGCCCTCCGGCGGCCACTCGGTGAGAATCGCGATGACGTAGGGATTTCGTCCCGGCGGATATACCACGCCGGCGTCGTGCGCGATCGTCGAGATCTCGCCCGTTTTGTGCGCGACGCGAACGGCACTCGGGAGACGCGCCGGAATGCCGTTCCGAAATTCCTGCGCATGCAAGATATCGAGCATCGCGCGCGAGAGCTGCGTGGAGAACGCGCGCCCCTCCGCGATGATGCGCAGAAGCTGCACCAGGCCATCGGCGGTCACGCGGTTGTTGATTCCGTACTCGAAGGCGCGATCATCCTCGACGCCGCGCCGTACGTCGATGCCGTCGATGCCCAACTCGTCGAGCGCACGCTGCACCGTCTCGAGACCCACAAGGTCGAGCAGCAGGTTCGTCGCCAGATTGCTGCTCGTCGCGATCATGTGCAATGCGAGATCGGATATTCGCATCATCTTACCGATCGAGCGCCGCACTTCCGAGTTTGCGTCGCGTTCCGCGCTCACGTGAAAGATCTGTCCGTCGGCGGCGCTGATGAATCGGTTCCGCACATGCAAGCGCGAGTGTGACAACAACCATCCGCGGTGAATCGCTGCGTAAACGCCGAGGAGGATCGCCACCTTGATCGTGCTCGCGGCATGAAACCAACGATCGGCGTGATGGCGGAGGCTGGCATGCGTTTCCGTGTCGTACACAGCGACGGCGAGGGCGCGCGCGCCGGAGCTTCGCTCGAGAGCGTCGAAGCGGGTGCGGAGCGCGTCGAACGATTCGGAGCGAGGCACGAATGGAGCCGGGACCTCTCGCGTGGGCATTGCGCCGACTGTCGTGGCAAGCACGATGCCGAATAGCCACGGAAGTGCCTCCGACCAGTTGAGTCTGCTCAGTGCCGCGAATAGAATCCACAATGGCGAACAACTCAGATCGCGAGATCGAACGGAAGTATCTGCTGCGCGAGCTACCGGCGCGTGTCGTTGGTGCACCATCGCTGGAAATCGACCAGGGGTATCTGCCTGGCGAGCGAATCAACGAGCGCATTCGGCGAACGCGCGGCTCTGACGGACTCCGCTACTACCGAACGATCAAGGCGGGCTCCGGGATCGAGCGGCTCGAGGTCGAGGAAGAGACGAGCGAGCTTTTTTTCACGACCGTTTGGCCCTTGACCCGCGGTCGCCGAGTGCACAAGCGCCGCTACCTGGTGCCCGAAGCTGAGCTGATGTGGGAGATCGACGAATTCCTGGATCGCGGCGGCCTTTGGCTGGCCGAGCTGGAGCTGGACAGCGCGGATGACGTCGTGGTCGTCCCTGCATGGCTGCGCGGCGTGATCGACCGCGAGGTCACCGACGACCCGACGTACACAAACCATGCGCTCGCGCGCTGAGCGACCGCGATGCATTTGCTCGCATACCTTGGCGCTTGACATGCCTTTACGGCAGTTGAGCAGGGCACGCCCGTTGCACCCGCAGCACGACACAGCGAACATTCATTGGGCTTCGGCGGTCCGCGCTCTAGGAGTCAGCTCTGAGAGTCAGCCGACGCGAGTCCTTTCCCGCACGTTAGACGAGCAATGAAGCACCGCGACAAAAGCGAATTCGATCCATCCGAGGGCGTCCCGCAATCAGAGGACGCCTTCGCGCGTGGCGCTGGTAGCACGGCCGACGAGTTCGAGGCCGAAGACGCGGGAGACGCGAGCTCAGCGATCAACGGTTCGTTCGCCGACCTCGAGCGCCGCCTCTCTGATCAGGAAGACAAGTATCTACGGCTGGCCGCCGAGTACGACAATTATCGCAAGCGTACGGCGCGCGAACGGGCCGAGCTCACGTCGCGCGCGCAGGCGGAGTTGGTCAAGCAACTCGCCGATGCGCTCGATGATCTCGCGCGCTTCGCGCACGTCGACCCGGCGACGGTCGATGCGGCGACGATCGTGCAAGGCGTCGACATGGTCGAAAAGAAATTTCTCAAGACGTTGACCGCCGCGGGTCTCGAGATCATCGATCCAGTAAATCAGACGTTCGACCCGACGCTGCACGAAGCGGTGGCGACCGAGCCCGCGCTCTCGCCCGAAGACGATCACGTCGTCGCTCGCGTGTTTCAGGTTGGCTACGTGTTCAGCGGCCAGCTCCTGCGCCCGGCGCGGGTCGTCGTGAAGCAGTGGAACGGCTGAACACGTACTGATCGATATGGCTCAGACGAAGGACTATTACGCGGTCCTTGGCATGCCCGCGTCGGCGACGCAGGACGAGATCAAGAAGCAATATCGCAAGCTGGCCGCAAAGCATCATCCCGATAAGAATCCCAACGACCCGAAAGCCGCCGAGCGCTTCAAGGAGATCTCGGAGGCGTATCAGGTGTTGGGCGATGCTGACAAGCGGAAGCAGTACGACGAGATGCGTCGGCTCGGTGCCTTCGGGGGATTCGGCGGGTCAGGCGCGCGTCGTCCCGGCGGGCCGCAACCAGGTGCCGGCGCACCGTTCGGCGGACCGGGAGGCGCTCAGAGCTTCCGCTTCGAGGATCTCGGCGACGTCGGCATCGGCGGACTGGGCGACCTATTCAGCTCGATGTTCGGTAGCGGCGGCGCCACCGGAGGGCGCGCGCGAGCGCGCGGCCCCGAGCGCGGCCAGGACGTCGAGACGCAACTCAACATTCCATTCCGGACCGCAGCGCTCGGCGGCAAGGTGCCCATCGAGCTGGAGGTCAACGAGGAATGCGCGACGTGTCATGGCAGCGGCGCAGCGCCTGGTGCGAAGGTTCAGACGTGTCCGGAGTGCTCCGGCCGCGGAACAATCTCCTTCGGTCAAGGCGGCTTCGCCGTCCAGCGACCGTGCCCGATGTGCTTGGGCAAAGGAACGGTTCCGAGTGAACGTTGCCCGACTTGCGGCGGCTCGGGCGAGGTGCGCACGCGCAAGAAGATGATGATCACGGTCCCCGCCGGCGTCGACAGCGGGACAAAGATCCGGCTCAAAGGCCAGGGCGGCCGCGGCACCCGCAATGGTCCGCCGGGCGATCTGTTGATCAGCTTTCAGGTCGAGCCGGACCGTTTCTTCAAGCGCGAGGGACTCGACGTCATCGCGCCGGTTCCGATCAACATCGCGCAAGCGACGCTCGGCTCGAAGATCAGCGTCAAGGCGCTCAATGGAAAACGGGTCGCGATCAAGATTCCTCCTGGCACCGCGAACGGGAAGCGGTTTCGTGTGCGCGGTCAGGGCATCGTGAAGGATGGCCAGACCGGCGACTTGATCGTGCAGGTCGAGGTCAGCGTGCCGGAGAAGCTGACGGAAGAGCAGGAGAAGGCGATGCGCGAGTTCGCCGATGCGAGCGGGTTGAAGTACTAGCGGTGGAACGGTGGAACGGTGGAACGGTGGAACGGTGGAACGGTGGAACGCCGCGGTCCTACTTGTTCCAAGCCAGTCGTGGCGACTCCGGTGGAAACTATTCGAATGCGGATTCCCGCGGATTTTCGCGGATTGAGTGAACGATTCGGAGCACAGCTCCAACTCACTCATTCATGCGTGCCGCCGTACCCCTGGCTACGCCGCCAGAATCGGCAGAGACGCGCGCATGCCGCGCTCGATCAAGCCGCCGCCGAGTACACGGTCGCCGTCGTACATCACGAGCGACTGGCCCGGAGTGATTGCGGCCACGGGCTCGTCGAGCGCGATCTCGATCTCGCCGCCATCGGCCCGCACGATCTCGGCGTTCGCCGGAGCGGCGCGATGGCGAATCTGAAGGCTCACGCGCGAACCAATAGGCGGTGCGTCCACGAGCCAGTTGACTGATCGCGCAATCACTCCGCGACCCAGCAGCTCTTCGCGCGGTCCAATCACGACGGCGCGATCGCGTGGACGAATGTCGACGACGAACATCGGCACGCGGAATCCACCCGGCAGTCCGCGGCGCTGACCGATCGTGAAGCGCGCGAAGCCGTCGTGCGTGCCCACTGTGCTTCCATTAGACAATATGAATGGGCCGCGGGCGAGCGCGGGCGCATCGTCGCCGAGCCGCTGGCGAATGATCTTGGTGTGATCGCCATCGGGGACGAAGCAGATGTCTTGGCTTTCGGTCTTTTCCGCAATGACCTCGAGTCCCAGCCGATGCGCGACGGCGCGCGTCTCGACCTTGGTCTGCGAGCCGACCGGCAGCAGCATGCGACGCAGCACCGAGCGATCGATGCCCCACAAAAAATACGATTGGTCCTTCGAACGATCGAGGCCGCGATGCAACTCACCGTCGATCATCCGCGCATAGTGGCCAGTCGCGATCCACTTCGCGTCGATTGCGTCGGCCTTGACCAAGAGATCGCGGAATTTGGTGAACGTGTTGCAGCGCACGCACGGAATCGGCGTGCGTCCGCTCGCGTATTCCTGCACGAAGTCGTCGACGACATCGCGGCCGAATGCACTCTCGAGATTGAGGACATAATGCGGAACGCCCAGCGACTGGCAGACGCGTCGCGCATCGTTCACCGAATCGAGTGAGCAGCACGGCCGGTCGGGAAGATCGCCGTCGTGGCAGAACAACTTCATCGTCGCGCCGACGACATCGTAGCCCTGCTCGACGAGCATCGCTGCGGCGACCGACGAGTCGACGCCGCCCGACATGGCGACGAGCACACGCTCGCGAGTGGTCATCGTCAGCCCGCGACCTGTGCGACGCCGCGCGCCTTCGCGACCAGCGCCGGGTACACCTCGGCGACGCGATCGATGCTCGCCTCTGTCGTCAGCGAGCCGAGACTCATACGAATCGCCGCGGACGCAATCTCGGGTGCGACGCCCATTGCCTCGAGGACATGCGACGGGTTCACGCTTCCACTCTGACACGCCGACCCCGCGGAGCACGCGATGCCGCGAAGGTCGAGCGCCATCAGCATCGACTCGCTGTCCGTACCAGCGACTGAGACGTTCAGAACGTGCGGCGCACGATGTGACGCTCCGCGACCGTGAATCACGGCGTCGGGAACGCGGGCGAGGATCGCCTCCTCGAGACGGTTGCGCAAACGCTCGAGGCGCGCGCACTCCTCCTCACGCTCGGCGACAGCCAATTCAGCGGCACGAGCAAATCCGATAGTTGCCGCGACGTTTTCAGTTCCGGGACGACGACCGCGATCCTGTTCGCCACCGTGAAAGAGCGGCGCGATCGTCGTTCCGCGACGAATGAATACGGCGCCAATGCCCTTTGGCGCGCCGATCTTGTGACCGGACACGGAGAGAACGTCGAAGGGGATCGCTTTCGCGTCGATTGCGACCTTGCCGAACGCCTGCACGCCGTCGGTGTGAAAGAGCGAACCGCTCGCCTTGGCGAGCTGCGCCAGCTCGGCGATTGGCTGAATCGTTCCAACCTCGTTGTTCACCCACATCGCGGATGCGATCGCTGTATCGTCGCGCAGCAGGGATGCGAACGAATCGCGCTCGACGACGCCAAGCTGGCTCACCGCACAGAGTCGCTCGTCGGCGCCTTCGCGGGCAGCCTGATGCACCGCGCCGAGTACCGCCTTGTGCTCGATCGGCGTGGTGACGATGGCGTTTCGCCCCTCGTGGCTACGGCTGCGCCACGCGCCGAGGATCGCGATGTTGTCGGCTTCGGTGCCGCCCGATGTGAAGCAGATCTCATCGGCGCTGGCACCGAGACAGCGGGCGACGCGCTCGCGGGCTTCGTCGAGGGCGGTGCGGGCGTCGCGGCCCCAACGGTGCATGCTCGACGGGTTCCCGAAGCGCGGGCCATAGAATGGCAGCATCGCCTCGAGGACCTCGGGTCGCACGGGAGTGGTCGCGGCGTGGTCGAGGTAAATGGGCGCGGACATAGGTACGAAATATAGCGTCCGGTCCGTGTTATTTCAGCCCGAACAACCTCCCTCGAACCTCCCACAACACCGGGAAGAACCGTTGGTCGACGGTTCGCATGAGGTAGCGCGAGCCAAGGGTCCCCCCGGTTCCGCCCGTCGAGGGGCCGATGATGCGCTCGACGAGCTGCACGTGCTTGAATCGCCACTGCCCGAACTGCTGCTCGTACTCGAGCAACGCCTCGGCGAGAAAGAACAGCACGGTCGGTCCGGGGCCGAGATACAAATCCTCGAGCTTCACGCCAGCCGCGTCGAGCAACTCGAGAAAAAGTTCTTGCAGCGTGGGCCGCGTGAGCGCCTGACGAACGATCACCGGAATCTCGCCGTGCTCCTCGAGCGCGCGCATGAAATGCTCGTCGCGCAATCCCGACGCGGCTTCGATCGCCCGGAACTGTACACTTTGCGATCCGCTCGACGTACCGAGGAACGTTCTGAATTGCGCGAAGTGTTGCGGCGGTAGCGTCTCGAGGGACGAGAGCTGGGCCGACACGATTCGCATGAGCGCGTTGATGCGCTGGAGTCGCCACAGCGCTTGCCCGGCTTCATGGCCGCCGAGCGCCGCGATCAGTCCGTCGATGTCATGACGGATCGCCTTGAACCAAAGCTCGCTCGCCTGGTGCACGACGATGAACAGCAACTCGTCGGGATGCTCAGGCTCCGAGCGTGGCTGCTGCAAATCGAGCAGCTCGTCCAGGTGCAGATAGGAGCCGTAGGTGACCTGGTCGGTCAAAACGTTGCCACGTCGAGTGAGACGACGTCCTCCACCGCCATGACTTCCGTCGTGAAGAACGGCTCGCCGTACGG
>Ga0068855_100005806_pt1 | contig 15060 bp, 18 predicted proteins | sample KBSCornC52_FD_66592 | JGI IMG/M metagenome (GOLD analysis project Ga0068855, IMG submission 66592) | Corn rhizosphere microbial communities from Kellogg Biological Station, Michigan, USA - KBS Corn C5-2 | ecosystem: Host-associated > Plants > Roots > Rhizosphere > Soil ...
CGGCGAGATCGTCGATGTCACGCTTGCGGCCGGTCATCTCGTCTCCCTAGGGTGAAGCCGTGGGGCGCATCGTTCGAACGATTCTGGGCGCTTTCGGGTTCCTGCTGTACGTCTGGTATGGGGCCGTTCGGAACGTTCCCCGCGTCAATGCGAGACGCCGATCCAGACGAACACCGCGATGATTCCTACGGTCACTGCTCGTCGTCATGCCCGGCGGCGCGTGCGAGCACACCTTCGGCGAGTCTCTTCGTCGCCTCGTCGACCATGTCGCCGTCCAGCCGGACCGCGCCGGCGGTAGCGAGGATGCGGCGCGCGCGCTCGACTTCCGCCTCGTTCGGGGTGAAGACGTCGCGCAGGGTTTCGAGCTGGGACGGATGGATCGCCCACTTGCCGTCGTAGCCGAATGCGAGGGCGCGCTCCGACGAGGCGCGCAGCGCGCCGTCGTCGTCGAGGGCCGCGTAGGGGCCGTCGATTGCCTGCAGGCCGAACGCCTTCGCGGCAACCGCAACCCGCGCCATGGCGTACTCGGACGCACCCGAGCCGATCGTCAGCACCGGCACCCCGAGCGACGCTGCGAAGTCGCCGGGGCCGAAGAGCAGCGCTTCCACCTGTCGTTCCTGTGCGATCGCCTCGACGTTGACGAGGCCCCGCGTCGTCTCGATCTGCACCTCGAGCGGGAGGTGCGTCAGGCGACGCACGGCCTCGACGTCGTCGGGCGACTCGACTTTCGGCACGACGATCACGTCGGCGACGGCACTCGCGGCCTCGATGTCCGCGACGGATCCCTTGTTGATCCGCACGGCGAGCGTCCGTCGTGCGCGTGCGCGGGTGAGGTTCGCCCGCGCGCGCTCCTTGTCCGCGTGGGCGACGCCGTCCTCGAGGTCGACCACGACCTCGTCCGCCGGCAGCGTCGCAGCCTTCTCGAGCATGCGCTCGTTCGACGCAGGCACGGCAAGGCATGAGCGGCGTGGGCGTGTTGTCATTGCCGAAAACCTAACGATTTCCTTGCCTGTTTCACATGCGCCGGGCGCAGACTTGCTCTCGTGGACAGGAGGCCGCACGACTCATGAGACTGATCGTCGCCCTGACTGCCGGCCTTACCGTCGTGCTCCTCATCCTCCCGATCCACCCGTAAGCACCGACCGGAGGGGCTCCTCCCCCCTCCTGCTCCTCCGGCCGGTGCTACTAGAGTCGTCGCGATGAAGGGCGTCATCCTCGCCGGCGGCTCCGGAACGCGGCTGCATCCGCTGACGCGGATCACGAACAAGCATCTGCTGCCGCTGTACGACCGGCCGATGGTCACGTACGCGGTCGAGGCGCTCGTCCACGCGGGAATCGACGAGCTGATGCTCGTCACCGGCGGCACCCATGCGGGCGAGTTCTTTCGGCTGCTCGGCAACGGCCACGAGTACGGAATCGACCGGCTTGCGTACGGCTACCAGGAACAGGCCGGCGGCATCGCCGAGGCGCTCGGTCTCGCGCAGCGGTTCGTCGGCGGCGACAAGGTCTGCGTCATGCTCGCCGACAACATCTTCGAACACCCGCTGCAGCCGATCGTCGAGCACTTCGAGGCACAGGACCGTGGCGGGCGCATCGTGCTGTCGCGCGTCGAGGAGGACGAGCACCTGCGCCACCTCGGGGTTGCAGCGATGGACGGCGACCGCGTCACCCAGATCGTCGAGAAGCCGCTCGCTCCGCCGTCGCACTTCGCGGTGACGGGCGTCTACTTCTACGACGCACAGGTCTGGGACGTGCTGCCGACGCTGCAGCCGTCGGGCCGCGGCGAGCTCGAGATCACCGACGTGAACAACTGGTACGTCGAGCGCGGTGAGATGCAGGCCGACGTCGTCGACGGATTCTGGGGGGACGCCGGCGAGTCGATCGAGGCCTATTACGCCGTCAACGATTTCGTACGGGCGACGTGGAAGTCCGGCGTTTCCCGCTGACGCGCCACGAGGACGAGCGCGGCTGGTTCGCCGAGCTCGCTCGCGCCAGCGCATTGCAGAAGCCGATCCGTCAGGCGAACCTCTCTCGCTCGCAGCGCGGCGTCATTCGCGGGCTGCACTACCACGAGCGCGGCCAGGACGATCTCTTCGTCTGCCTGTCGGGAATGGTGCGCGTGGTCGTCCTCGATCGCAACGACGGCGAGGTTTTCACCGAGGACATCGGCGACGACAATCCTGTCGCGCTCTACGTTCCCGGCACCTGCGCACACGGATACGAAGCGCTCACCGACTGTCTGTTCATGTATCTCGTCACCGAGGAGTACGACCCGAGCGATCCCGACGAGCACGAAGTCCCCTGGGACGACGTGCGCGTCCGACACGTCTGGAGCACGACATCGCCGATCCTCTCGGCTCGCGACGCGTCGTCGTAACGGGCGCCGGGGGCCAGCTCGGACGCGCTCTGACCGAGGCGTTTCCGGGCTCGCGTGGACTGACGCGCGCCCAGTGGGACGTCGAGCATCCTGCGCCCTCGTCGCTCGGCGGCGTCGATCTCGTTCTGCACGCGGCGGCATGGACGGACGTCGACGGAGCCGAGGACGATCCGCAGGGAGCCACCGCGGCGAACGTCGGCGGCACGCAGCACGTCGCCGATCTCGGCGTGCCGCTCGTCTACTTCTCGACGGACTACGTCTTCGACGGAGAAAAGCGCACGCCGTATCACGAGTCGGACGCGCCGTCCCCGCGCTCGATGTACGGCCGGACGAAGCTGCTGGGCGAAGCCGCTGCGGGCGAGCAGGCATGGATCGTGCGCAGCTCGTGGCTGTTCGGCTGGACGAGCACGAACTTCGTGCGCACGATGTTGCGGCTCGGCGCCGAGCGCGACGAGGTCGCGGTCGTCGCCGACCAGCGCGGCTGCCCGACGTACGTCGGCCATCTCGCCGCCGCGACGCGCGACCTCCTCGACAAGCCCTACGGCGTCTGGCATATCGCCGCGGACGGCGAGTGCACGTGGGCGGACTTCGCAGAGGCGATCTTCGAAGAGGCGGGCATCGCCTGCCGCGTGCGGCGCATCACGACCGCGGACCTCGGCCGGCCGGCGCCGCGTCCGGCGTATTCGGTGTTGCGCAGCGAGCACGCAGATGCGCCTCGCCTGCCGCATTGGCGCGACGGCTTAGTGGAGTGTCTGGCGCGTTTGCGCTGACGCGTGGAGGATCGTGTCGACGATCTCGTCGTGCAGGCCGCCCTTGAAGAGAAAGGCGTCCGCCCCCGCCTCGGTGGCCTGCTTGGCGACGCCGTCGGTCGACACGCCGCTCACCACGACCACGCGTAGGTCGGGTCGTCGCTCGTGTAGGCGCCGTGTCGTCTCGAACCCGTCCATCTCCGGCAGCTGCAGGTCGACGAGCGCGACGTCGGGATGGAGCCGTTCTTCCAGCTCGAGCGCGTGCGCGCCGTTGTCCGTCTCGCCGACGATCTCGATCCGGTCGTCATGATCGAGGAGTGCGTGCAACGCCGCGAGGAACATCGCATGGTCATCGACGAGCAAGACGCGAATCGGCTGCATCGATAACCGCATATCCCCTTCCTCGGGTTCCAACCCCCGCGAGAGTATGACAGAGCTACTTTTTTCGCTCCGGGCGCGGCCACGGGAGGGTCAGCGATGAACCGACCCGCAGCTCGTGCCATGATTCCGCGATCCGGTTGGTGATGCGAGCCGCGCCCGCTCGCGCGGCGCGACTCGCAAACAATTGTCGTCAGCCTGCAAGATCTGGCGTTCCGAATCTGCGAGCCGGAAAGCGAAGCGAAGCGGAGCGGGGCGAGCAGCGACAACCGGTCGCCCGGTCGCCCGGTCGCGCTCGACGTAGACGTCGTAACGACGCTCCTTCTTGACGAACGTCACCTGCAACTAGCCGCTCCGCTTCAGCTTTCCGTGCTTCTTCGCGTACTTCTCGCCGAGCGAGAAGATCCACAACCCGACCGGCATCGCAAGCACGCCGATGACGATCAGCGGCCACATGTCGGCCCATTGCACCCCCGCGCCGTTGACGATCGACGCACGGTCGCCGCGCAACGCGTATGTCGCCGGCGACACCCTCGAGATCGCCTGCATCCACCCCGGCATGACGCTCACCGGGTAATAGACGCCGGAGACGACGAGCATGATCCCCTGCATGACGAAGCCGAGCTGCGCGCCCTTCTCGGGCGAGATCAGCGGTAGCACGGCGGTCATCATCCCGATGCCCATGAACGACACCGAGGCGATTGCGAGCAACGCGAATGCGGCGCCGTAGTTCGCGCGCGGCAGGTGGATGTGGATGAACGCCGCAACGGCGAAGAACAGGATCGTCGCGCGGATGAGCCCGTACAGCACCGCGAAGGCGGCCGCGCCGAACAGATGCACGACGCGCGAGATCGGCGCCATGAACGTGTACTCGATCGTGCCTTCCCACCGCTCCCATGCGACCGTCTCCGTCACGAACTCGAAGATGATCCCGAGAAACGCCCAGATCACGGCACCGACGAGCAGCCGTGTGGCGAGCACGTTCTCCTCTGCGGCCGACACGTGCACGGCCCGGGCGATGAACACGATCGTCAGCGTGTTCGCGATCGTCCAGACCATGAACGCGACGTCCCACAGGAAGTAGCGCTTCGTGAGATAGACGTTGCGCTCGACGATGCCGCCGAGGCCGATCAGCTCCTGCCGGAGCGTCATTCCCACGGCGGTCATCAGCCGAACACCTCCCTGTACTCGTCGTCTTCCGTCCGCTCGTCCTCGAAACTGCGGCCCGTCGCGGCGAAGAACGCCTCTTCGAGCGTGGCGACGTCGTAGCGGCGCTTCACGTCTTCGACCGGCTCGAGAAACAGCAGCTCGCCGCGGTCGAGCAGGCCGATCCGATCGGCGAGCGCTTCCGCTTCGTTCATGTCGTGCGTGCAGAGCAGGATCGTCGCGTCATGCTCGGCGCGAACGGCCTTGATGAACTCCTGCACCTCGAGCTTCGAGCGCGGGTCGAGACCCGTCGTCGGCTCGTCGAGGAGCAGGAGGACCGGCGACGTCAGCAGCGCCCGCGCGAGCGCGACCTTCTGCTGCATCCCGCGCGAGAGGTTCTCCATCGGCTCGCCGCGTCGCTCGGCGGGGAAGCCGACCTTCTCGAGGATCGCCGGCACGGCCGTCCGCGTCTTGGACGGTCCCATCCCGTAGAACCGCGCCGCGTACGACAGGTTCTCGGCCGCGGACATCTTCTTGAAGAAGCTCGCCTCGACCGAGACACGGTTGACGAGGCGCCGGATTGCGCGCGACTCCTTGTACGCGTCGTGGCCGAAGATCCTGGCTTCGCCGCCGTCGTTGATCAGCAGCGTCGAGAGGAGGCGGACCAGCGTCGACTTGCCCGAGCCGTTCTGCCCGAGGATCGCGACGCACTCGCCCCGTTCGATCGTGAACGTGACGTTCTTCAGCGCCGGCATGCTCCGCCGCGCGAAGCGGCCGGCTTTGCGGTCCCTCCGCCTGAACTCCTTGGTCAAGTCGACGACTTCGACCGCGGGCGTGTCACGGCGGACGTGCGTGTTCTCAGTTAGGGGTGTTGCAAAGGTGGACATGCTGCTCCTTCATGAAACGAAGATGGAATGCGAGAACGTGAGGGCCGCCGTGACGGGCGGTGGCGCGCGGACCTAGCGGTGGCCGCGCGCGACCCACGGGCGACCGCACAGGGCCGCCGGGGTCCGTTCCATCTGCATTCCGAGCAACATGACGCGCGAACGATAGGTCATTCGCCGGGCGGCGTCAAATCGTGCACGAAGAAGATGCCGTGCTTCGACTGCCCGGTCGCCTGTCCCAGGTCGGGGTACTCGACGACTTCGGGCGTGACGCGGATGCCGGCCATGACGACCCGCACCGGCTCGTCGGTGTCGTTGCGCAATCCGTGCGCGCCTTCGGGCCCGGTGGTGAAGTGCACCGCGTCGCCCTCCTCGAGCACGCGCTCGCCGGCCGGCGTCTTCAGCGTCGGCCGCCCGCGTAGCACGAGCAGCAGCTCCTCCGAGCCGTGATGCGCGTGGTAGACGATGAAGTTGCCCGGCCCGAGCTCGTACAGGGATGCGCCGAGCTGGTGCTCCCAGCCGCGAGGTGTCAGCCGCTTCGAGAGCGCGCCGCCGCCGGACCAGTCCTCCGTCTGCTCGCCCCACTCGTCGTCGTACATGTTCGGCATCCGCGAGACTCTTGCAAATGCCGTCGCCGACCGCCTACGGCCTGTTCGTGCTCGCAGCGCTGACGCTGCTGATCCTGCCGGGCCCCGCCGTGCTGTACATCGTGTCGCGCAGCGTCGACCAGGGTCGTGCGGCGGGATTTGCGTCGGTGCTCGGCGTCACGACCGGAACGCTCATCCAGATCGCGGCCGCGACCGTCGGCCTGTCGTCGCTCGTGCTCGAGTCGGCCCTCGCCTTCGACATCGTCAAGTACGCAGGTGCCGCGTATCTCGTCGTGCTCGGGATCCAGCGGTTGCGGGACCGGGGCGAAGTACAGCTCGACCGCGAGCCGAGGACGCTGCGCCGCCTGTACGCGCAGGGCGTCGTCGTCAACACCCTCAATCCGAAGACGGCGTTGTTCATCTTCGCGCTGCTGCCGCAGTTCGTCGATTCCGCCGACCGCGTCTGGCCGCAGGTGCTCGCGCTCGGCCTGACGCTGTGCGCGCTCGGCCTCCTCAGCGACGGAACCTATGCGCTGGTCGCGGGCGCGATCGCGGACCGGCTCCGTCGCTCTCGCGCGCAGCGGTGGATCGGGGGAACGGTCTTGATCGGGCTCGGGATCGCGGCCGCCGCGGTCAGCCGACCCACCAGTCGTTGATCATCTCGGCGTCGCCCGTCGGGTTGCCGCCGATCGCGATGTACTCGAGCCCCTCGTCGCCGGCCTCGAACTGGCGCGTCACGCCGGGCTCGACGCGCAGTGCGTCCCACTGCCTGAGCTCGATGATGTCGTCGGCGACCTTGACCCTGCCGCCGCCGCCGATGATGAGATAGAGCTCCTCCTGCTCCTTGTGCACGTGCCCGAAGCCCTGGCGGTAGTTCGGCACGAACTTCTGGTAGCTGAACCCGAACTGCTGCAGGTCCATCGCCTTGCGTCCGAAGCGAGCCTCGAGATGGTCGCCGAGCCCGAACCCGGGCGCAGCGTCGTCCAGGTCTTCCTTGATGTTCATTTTGACGTAGTCGCTCATCCGTTCCCTCCGCTATAGTCCCGCCCAGATCGCCGCCGAGGAAGGCGACGATCGAGGCAATGAGGCCTCATCGCTCCACCCAGTGACGGGTGGTCGCGGTGGGGCTTTTTTCGTGGTCCAGCACGGGCTCAGGAAAGGAAATCAGATGGCGGAGATCGAGAAGGAGCTCAGGCATTACCTCGACGGGGGCGTCGAGCCGAGTCGGATGTTCGAGTGGTCGCGCGAGACGCGCGCGGCCATGGTCGACCTCAAGTTCTGCGACCTGCTCGGGACGTGGCAGCACGTCTCGCTGCCGATCGGCTCGTTCGACGAGTCGGCGTTCGACGAGGGGCTCGGCTTCGACGGTTCCTCGATCCGCGGCTGGCAGGGGATCGCGGAGAGCGACATGATCCTGATGCCGGACGCCTCGACGGCGATCCTCGACCCGTTCACCGAGGCGCCGACGCTGTCGCTGCTCTGCGAGATCGTCGAGCCGACGACCTACGCGCCGTACGCAAAGGATCCGCGCAAGGTCGCGAAGCGGGCCGAGGAATATCTGCGCTCGACGGGCATCGCCGACACGTGTTACGTCGGCCCCGAGTGCGAGTTCTTCGTCTTCGACGAGGTCTCCTACACCGACGGCCCGAACGAGTCGCGCTACAAGGTCGACTCGAGCGAGGGCCACTGGAACTCGGGCACGCCCGGCCTCGGCTACACGATCCGCGAGAAGCAGGGTTACTTCCCGCCCGCGCCGCACGACACGCTCAGCGACCTGCGCACGCGCATGGTGCTGACGCTCGAACGGCTCGGCGTGCAGTGCGAGTTCCACCATCACGAGGTTGCATCCGCCGGCCAGTGCGAGATCGATCTGCGCTTCGAGTCGCTCGCGCGCATGGCCGACCAGGTGATGCTCTACAAGTACGTGATCAAGAACACGGCGCTCGCCGCGGGGAAGACCGCGACGTTCATGCCGAAGCCGATCTTCGGCGACAACGGCTCCGGCATGCACTGCCACCAGTCGCTGTGGAAGGAAGGCACGCCGCTGTTCGCCGACAAGTCCGGCCCCGCCGGTCTCTCGCAGCTCGCCCGCTCGTACGTCGCGGGCCTGCTCGCGCACGCGCCGGCGCTGTTGGCGCTGTGTGCGCCGACGACGAACTCGTACCGCCGGCTCGTGCCGGGCTACGAGGCGCCCGTCAACCTCGCGTACTCGTCCCGCAACCGCAGCGCGTGCATCCGCATCCCGACGTACAGCGAGTCGCCGAAGGCGAAGCGCATCGAGTTCCGCTGCCCCGACCCGACGGCCAATCCGTACCTCGCGTTCTCGGCGATGTTGATGGCGGGCCTCGACGGGATCGAGCGCGGCCTCGATCCGGGCGATCCGTGCGACTTCGACCTGTTCGAGGACGATCACGGCGTCGCGCAGGTGCCGGGCTCGCTCGACAAGGCGCTCGACGCGCTCGAGGCCGACCACGAGTTCCTGCTCAAGGGCGACGTGTTCAGCGCGGGCCTGATCGAGACCTGGGTCGCGTGGAAGCGCGAGCACGAGGTCGACCCCGTCCGGCTGCGCCCCCATCCCCATGAGTTCGCTCTCTATTACGACTGCTGAGTCGCTCGCGATCCGCGACCTCCGGCCACTGGACTGGCCGGAGGTCGCGGAGATCTACGCGGACGGGATCGCGACCGGCGTCGCGACGTTCGAGGTCGCGCCGCCGTCGTGGGAGCGGTGGGACGCAGCCCATCCGTCGATTCGCGTCGCGGCCGTTGTGGAGGATCGCATCGCGGGCTTCTGCGCGCTGTCCCCGGTGTCCGATCGCCGCTGTTATCGGGGCGTCGCCGAGGAGAGCGTGTACGTCGCGTCGTGGGCGCAAGGGCGCGGTGTCGGCCGCGCGCTGCTCGACGAGGCGATCGCCCGGTCGGAAGCGGCCGGGATCTGGACCTTGGAGGCCGGGATCTTCCCGGAGAACAAGCCGAGTCTCCGCTTGCATCTCGGCTGCGGCTTCCGGCTCGTCGGCGTGCGCGAGCGCCTCGGCGAAGCAGATGAGATCTGGCGCGATGTCCTGTTGCTCGAACGGCGATCGGAGGTGGTCGGAGCGTGACGAAGGTGGAGGCGGTCGTGATCCGCGAGCGGATCGAGACGGTGATCGACGCAGTCGAGGAAGAGACCGGCCACGTCGGCGTGACGGTGATCGAAGCGGTCGGTCACGGACGCCAACGGGGCGTCACGCACGAGTACCGCGGGCGCGTCTTCGAGTCGCGCTTCCTGCCGAAGGCGATGTTGATCTTCGTCGTCGACGACGACAAGGTCGACGCGGTCGTGAAGGCGATCGCTGCGGCCGCGGTCAGCGGCAACGAATCGGGCGACGGGCTGGTCTGGTCGACCGCCGTCGAGCACGTCACTCACAACAGGACGGGACTGCGTCTGGAGGAGGTGGAAGTCGGATGATCGCAGCAGCGATTGCGAACAAAGATCTTCTGATCGCGGCGAGCACGATCTGGGTCGTCGTCACGGCGGTGCTCGTGATGTTCATGCAGGCCGGCTTCGCCTTCCTCGAGGCAGGGCTGACGCGGATGAAGAACGCGGGCCACATCGCCGGCAAGAACGTCCTCATCTTCGGCCTGTGCTCGGTGCTCTACTGGGCCGTCGGCTTCGGGATCGCGTTCGGTGACGGCGGCTGGTTCAGCGGCACGGCCGGCTTCTTCCCGTCGGTCAACTCGATGATCGCGGTCGGCCAGAAGCCGTTCGACTTCTTCACGGAGATTCCCGGCGCAGCCGGCTACCTGTTCGAGGTCGTGTTCGCGGGCGTCTCGCTCGCGATCGTCTGGGGTGCGATGGCCGAGCGTGCGAAGTTGTGGGTCTACTTCGTCTTCGGCGCCTACTTCACGATCACGTACTCGATCGTGTCGCACTGGATCTGGAGCCCGCACGGCTGGCTCTTCGCGAAGGGCATGCAGGACTTCGCCGGCTCGACCGTCGTGCACTACCAGGGCGCTCTGGCCGGTCTCGCCGGCGCGCTCATTCTCGGGCCGCGTATCGGCAAGTTCGGCAAGGACGGCCGAGCGAATCCGATCCCGGGACACAACATCCCGTTCGCGGTCCTCGGCACGCTGATCCTCTGGTTCGGGTGGTTCGGGTTCAACCCCGGCTCGACGTTGTCGGTCGACTTCGGCGGCTTCGGCTACTTCTCGTACGTCGCGCTGACGACGAACATCGCAGCCGCGACCGGCGCGGTCGCCGGTGTCCTGATCGCGTGGGTCAAGCTCGGCAAGCCCGATATCTCGATGATGCTGAACGGCGCCCTGGGCGCCCTCGTGGCGATCACCGCCGCATCCGGGTTCGTCGCGCCGTGGGCGGCCGTCGTCATCGGCGCGGGCTCGGGCGTGATTGCGGTGTTCGGTGTCATCCTCGTCGAGCGCATCGGGATCGACGATCCGATCGGCGCCGTGGCGGTGCACGGCATGTCGGGTGTGTGGGGGACGCTCGCCTGCGGCCTCTTCGCGTTCCCGGTCCTCGCGCACAACCTCGCCACGGGGAGCAAGGGACTCGTGTACGGCGGCGGGTTCCATCAGCTCGGCGTGCAGGCGCTCGGCCTCGTCGCCGTCGGCGCGTTCGTCTTCTCCAGCTCGTACGGCTGCCTCTGGGTGCTGCACAAGGTGTGGGGCATCCGCGTCGAGCCGGAAGTCGAGACGCAGGGCCTCGACGTGCACGAGCACGGCATGTGGGGCTATCCCGAGTTCTACATCCCCGTGCCCGGCGGCTACGGCACGGAGTCGCACGGCCATCTCGGCGGGCTGGGCCGTCATCCGCACGCGCCTGCTCCGCAGCCCGTGCCCGTCGCGAAGGAGGTGACGGCATGACGACCACGTGCACGTGCGCGAAACCGGTTCCGGTCGAGCGCGCAACGCGCAAGGGCGCAGCGACGACCTTCTGCGCCAAGTGCGGTCAGCCGCTGGCGTTGCGTCTCCGCCGCGCGGCCTAGCGGCTCGAAGAATCCGGGAAGCGCGGAGCGGTCACTCCGCGCTTCCCGGTGTCACTCTCGTGTCAAAGCGGTAACGCTTCTTTCACCAGGGACTGTCCCCGGTTACGGGAACGTCACGAAAGGCGCGCGGCTTCGTGACCCGGATCGCCGACGTCCCCGTCGGACGCGGATGCCACTATCGAGAGCATGGCCGAGTTACCGCGCGTCCTCCTGCTCGATCTCGACGACACGATCCTCGACGACTCGAGCGCGCGCGACCGCTGCTGGCAGGAGACGTGCGACGAGGCGGCGCGCCGCAACTCGGCGGTGGATGCGAAACGTCTTCGCGTCGAGCTCGAACGCGTCCGCGAGGAGTTCTGGTCGGATCCGGATCGCCACCGCGCCTGGCGTGTGCGGCTCGCCGACGCCTACGGAAGGATCGTCGCCGAATCGCTCGCGGCGCTCGGGATCGAAGATCGGCGGCTCGGCCTCGAGCTGGGCGCCATGCATCACGAGCTGCGCAAGGAAGCGATTGCGCCGCTCGAGGGCGCGATCGACACGCTGCACGCGTTGCGGGAGCGCGGCGTGACGCTCGGCCTGATCACGAACGGCGGCAGCGAGGGTCAGCGCGAGAAGATCGAACGCTTCGCGCTCGCCGCGCATTTCGCCTACATCGGTATCGAGGGCGAGGTCGGCCACGGGAAGCCGCACCGGGTCGCGTACCAGACCGCGCTCGACGCGCTCGGGGTCGTTCCGAGCGACTGCTGGATGGTCGGCGACAACCTCGAATGGGACGTTGCGGGCGCTCAGGCGGTCGGGATCCGCGGCATCTGGCTCGACAAGAACGGCCGCGGGCTACCCGCGGGCGCCGGCGTCGTGCCGGATGCGATCGTGCGCTCGATCGCCGAGCTGCTCTAGATACGCGTCGACCTGCTCGGCGCACTTGCGTCCCTCTTCGATCGCCCAGACGATCAGCGACTGGCCGCGTCGACAGTCGCCCGCCGCGAAGACGCCCGGCCGCGAGGTGGCGTACGCGTCACGGGCCGCGACCGCACCGAGCTCGTCGAACAGCTTCGGCTCCGCGCCGGTGAAGCCCATCGCGAGCAGGACGAGGTCGGCGGGACGCGACTCCTCGGTGCCCTCGAGCGGGGCGAACGGCGGCTCGCCGGAGTTCCGCATCCAGTGGATGCGCTCGACGCCGCCGTCGCCGGAGAGACCGGTGGTCGAGACCGCGAACGAGCGCTCTCCGCCTTCCTTCAGCGCGTACGAGGTGCGCAGCTTCATCGGCCAAAGCGGCCACGGCGTCAGATCGTCGGGCCGTGTGGCAGGCGGCTCGCCGAGCAGCTCGATCTGCGTCACGCTCGCGGCGTGCTCGCGGTGCGCGCTCGCGACGCAGTCCGCGCCCGTGTCGCCGCCGCCGATCACGATCACGTGTTTGCCACTCGCGCTGATCGCCGCAGGACGGTCGTTCGCGATCGCGCGGTTGCGTCCGTACAGATAGTCCATCGCGAAATGGACGCCGTCGAGCTCGCGGCCGGGAACCGGCAGGTCGCGCGGGACGCGCGCACCGAGGCAGAGGACGACGGCATCGAAGTCCTCGAGGTCCGAGGCGTCCACATCGGCGCGGAGCCGCAGCTCGACGCCCTCGTCGACGAGCTGCCGCACACGCCGCTCGACGACGTGCTTTTCGATCTTGAAGTCGGGAACGCCGAAGCGGAGCAGCCCGCCCGCCGCCTCGTCGCGCTCGAACAGCGTCACCCAGTGGCCGCGCCGGTTCAGCTGCTGCGCAGCGGCGAGCCCGGACGGGCCGGAGCCGACGACGGCGACGCGATGCCCGGTTCGGGTACCCGGCGGCTCCGCCACGATCCAGCCTTCGTCCCACGCCCGCGACACGATCGACAACTCGATCTGCTTGATCGTCACCGCGTTGCCCTCGTCGATCTCGAGCACGCACGCGGCCTCGCACGGGGCCGGACAGAGACGGCCCGTGAACTCCGGGAAGTTGTTCGTCCGGTGCAGCTGGTCGATCGCCTCGCGCCAGCGGTCGCGGTAGACGAGGTCGTTCCAGTCCGGAATCAGGTTGCCGAGCGGACAGCCGCTGTGGCAGAACGGGACGCCGCACTCCATGCAACGCGCGCCCTGCTGTTGCAGCTCGACCAGGGGAAGCGTCCGCACGAACTCGCGGTGGTCGCCGAGGCGTTCCTGCGGCGCGCGCTCGGGCGTCTCCGCCCGCGCGTACTTCTTGAAGCCGCCGACTTCGCCCATCAGGCCACCGCCTCTTCCACTTCCGTTTCGGTGATGAAGACGCCGTGTCCGCCCGCCGACGCCGTCTGCAGCGCCGCCTTGTAGTCGTGCGGCATCACCTTCACGAACCGCGAGTCGTCGACCTCGACGGTGGAGCCGGTGCGCGCACGATGCTCGTCGACGAGACCGCGCACGAGCTCCAGGTCGGCATCGTCGAGGCCGTCGAACGCGACGAGCTCGCGATTGCACTTGGCCTCGTCGAGGTCGAGGACGTAGGCGACGCCGCCGCTCATCCCGGCGGCGAAGTTGCGTCCGGTCGGCCCGAGCACGACCACGACTCCGCCGGTCATGTACTCGCAGCCGTGGTCGCCGATGCCTTCGACGACTGCGGTCGCGCCGGAGTTGCGGACGGCGAAGCGCTCGCCGGCGAGCCCGCGGAAGAACGCCTTGCCTGCCGTCGCGCCGTAGAGGACCGTGTTGCCCGCGATCACGTTCCGCTCTGCGGCGAAGGCCGCGTCCAACGGCGGCCGCAGCGCGAGCACGCCGCCGGACAGCCCCTTGCCGACGTAGTCGTTCGCGTCGCCGAGGAGCGTCAGCTCGATTCCAGGCGCGAGCCACGCCCCGAACGACTGGCCGGCGGAGCCGCGCAGGGTGTAGCTCAGTGTCTCCGGCGAGCCGCCGCGTCCCCACCGCCTGGTCACCCAGTTCGAGAGCAGCCCGCCGACCGTGCGGTTGCGATTGAAGATCGGGAACTCCCCGCCGCCGTACTCCGCTGCGTCGATCAGGTACCAGTCGAGCGCGTCCGTGAGCGCAGGCGGCTGCCGCTCGGTGCGCCGGAGCGGGCCGTCGACCGCGGGCGCGTGCAGGACCGCCGAGAGGTCGACGCCGCGCGAGCGCCAATGCGCGACGGCTTCGTCGACCTCGAGCAGGTCGACGCGGCCGACGAGATCCTCGAACTTCGCGATCCCGAGCTGCGCCATGATCCGGCGCACTTCTTCGGCGACGAAGAAGAAGAAGTTGACGACGTGCTCCGGCTTGCCCGCGAACTTCTTCCGCAGCTCGGGATCCTGCGTCGCGATCCCGACCGGGCACGTGTTCAGATGGCAGGCGCGCATCATCACGCAGCCACTCGCGATCAGCGGCGCCGTCGCGAAGCCCATCTCGTCGGCGCCGAGCAGCGCAGCGACGACGACGTCTCGTCCCGTCTTCAGCTGGCCGTCCGTCTGCACCCAGATCCGCGAGCGGAGCCCGTTCAGGCGCAGCGTCTGCTGCGTCTCGGCGAGCCCGATCTCCCACGGCACGCCGGCGTGGAGGATCGAGGAGAGCGGCGCCGCGCCCGTGCCGCCGTCGTGGCCGGAGATGAGCACGTGGTCGGCGCCTGCCTTCGCGACGCCCGCGGCGACCGTTCCGACGCCGACTTCGGCGACGAGCTTGACCGAGATGCGCGCCTCGGGATTCGCGCACCGCAGGTCGTAGATCAGCTGCTTCAGGTCCTCGATCGAGTAGATGTCGTGGTGCGGCGGCGGCGAGATCAGCCCGACGCCCGGCGTCGTCAGGCGCACGCTCGCGATGTACGAGTCGACCTTGTGCCCGGGCAGCTGGCCGCCCTCGCCCGGCTTCGCGCCCTGTGCCATCTTGATCTGCAGCTCGTCGGCGTTCGCGAGGTAGTGCGCGTTCACGCCGAACCGGCCCGAGGCGATCTGCTTGATCGCCGAGCGGCGGTCGTCGCCGAAGCGG
>Ga0068855_100005809_pt1 | contig 15056 bp, 14 predicted proteins | sample KBSCornC52_FD_66592 | JGI IMG/M metagenome (GOLD analysis project Ga0068855, IMG submission 66592) | Corn rhizosphere microbial communities from Kellogg Biological Station, Michigan, USA - KBS Corn C5-2 | ecosystem: Host-associated > Plants > Roots > Rhizosphere > Soil ...
GTAAATTCCATGGATTGGGCTGTGTGAACATATGGCCCTTGCGGCAACGAGGGCATTTCATGGTAAGCATGCTCCAGAGATAATTGGGTTTGTCTTGTATTGGCATGGGGGCAAAGGTACGAAATTCCGTCAGGGGAACTTTATCAAATGGTCCAAGTGGTCAGGCCATGACCGGTGAATGAATACGGCTGGCAGTATCCTCCCATTCCTGCCAATATTTCCGCTACTTTATGTTTGGTGATGCCCGGGCAATAAAAAGTCATGAAGCCTCCGCCTCCGGCGCCGGATATTTTGCCTCCCGTAGCCCCTGCTTTTTTGGCTTCCGTATAGATATCGAGTAATTTACTGTTGATGATACCTTCGGCCATTTTTTGTTTTTGCTGGAACCCAAAGTCCAGAATATTGCCTATCTCGTGGATGCGTCCTTTCAGGAGCGCTTCTTTCATTAACTGGGACTGGAGTTTCAGCTGATGCATAGCCTCGATGGATTCTTCTTTTTTGTTGACCACGTTCTGACTTTGCTTTTCGATGATCTTTGCAGATTCGCGACTGGTGGAGGTATAATACAGCAAAAGATTATTCTCCAGCTCAAAAAGGTTTTCCTGTTTGACGCGCAGAGGATTTACAATGACTTTATCCCCGTCATAAAATTCCATATAGTTGACTCCGCCAAAGGTTGCTGCGTATTGGTCCTGTTTGCCGCCGGACATACGAAGGTCATTGCGTTCGATGTCATAAGCCAGATGTGCGATATCATATTCTCCGAGGGGCAGGCGTAGCATTTCAACAAAGGCGCCAAGGATGGCCACAACGAGGGTGGAGGAGGTGCCCAGCCCTGAGCCGGCCGGAGCGTCTACGAATGTCGAAAGCCGGAAGCCTCCGGCGGGGATGCCGTATTCCCGCCGTATCCTGTTGTAGACGCCTTTGAGCAGATCAAGGTTACCATCAATGGGTAATTCGGTGTTGCCTTGTCCTCTTCTGAATTGCTGCTCTTCTTTTCTATCGAGGCCCTGCAACACGATGCGATCGTCCGGAAGTGGTTCAATGGTGGCATGAGCATATAGGGACAAGGTCACATTCAATATAGCCCCGCCATAAAGATCGCTGTATGGGCTGACATCAGTGCCGCCTCCGGCTAGACCTATGCGTAAAGGCGCTTTGCTTCTGTAGATCATTAATAGGGTGATTTGGTGTTAGACTGGTCGCAAATATAAATTATTTTATCAGCTGCCGTCATCTGCCAGCTCGGACTGGGCTCGTTGGTAGTCTTCTGGGATACCGATGTCGATGAAATAGGCGTCTTGCACCAGTCCAAAAAAGTGGCGATAGCAGACCATTTTTTCAAGGTAGTCCTTTTCAAAGGAGAATTTTGCCGGAAGGTCCTCGTCCAGAAATTTCGAGGTATTTAGCATATAGACGCCCCCATTGATCAATCCTTGATCGAAGAATTGTTTTTCCCTGAAATTTTTTATTTGTCCGCCCGTACCCAGTTCTACGGCGCCATAGCGATTGAATGCATGCATCGGCTTAAGGCAGAGGGTGCAGTCGGCTTCTTTTTCCTGGTGAAAATCGGACAGTTTCTTTATCCCGATGCGAAAAAGGGTATCTCCGTTGAGCACCATGGTCTGCGCGCTTTTTACCTGCCTGCAGGCCAGCCGGATGGCTCCGCCTGTCCCCAGCGGCTCTTCTTCATGGGAGATATTATAGCTTTCCCGAGGCAAATACCGGTCGAGAAATTTGTTAAAGTAATCGCTTTTATATCCCAGGGCGAATGTTAGCTTTTCGATGCCTGCATCGAGAAGATAGTCCGTTACGTGTGCTATAAAGGGCTTACCTGCTACAGGCGCCATGCATTTAGGCAGGTCTGGTACGGAAGACCGGAGCCGGGTACCTAACCCTCCGGCCAATATAATCGCTTCGCGGATCATTTTTTAATCATTTGAAGGTTCGACATCGTTGATGCTGGGATTAAGCTGTGAAACCGGCGCCTGTGAGGAGGGATAAGGGGCTTTTTTCAAAAACTGGTACAATTTAATGTATTTCATAAAAGTAAGATGGGCAATGTTGACGGCAATAATAAATCCGTAAAGGCCGTCAAGGAAACCTGCTCTGAGAAAATAGCTGGAAAAGAAAGCCCAAAAGGGATTGAGAGTGATCTTAAGCAGGTTGGGGCGTCTTCCCTTCTTATACAGCTGCAAGGCTGAAAGATAGCTGTACCGGTTGTTCTTTTCCGTGTGTTCGTTAAAGTCGGCATAAGTGATATGCAGGAGATCTCCTGTCAGCAGACCCATGCGGGCATCTTTATCCAGGATGATGCTTTCGTGTACGAGGTCAAGGTTCCAGGCTCCCTTTTTCCGGTGGATAAGGCGGAGCTTGCGATCGGGATACCAACTGCCGTGCCGGATCCATTGTCCACAGTAATTGTTCAGCCTGTTCATAAGGTACCCATCACAGGGGAAGCCTTTAGACTTTTCAGCCAGGATACTTGTTTCAAGCTCTCCGCCGAGAAACTCGTCGGCATCGAGAAAAAGTACATGATCATACATAGCCAGCGCAGTGGCGGCATTACGCTGCGCACCGTATCCTTCGAATGGCTGCTGGTACAGGCGGCCGCCATTTTGTTCTACGATAAGCGCGGTCCGGTCGGTGGAAAAAGAATCCATCACCACGACGTCATCGGCCACGGCGCTGATGGAATCCATGCATCGTGCTATATTCTTTTCTTCATTAAAAGTTATGATCACCACAGATAATGATGCCATAAGGACCTTATATTCGCTAACTATTTAATACGGCGGCATATTTCCTTTCCCCTATCTGCTGTCTCCACATGGCGTAATACAGGCCTTTTTCTTCCAGGAGGCCGGCGTGACTGCCCGTCTCTATCACTTCTCCTTTTTCCAGGACGTGGATACGGTCCGCGTGCATGATGGTAGATAAACGATGTGCGATGAGAATTGTTATCTGGTCACCTCTGGAAGACACTTCACGGATGGTGCGGGTAATATCTTCCTCTGTTAAGGAGTCCAGGGCGGATGTAGCTTCGTCGAAGATTAACAACTTGGGTTTTCTCAATAGAGCGCGGGCGATGGACAAACGTTGCTTCTCTCCTCCGGATAATTTAAGACCACCTTCCCCGATCATGGTATCGATGCCTTTCTCAGCGCGGACCAGCAGATTGTTGCAACTGGCTTTGTACAGGGCTTCCTGGAGGTCCTGTTCGGTGGCGGAGGGGTTTACGAACAGAAGGTTTTCCCGGATGGTACCGGCAAACAGCTGTGTGTCCTGGGTGACGAAACCGATCTGTTTACGGAGGTCGTCGAAGTCGATGGTATTCTCATCCATGCCATTATAAAGGATATTCCCTTCCCGTGGCCGGTAGAGTCCGACCAGCAGTTTCATTAGTGTGCTTTTGCCGCTGCCGGAAGGGCCAACAAAAGCCAGCGTCTCGCCAACCCGGGCATCGAAGCTGATGTGATCGATGGCGTTGTGATGGGCTGTCTGGTGCCGGAAGACAACATCCCGGAAAGAGAGGGTTCTGATGGCGCCCAGATGTTTTGGTTTAGTGGGCGGCAGCTCGGGCTTTTTCAGCATCAGGTTATGGAAATTGATAAGGGAAGCTTCGGCTTCTCTGTAGGTCAATATGATATTTCCCAATTCCTGGAGCGGGCCAAAGATGAAGAAGGAATAGAAGACCATGGTCAATACTTCTCCGGGTGTGAGTCTGCCTTTGAATACGAGCCATAAAAGCACGAACATAATGCATTGACGGAGGAAATTAACGAAGGTGCCTTGCACAAAGCTCAGGGCCCGGATGCTTTTTACTTTCCGAAGTTCCAGGCCCAATATTTTAAAAGTGTTGTTATTCAGGCGTGTGACCTCCTGATCTTTCAGGCCCAGGCTCTTTACCAGCTCGATATTGCGCAGGGACTCTGTGGTGCTGCCCGCCAGGGCGTTGGTCTCGGCTACGATGGTCTTTTGGATCCTTTTGATCTTTTTACTGAGAAAGCTGGTCAGCAGAGAAAGAAGGATCATGCCAAGTACATACATGGGCATGATGGACCAGTGAAGGGTAAATGCGTAAATGGATACGAAAATAACGCCGATGATGATACCGAAAAGCACATTGATAAATGCAATAATGAATTTCTCGGTATCCTGCCGTACTTTGGTTAGGGTAGAAAGTGTCTCGCCGCTGCGCTGGTCTTCGAATTCGCTGAAGGGCAGGGCCATGGAATGACGGAGGCCATCGGTGAAGATGGTGGCCCCGAACTTTTGGACGATGACATTGCCGAAATAGTCCTGGAAGGCTTTGGCGATACGGGAGACCATGGCCACGCTGACGAGGATGCCCAGGAATTTTAAAGCAGCCCATATGAATTGGGCTTGCGTCCTGGGACCTTCAGAGATCCATTTTTTGTGAGCGTCGAAGTGTCCCATTTCATGGGGATGGAAGGCCAGGTTGTCAAATCCTATTTTGCCAAAAAAGAAAGGGTCGAGCATGGAGAAGGTCTGGTTGATGGTGGCCATTAAGAGGGCCAGGGCCACGAGCCATTTATAGGGTTTAAGGTAGGTCAGCAAAATTTTCATGTGCCGGCTATATTTTATTATAAATATTTTTAATCTATTTTGCACTAAGGTACGACACCTGTGCCAAACAGTGTTTTAACAGCGTATTGTCAGTAAAGTTTAACCTGTACATTTGCCAGGAATCATAAGTACGCCAAAAGTTCAACCATTAATGAAATCGCTGCTTTTGCTGGACCTGACGGGCAGGGTCTTTTTAAAGAAGGAAAAGATCTTTTACTGGCTTGTGTCAGCATTCTTTCTGTCATTATTCTTTCCCGATATGCCGGTGGTCAACAATATCCTTATCGGGGCCACTGTCATCCACAGCTGCTATTATAATACATTCCCGGAGAAATGGCGGTTAATGAGGGAGCGGAAGGAGATATGGCTGATGATCCTGTTCTATCTATGGTTGATCGTCAGCGCGATGTTGTCGGCTGACAAGCGGCAAGCGCTGGTCCTGATCGTGCGCCGCCTGCCGCTGCTGGTCTTTCCGTTGTGCATCGGCGTTCTTTATATACGGAAGGAGCTGAAGGACAGGATACTGCTATCGTATTGTTTCTTTACCACTATAGGGGCGCTGGCCTGCATGGTATATGCGCTATATCAATACAACCAGTCGGGAAGAACGAGCTATCTGTATGAGGATAATTTGACGGTTGCTATCGGCAGGCCTTCGGTGTATGTGGCGATGGCGGTGAACCTGGCTCTTTTTACGTATGTATATCTGCTGCAAAAGAAGTCTTTTGCCATACAATACAAGGGATTGATCTTTTTAAGTATAGCGTTTTTGGTCGTATTTCACTATATGCTGGCCAGCCGGACCTCCATCATCACGTTGTATACGGGTTTCGTTGCTTTCACAGTCTGGCATTATGGGCGGTCGAAGCAATTTTTGAGGGGGGCTATGCTGATAGTCATATTGCTGACGGGGGCATTTTGCATGATACAGGCCTTTCCCCGTACGGCAAACCGGTTCAAGGAGTTGAAGCATGCCAATTACATGAGCCGTGCAGGTGAGGGATGGGACAGCCTGCATGTGAACGCCGACCAGCTGAATGGAACGAATATCCGGTTTTCGGTATGGAATTGTGGCTGGGAGCTTTTTCATCGGCATCCATTTGCGGGGGTACCGTTGGGTGATAAGGAAGAAAAGCTTGTTGAGATATTCAGGGAGAGGGGATTCGAGTATGCCATACAGGCGAGGTTGAACATGCACAATACCTACCTGGATGTGCTTTGCAACCTGGGCATTGCCGGCCTGGTGATTTTTCTGTTGGGATTTCTTATGCTGCCGCTGCTGGCCAGTTACCGGGCGAGGGATGGGCTCGGCCTGTTCATCGTATTGGCGTTTGCCTTGGCCATGGCCACGGAGACCTGGCCTGACCGTAGCATCGGCTGTATCATGCTGGGATTTTTTTTAAGCCTGGTGAGCGCCTGGAAAGGGCATACGCGAGAAGAATAGCGTGTTTGGCGGGCGTTCAGACAACTGCCAAAGTCGGCTTGCTACCGGTCATGGGCTTGCGGGGTGGACCGCTGGTCATGAAAAGGAAAATATTAAAGAATGCAAAGAAGAATATCCCCTTATTGACTTCCAGATAGTTATCTACGAGACTGATGCCTGTGGATAGGAGAAGGAAGGATATATAAAGATAATTTCTATGCCGGATGGCATGTACAAATGCAAACAGGAGCATACCTGTGAACGACAGGAACCCCAGCACTCCACTTTTGATTGCAAAGGCGAGAAATTGATTATGTGAATCATAACGCTGTTCAAGCGTAACGGTGAGTCCCATTTCCCTGTATTGGCGGTAAAGCTGCGGTTTCTCCTCGCCTGTGCCATAGCCGAGCAAGGGTCTTTTCTTAATGAGTTCGATGGCTGCTACCCAGCGTTCGATCCGAGACCCATCGTTTTTGAGGAGGCTGTCCATCGGAACGGACCTCCCGTCTTCCAGGGTCTTATTCAGTTCGGAGAATTTAACGTCCTGATCCAGCTTATCGGTAAAGCGCTCCTCGAAATAATTGCTTCTGGTTGTGAAGAAGTACAGCAAGAGCACTGTGGCCAGGCCCGCTGTGACGCTAAAATACCATTTTACGCGCCTGATGCCGGAGACGAGCATGCAGAGCAGGGAGATAAAGGTCAGAATGATCACGCTGCGGGAGGTCAGGAGAAAAAGGGAGACCACGCAGAGCAGAATGAGGAGCAATAGCAGCATTTTCGTGATCCAATACCTTACTTTGGTCAGGTAAATGACCAGTATAAAGAAGCAGAGCGATACATAGCAGGAAAAAAAGCCGGCATGTATATCGATAGGTTTTGAATAGTGGTGATTGAGGTATTCTTCCTTGAGCCAGGCGGCCACAGGAAGATGAAGGCTCCGCATGTGTACGATGAAATAGACCAGCAGGTACAAAAGGGCCGAACAGGTGCCGGTGATAAATGCGATCCTGATGACATTGTCTTTAAAGACCGTCCTGCGGTAGCCTGCTCCAAACAACAAAGGTACCAGAAGAAGGGATAGCTGAATCTCCAACACCTTGTAAGCACTATCCCGACCGGGATCATAGATCGTGGAGATGAGCGCCGCCAGATAGACGGAAATAAATATAAGGATCGCTTTTTTATTATCGCGCCAGCTTATCCTGTTGATGCACCATACGCAGGAGAATAAAAACAGGCCCATGAAACATTGGTTGACCTCGCGATGGTACGGCAGGGTAACCAGGAACAGGGATGCGGCGACAAGCTGTAATTTCTCTTTAATGTTAAGTCCTTTCCACTCCATTAGTGCTACCATTAAGCGCGGTCCATGCGAGGCCTTTTGATCAATTCCTGCATTGCTATTCTTATAAAAACGAGGTTACCTATGGTATAACGTCGCCAGGTCCTTTTGGGTTCCTGACAAAAGCGATAAATCCATTCGGTGCCGGATTTCCGGAAAAACGCAGGAGCTCTTTTTTTCAATCCGAGATAAAATTCAAAGGATGCGCCTAAAATTGCGATCAGGCAGTTAAAGTCCGTCTTTCCGCTTAAGAGATGATGCAGGCGCATGGCAAGCTTTTGCTGTTTGGGCAATGTAATGCCGATGAAGATGTATTCCGGCTTAAAAGCTTTTATCTGTTCGATATTGTCGGCCAGGAATTTTTCTATATAGACGTCTGCATTCTCATGAAATAAGCCGGGTACGATATATTGGGTGAGAGGGTGTTCGCTCACTAGTTTTTCACCAAGAGTCTTATTGGGGAGAATAAAGAAGGCCTTTTTTCTGTCTTCTTTGATCTTTTGCCATAGCACGGGAAAAAGGTCGCTACCGGCAATTCTGCTCTTGAGGGGTGATCTTTTATACAGCCGGCTGAGCCAGACGATGGGCATTCCGTCCGCGAGCACTACCCCCGAGTTTTTGAAAAACTGATGGATAGCGCAATATTTTGTATGGTATTGGGCTATGTCAAAGGCATTGGGAGTGATCAGAAAGTTGACATTGTCTTCTTTGAACAGGTCTTTTCTTCTGGCGCCGGTGAGCAAAGAAGCGACTTCTTCTTCATCAGACGCGTTCCAGAACTGGAATCCAAAAAGGGGTACTTTTTCCATTAGTGTTGAAGGTTTAAGCTGCCTGCCAGCCTGAGAATATTCCTTTCAGACCGTACAGGGATTCTTTTAATTGAAATTTGGATCTTAATATAGTGACTCCCGTAAGGGAGATAGTTGCTGTCAAGGCGGCTATTCTGCCAAAATTTTTTCTTGTCAGAATTATAGCACTCCTGTTATAATGATAAAAGAACAGGTGTTTCCTTCCTGCCGTGCTTACGGTGCCCTTGTGATAGATGACACTTTTCCAAGCCATACCGTTGCAGAGCCCCAATTTTTGTGCTCTGATCTGCCAATCCGCCTCCTCGGAATACATAAAATAGGTCTCGTCCATCAGTCCGATGCGGCCCAGTTTGGCAATGTCGACCAGAAGGCTTGCTCCCATCTGAAAACAACGGGACGGATCAGGCAAAGGGGGGCGCTGTTCGGCTATTTCTTTCCACTCCTTGTTCTTCAACCAGAGTTTTGAGACACCCAGGTATTTATAATATCTGACGCTGCAACACTGTATCAGCCCGGGCCGGCCATAATCGAGCAGTACGGAGCCGGCGAAAGCGCAGGTCTCATGTGTGCGCAGGTATTCCAATAGCTGAGCCAGGCTATCTTTTGCCACAATGGTGTCGTTGTTTAGCAGCCAGGCATAACGATAACTGTCTGAGCGCAGCAAATACCGTAGAATCACGTTGTTGCCACCTGCGAAGCCCTGATTTACGGGGTTCAGTACCAGCGTTGCCTGGTGGTCCAGGCCATCGTGGCCGTCCAGTTGGTCTGGCGTACAGGTAACAAAGCCGGGCGAACGTCTGCTAAGCCAAGCCTCCAGCTGTAGAACGGAATCATCGGTGGAATGATTGTCCAGGATAAAAAAATGGGCGCCAGGCACGGGCCAGCCAAAGCTTTCCAGGCATTCAATGGTGTCTTTCCAGCCATTCCAATTAACTAATATTATAGCGGTGGTCCCCATTGGCGGATTAGTATATTTTGAAGGTTTTCCTGGCGTATAACTTTAAAAGCCTGCCGAAATTGTACACACGCATGGATGGGTCGATGTGCCGGTACAGGTATTTACGTATCCTAATGCCATACAAGGTGAGCTTTTTTTTATTGGACATCATGCTTTGGTGACCGGTGCGGATATATGTTTCCGTTCCTTCAACCGGGGAATAGTCGAAATATGCGTTATTCAATGCGCATCGGATCCAATAATGCCAATCTTCGTAGCTTTTGTAGGATTCGTCAAAATCCCCGACCTGGTCGACGAGCCGTTTTCTCAGCAGGGCGCAGCTTACTTCCATGATGTTATTAACAAGTAATTTTTTTAATATGACCCGTCCGGCGCCACTGGTTTGAAGCTGCCGGGATTTTCGCCGGCGTGAAATGTCCCTGAAGGGATAGTATTTGGTGGGTTCGGAAGTATGGAAGAAAAGGCTCCTGCCGTATGTAATATCGATTTTGTTGTCTGCTTCCAGGATGGCCACCTGTTTGTCCAGCTTGGACGGATGTATAAAATCGTCGCTGTCAAGAAATTGAATATAGGCGCCTCGGGCGCGATGGATGCCTGCGTTTCTGGCGGCCGCCAGGCCTTTGTTATCCTGACGGATATAACGGAATCTTTCATCAATCTGGATAAAAGCGGCAGTCACTTTGTCCGTATCATCGGTGGACCCATCGTCCACTATTATGCATTCCCAGTCAGCAAATTGCTGGGTACGGATGTTCTCCAGCGTATGCCCAAGAAAATGAGCATAGTTGTAACAGGGGACGATGATAGTGGTCAAGGGTCGATTCATACTGGTTTAATTCACGGTGGCTGTGCTGTCTGCGGCATTCCGGGACCTTTGCATGTCCAAGAACATCAATAATTCAAAAATGCAAACAACAGACAAATATTCAAACAGATAATCGAACAGAAGAAATCCACCCATTAAAAATAACAGGTATTTACCATATGACAGTCTTCGATAATGTTTTATAAAGAACCATACATAGGTCAAGAGGAACAGCAGCAAACCGACTACACCGTATTCTCCCAGGAGCTGGTTTACAAAGGAGCTGGGAAAATGTTTAATGGAATGGAATTCCTGAGGCATTGCGAAAGTAGTCTTGAATATCTTATAATGGTTATTATAGTAGTCAGGGGAGATATAAACGGGCAGGTAGTTGAATATCCTCGAGCCTTGTTCTTCATTAACGTGGGACATCCGCTCGGCAAGGAATGAAGAGAAATTGCCTATGCCAGCGCCAAAGAGGAATGCCCGGGGGCTGCTGATCAAGTACAGTCCCGTCTCTTTGAAAGCCAGCACTTTGCCAAATTTCTGCTCCAGATTGAGCTGTATCCGGGGTGAGTCGGGGGATTCGCTCTCCATTTTTGCGATGACTGCTTTCAAACTGTCGGCGGAATGGGCCAGCTGCAAACTGTCTTCAGAGTGGGCCGGCTTTTGGCTGACTATTGCGCTGCCTGTTTTCGCGCTGTCGGCAGAATGGGCTGGCGCCGAACCGCCGGGAGAGTTGGCCGGGCCGACAGCCGAGTCGGAACGCGCTATAGTCCTGAGACCGTCGTTGTATTGGGATATGAGCGCCTTATTTTTATTAAGCACCAATTCCTGCTGGAGTTTGGCGGACGCGAACAGGGAATCCTTGAGATAGCGGAAATTCCTGGGAGATACAATAAGGTAAAAGAGTATCATCATGCCTATAAAGGCGACTATATTGAGCTTTATCTGTCTCTCTTTACTGGCTATGAGACAGCCCAGGAGAACAGGGATCAGGATGAGATTGCAGAAATTGCTGGTGGTCAGCAGGGTAACGAACATGGCTATATGGGTCAGCCGATATTCTTTTTTGTACAGGAAGTAAAAGATAAAAAAGGAATTGATCATCATATTGATGTACGAGGGACCCATGAAGAGACCTTTGATGTGGTCGCCTGTAGAATTGCCGTAGACAGGGCTTTCGATCAGGCGGTAAGGGTCGATGGTACCAGATTGATAGATCACTACCGCCAGGTTTATTATCGAAATGCATACATTGATAGCGAAAAAGACCTTGAGGGTATTATGGATCCTGGGTCCGTCATTCTCGTCGACGATAGTCCGGAACTGGTGGATGGTCAGGTATGCCATTAGCCAAAAGGTGCAGCCAAGCGAGAAGGACACAAGATGGCCTTTGCTGAAATCCCTATTGAAGAGGAGAAACTTTAGAATTTCAAGCGCTACCAGCAGCAGATAAAATAGCGGAATCCGCCGTATGTTGGAGCGGAATTTAAAATCAGGGTGTAATAGATAGATTAATGTGATGCCGATGAATTTAAAGAGAATCTTATCGACGGTGAAAATGATCAGAAAGGCCAGCAGCGGCAGGTGGAGCTCTGTTTTGAGCCTTTCAATGGATGGTAGAATGTTCTTTCTCACGTTGGTAGGTTTAGTTTCGGAATTGTTTTTTCATATATCGATCGGTGTTGACCTATGTCCATCATCTCGCCAGCATGACGCCTATCTTACGAAGGTCCGTAATCCGCAGTATCCTGGTGATAAAAAGCAACAGAATGTAACTTCCCATGCTCAGCAGCACCCGGCCTGCGAAATTTTCACAAACTGACCAGGAAATATAGAAACAGGCAGTGGCGAGCCCGATACAGATAAACAATGGGGCCAGAGGAACAGATAGCTGGCGTTGGTTCACCAGGAACTTGTAGAGCAGCAGCTGTACGAACGAGCTGATCACGAATGCAATCGCGGCTCCCTGTTTGGACATGATTGGTATAAGCCAAAGGTTCAGCCCAAGGTTGAGCAGGGAAACGATAAGGGTAATGTAAAAGGTCTGTTTTAGCTGATGCTGGGCAAAAGCCATTGTCCAGAGAAAATTGACGAAATAAGTTATGGGAACGCAAAAAGAAAGCAACATGAAAATGGGGGCGTCCACGGCCCCGTATTTTCCGGCCGTCACCCATCCCATCAACGGGGTCCAGGTTAAATTAAAGAATAAGGGTATGACCACTGCCACGGCTGTCTCTACCTTTAGCAACAAGCTCAGGTCGTCTTTTTTTTCCTTCGGCAAGCCTGCAGGATCATTGAAATATCGCACGAATTTTGGCAGGATCACGGGAGCAAGAACCAGCATGGGGAGTCTCGACACCTCGTATATCTTATAGGCGAAAGAATATTCGGCTGTCGCAGCCGGTCCTTTTACCAGTCCCAAAACTATCCAATCTATTCTGGCGAGAGCCGAGTCGAACAATATTACACCCATCTGAGGAAGGGCTTCTTTCAGCAGCGCTGAGTAGGCGTTCTTTTCCCAATGTGGTCTCAGGCGCTTTCCCAATTTCTTAAAAATGAGCCATGCACCTGTGATCCATTCCGCTAGGGATGCGATGATGTATATTCCCACCACATGGTGGATAGTGAATAGATGCAGCATGGCGGCAAGGGAGAGCAGTATAATTTTGACGAGGTTGCTCATGATCGTCATGACGGCCAGGTTGCGGAAAGCTTCCTTGCCGTTGGCTACCTGTTTGAATGGGCTGGAGAAGAAAGTCAGCAAAGCGCTGATGGAGATAGCTATCAACAGGTAATGCTGCTGAAAGAAGACCGGCCAGCACAGCCGGGAAACCAGCAACGCCAATATAAACAGCAAGGCTGCCAGCAGCGTATGGCTAATATGGAGTCCGGCGGTTCTGTGAACATCATTGCCATCGGCGATCCTTTTGACGATGAGCACATCGGTGCCAAAGCCGAGTATGGTGGTAACCACCCAGGTCACTGCCACGGACCAGTTCAATTCTCCAAAATCAGATTTGTCCAGCAATCTCGACAGCAGATAGAAGATCAATAATCCGAAGAATTGATTGAATACAACCTGTAAGGTGGTGGCAGAAAGGTCCCTGAAGAGTTTTTTTTTGATCATACTTGATGGGGCCGTAGAACGGCCGGCCTTGTAATGACTGGACCTTCGCAGGGGTTGTTGCCTTGTGCGATGGGAGGTCGGATGCAATATTAGCGAATATTGATTATATATTTGGTATATATAAACCTTTGTCGGGCGTGGGTTATGCAAATTGAAGCTTTTAATCATCATAGAGTAGGAACGGACAGATGCCGGATTTTAAACGGCAACAATAATATTGTATAGATGGAGTTATACTGTATTTTCGCTGATAAATTGTAGTCAACTTCTTGTATACTCTTGAAGCCTATTCTTGTATGAAAAAACAAATTTCAAAGTGTAATAATGCGTTAAGGCCTTATTTTCATGGTAGGCCTTCATTTTCTTCCTTACACACGTATCCGGCATCGTTATTCCGCCCAACGAACAGCAGATTTCAGCCGTATAGTGAATTAACAACATTTTAATCTACATAATTTTTATCCAAGGTACCCTTCATTGAATCCGTGTCGATTTGGGATAAAACCGTGTCGATATTGCCAATAAGCGTGTCGAATTGAACAATAGGCGTGCAAAAGAAATGTGAAATTGACGGAGAAATGATCACATAATTAAACAGATCGAGCAACGTTTTTGGATAAATCATTGTCAGGGAATCACATAACTGCTATATTTTTACCAAGGATATAGACAGGGCATATGAGAAATTCTGACCATTTTCGTTGCATTGTTGATGTTGCAGCTTTGCCATCTGGTCAAAAGGAATAATGTCAGAGTCTTCGGGCCTGTCAAACGAGCCGAAGGTATCATGCATATACCCATAAGTGTTAAAATCATAAAACCGAATCTTAGAATATGCGTAGCAGCCTGGTTGAATCTATCCTTTACAATCCTGCGACCGTGAAAACAGTAAGTCAGGAATCTGTTTCTAACTCTCAAGCTTTTCAGAAGCCTTATTTATCGATGAAGCGAGTGATGGACATATTTATGTCCCTTCTTGTCATGATAGTAATTTATCCATTGCTTTTCCCTTTTATAGCTCTGGCGATCAAATTGACCTCCAAGGGTCCTATTTTCTTCAGGCAAAAACGTGCGGGATTGGGAAACCGTACCTTTTGGTGTTATAAGTTCCGTACGATGTATGTGAATGATGCAGCGGATAGCCGCCGGGCTTCCCATAATGATCCGCGGGTGACCCGGGTAGGATTTTTTCTTCGGGACACATGCCTGGATGAACTACCACAGTTTCTGAATGTGCTCAGGGGAGATATGAGCATTGTGGGGCCGCGCCCTCATATGTTGAAGGATATCAAGGAGTTTTCCGCTGTCATCGACAATTATAGCTTTCGCAGCGGGGTACGACCGGGAATCACAGGATTATCCCAGGTAAGGGGATATCGTGGTCCGGCCGCGAGCTTCAATAGCATTTTCAGACGCTATCAGTGGGATGCGTATTATGTACGCAATATCAGCTTTTGGCTGGACTTCAAGATAATGGGCAAGACCATTGTGCTTATATTTGCTTCGCTTTTGTCCAAGAACAAATCGATACCGGTGGACAGCCCCGTAATCAGGCAGGAGAAGAGCGCTGCGAAAAAGATAGCATGATGTGAAAAACACCATAGAAGACTCCATAAAAACAGGATTTTCAACATTGCTTGCATTGGAGCAGGCGTATCAGTTCAACACGTGGATGTTCAATGATATCCGGCCTTATTTGAAAGGGAAGGTCCTGGAGATCGGAAGCGGCATCGGCAATATATCCTCTCTTTGCATCCAGCATAGAATACCACTTTGTATCAGTGACTACGATCCTGTCTATTTACGACTGCTTCAGGAGAGATTCGAGGGCAATCCGGATGTAAAAGGGATTTATGCCATCGACCTGGCGGAGAAGAACTTTGATGCTGTCCATGCGGGGATCGTCGGAACTTTCGATACGGTATTTGCCCTCAATGTCATCGAGCACATCGAGGATGACCATCTCGCCATTCTGAACTGTTACAAGCTATTGAAG
>Ga0068855_100005810_pt1 | contig 15056 bp, 14 predicted proteins | sample KBSCornC52_FD_66592 | JGI IMG/M metagenome (GOLD analysis project Ga0068855, IMG submission 66592) | Corn rhizosphere microbial communities from Kellogg Biological Station, Michigan, USA - KBS Corn C5-2 | ecosystem: Host-associated > Plants > Roots > Rhizosphere > Soil ...
GTCTGGGCGCGTGCCGAGAGCAGGCGCCGGGTAAAACGATGCAGCTTCTCCGCAATCGCATCGTTACCCCGCGCGACTTTGACGAGATCGGCGAGCTTCGCTTCCAAGGATGCATGCTTTTCACGCAGCACTTCGATCTGGCGCTCAACGAGAGAGATCGTCGATCCGCCGCGCACGTGTGGCAAACGCAAGCGCGCCAGGAGTGCGAGATGGCGCTCGAAGAATTCAGGATTGTGCTGCAGGTAGGCGGCAACAGATTCCTCTTCGGACTCCGTGGCCGCGAGCCCGCGGGCTTCTCGTGTTGTCATAGCTTCAAACCTCGACGTGACCTTCGAAAGAGATCTCGGCAGGACCCGTCAACCAGATATGTTCCCCAGGACCGCCCCAGTTTACGCGCAACTCGCCGCCACGTACCTCTACGCTTACTTCAGGATCCAGACGCCCTCGACGGCGTCCTACTGCTACGGCTGCGCATGCGCCAGTGCCGCAAGCCAACGTCTCACCCGCCCCACGCTCGTACACCCGCAAGCGGATATGACCGGAGTCCATAACTTGCATAAACCCGGCGTTCACCCGCTTCGGGAACCGACTATGGGATTCGATCGCGGGGCCGAGCGTCTCGACCGGAGCACACTCGACGGAGTCGACTTCGAGAACCGCATGGGGATTGCCCATGGAAACCGCCCCGATGGAGAGGGTACGTCCAGCGACCTCGAGTGAGTATGGATCGATCTGCGCCGGTGCATCGAACGGCAGTGTCCGCGGGTCAAAACTGGGTACGCCCATGTCGACCGAGACGACATTACCGCGCAGTACGCGGGCATGGATGAGACCGGCCGGACTATCCATGGTGAGGGCGCCGGTTTGCGCCAGCCCACGGCGATGGAGCAAAGCCGCTATGCAGCGCGCCCCATTGCCACATTGCTCGACCTCCACGCCATCGGAGTTGAATATCCGATAGAAGACGGCCGTGTCGCCGCGCCGAGGCGGCTCGAGCACCAGCGCCTGGTCGTAGCCGATGCCGGTACGCCGGTTCCCCAGGCGCCGGAATTGATCGCCGGTGAGTAGGGGCTGGCCCGCGGGTGCATCGAATACGACAAAGTCGTTGCCCGCGCCATGCATCTTCGTGAAATCCAAACGCATGACCAAAGGATAGCTGAAATTGTGCGGCGCTTCGCGTCTCAGGAATCAACGCAGAGCCGACCTGTCGCGAAACAAGCACCGGTCCATGACCGTGAAAATGCCTGCAGAGCGCGCACGCTCAGCGGCAACCTCGTCGATGACGCCGTCCTGCAGCCACAGCGCGGGAAGTCGTAACCGGATGCACTCATCGACAATGCCGGCTACGTGCTCGGGCCGGCGAAACACATCGACAATATCGACGCGCTCACCTGGCCCGAGCGCCTCGGGCAGATGGGCAAGATCCGGTACCGCCGGCTCACCGAGAATGAGCTCGGCGCTCGGGGTGACCGGAATGATTCGATACCCAAAGCGCTGCAAGGCGCGCGCGACACCGTGGCTCGGACGAGTCGGATCGGCCGACAGGCCCACTACCGCCACAACTCGCGCCGACCGCAGCAGCTGCGATATCTGCTCACTGGAGGGATTGGTGAACACGGTCGGTCCTTGGCGTGGCACGTGGTTCGCCCTAGTCTAGTCCGTCTCATGACCGGGAAACACATGGTGCGGATCGAGCCGCACGGGCGAATGATTGCGGTGCAAGCCGGCCAGCCGGTGCTGGAGGCTGCGCTCGCGGCGGGTCTGAATCTTCCCCATAGCTGCAAGTCCGGCCACTGCAGCTCTTGCCGCGCCCGTTTGCGTTCCGGCGAGATCCACTATCCCGCCGGCCGGCCTCTCGGGATCACCGCCGAGGAGGAGCAAGCCGGCAATATCCTTCTCTGTCAGGCGCGAGCGCAGACCGACCTGGTGGTCGAAGCGCGCCTGATCGCGACTGTCGCGGATGTCGAGATCAAAACACTGCCTTGTCGGATCGCACGCCTGGTGCCGCTCGCGGCCGACGTGATGCAGGTATGGCTGCGGCTACCGGCGGTGGAGACACTGCGCTTCCAACCCGGGCAGTACCTCGACGTGCTGCTGGAGGGAGGTCACCGGCGGAGTTTCTCGATCGCCAGCCCGCCACATGATAGCGAGCTGATCGAGCTCCACGTCCGTCGTGTTCCTGGCGGCGGGTTCACCGCGCGCCTGTTTGGTGACCCGGAAGACGCCGCCCCACCGCTGCGCGCAGGTGCCTTGCTGAGAATCGAGGGCCCTGTCGGGCAATTTACCTACCGCTCGGGAGACCGCCCTCTGTTGATGGTCGCCGGGGGCACCGGCTTCGCGCCGCTGAAATCAATGCTCCGGCACATCCTCGAGGCCGAGGGCGCAACCGACCGGCAGCGCGAGATCCATCTCTATTGGGGCGCCCGTCAGGCTCCGGATCTCTACGAGGAAGCCCTGGTGCTCGACTGGGTGGCGCGCCACTCGCCACGATTGCGTTTCACGGCAGTGTTGTCGGAGGCGAGCGATTCAGACTCCCATCGCCGCGGATGGGTGCACGAAGCCGTGCTTGCCGACCATCCGGATCTAACGGCATTCGATGTCTACGCGGCCGGACCCCCGGCGCTGATCGAGGCGATCCGGGGCAGCTTCTGCCGCCACGGCCTGCCGAGCGAGCGCCTGTTCTTCGACTCGTTCGACTATGCTCCCTCATAGGACCGGCGCCACCGCGGCGCGCCCCTGCCGCGAGCCGAACCGGGTAGCGTAGCTGCGTGTGAATTCCGCTCCCAACAGGAAAATCTGGGCCGAGTAATACACCCAAACCAACAGCAGGATGATCGAGCCGGCGGCGCCGTAGGTCGAGCCGAGGCCGCTGTTGCCGATATACACGCCGATGACGTACTTTCCTATCTGGAACAAGGCCGCAGTCACGAGCGCGCCGATCACAACATCACGCCATGCGATCCGGACGCTGGGCAGCACTTTGTAGATAGTCCCGAACAGCGCCGCGACCAACAGAAAGGCAACCCCGCTATTCAGCCAGTCGAGCGCCAGATTGACCAGGTGCTCGCCATGGGAAAACTTCTCGAGCGCGCTCAGCGCGGCGCTGACCACCAGGGACACGAGCAACAGAAAGGCGAGCGCCAGGATCACTCCGATGGATAACAGCCGAGTGCGGACGAGATACCAGAATCCCTGCCGCCTCGCCGGCGGTACGTCCCAGATCTTGTCCAACCCGGCCTTGAGCTCTACTAACGCTGTCGTCGCACCGATTATGACAGTCAACACGCTGAATGCCGTGCTCAGGGGGCCGGCGCCGGATTCGCTCGCGTTCTGCACCACGAGTTGCACCGCCGCCGCGCCGGAAGGGCCAATCAACCCGCGGATCTGGTCGAAGATTTCCCCCCGCGCCGCTTGCTGGCCGAAAAACAGGCCGGCGATGGCGATCGACAGCAACAGGATCGGGGCAAGGGAAAAAACCGTGTAGAACGCGAGCGCAGCGCCGGTACGGGAAGCATTGTGGTTCACCCACCCCAGCGCGGAGTCGCGAGCGAGGGTCCAAGCGTTGCGCCACATGAATCGCTAGAGCCAGCTGATGAGTCAACGGGCTCGCAACCGGCGTGCCGCGGAATGGTAGCCCTCGGGTCCACCACCTCTGTCGCAAGCGCGAGCAGTGCGGAGGACGGCGCATCCAAACGGACGAAGGGCCTGAGCGTGCGGGCAGACTTCCCGGCATACGCTTCGATCACGGCTTGCAGCGATCCCTTGGATGCCAGCGCATTCTGGACATCCCGCGGTGCGAGATCGAGGTGCTCCGCGAGCAAGTCATTACGTGCGCTGGCGATCGCGGCCTGCTTCGTGGGATCTGCGCCAGCCTCGATAACCAGATCGCACTCGGCGTCCAGGTCCAGGGAACGATTGGCGAAGTTGGCGGAGCCCACGCGCAGCCACTGGTCGTCCACGATCATGAGCTTGCTGTGCACGTCACAACAAGGCTGGCCCGCCGTATCGGGATACCAGGCACTGAAGCGGCCGTGGGCATCGACGTCCCGCAGTCTACGCAGCAGATCGCTGCGCAGCGCTGTCATGGTGGGCTCCTCCAGCCAGCCCGAGGAGGCAAGGCGCAACACGACGACGACTTCGGGCCCGTTCGGCTCCATGAGCCGCCTTGCAAGCGCATCTGCGAGCGTCCCGGCGCTGAAGTATTGATTCTCGATATAGATATACTTTTTCGCGGCGGCGATCATGTCCAGATGCAAGGTTTCGACTTCGGTGACGGGCTGAGTGGCGGCCCAGGCCGGCAGCGTACGTGCCACCGCGACATTCACATCGAACAAAGTCGGCAAAACAGTGTCGGGCCATGGATCCGTGGCCCATGGGTCCTCGGGACTTGCGGTGTACGCCGCGGGCAGCGTTCTGCGCGTCGCTCTCCACCAGCGCTCACTCACGACACTGTGCAACGCCAGAGCCGCACCGGAGTCGACTATCAACATCGTATCGTGCACGGGCGCGTACGGCTCGGTGTCACCGATGTTGGTCCGCTGTTGATCACCCCAGGCGTGCTCCGGCGTGTCCCAGCGGCTGATGGTCAGGTCCATCCCGCCACAAAACGCCACCTTGCCGTCGATTACCACGAGCTTCTGATGAAACGCCGCGCGCAACGGACAGTTACCGTCGTAGTGAAATGTGATCCGCGCATCCAGCTGCCAACCGCCCGCGGACATGACGCGCGGCTCGCGGCCCTTGGCAAATGGGAGCGGGCAATCCCAGATGAGAATGAAGATCCGTAAACAGGGCTTACGCCGTACCAACTCGCTCAGAAAATCGCCGAGCAAGTCGGGAAGGTCGGATAGACCGTGGTGCAGTCGGGTGCGGCTGTGGAAATCCCAGCCGACAATGACTATGGAATGCTCCGCACGCAGGGCAGCTTGCGCGAACGCGCGAAAGTACGCCTCACCGTCGACGAGTAGCGCCGCTCGCCGGGCGAGTGCGGGCCGATAACAATTGCGGCCCGGCCTGAACAGGGTGTTGGGCTGCCCTACCATGAGGGCGTTCGAGCAAACTTTGTACCTGCTGGCCGCGCGGGACATGGGCATCCCGGGCGGCGGATGGGGTCTCTAGCGCCAATGCGGCCGAGATATGCGCCAAGTGGGTCAGCCCTTGCGGGAAATTACCCAGCATCTCCCGCGTGCGGGGGGCGTACTGCTCGGCAAACAATCCCAACTCGTTGGCGGCGCGGGTGGCACGCTTGAACGCTCCCAATGCCAGCGTGCGCCGGCCTTGTCGGGCGAGACATTCGGCCAGCCAGAAAGTGCAAGCGAGAAACACCCCTTCCTGCCCCTGCAAACCGTCCTCACTCTCGTACCGCAGGATCAAACCATCCTGACTCAACTCCCGGCGGATCGCATCCGTTGTCCGCACCATGCGCTCGTCGTCGAATGCTACAAACTGAACGCTGGGCAACAGGAGCAACGCCGCGTCCACAGCACGACTGCCGTAGCTTTCGACGAAGATGCCGCGCTTGTGATCCACACCGTGCGTCTCGATTTCACGTCTGAGGTCGTCGCGTTCCTTGCGCCAGCGTTCCAGCGGAGCCACCAGGGAGTATTTCTCCGCGAGGGCGAGCCCTCCATCGATCGCCGCCCAACACATCACCTTCGAGTTGACGAAGTGACGCGGCCGCGAGCGGATCTCCCAGATACCCCGATCGGGCAGCCGGCTTTTCTCGATCGCCACTTCGACGACACTCACCAGGAAGTCCCAATAATCCTTGGTCGGCCGGATGCCGCGCTCACTCCAGCGCCAGGAGAGCTCCACAATGATGCCGTACATGTCGAGCTGAAATTGCTGGGTCGCGCCATTGCCGATGCGGACCGGGCGCGAGCCACGCCATCCATCCAGGCCATTGAGCACGATCTCCGGCAGACGCCGTTTGCCGTCGACGGCGTAGAGCACCTGCAGCTCGTGCGCGTTGCCCGCGGCACTGCGTTGGATGAACCGGCGAACTCCGTCGGCCTCCGCCTGGAGCCCCAGAGTGCTCAGAGCGCGCACCGTGAACACGGAGTCGCGAACCCAACAGTACCGGTAATCCCAATTTCGCTCGCCACCTACCGTTTCAGGAAGCGAGGTGGTCACGGCAGCCACAATGGCTCCCGTAGGGGCGTAACACAAAGCCTTCAGCGTGATTGCCGAGCGCAGGATGCTTGCCCCGGGCTCGGTGTGATTGCGGATCTTGGCCGACCAGCTCTTCCACCATCGCTCGGTTTCCAGAAAATGCGCTTTCAGCGCGGACAGGGCTTTGTTCACCGACCGCGCCTTCTTCTGCATTTCTTCGGGCTGGAAGACGGTCAGTCCGATGTGATAGCGGGCGCCGCGAGCGACCTCCACCCGGGCGTGCAGATCGTGATCGCCGGCGAGTTGCAATGGCACGTCACCGAAGAAGCGCAGGCCCGTGCTGCTTCCCACTGCCGACAGGGCGCACTCTCCGGATTCATAGATCCAAGGCTTGACCTCGCCGAAATCCAAGCGCGGGACCACGGCAATATCGAAAGTGACATGCCCTTTCAACCCGTGGAGGATCCGCACCAGCTCGCGCCGGGGCCGAAGCCGGCCGCCGGTGCGCATCGAGAAGAAATCGATCAGGCGCGCTTCGCCCGTGCGCGTCGTGAAGGTGGTGACGAGTATCAGACTATTGCCGCGATATTCGCGCCGCACCCGGTAGGAACCGACCGGAGTGATGGCGAAGTAACCACCCTTGTTCCAATCGAGCAGGCGACCGAAGCAACTGTCGGAATCAAACCTCGGCAGGCAGCACCAATCGATCGAGCCGCTGCGCGAGACGAGCGCGGCGGAGTGACAATCGCCGATGAGTGCGTAAGAGGAGATCGGCGGGTAAGCGGGGCCCGCCGATACCGCAGGGGCCAACTCCCGCGTCGCCCCATCAGTGCGCCCGCCGGGGCGGCGGCCTGACGACGCGGGAGCCGGGCGGTGTTTACGCCGCGCGGTCGGCAACCTGTTCCAACACCAGGTTCGCGCCCTGCGCGTGCTCGAAGCGCTGCGCCACGTCCTTCCAGTTCAGGACGTTCCAGATCGCATCGAAGAACTTCGCCTTCTCGTTCAGGTACTGCAGATACCAGGCATGCTCCCAGGCATCGATCACGAGCAACGGCACCGCGCCCTGCACGGTGTGCGACTGGTGATCATGCAGCTGCACGGTAATCAGGCGGGACGACAGCGGATCCCACATCAGCGCGGCCCAGCCCGAGCCCATGCAAGTGGCCGCGGCCTTCGTCAGCTGCGATTTGAAACCGGTGAAGCCGCCGAAATCCGTATCGATCTGGGTAGCCAGCTTGCCGGTGGGTGTGCCGCCTCCGCCCGGCGACAGATTTTTCCAGAACAGGCTGTGCAAAACGTGTCCGGAGAGATTGAACGCCAGCGCCTCCTCGACGGCGGCGATCCGGCTGAAGTCGTTTTTCTGCCGTGCCTCCTGCAGCGCCTCGAGGGCGGCATTCGCGCCGTCCACATAGGTCTTGTGGTGCTTGTCATGATGCAGCTGCATGATTTTCCCCGAGATGTGGGGCTCGAGCGCACCGTAGTCGTAGGGCAGATCGGGCAGGACATACTTGGTCATAACGTGAGCACTCCAACTTGCATGACGTGAGCAGCTGCAAAGCTGCGATGGATAGGGGAGCGGGATGGGCCACAAAGTTAGCAAGAAGCGTGCGCCTCGAGGGGAGCCTGCCTGACAGGCTCCTTGGGCGCGCCCGCTTTCCTCAACCCTGGTGGCTGAACATCTCCGCGTAGTCGTCGATCGAGGCGCGGATCACGGCCGCGGCGTCCGCGTAACCGTAGCGGCCCATGACCGAGATCTTCGACGGCTCGCCCGGGACGAGCTTATAGGTCGAGAAGTAATGCTCCAGCCGCTCGAGCAATGCGCCCGGCAGATCACCGATCTCCCGCGCAGCGCCCCAGACGTAGTCGCCTTCCAGAACGGCGATGATTTTGTCATCCGCCTCGCCGCGGTCGATGATCTTGAGGCCGCCAACAACCACAGCGCGCAGTATCACTTCCTGGTGGTTGATCGGACGCTCGCTGATGACGCAGATATCCAGCGGATCACCATCACCGTGATCGCATCCGTCAGCGAGGCGGCACACGCGGTCGCCGCAGTAGGTTTGCGGAATGAATCCGTACAACGCAGGAGGCTGGGACGAGGTGCGCTGCGGTCGGTCGACGCGCAGGTAGCCGGTGGCCTTGTCGACCTCGTATTTCATCAAATCGTAAGGTGTGATCTCAATGAAGGCATTGACGACCCGAGGCGCCTCGGGGCCAGGCTCGAGGCCATGCCAGGGATGCGGGCGCCAGCGGGAATAAGAACCGGGAGCGGATTTGGACACTGTGAATACCAGGCGGACTTGACGGGGGAAGTGCGGATTGTACAAGAGAAGAACCCGGCATTCCTGCACAGCTCAGGGAGTTGCACAGGAACCCGGGTTCGTGGGGCCTTTGAGGGCCTCAACGCCCTTTTATGCAGGACCTTGCGCGAGCCCCTTCAGGCCCTTGCGCAAGGCCCCTTCCGCAGCAGCGCTTACTTCGGCGGCGAGCTGTTGTCCGGCGGCGGAGGCGGCGTCGTGCTGTCCGCAGGCGGTGTCGTGCTGGAGCCCGCAGGCGGCGTGGTGTCGGTCGAGGCCGGGGGTGGGGGCGCCGTCGAAGTGTCGGCGGGCGGCGAGCTGGCCGAGCCGGCCGGCGATGTCGACTCCTGTTTGGAGCAGGCGGCCATCAGCGCCAGCGCGCTCACGCATAACAACAGGACACTACGATTCATAAAATCACCTCACTGGTGTAATGAGACTGTCTTGGCAGGAAGGGCCCGCGTTCCACACGAGCCCGGCAGGGGGAGACGGTCGCAAGCTGCGTTCCGCCTCTGCCCTGTCGGCATCCGGACGACTGCAGCAAGCGGCGTACCCGCCTCTGCCCTTGTCTCGAGCGTATGCTGTATCCTTCACACAAATATCGGGGTGTGCGCGCTTGACTCACGCAGCGATAACAGGTTGGGTGAGGCGCATGCGCCGAACGCCCGCCAAGGGTGAGGCGCATGCGCCGAACGCCCGCCAAGGGTGAGGCGCATGCGCCGAACGCCCGCCATGGATGGCGGGCAGGGAGTGTGGGGTCCAGGGACGGATGCTCGCGTGTCGGATTACGCGATGGCGGGCCGGGTTGCGGCTCCAGGACGGTATTACGAATAGGGGCGCATGCATGACGTACGCATCTATCGTAGGTTGGGGAAAGTGCGTACCACCCGCAATACTAACGAACTCCAACCTTACCCAGATCCTCGAAACCACCGACGAATGGATTCTCAGCCGGACGGGCATTCGTGAGCGGCGCATTTCGCACGTTTCGCTGGAAGAGCTGGCCTATGTCGCGTCCGCGCGCGCGTTGGCCGCCGCCGGGCGCTCAGGGAGCGAGATAGAGCTGATCGTCTTCGGGACCTGTAGCCATGGCGACCAGGTGCCGAACATGGCCTCCGGGATTCAGGCCCGCATCGGCGCAACCGCCGCCGCCGCAATGGACGTCAACACGGCGTGCACGAGTTTTCTCTACGCCTTATCGAGTGCGACAGCGTTGATAAAGACCGGCGTGGTGCGCAACGCGCTCGTCATCGGGGCGGAGCTCATATCTCCTTTCATGGACTGGGCGGATCGTGATGTCGCTGTGTTGTTTGGCGACGGTGCGGCCGCAGTCGTGCTGGAGATCACCGAGCGCGAAGAGGGGCTCATCGCTGAAAAACTGGGATGTTATGCGGACGCGCGCGAGACGCTGCGTGTGCACGGCATGGGCGGCACGTATGCCAACCGTGGCGTGTTGTATGGCGTGACACAGTGGCAGTTCGAAGGACAAGAGATATTCAAGCGTGCCGTACACGGAATGGCAGCCGCCTGTGAAAACGCGCTCGCAAGGATCGGGCTCACAACGGACGACGTCGACCTCGTCGTACCACATCAGGCCAACCTACGCATCATCGAAGCGGTTGCGAAGAGGGCGCAAATTTCGCTCGATCGGGTTTTCGTGAATGTCCAACGTTACGGCAACATGTCAGCCGCGACCGTTCCCGTTGCGCTGTGCGAGGCGCTGGAAGAGCGGCGTGTACGGCCGGGAGCGTTACTCCTGATGCCGGGCTTCGGAGGCGGTTTGACCTATTGCGCGCACCTGGTGCGCTGGGGAGAGCGAACAGCGCCGTTGCAAAAGTCGAGCGTCGAATTACCGCCAACGCAACGATCGGCTTTGGAGCTCATCGAGGCGTTGCGGGCGGCGAAGACTACCCCGTCCGCGGGTAGCTGGACGACGCCCCGCTAACCGGGCGAGGGGCGCCGGCCATCGATGGCCGGCCGGGGCGAGGGGCGTTGTCCCGCCCCGAGCGCTCCAGGGACGGTACAGCGAAGCGGCCAAGGGCGAATGAAGTTCGCTCCCTACTTCTTGGCCGCGGCGCGCTTCTTTTTCTTCGCCGGGTCCTTCGGACGAGACTTGCCGAACGAGCCTTGATAGATCTTGCCGCGGCGGGTGCGCGGATCGCCTTTACCCATGATTGGACTCCGTAAGCAGTGAGCGGGCGCGGAGTTTATCCGAATGCCCTCAACCGCGGAAGCGCGCGGTCAGCTGGTCGAGTGCCCGGATCTGCAGCACCGTGGAGTCGGAAGCGGGCAGAAGTTGGTTTGCGGTCAGCACGAAGGCCGGCACATCCTGCGGCACCAGAGGCCGGCTGATCAGGTACCCCTGGGCGAAATCGCAACCCAGCTGCCGTAACAGGTTCCAGGCCTCGGGCTCCTCGACCCCCTCGGCCACGACGTTGAGGCCCATCCGGTGGCCGAGCTCGATGGTCGAGGTCACGATGGTCGCCGCATCGCTGCCGAGCCGCGCATGCGAGATGAAGGAGCGATCGATCTTGAGCTCGTCCACGGGCAGCATGTTGAGCTGCGACAGCGAGGAATGGCCGGTACCGAAATCATCGATCGCGAAGCGTATCCCAGCGACGCGCAGCAGTTGCATGTTGCGCGCGGCGAGGTGCGGGTCGCGCATGACCGCGCTTTCGGTAATCTCCAACAGCAGTTGTGTTGGCTCGACCCGGCGGCTGCGCAGCAGGTAGAGGATCTCGTCGCCCAGGTCCGGATCGAGGATATCCGGCGCCGAGAGATTGACGGCCACATCGACTTCCAGGCCGGATTCCCGCCACTGGCCCATCTGGCAGATGGCGGCCTTCAACACCCAACTCGTCAGCCGCCGCGAGCCGCCGGTAGCTTCCGCCAGTGGTACGAATTCCGCGGGCGAGATCGGACCCAGCTTCGGGTGGGTCCAACGTACCAGCGCCTCGAGACTTTTCACCGAGCGGGTCGCCATGGCGACCTTCGGCTGATACACCAGAGATAGTCCGTCGCGGTCGATGGCACCTCGCAAATCGGTGATCAGGGTCAAGCGGCGGCGGTGCTCCTCGTCGCTTCCCGTTCTATAAACAGCCGCGCGGGTTCGCACCTCGGTGGAATCCTCGAGCGCAATCTGCGCGCGCCGCAACAGCGTCGCTGCGGTATCGCCATGGTCTGGATAGACGCAAACACCACACGCGACATGCAAGTCGAGGCTGACCCCGGAAAGGTGAAAGCCGCTACGCACCACGCCCGTCAACTGGTCGGCATACAAAGAGGCACGCTCTTCCCGGCAGTCCTGTGCAATGATCAGGAATTGCGTCTCGCCGAGGCGGGAGACCGTGTCGGCGGCATGAGCGTTCTGACGGAGCCGGCGCGCGGCTTCTTTCAACACCTCATCCCCCACGTGGTGTCCGAGCGAGGCATTGATGTCATGCACATTGCGCAAATCGATGAGGATGAGCGAGAAAAAGGCCTGGCCGGCGGCGGTGCCCACGAGATCCTCGAGCCTGCCCTCCGCCATGGTTCGATTGGGCAGCTCCGTCAGCGAGTCGTGATAGAGGTGATGCTTGATGTCGGCTTCGCGCTCCGCGATGTTCCGTTGCATCGCATTGAAAGTCGCGGCGAGGCTGCGGAACTCGTCCCCACCGGAGACTTCGACCGCAGTGCCGTATTGACCTTGTTGAATACGGCGGGCGGCGCGAACGAGCTCACCAATCGGCCGCGTAGCGCTCCTGCCGAGGAGGGTACCGACCACGCCCGCCAGCACGAGCGCTATCCCGTCGATTACCAGGAGCGCGTCCCGCACATCCTGGTAGGGAGCCAATACTTCCCGCATGGGCTTCAGGAGCATGACATCCAATGGATCGCCACGAGCTTCGAGCCGCTGCGAAAAGCCGAGGTAATCGGTGCCGGTGAGTTTCACGACGTGCGGTTCTGCGCCCGCCGCCGCGGTAGACAGAATAGCCGGGGTCGCCCGCTGCTGCACGGGCGGCAGCGTCGAAGTCACCAGCGCGGTGCCGTCGCGCGCGTGCGAGACCAACACAACCTGCGCGCCCGCGAGGTCGCGCACGCGTTGCGCCAGGGAATCATCCACCAGGAAGCCCATCGCCACCCAGGCAATCGTTTCCGGTGTGCGGACGGGCGCCAGAAACAACTGGTACGGCCGTTCACCAAACACCATGAAACTGGGTTGGTCACGGGACGCGGAAGTCTCACGCAGCAGGTTCGCCAGCTCCGTGTGGCTGGCGCCGACTTCGCTCGCCGTGGAAGTGACGAGCGCGCCCTTGGTATCCAACAGCAGAACGACATCCGCGCCGATGCGCTGAGCGTTATTGCGCGCCGCAGAAAGGATGGTGGGAACATCGCCGCTGGCCACCGCTTCGCGAAAGCCGAAATCGGCCGCCAACACACCCACACCGTTTGCCAGCTGGCCGCCGCGGAAACGGATGAGCTGCTGCACGAAGGAGCCACCGGCTCGGAGTTGCTCCGCAGCACGTGCCTCCACGTTGTGAGCGGTGCTGGCGAGCACTGCGGCGAGCGTCACAGTCTGGGTGACGATCACCAGCCCGATGATCAGCACGAGAAGCCGTTTGCGGAAACTACCCATGAAAACCGCTCAAATGCATTCAGCATCGTAGGCGTCTCAGGGCGTCTATCGCGAGAAGTCAAACGCTAGAATGAGACCTTACGCACGTCAGATTCACATCCGGGCGCCGATTCATCAGCCGGCGGCGGTGCGGCGAGGGTACCTCCGACCCGGGGCGCTGCTTCTCGGGGTACTACTTCCAGGCGTACTGCCCGTCGCGCAGTCGGTCGCGGCGCCTCTGTCGGTAAGCGTTCTCCTACCGAACGGGCGCCCCCTGGCGGGCGCTGTCGTCACTGCGGAACCCAGCCCCGGACCTGGCCATGCAGCCGCTCCGGTCACCGCTATCATGGACCAGGTGAACAAGGCTTTTAAACCTGACCTGATACTCGTACCGGTCAATTCCACGGTGTCGTTCCCGAACAGTGACACGGTCAGTCACCAGATCTACTCATTCTCGCCGGCGAAGCGATTTCAGCTCCCCCTTTACCACGGCAAGCCTTATCCGCCAGTGCTCTTCGACAGCCCCGGAATCGTCACGTTGGGCTGCAACATCCATGACGAGATGCTCGCCTACGTCGTCGTCACGGATGCCCCTTTCTTCGGGCGAACCGCGTCAAATGGAACCTGGTCCGTGGATGCCCCCAACGGGGTCTACCGCATCAACATCTGGCATCCCCGCATTCGGGACGAGGACAAAGACCTCCAAGGAGAAATGACGGTCACCGAGCCTGCCGGAGGAGCGCTGCAGCTGCATCTGAAGAAGCTGTTGAAACCTGCACCTCTGGAAGGACGGCCCCATTCATGGGACGGCTACTGAAGCACGCCCTGGGTGTCGTCATTGCGTCAGCGGCGCTCAGCGCCGCCCAGACCGCCTGTGGGGCCGACTACGAGCTCGATGTTGATGGCCGGCTCGTTTCGGTCAAAGCACCACCACCGATCATCGACGGTAACCTGGGCGCACTGCGGTTTGGCGGCGATCACAGTGGTGCCCGGCTCGGACGGGTGCGCCTGGCCCTGGCGGAGACGTTTGGGGAAATCTGGACCGTACACCTCGACGCTTCCTCCTGGGGTGATCGTGACAAGATCCCGGCAGGACTGACAGAGGGCTATCTCCAACTGCGTCCCTACCCTCGCGCGGGCTTTCGCCTACGGGTGAAAGCAGGCGCCTTCTACGCACCCATCTCACTGGAGAATCGGTCCTCGGGCTGGGAGTCACCCTATACGCTTTCCTACTCAGCGATCGACAGTTGGCTAGGCCAGGAAACGCGCACCATCGGCGCGGAGGCGCAACTCGACTGGCTCGGTACGCGGACCGGCCACGACTTCGATCTGGGGCTCACCGCCGGCGTGTTTGGCTGGAACGACGGGGCCGGTGCAGCGCTCGCCAACGGCGGTTTCACCTTCACAGATCGACAGAGCGTCTTGTGGGGTCGCGTTGGGAAGCCTGGCGTACCGCCGGTCAAGTCCGCCGAGCCCTTCCGGGAACTGGACGGTAACGCAGGTGTTTATGGCGGCCTGGAGGCCCGTTATCTCGATCGCCTGGTCGTGCGCTTCCTGCGCTATGACAACGAGGCCGATCCATCGGTCGTGGATAGGGTTTCCCACACGCTCGCCTGGCGAACCCGGTTCGATAGCGCGGGCGCGCGCCTCGATACTTCGAGCGGTTGGACGGCTATATTCCAGTGGCTGGATGGCCGGACGTACGTAGACCCGCGCGGCTCCTATTCCAACTGGCCGTTCCGGGCGCGCTATCTGTTGTTGTCGAAGCGCTTCGGCGAACGCCATACGATCAGCGCGCGCTACGATCAGTTCGAAGTACAGGGCAGCGGCGAGGACGACGATGGCTGGCAGAAAGGCCACGCAATCACGCTGGCGTATGTGTTCCGGCCGGGCACGAGGTGGCGCTGCACGCTGGAATGGATCCGCGTAACGAGCACGTCGTACAACCGCGAGGAGTTTGGCGACGGCCTGGCAACCGCACCCCAAACTCAACTCCAACTTGCTGTCCGCTACGCCTTCGGCTCGCTTGCCGCAGACTGAGCGCCAAAAAAAAA
>Ga0068855_100005811_pt1 | contig 15055 bp, 15 predicted proteins | sample KBSCornC52_FD_66592 | JGI IMG/M metagenome (GOLD analysis project Ga0068855, IMG submission 66592) | Corn rhizosphere microbial communities from Kellogg Biological Station, Michigan, USA - KBS Corn C5-2 | ecosystem: Host-associated > Plants > Roots > Rhizosphere > Soil ...
TACGGCAAGGTGTGCATCCTGTCGGACGCCGACGTCGACGGTTCGCACATCCAGGTGCTGCTGCTGACGCTGTTCTTCCGTCACTTCCCGCAGCTGGTCGCTCGCGGCCACGTGTTCGTCGCCAAGCCGCCGCTGTACCGCATCGACGCACCGGCGCGCGGTCGCAAGCCCGCCGCCAAGATCTACGCGCTCGACGAGGGGGAACTCGAGGCCACGCTCGACAAGCTGCGCAAGGAAGGCGCGCGCGAAGACTCCTGGAAGATCGGTCGCTTCAAGGGCCTGGGCGAGATGAATGCCGACCAGTTGTGGGAGACGACCTTGAACCCGGAGACGCGTCGCCTGCTGCGCGTCGAGCTGGGCCAGCTCGATCTCGTCCAGACCGAAGGCTCGTTCACCCGCCTGATGGGCAAGGGCGAGGCGCATGCGCGGCGCGAGCTGATGGAACTGCGCGGCGACGCGGTCGAGATCGACATCTGAGGCCTGCAGCCGCCCTGCGCGCGTCCGCGGCCGCGCGCGCACGAGACGTGCGTCGCGGATCGCGTGCGGGGCGCGCACGAGTCAACGAGCCGAGCCAAACTCCTCCGAACGTGACGTGCGCGAGCAGTCGCAGTCACGAACGACTGACGACGCGGGACGACGCCGCCGAGGGGTCTGGCTCCGCCGCGGCTTGCCGCCCGAACGGCGCGGGCATCGCTCGGCGGTGCCTGACCCCGCACCTGGAATCCTCGGCATTGCGACGCATTCGGCGAGCTCACCGATCGATTCGCGGTCAGGCGCCGACACGAGGCCTCGTCGACGCCCCCCAGATGGAGCACGACGCACGACCAAGGGGGCCGCCGATCACGTACTCGCCTACGCAATGACCTTGGCGATGCGAACGCCGGCCCTCCCTCAACGCGACCGTGCACCGCGCCGATCACCGCAGTCCTGCCGAGCGGCGAACCACGCCCTCATGCGCCCCGCGTCGGTCGCTTCATCCGCTTACATAACCACCCACTCGGTGATGGGAACCTCCGGCGCCGCAGCGCCCCTTATCCAGGGGGCCCGCCAAAGCGTGCAGAAATCCCGTCTTCATCGGGGATTGCCCGGCACGCATCCGGGCGATCCTTTCCATAATCCACGCTCCGTTGCGTGCCAGCGGTCGAGCAAGCCTCGTCCGCCGCGCCGCGCGCTCCCGGCCCACGCCGTCTGTCGTTTGCACCTGCCGATGCCCATTCCCGAGATTGCCGAGAGCGCCCATCTGCGGATTCGTCCGACGATGCTGTCCGACCTCGACTTCGTGGTGTCGGTGGAGCAGGACGCGCGCAACCTCGTCTTCATCACGCCCTGGGAGCGCACGCAGCACGAGGGGGCGATCCGGTTCCCGGATTCACGTCACTTCATCGTCGAGGCGGGTGATCAGTGGGAGCCAGTCGGCTTCGTGATCCTTCAGGGTTGCCGCAATCCGAACCGGTCGGTCGAGCTCAAGCGCATCGTGCTGCAGACCCAGGGGCGCGGCCTCGGCCGCGCCTGCGTGCGCATGCTCAAGCAGCTGGCGTTCCGCGACCTCGGCGCCCATCGCTTCTGGCTGGACGTGAAATCGCTCAACGCGCGCGCGCTGCGCCTGTATGCCAGCGAAGGCTTCGTCGAGGAGGGGCGGCTGCGCGAGAGCGTGCGCGTGGGCACCGGCGAGACGACGGGTTGGGAAAGCCTGGTCGTGATGTCGGTGCTCGATCGGGAATATCAGGCGCGCGTCGATGTCGGGCTCGAGACGCCTTTCTCGGGACACGGCGGATGAAGCGTTCGCTGCTCAACACGGTCACCGCGATCCTGCTGCTGGCGGGCTCGATGGCCGGTTGCGACTCGGTGCCAGAGGTGCACGGCGCCCGCTCGCTGGCCGTCGCGACGACGACGGCGTCGCCCACCCGGGCCGCGCCCATCAATCCGGTCGTTCCGGTCGCGGGCACGCCGGTGCTGTGGGGCTACGTCGATGGCGCGGGTGTCGCGCACTTCGCCAGCAGCCGGGTCGACGGCCGCTACGAACAGGTGTTGCGCGAGACCGATGGCCGCCGCGTGCCGGGCAAGACCCAGGGCACCGACGGCCTGCTGACCTGGCTCGAGATCTCGCCCGACGTCAAGGCGCTGCAGCCCGTGCTCGACGAGGCGGCGCAGGCCACCGGCGTCGACGAGGAACTGCTCAAGGCGGTCATCACCGTCGAATCGAACTACAACCCGCGCGCGATCTCGCCGCGCGGTGCCGTGGGCCTGATGCAGCTGACGCCCGTGACGGCCGACCGCTACGGCACGCGGGAAGAACGCCAGACGCCGGCTGCCCGGCGCCTGCTCGATGCGCGCACCAACATCTTCACCGGCGCGCGCATGCTGGCCGACCTGACGCGCCGCTACGGCGGCATCGACATCGCGCTGGCGGCCTGGAACGCGGGCGAGGGCACCGTGCGCAAGGCCGGTGGCCAGATGCCGGCCATCGCCGAGACCGAGGCCCACGTGCACATGGTGCTGGAGCTCTACTGGGCCCTGCTGCAGCGCAAGCTGCCGCGCCATGCCCACGGCGTCGAGGTGGTGTCCTGCGACCCCCAGGCCTGCGGGCAGTGAGCGCAGGCTCACCGCGCTACGCCTGAAACGCCCTCCGGTCCACGCGACCGGACAAATCCACAGGAAATTTGCGGATCGGCACGGGCCGGGACGGCGCGAGCGCCGACAATGGCGTCCCGCGGGCCGCTGCACGCGCCGTCGTCGGCGCCCGGGAGCGAACAAAGGAACTCCGGCTTGACCATGGAACAGACTCCCTTCGCGTTCGGCGGCGGTGGCAGCGACGAATCGCTGACGCTGGCCCACTATGCCGAGCGCGCCTATCTCGAATACGCGCTGAGCGTCGTCAAGGGCCGCGCGTTGCCCGACGTCTGCGACGGCCTGAAGCCGGTGCAGCGCCGCATCCTGTACGCGATGCACATGAAGGGCCTATCCTTCACCGACGCGAGCCGTGCCGGCCCGTCGCCGCGCAAGAGCGCCGCGGTGGTGGGCGACGTGCTGGGCATGTACCACCCGCACGGCGACACCGCCGCCTACGACGCCCTCGTGCGCATGGCGCAGGACTTCAGCCTGCGCTACCCGCTGATCGACGGCCAGGGCAATTTCGGCAGCCGTGACGGCGACGGCGCCGCCGCGATGCGCTACACCGAGGCGCGCCTGAATCCCATCGCGCGCCTGCTGCTCGACGAGATCGACGAAGGCACCGTCGCCTTCATGCCCAACTACGACGGCACCACGACGGAACCGAAGCTGCTGCCCGCGCGCCTGCCCTTCGTGCTGCTCAATGGCGCCAGCGGCATCGCGGTGGGCCTGGCCACCGAGGTGCCCAGCCACAACCTGCGCGAGGTGGCCGAGGCCGCCATCGCGCTGATCAAGAACGACAAGCTCAGCGACGACGAGCTCTTCGGCCTGTTGCCCGGCCCCGACTTCCCCGGCGGCGGCCAGATCATCTCGGGCGAAGCGGACATCCGCGACGCCTACCTCACCGGCCGCGGCAGCCTGAAGGTGCGCGCGCGCTGGAAGATCGAGGATCTCGCCCGCGGCCAGTGGCAGCTGGTGGTCACCGAGCTGCCGCCCGGCGCCAGCACGCAGCGCGTGCTCGAGGAGATCGAGGAACTCACGAACCCGAAGATCAAGGCTGGCAAGAAGGCGTTGAGCGCCGAACAACTGCAGCTCAAGACGACGATCCTGGGCGTGCTCGATGGCGCGCGCGACGAATCGGACCGCGAGGCGTCCGTGCGCCTCGTCTTCGAGCCCAAGAGCCGCGCGATCGAGCAGCAGGATCTCATCAACGCGCTGCTGGCCCACACCAGCCTCGAGAGCTCCGCGCCGATCAACCTCACGATGATCGGCGGCGACGGCCGCCCCACGCTCAAGAGCCTGCGCCAGATCCTCGTCGAGTGGATCGCGTTCCGCCAGCACACCGTCAAGCTGCGCACCGAGCACCGGCTGCGCAACGTCCTCGATCGCATCCACATCCTCGAGGGCCGGCAGCTGGTGCTGCTCAACATCGACCGCGTGATCGCGATCATCCGCCACAGCGACGAGCCCAAGCCCGCGCTGATCGCCGAGTTCAAGCTCAGCGAGCGCCAGGCCGACGACATCCTCGACATCCGGCTGCGCCAGCTGGCACGCCTCGAGGCGATCAAGATCGAACAGCAGTTGGCCGAGAACCGTGAGCAGCAGAAGAAGCTCGAGGACATCCTCGCCAGCCCCGCCGCGCTCAAGCGCACCGTCATCAAGGAGATCGAGACCGATGCCAAGGCACACGGCGACGACCGCCGCACGCTGATCCAGGCCGACAAGCGCGCCGTTGCCGAGGTCAGGATCGTCGACGAGCCGGTGACGGTGGTCGTGAGCCTGAAGGGCTGGGTGCGCGCGCAGAAGGGCCACGGCCACGACGCCGCGGGCTTCGCGTTCAAGTCGGGCGACGGACTGTACGGCACGTTCGAGTGCCGCACCGTCGACACGCTGCTCGTGTTCGGCAGCAACCAGGGCGGCACGGGCCGCGTCTACACGGTGGCCGTCAGCGCGCTGCCCGGCGCGCGCGGCGACGGGGCGCCCATCACCACGCTGATCGACCTGGAGGCCGGCACGCAGCCGCTGCACTATTTCGCGGCCTCGGCCGATGTCACGCTGCTGCTGGCCAACACCGGCGGCTTCGGCCTGCTGGCCAAGGTTGGCGACATGACCAGCCGGCAGAAGGGCGGCAAGAGCTTCCTCAGCATCGACGACAAGGATCGCCTGCTGCCCCCGGTGCCGCTGCACGCCAGCCACACGCAGGTCGCGTGCCTGAGCATGAGCAGCCGACTGCTGGTGTTCCCGCTCGACGAGCTCAAGCTGCAGTCCAACGGCGGCAAGGGCCTGACGCTGATGGACGTCGATGCCAAGGATCCGCTGGTGTCGGTGGCCACCTGCGCCAACGCGGTCAAGGTGCTGGGCCTGGGGCGCGGCCAGAAGCCCAAGGAGGAAGACCTCAAGGGCGCGGCGCTCGCGGCGCACGCGGGCAAGCGCGCGCGCAAGGGCAAGGCGATCGACGCGGCGATCAAGGGCCAGCGGGTCATCGCGCTCTGAGCACGCGCGTGGCCTGGCGGCCCGCTGAAACGCCCGGCCCGTCCGGGCGTTTCCTTTTGCGGCGCCGTCGTTCGTGCCCGCCATTCCGTCGCTCGCGCCGTGCGCGCTTGCCGGTGGCGTGGCCGGCCGTAGCATCAGCTCACCGTGGCCATCGTGGCCGCCGCACGCCGGAGGTCCCCGTGACGACTCGACTGCCCGCCACCTGCCTGGCCGCCCTCGCGCTGCTGTCCGTGCCTGCCGCCTTCGCCGGCGCGCGCCAGGAGGCCCAGGTCTTCATGGCGCCCGATGCCGGCGAGCGCAAGTTCCAGCAGGAATGGGGCCATGCCGACGCGGTGGTCAGCGGCGACCTGGTCACGCTGTCCGGCGTCGTGGCCGGCGTGCGGCCCGGCGAGGCCAAGTCGCGGGGCGAGCGATGACGCGACGGTTGTTCTTCCTCGTCCTCACGGTCGCGCCGCTACTCGTCGGGTTTGCCGCCGGCGCCGCCACCGCGGTCATCCGCGGGTGGGGCGACCGCGATGTCCACGTCGACGTCGTCAACGAGTCCGGGCAGCGCGTGACGTCGCTGGCGCTGGACGTCCAGAGCTGCGGCGCCCGCAACGCGTTGTCGCGCGGGGCACTCGAGCCGGGTGACCGGGTGACGTTCCGCTTCATGGTGTGCGGCGAGGGCGGCTACGAACTGCGTGCCCGGCTCGAGGGCGGCACGGAGCTGCGCGGCCGCGGCGGCTACGTCGAGAGCGGCTACCGTGCCACGCAGCGCGTGCGGCGCTCGGACATCGTGTCCGCCACCTCCGCCGTGTCCTACTGACGGCCTGGGCCGCGTCGAACCTGTCGACCCACCAAGACTTGGTCGAACGGCCGGCGACCCGGCGCCGCTGGGTGCGCGCGATACCATGCGCCGCGTGGCTGGGCCCCGGCGGCCGGCCCCTCGAACCATCTCATGCGCCTGGACGCGAAAGGGAAAGAACGTGACGAAGCTGCTGGCCGCGATCCTGGCGTTGTGTACCGCGGCGAGCGCTGCTGCCGACCTCGCCGTCGTCCACGCCAAGGTCTACACGGCGCCCGGCGTGAGGCCGCTCGCGGACGCCACGGTACTGATCCACGACGGCAGGATCGCGGCCGTGGCGCGACGGGTCGCGCTGCCCCGGGGCACCACGGTGCTGCCTTGCGACGGCTGCGTCGTCATGGCCGGCTTCTGGAACGCGCACGTGCACTTCATCGAGCCCCAGTGGCAGGGCGTCGCCACGCAGGACCCGCGCACGCTCGAGCGCCAGCTGCGCGCCATGCTCGGCCGCTCCGGCTTCACGTCGGTGGTCGACACGGGCTCCGACCCCGGCATCACGATCGGGCTGCGCCGCCGCATCGAGCAGGGCGAGGTCGCCGGCCCGCGCATCCGCACCGCCGGCCTGCCGCTGTATCCCGAGCACGCGCTGCCCTACTACCTGGACGACCTGCCGCCGGCGCTGCGCGCGGCCCTGCCGCAGCCCGCTTCGCCCGACGCGGCGCGCGAGGCCGTCGCAAGGAACCTGGCGGGCGGCGCGGACATCACCAAGCTGTTCACCGGCTCGATCGTCAAGCCCAACCAGATCCAGCCGATGCGCACCGACATCGCCGCCGCCGCGGTCGCCGAATCGCATCGTCACGGCGCGCTGGTGTTCTCGCACGCGACCAACCTCGAAGGCGTGCGCGTCGCGCTGGACAGCGGCGTCGACGTGCTGGCGCATGCACCGGAGCTCGTCGACGGCATCGATGCGGCGATGGTGCGCGACATGGCCAGCCGGCACCTCGTGATCATCCCGACGCTCAAGCTGTTCTCGCGCGACGACAACATCGCCGACATCCGCCGGTTCCTGCGCGACGCCCACCGCGCGGGCATCCGGCTGATGTTCGGCACCGACACCGGCTTCCAGACCGACTACGACGTCTCCGAAGAGTTCCGCCAGCTGTCGCTGGCCGGCCTGGACGTCGACGACATCCTGGCCATGCTCACCACCACGCCCGCCGCGCTGTTCAAGCTCGACGGCCATGCAGGACGCGTGGTGCGCGGCGACGACGGCGACCTCACCGTCCTCGGCGCCGATCCGAACACGGCCGGCGTGGCCGCGTTCTCCGATGTGCGCTACGCGATCCGCGGCGGGCGGGTGCTGTTCGATGCCGCGCGGGACGGCAAGGCGGCGAAGGCGGAGTGATCCGGCGGCGCTGCCGTCAGGTCTCGCAGTGCTTGCGCCAGGCCCGGGTCGCGCGCCGCATGAAGTTGAGCTGGCCGACGAAGCGCGCGCAAGCAAAGCAGATGCGCACGTGCACCTGCAGCGCCACCCGGTCCTCGATGCGGATCTCGTTGTCCTCGTCCTCGAGCAGGAGCTTGGTGGCCTGGCGGCAGGTCAAGGTGTTCTGCATGGCGTCACTTCCCGGGTTGGCCGTCGAACCAGCGCACCTGCAGGCAGTCGCGCAGTCGCAGCCGGGCGCGATGGAGCAGCACCCAGAGGTTGCCGGCGGAGATCGCCAGCTGGGTGCAGATCTCGCCGGTATCGAGTTCCAGCCACTCGCGCATCATGAAGACGCGGGCCTGAACGGGCGGCAGGTGATCGCAGCACGCCTGCAGGATCTCGAAGAACTCCTTCTGGCAGCAGGCGGCGTCGGGATCGCCCCAGTCCTGCGGGGCTTCGCGCCAGTGGCCATCGGGCAGGAACAGGTCGTCGTCCAGATCCTCGCCGTCCTCGCCCACCAGGATCGTCGCCTCGCGCGTGTTGCGGCGCAGCTGGTCGATCAGCTTGTGCTTGAGCACGCCGATCAGCCAGGACTTGAGCTGGGACTGGCCTGCGAAGGCGGCGGGCCGCTCCAGGGCGGCGACCACGCTTTCGGAGACGGCGTCTTCGGCCCAGGCGTCGTTGCGCAGTTGCGTGCGGGCGAACCGCAGCAGCTGCGGGCGCAGCGTCTCGACCTGGAGTGCGAAGTCCGACATGGCAGCTCGACCGGAATGCGACGCGCGAGTATATCGACGCCGGCGCGCCTTCCGCGGCGCGCCCGGCGCGCGTTCATGGGATCGCCCCCGGCGGCCCGGCCGCGATCCGCTCACCCCAACATCGGGGCCCAGTCATGTGCGAGGAGCGAATCGACGACGGCCTGCTGGGCGTCGCTGACGGGCCGCTCGGACTGCAGGATCACCATGACCTCGCGCACGATCGGCACGTCTTCAGTGCGGACGAAGCGCAGGCCGGCGGCGCGGGCGATGGAGACCGGCATGAACGCGACGCCGAAATTGGCGCGCACCAGCGCCTGGATCCAGTCCTCGCGCGCCGAGCTCTGCACCACCTCCAGGCCGATGCCGCGCGCGCGCAGCAGGCGCTCGATGTAGGTCGAGAACTCGCACATCGTGCGCTCGCAATAGCGCTCGCGGTCGAGTTCGGCGATCTCGATGCCGGTGCGGTCGCCGAAGCGGTGGTCCTCGCCGACGGCCACGACATAGTCCTCTCGAAACAGCGGCAGCGTGCGAAAGCGCCTGGGCATCTCGTACGGGGAACACAGGATGCCGACGTCGACGTCGCCCTGGTCCAGCGCATCGGTCAGCGCCTCCAGGTTGCCTTCGTGGAAGCTCAGGGCGATCTCCGTGCGGCCTTCCTGGGTGCGCACGAACCCGGGCAGCACCTGGTGGAAGTCGATCGTGCACATCACGCCCACGCGCACCGCCTCCCTGCGGTCCCGGACCAGCAGGCGCGCCTGCTCGCGCGCGTGGTTCGCGCTGTCGTAGATCTGGCGGAAGTTGGGCAGCATGGCATGGCCCAGGTCGGTGAGCTGCACCGAGTTCCTGGTCCGGTCGAACAGCCGGCCGCCGATCGTCTCCTCCAGCCGCTGGATGGCCTTGGTGAGCGCGGGCTGCGACACGAACGACCGCTCGGACGCGCGCGTGAAGTTGAGCGTCTCGGCGACGGCCAGGAAGTAGCGGATCTGGTAGAGCTCCATGCAGCCCAGTCGGACACCGCACCGAAACCTTACACCGGCCGTGATAACCAGCGCCGATGAGGCCATGAATTGATGCCATTTCCCTGCCGACCGGCGCGTCCCTAACCTTGCGTCCAAGCCGTGGACGAACCGTCGCGACGGCGCAAGTCAAGGAGAACGCACCATGTTCATGGGAAAGACCGCCCTGGTCACCGGCTCGACCTCGGGCATCGGCCTGGGCATCGCCCAGACGCTCGCGGCGCAGGGCGCCAGCGTCATCCTCAACGGCTTTGGCGACGCCCGCGAGATCGAGCACCTGCGCGCCGGCATGGCGGAGATGCATGGCGTCCGGGTGCGCCACGACGCCGCCGACATGAGCCGCGTCGAGGACATCGAAGCCATGATGGCCCGGGCGCTGTCGGAGTTCGGCTGCGTCGACCTGCTGGTCAACAACGCGGGCATCCAGCATGTCGCGCCGGTGGACGAGTTTCCCGTCGACAAGTGGTACGCGATCCTCGCGATCAACCTCAGCGCGAACTTCCACACGACGCGCCTGGCGCTGCCGGCGATGAAGCGCCGGGGCTTCGGGCGCATCGTCAACATCGCCTCGGCGCACGCGCTCGTCGCCAGCCCCTACAAGTCGGCCTACGTCACGGCCAAGCATGGCGTGGCCGGCTTCACGAAGGCCGTCGCGCTCGAGGTCGCGGAGGCGGGCATCACCGTCAATGCGGTCTGCCCGGGCTACGTGCTCACCCCGCTGGTCGAGCGCCAGATTCCCGACACCGCGCGCTCGCGCGGCATCACCGCGGAGCAGGTCGTGCGCGACGTGCTGCTGGCGGCGCAGCCGACCAGGAAGTTCGTCACGGTCGAGCAGGTCGCGGCGCTCACGGCGTTCCTCTGCTCGGAGGACGCCGCCTCCATCACCGGCGCCATCCTGCCCATCGAAGGCGGCTGGACGGCCCAATAGTTCCAGGCCCCCTGGATCTCCACTTCCAAAGCCTTCGCTTCCACAGGAGTCAACCCATGAAGAACATCTCGATCAGCACCCTCGTCCTGCAGGCCGCCGTCGCCTGCAGCCTGGCCGGCGGCGGCATCGCGCACGCCGGCGAATGCCCGTCGGGCCAGGCCGCCGCCAACGCGTTGCCCGGTGCCCCGACGGACCCGGTCGGCATCACCGACACGGAGCTGGCCGCCATCGATCTGGCCCAGGAGAACGTGCACCTGGACCAGCGTCGCCTGCGCATGCGGCACATGACGATCGCCCCGGGCGGCGTCGTGCCCCTGCACAGCCACGAGGACCGGCCGGCGCTGATCATGGTCGTCAGCGGCGAGATCTTCGAGAACAACAGCAAGTGCGCGGTGCCCATCCTGCACAAGGCCGGCGACATCGCGCGCGAGCACCTGGGTACGCGGCACTGGTGGAAGAACAGCAGCACGCAACCGGTGGAGCTGACGATCGCCGACCTCGTCAACGACGCCAAGCCGGCGACGATGGCCAGGCAGGTCATGTAAGGACACGTGGCCCGTGTCCGACAGAGGGTCGCACGGGCCCGCCAGGAGACTTCGAATGAACAAGCGCCGCATGACCACAACCCCCACCACCGCGCCCGCGACCCGGGCGTCTTCGCGACTGCCCGGGCAGGTCGTGCTCGTCCTGCAGGGCGGCGGCGCCCTGGGCGCCTACCAGGTGGGCGTCGTCGAGGCGCTGCACGAGGCGGGCATCGAGCCCGACTGGGTGATCGGCACCTCGATCGGCGCCATCAATGCCGCGTTGATCGCCGGCAACCAGCCGGCCGACCGGCTCGAGCGGCTCGATGCGTTCTGGCGCCATGTCCAGAGCCCGCGCGCGATCGCGGGCCCGTTCGACTGGCTGGGCATGGGCAACCTCGTGGCCAACATGACGACCGTGATGCGCGGCATCCCGGCCTTCTTCGAACCCAACCTGCCGTCGCTGCGCGGCGCGCGCGCCAGCGTGGGCATCGAGCAGGCGGCCTACTACAGCACGGCGCCGCTGCGCGAGACGCTGGGCGAGCTCGTCGACTTCGACCTGCTGCACGAAGGCCCGATGCGCCTGACCGTGGGTGCCGTCAACGCCGCGAGCGGGGCCATGCGCTACTTCGACAGCCGCAAGGAACGCCTGGGCGTCGACCACGTGATGGCGTCCGGCGCGCTGCCGCCGGCCTTCCCCGCGGTGCGTATCGACGGCCAGCCGTACTGGGACGGCGGCATCTACTCCAACACGCCGATCGAGGCGGTGCTGGACGACATGCCGCGCCGCGATTCGCTGATCTTCGCCGTCAACGTCTGGCACCAGGCGGGTGCCGAGCCCGACTCGATCTGGCAGGTGATGGCGCGCCACAAGGACATCCAGTTCGCCAGCCGCGCGGACAGCCACATCCTGCGCCAGAAGCAGCTCCATCGCCTGCGCCACGTGATCCGCGAGCTGGCGCAGGAACTGCCCGCGAGCAAGCGCAGCGATGCCCATTGCAAGGATCTGGCGGCCTGGGGATGCAGCACCACGATGCACGTCGCGCACCTGGTGGCGCCGCGCCTGGAGGACGAGGACAGCACCAAGGACATCGACTTCTCGCCTGTGGGCGTGCGCGCGCGGCGCGAGGCCGGCTACGCCGACACGATGCGGATGATCGAGCGCTCGCCGTGGGAAGCGCCGACCGATCCGATCGAAGGCGTCATCGAGCACCACTGAGATGCAGGCCGCGCCACGCCATCGAGGGAGAGCGACATGGAGCTCATGATCCGCGGGCTCGCGTTCGGCGCCGCCGCCTTGTGCGCGGCGCTGATGGGCTTTGCCATCCAGCGCGGCGCCACATGCACCGTGGCGGCCGTGGACCAGGTCGTCAACCAGCGCAAGGCCGCGCGCCTCGTGGCACTCGGCGAGGCGTCGCTGTGGGTCTGCGCGGGCCTGCTGGCCGCGCATGCGCTGCACCTGGCGATGCGCTGGCCCACCGGCCATGCGTTGACCGTGCGGACGCTGGCGGGGGCCGTGCTGCTGGGCCTGGGCGCCTGGGTCAACCGGGCCTGCGTGTTCGGGGCGATCGCCCGCTTCGGCTCCGGCGAGTGGGTGTATGCCTTGACCCCGGTCGGGTTCTATCTCGGCAGCCTGCTGGGTGTCCAGCAGGTCGTCGCACAAGTGCCGGCGAGTCCCGGCGCGGGACCGGACCTGTTCGCGACGTCCGCGATCGCCTGGATCGTGGCGGCCGCGTTCGCCTGGCGCGTCGGCGCCGCCTGCCTGCGCGGCCCCGGGGCGCTGCGCGAGACGGTCACGGCCCGGCTCTGGTCGCCGCACGCGGCGACATCGGTGATCGGCGTCGCCTTCGTCGCCATGCTGCTGCTGGTCGGCGCCTGGGCCTACACCGACGCCCTGGCCGACCTGGCGCACGGCATGACGCAGGGGCTGGCCGGCCGCCTCCTGCTGGCCGCCTGCCTGCTGGCCGGCGCGATCTTCGGCGGCTGGACGGCGGGACGTTTCCGGGCTTCGCGCATCGAGGCCCGCGCCGCGGCGCGATGCCTGGCCGGCGGCGCCATGATGGGCTGGGGCAGCCTGCTCATCCCCGGCAGCAACGACGGCCTGATCCTGGTGGGCCTGCCCATGCTGTGGCCTTATGCCTGGGCGGCCTTCCTGACCATGTGCGTCTCGATCGGGATCGCCGTGTGGGTCCAGGCCCGCATCGAAGCCCGATGGAGCGGTGCCGTCAGCACGATCTGAGCGCGGGCGCGCGCGCCGCTGCGCGGGGCGGCGGCGGAGGGCACGTCACTCCTTGAGCCAGTCCTTGAACTCGGCCCAGTTGTAGGTCATCTGCGCCGCCAGCATCCCGGCCTTGCCCCACACGCGCGGCAGGCCGTAGTCGGCAAAGCCGCGCGGCAGGGGCGTGCCCGCCGCGATGGCGTCGGCCAGCAGCTCGCCGGCCGCGGTGGTGGGGCCGACGCCGTGGCCGCCAAAGCCCAGGGCGTGCCAGCTGCCGTCGGGCAGGCGGCCGACCTGCGGCATCTGGTGGCGCGCGTAGCTCATGAGGCCGCCCCAGGCGTAGTCGACCCTGGCGTCCGCCAGTTCGGGGTAGACCTTGAGCATGTCGCGCTTGAGCAGCCGGGCGATGGGCTCGGCGCCGCGGTCGAGGATGGAGATGCGGCCGCCCCACAGGATGCGGGTGTCGGGCAGGGCGCGGTAGTAGTCGAACGAGAAGCGCGTGTCGTAGATCGCGGCCCGGCCCGGGATCGAGCGCGCGAGCGCGTCGCCCAGCGGCTCGGTGGCCACCACGTAGGTGGCGATCGGCAGCATCGCGCGTTCGAGCGGAGCCGACAGCCCGCGCAGGTAGCCGCCGCCGCAGATGACGACGTGGCGCGCGTGCACGACGCCGCCGTCCGCGTGCACCTCGAAGGCGCCGCCGGGCGTGCGCGGCGGCACGATGCGCGTCACGGGCGAGCCTTCGAGGATGCGGCCGCCCTCGCGCTCGATGGTCGCGGCCAGGCCGCGCGCGTATTTCAGCGGATGGAAGTGGAACGCGTCGGGCTCGAGCAGACCGCCGGCGTAGCGCCTGGATGTCGTGAAGGCGCCCAGCTCGTCGTGCGACAGCAGCTGCCAGTGCACGTCGAACTCGCGCGCCATGAACTCCTGGCGCCGGCGCAGGATGGCGTCGTCGTCGAACCAGTTGGCCAGCACCACGCCGCCTTCGATCGCGTCGCAGTCGATGCCGTATTGCGCGATGCGGCGGCGGATCGTCTGCACGGCCTGGCGCGTGAGGCCGTACATCGCCCGGGCGCCGTCGCGGCCCTGGTCGGCCAGCAGCTGCGCGTTGTCCAGGCTGAAGCCGCCGAACACGAAGCCGCCGTTGCGGCCGGAGGCGCCGTGGCCGACGGTCGCGCCCTCCACGACGACGACATCGGGCTGGCCGCGCTCGACCAGCCCGATGGCCGTGGCCAGTCCGGCAAAGCCGCCGCCGACCACGCACACGTGGGCGTCCATGCGCCCGCGCAGCGCGTCGCGCGCGGGCGCGGGGCCCGCGCTCGCCGCGTAGTACGTCGTCTGGTCCACCGAAGGGCTCAGCGCGAGCGCAGGGACACCCGCAGCGACCACATGAGCAGCAACGCGAGGATCACGTACAGGAGGCAGCTCCAGACCGCGAACGGGATGCCCAGCACGGAGACCGCGGCATCCGCGCACGACGCATACGCCGTGAACAGCTGCGGCAGCAGGCTGTCCAGGTGCAGCCCGGTCATGATGCGGTCGGCCAGCGTCATGGCGCACGACGCCTCGTTGACCGCGTGCAGCTGCTGCCACAACGCCGACGCGAGGCCGCTGAGCGACCCCAGCAGCGCCAGCACGATGAACAGACGCCGGCCCAGGCCCGGCAGCGCGGCGGCCACGAGCGCGAGCACGCCCACCACGATGTAGATCAGGCGCTGCAGCACGCACCACGGGCACGGCTGCATGTCGAACGCGTACTGCGCGATCGCGGCCAGGCCCACCGCGGCCAGCGAGAAGAGGCCGACGGCGACCAGCACCTGCGGCAGGCGCACGACGATCCTCATGCTGCGAGCTCGGCGATCAGTTCGATCTCGACGCAGGCGCCCAGCGGGATCTGCGCCACGCCGAAGGCGCTGCGGGCGTGCTTGCCGGCATCGCCGAAGACGTCGCCCAGCAGCTCGGAGCAGCCGTTGGTGACCAGGTGCTGCTCGGTGAACGTGGGCGTGCTGTTGACCAGGCTCATCACCTTGACGATGCGCTTGACACGGCCCAGGTCGCCGCCGGCCGCGGCCTGCAGCGTGCCCATCAGGTCGATGGCGATCGCGCGCGCGGCCTGCTTGCCTTCCTCCGTGCCCATGGTCTTGCCCAGCTGGCCGACCCACGGCTTGTTGCCGTCGTGGCGCGCGATGTGGTCCGAGACGAAGACCAGGTTGTCGGTCTGCACGAACGGCACGTAGGCGGCGGCGGGGGTGGCGACGGGCGGCAGCGTGATGCCGAGTTCCTTCAGTTTGTCCTGGATGCTCATGGGGATTC
>Ga0068855_100005814_pt1 | contig 15051 bp, 13 predicted proteins | sample KBSCornC52_FD_66592 | JGI IMG/M metagenome (GOLD analysis project Ga0068855, IMG submission 66592) | Corn rhizosphere microbial communities from Kellogg Biological Station, Michigan, USA - KBS Corn C5-2 | ecosystem: Host-associated > Plants > Roots > Rhizosphere > Soil ...
AGCAGAAGTGCGCGGACTGTGAACTCCGGCGGATGTTGGTCGGGTGGAACAAACGATTGGAATTCGGCCACAGGTACCCTCCCTGCATATTCAAACGAAAAGACTGGTAAACCTGAAGCACGAGTTTACGTCATGTCCCCGGAGTTGCAATACCGTCGCGATCACACGGGGTAAGGGAGCAATAGACTTTTGCAGGCGCTCCGTGGTTCCCTTGTTGAGGAGCAGAATCGGCTTTCTTGCCGGGCAACAAGCGTCAGCGTCACTGAACGGCAGCCGTCAACCGCGGAGCAGTCCTGATCGGAGCAGCCCCGGATGGGCAGAATTTCAATACGCGCCGCGCTGGTTTTCTGGCTGTTTCTGCTCAGCGCCATCGCCTTCCTCGATCGGACCAACCTCACCATCGCCGGACCGCAAATCAGCCGCGAATACGGTCTCGACAACGTCCGGCTTGGCTGGGTGATGAGCGCCTTCCTGGTGGGTTATGCCGGGTCAATGGTACTTGCCGGATGGATTGCGGTGCGCCTCGGCCCACGGCGCGCCATTACCCTTGGCGTGCTGTGGTGGGGTGTGTTCACACTTGCCACCGCTGCTGTTCCTCCGTCGATGCGCGGAGCCCTCTGGGTTCTGATCGCGGTCCGGTTTGCGCTCGGAGTGGGCGAAGCCGTGATGTATCCAGCAACCAACCAGTTCGTCGCGCGCTGGATTCCCTTGAGCGAGCGCGGGCGGGTCAATGGTGTCATCTTCGCCGGAATTGGCGCGGGTTCCGCCGTGGCTCCGCCTCTTCTCACTGCGATCATCCTCGGCTATGGGTGGCGCTCCGGTTTCTGGTTCTGTGCGGCGATTGGCGTTGTCTGCGGAATAATCTGGTACCTCATCGCTCGCGATGCGCCCCAACAGCACCCCAGGGTATCGGCGAAAGAACTCGCGACTATTCGCGCCGGCATCCTAGAGGATCACACTCAAAAGCCGCCGATCCCGTGGGGCGCCATTGTTCGCAGCCGCTCAATGCTGCTGCTCACTTTCGCGTGCTTCTGTTTCGGTTACATCGCCTGGATATTCCTGGGATGGTTTTACCTTTACATGGCTCAAGCGCGACATCTGGATCTGAAAGCCAGCGCCCTCTACTCCATGATTCCGTTTATTGCGATGACAACCTTCTGCCTGATTGGCGGAGTGCTGTGCGACTGGACTGCCAAGCACTACGGGCTCCGCATGGGCCGCTCCGCTCCGGCAGTGGTGGGACTCATGCTGTGCGGAGGGCTGCTGATCGCTGGCTCCCACGCCGCTACCACGACCCTCGCTGCGATCACGCTCGCCGCCGGTGTGGGTGGACTCTACATATCCCAGAGTTCGTACTGGTCAGTGACAGCCGATATTGGCGGCAGAAATGCTGGAGTCGTTTCTTCGATCATGAATACCGGCGCGCAGGTTGGCGGAGCCGTTACTACGACGCTGACTCCATGGCTTGCCCAGCAGTTCGGATGGTCCGCTTCTTTTCTTGCGGCCGCGTTGCTCGCCTTCGCCGGTGCACTCGCATGGCTGGGCGTGAACCCCGAAATTCCGCTTTCTACTGAGGCCAAGCTGCCTGAGACCACGACGAACACAATTCCCCAGGCGGGGTAGACTTCAGACATAGCTCAGCAGTCTCGATCGCTTTTTGGCTTTCAGCCCCGCGTACCATCTGCATGGGAAATATAGAAGTGCCAGGCACACCGCATAGACCAGGTATAAGAGCGGCAGGCTCCACATGTAACCCGCCGGTAGCGGTCCCGGGTCCATTGGATGGTTCGTAAAGAGCCACGGATCGACATGACCTTCGCGAATGAGCGAGACCACGCATGCAGCAAAATGGATGAGCGGGATGTGGAGCAGGTAATAGAACATTGGGACTCGCCCAAACGTTTCAATCACTCTGGCCAGCCGTCCCGTCCACCCCTCAGCCAGAGCCCAGAGAAGGAACATCGGTCCGATGGTCATACAGAGGTACTCGAGCGACGCCGGATACTTCGCAGTGTTCAGGAAACTGAAGAGGGTATGTCTGTCCCAGGGCCGCGGGTCTCCGTAAACGCCGAGCAAGCGTAGCCCGATAAAAAGTCCCGTCAGCGCGAAACCGAGCCATAGATAGATCCTTCGCCGTGCCTCTGCCGGCTCCTCAGTGATTCGCCCGAAGGCATACCCGACAAACATCAATCCAACCCAGGGAACGAGCACATACAGAATCAACAGCGGCGGTCCTGACTTACCAATTTCGACCGCGCCTCCGAAATAGAGAATCCGCAGCAGCCAGTTCGGCCCGTCGCTTCCGAATGCGTGCGCAAGTTGCGGCCGGAAGAGATTCGTGACGTTGTGCAGAGCGATCAGCGCAATACCGATCGTCATGATAGCTGTCCTCGGCAGGAAGACGGCCCCGGCAAGGGCAATCATGCTCCAACCGAGCATCCAGATCACGCCGGCGAGCAGATAGTGCTGGAAGTCGAAATTGAAGGTCCAGGCAATTCGCAGAAACGTCAGTTCCAGAAAGATCAGCCACACACCCCGGATTGCCAGGAATTTCGAGAGCGACCGGGGGTCGGAATACCTCCGGCCATAGAGATAGGCAGATGTGCCGGCGAGAAACACAAATGCCGGCGCGACGAAGTTCGTGATCCAACGGGTGAAGAAGACGCCGGCGGTGGGTCCACCAGCCGGCACGCCCGAGTAGACCCTGACGTGATCGATCGCCATCAGGATCATGGCGACGCCGCGCACGATATCCAGCGACGTGACCCGGGCTGATGTTTTCGGGGCTTCAATGGGTTTAAGGGAAGTTGCGGAGATAGCGGAAACCGGCATGTGATTTCCCCTTCGTGGCATGGAGGGTAGCAGCGATCAGCTACTTGGCACAACCCGCCTTGAACGGGTAGCTTATGTGCAAGCACGTCCTCGGGGTTCCCATGCAACCAAGCCTTACTGAGAAACAGACGACGGCGGCTAACTTCTCCGCAGTGAACAATCCCGCTCTCGGCAAGAAGAGTTCCGCCAAGCGACTCCTCGCGCTCGACGTGGTTCGCGGCATCACCATCGCGTTCATGATCATGGTGAATAACAACGGCGGCCCCGGTTCATGGCACTTCATGAACCATGCCAACTGGAATGGCCTAACTCCTACCGACCTCGTATTCCCCACGTTCGTTTTCGTTGTCGGGGTTTCGGTCGTGTTCGCAACGGAGGCCCGTCTGGCCAGGGGTGCGGCGCGCGCGGAACTCGCAAAGCATACAGTTATTCGCGCGATCGTTCTCATCATCTTAGGCATTATCGTCAACAGCTTCCCGTTCTTCCATCTCGCGCACATGCGGTTCTATGGCGTGCTGCAGCGGATCGGCATCTGCTACCTTGTCGTCGCTCTCTTTTATCTGTGGGACCAGCGCGCCTCCACGAAGTGGATAGCCCTCGCGGGCTGCCTCATTGGCTACTGGATCCTCGTTCGCTGGGTGCCCATTCCCGGCATCGGCATGCCCGGCCGTGACGTTCCTTTCCTTGACGTAGAGAAGAATCTGGTTTCATGGATCGACCAGCATCTCTTTCCTCACCACCTCTACCTGTATTCGCCCGATCACAACGTGCGCGACCCTGAAGGCCTCCTCAGCGATCTGCCTGCAATCGGAACGGCGCTTATGGGTATCCTCGCCGGCATATGGCTGCGCACCCAAAAGTCGGTGGGCACCAAAACTGCCGGCCTGGCTCTCGCATCCCTGTGCAGCCTTGTCGTCGGCTATCTCTGGTCGCTCGAGTTTCCGCTCAATAAAAATATGTGGACGAGTTCCTTCGTCCTCGTTGCAGGTGGATACTCTCTTGCCGTCCTCACCTTCGCTCACTTCACAATCGAGCAGATGAATTGGCGCAAAGGCTGGACTTGGCCGTGGCTCGTCTTCGGCTCCAACGCCATCGCCGCCTACATGTTCAGCGAGCTCATGCCCGGGATTCTCGACAACATCCACGTCACCGGCGCTAATGGAAAGCCCACAGCACTGCTCGCCTGGATTGCAATGAACACGGTGGCCCACATTCCCAATCCTCACCTGGCGGCATTTGCCTTCTCCGTCTCGTTTACTGCGTTCTGTTTCATCCCGGTGTGGATCCTGTACCGAAAGAAAATCTTCCTTAAGGTCTAGCCGGGAATACGCCAAGAAATTAGAGCGTCCTCCGCAATCTGGTTTGTAGAAGCTGGATAACCCCGAACCAGTGTTGATCGTCTATTGCTTTAATCGGGCTTTGTAGCTTAGGCCTGCCAAATCTTCCCCCGCGTCCGATGAGCCCGCGTGACCCGTCGGCCGGTTCGCCGAAGTTCCCCAGTACATCTTCGGCAGGAGGTCGCGCCATGAGTGTGTCTGAGGAGTCTGCAACGGGTTGTGTTTGCGCCGCCGGATCACGTTCCGGGCAGCGCATCGCGTGGGACATCGGGGAAATCCTTATTGGCTTCGGCCTTATTCTTGCGGTCATCTGGACTCCGCGTCCGCTCCAGCACTGGCTCTACTTCATCGCGCTGGGATGGTTCATCACCTCCATCACTCTGTCGTTTGAAAGCTGGAGGGCGCTGGGCTGCTGTCTGGCGGGTTTCTGGCGTTCTTCGTGGATTGTGGGTGTCGCTTTCGTGATGGCTGCTATCGCCACTTACTTCGCAAGTGCCCTTCACACCCTGCATCACCCCGGCGATCCTGTTCGATGGGTGAGGACCTTCGGCGGATACGCCATCTGGGCGCTCCTCCAGCAGCTTTTGCTCCAGGGGTATTTTCTTGCTCGTACGCTCCGAGTCATCCCCAATCCCAATGTCGCTGCGTTGCTCACGGCATCAGTGTTCGCGCTCGTGCATCTGCCAAATCCCGTCCTCACTCCGCTCACGTTGATCTGGGGGCTGACCGCCTGCTTGCTGTTCATTCGCTCGCGCAATGTTTATCCGATTGCGATTGCCCACGCGGTCTTCGGGATCTGCGTGGCGATCACCGTTCCGGCATCGCTCCTGCACAATATGCGCGTTGGCCTCGGCTACCTGCAGTACCATCCCATCCCGGCTCATCTCAGCCAGAGAGACCACGTGGTATCCACCGAGGCATGGGTTAAGGCCGATGCACCTACGCGCCGCTGACTTCGCCACGCGCGCCCGTAGAACACGCCCGCAATCGCCGCCATCAGCACATAACGCCAGTTGAAGTGCACTGCGCGCTTGTTCCAGTGCGCCATGCCGAAGATAACCGCGGTCATGAGCAGCGCCAGCGTCCGGCCGAACCGGCGTTCGAGCAGATTCTGCATCCATCCGCGAAAGAACAGCTCCTCCGGAATGGCAATGAAGAAGAAAGTGAAGACGAACGCCACAATCGCCCGCAACGGCGAAGGCCAGACTGCATGAAAGTGCAGGAACCCCAGCCAGAGCCCCAGCGGCACCGCGATCAGCGTATACAGTAGATATTCCCCAAGCCCCCGCCACACATCTTTGCGCGTGAGCCTCAGGTCAAAGCCGACACCGTCCAGCCTGCGCACGACCAGAAACCCGAAGATCCCCGCATCCAGCAGCAATATCTTGCCCAACGCCGCCAGCCCTTGCGGCCACGCCGGCTCCAGCCAGCGCAGATCGACCGCGAGTCCTAACGCCAGCAGGACCAGGAAATCCCGCCAGTTGCCCCTCCGTCCCGCATCCTCGCTCCGCGCCTGCTCCAGCAGAAAAGCGACCGCGACCGGTAATAATGCGTAGACCACGAGCCACGCCCAGTTAAAAACGCCGAACGCCTGGGCCGTCAACGCGTAGGGAATGCACAACAACGCCGGCGCGCAGACACGCGCAAGCCTCGGCAGTACGCGACCCAGTTGCTCGACCAGGAAAGGTGAAAACGCCGCAACCAGCATCGGGGCCAGCAGCAGAACCGCCGCGACCACCGCGCCCGGCCGCAATCCTTCAGCGAAATTCATTGGGTCAGCTTTGTGCGGCCGGCGGCGCGACCTTTACCGGCCGCAACAGCCACGTGAGCAGAAGCGGAAACAGAAGACCGCCCACTGTGAACTTCAGCCACACCGGCGCATGCGAGGGAGAAAAGAATCCTTCCAGGCATCCCGCCACCACGAGCATCGGGATCACACCCGAAACCAGCCTCGATGCTTCGATGCCGCCCCGGGCCACCGACTCCTTCCACCGATAGCCGCCCGGAAAGAGCATTGCACGGCCAATGCGGAACCCGGCACCGCCGGCAATGATGATCGCTGGAATTTCGAGCGATCCGTGCGGCACCACAAAGCTCCACAGCGCCACCGACATGCCGTACTGGTGGCAAGCTGTCGCAATCACTCCCAGCATCATGCCGTTGTTGAACAGCAGCAGAAACGTCCCAACCCCAAAGATGATCCCGCCCGCGAAGGTAAGAAAGCTCACTGACAGGTTGTTCGTCATAATGTGGCTCGTCTCCTGCGGGGCCACGCTCACGATCGACTCCGTCCACATCTTGTGCTGTTCCATGGTTGCTATCATTGCCGGACCGACGTAATGCCGCATGAATTCGGGCCGCGCGCTGGTCAGAGCGGCGCCCAAAATTCCCCATGCCACCGACACAAGCAGAGACGCCAGCACGTAACCGATCTGTTTCTGGAAAATTGCCGGATACTCATCCCTTAGAAAACGGAACAGCGACGCCCAACCGGTCTTCTCGCGCGAGTAGATGATGTGGTGCGCCCGCGCAAGGAGCATGTTTACGTGGTCGGTATAGGTCCGTGCCGTCTCGTCCCGCCGTAGCACAGAGAGGTCCGCCGCCACCTGCCGGTAGAGGAGCGCCATCTCCTGCAGTTCCGAGCGCGAGAGGGAATTGACCCCCTGCTGGTCACTCCGAGTCAGCAGAAATCCAAGCCGGTCCCAATGAGGCCGCCGCTTTGAAATCCACTGATTCGATAGAATGGGCGCCATGATCCCGAGTGATCCGGTTGCTCCAGGTTTCCTGAGTTCAGATCAGCTTAGCATCGAAACCCCTGAACTGGTCGCTATCCAGATGCCCATCGCCGGCATCGGCAGCCGCTTTATCGCCCTTCTTGTCGACTATCTCATCTGGATTCCGGGAATCCTCATCGTCGGCCGCATCTTCGCCTTTTTCCTCCCCAGCCTCCATGCGTTCAACAAGCTATCGGAGCAGTGGGCTTTCGCTATCTATGTGTTTCTCATCTTTTTGTTTAATTGGGGCTACTTCACTGTCTTCGAAGCTTTCTGGAACGGTCGCACCCCGGGAAAACGAGTCGCACGAATCCGGGTAATTCAGCGCTCAGGCCGTCCGATCGGTCTGTTCGAATCAATGGCGCGCAATTTTATCCGCTACGTCGACCAGATCCCGTTCTTTTACGCCGTGGGCGCCATCGCCGTCTTTGCAACCCGCGATCATCAGCGCCTCGGCGACCTCGCGGCCGGAACGCTCGTTGTGCGCGATCGCATCGAAGATGCACCGAGCAGCAGCGAGGCCACACGCACCTTCACTGCCAACATTTTCACGCCACCGGTGCCTGCGGCCGAGCCGCATGCAAGCTTCACGTTGCCGGATCATCAGGTCGCGAGGCTCTCCGGTGCCGATCTCCAAGTGCTCGAAAGCTTCTTCGCTCGGCGGCTGGACATGCCGCTTGCCACGCGGGAAGCGCTTGCCCAGCGGATCGCATCTGCCATTCAGGCGAAGTCGGGCCTGGAGCCGCCCGCCGGAGCCAGCGTTGAAACATTTCTCGAAATCACCGCCCGCCAACTCCGCGACGTGGCCCGTATGCACTCATAAGTTGGGTGGGTAAACCGTATCTCAGTTGGCTGACTTGCTTGATTGAAAATATCTATGCCGGATGACTTTCGCCGGTGCTAGACTCCCCCCAGAGAAAAACCCTTATGCGCCGGAAAGTTCTTGTCGCAGCGATGCTGTGTGCATGTCCGCTTGCCGCGCTTGCGCAGGGGGATTCCGTCACCCTCAACGGGGTCACCTTCGACTTCGCGGCCCAAGCCTCACCGCTCACGCAACTTCAGCAGAACTTTGCGCGAAGCTACATCGACGCCGTTAATAACCGCAGCGCAACATCCCTGCTCGGTTTGCGAGATAACTCCTACTCAACCTGTGCCGAGTTCGGTATAAAGGTCCTTCTCCGCGATCTCCAGCAAGTCCAAATTCCTGCAAATGCAAAGCTTCGTTTCTTCACCACAAGTGCTGATTTCGCCACGCTCCTCCGCGCCGAAGACGTCGTCTACATGCCGGTGCGGCACACGGCTATCTTTGGCATCAGCTTCGCGACGGCCACAAAGGACAACGTGAGATTTGTGAGTATCCTCCGTCCTGTCCGGGAAACCGGGGAAACCATCACGCTCATTCCCTATTGCCCGACCGAGAAAGGCAAGAGCCTCGTTTACTAGACAACTCACGCAGACAGCCAGCGACGCCGGAGCGCAAAAGGCAAACTATCCCAGCCGGCTCTCACTCAGATCCAATTCGCGCTCCAAGGTGCGGTGCACCGAATCTCCAACTCGCCCGCTCTCGCGCAACATGTTTAGTTCGTCGCGCTGCCGTCGGACAGTATCCAGCAGCAACTGCCCCATCGTGACGCTGTCCTGTGGCTGCTGCGAGTCATCTTCCCCGGGTCCGCACAAATCGATTGATTTGATCCGGTGCTCGAAATCGTGGAGAAGATCGTCATACAGATGAGACTCTGTATCACCCTTCGCTGAATTTCTGCGTTCGCTCAAGAAGTCGATTGCGGCCTGCAGCATCAAGTGGCGCGCCTGGCCCTCTTCGCAGTGGCCGGTGTCCATCCTCGGCAGACGCAGCATGCGGATGACCCACGGCAGGGAAAGCCCCTGCACCACCAGCGTCATCAGGATCACCGAAAATGTGAGAAAGACAATAAGGCTTCTCTGCGGAAAAGGACTTCCATCATTCAACGTCGTGGGCAGAGATTCAGCCGCGGCAAGCGCGATTACACCCCGCATGCCGGTCCATCCCAGTACGAAGACCTGGTTGGCTTGGGGCTTTTGATAGTTTTGATGCCCAATCCGTGTGCGAATCCACCACGCCGCACCGGAGGCCGGGAACATCCACGCCATACGCAGCAGAATCAGGATCGCTGAGAATGCCAGGCTGTATTCGACCAGACCGAACTTGCTCAACCCTTTGATCCCCGCCAGCACATAGGGTAGTTGCAGCCCGATGAGCACAAACACGAATCCATTCAGCAGGAACTCCAATGCATCCCAAACCGCGTAAGCCTGCAGTCGGACCCTCGGAGAAAAAATACTCGAACTGCGCCTGCTCATCAGCAGTCCGCACGCAACCACCGCAATAACTCCAGACGCTCGCGCCGCATCGCCCGCGAGATAGGTGGCGTAGGGCACCACCAGCGAGAGTGCAATTTCCACCGGCCCGTCATCCACCCATTTCTCCAACGATGACACTACGAACCCGATCGCCAGCCCAACCAGCACTCCGCCGATCGTCAGCCAGGCAAACTCCAGTAGTCCGCTGCCCAGCGTCGGAGTTGTACCATCCACTACCATCTGAACCCCAAACTGCAGCGCAAGCAGGCCGGTGGCGTCGTTCAGCAGGCTCTCGCCTTCCAGGACGTCGACGATTCTCTGCGGCATTCCCACCTTGCGCGCGATCGAGGTAGCCGCAACCGCGTCAGTAGGCGAGACCACCGCTCCCAGCAGGAACCCCAGCCGCCAGTCGAATCCCGGCAGCCACCACTTCGCCATGAACGCAACCCCAACGGCCGTAAAGAACACCAGGAAAACCGCCAGGCTCGAAATCGAGACCAGGTTGTACCTGAACTCGCGCCACGACGTCTGCCATGCAGCCACATAGAGCAGAGGAGGTAGAAATACAAGGAACACAATTGAAGGCGGCAGTGGAATCCGCGGTACGTGTGGAATCAGCGAGCAAAGTAAACCGAAGATGACCAGCACGATGGGGTATGAGAGCGCGAATCGGCGCGCAAGTCCTGCCACTGCCGCCACGGCAAACAGTAGCCCGATCAGCAACACCAGGATGTAATTCACATGCTCCATCGGGCCGACCCCCTCAAGTGCGTTCTCATCTCCTGTTACTGTTATAGAGTTTCACAATGCACAGAGCGCCCGGGACGAGAATGACAGAGATGAAGAAAACGATCGCAGACCGAAGCAGGCGTAAGTTTCTCATCGCGGCAGCATCCTCCGCTGCCGGGATCGCGCTTTCAGAACCTGCTGCCAATGCCTTTCGATTCGGGCCGCACTATGCGCCCCTGCGCGGCCGATTTCTCACCCATGTCTCCGTTGTGCGAGTAAACCAGATCGAGGTCACACCTACTCGCTCGATTGGTGAGGATGAGGCCGCTGACAATCGCCCGGAGCGGATTCGGTCGAGACGAGAGGCTTTTGCGCGCGGTTGTCCGAACGGCAAAATGACCTGGGCGATCAGCTGGCTCGCGCTGCACGATATGCGCAAGGAGTACCAGGAAGCCCGGCATCTGCTCGCCGAATATCACGATCGATATGGGGACGAGGTCACGTTTATTCCCGGCGGCTATTTCGCACCCATGTACGACACACGCGAACACAATCGGGCAACCATCCACAAAGCGCTTGGCATGGTCTCCACGATGATTGGAGGCGGCTACCGGCCAGATTGCCTTGTCGCAGGCTTCATGGATGCGGAGAACCAGATGCATCTTGCTCAAGACGAAGGAATCCACGTCTGCCAGGGCCAGATCTGGAGTCAGCATGCCATCGATAACGGCGATGGAGACGGGGGCATCTGCTATCCCTATTATCCAAGCCGTGAGCACTACCTGAAGCCGGCGCAAGGCAAAGACGATTTCATCGACTGCGTCTGCCTTGATGGATGGACCTGCGATTTTCTAACGGCCCGCCGTGATGGATTCAAGGGCGGATTCAACAGCCGCCTCGGTGTAGGTCCCATCGAGAGCGTCGGCAACCTCGGCGTCAGCGCAGGGCGGAAAGAAATGATGGACACTACTGCCGTGCATTTCGATTCGGGGCTCGCGCTGAACGGCTTCGGGTTCGTCACTTCCATCTGGGAAACCTCCATCGGGCACGACGAAGACCTTGCGTGGTGGCTGCAGGCGGTGCGCGAGCGCTGGCCCGACACAAAGGTGATCACCGAAGGGGCCTTCGGGCTCGAATGGCGGAGCGACAACCCGGAGAACTCGAAACTGAATTATCGTTTCGACGAAAAGGGCACAGGAGCACCCGGATCAGAGAAGGAACTTGAAATCGAGTGGTTCATGAACCAGGAGTTCCGTCTCGCCCTCCTTCACAACTGGATGAGAAAGGATCCTCCCATGGTTATCGACTTCACCCGCTACGATCTCAAGGCCGAAGAGCCCCGCAATCCGCAGCGCGAATGGAGCCTGATGAACGTCATCAACCAAAAGGAGACCCGGCCTCAGGACAAGCCGGTTCGCCTCTCCCAGCTCGATCCTGACGATCAGCATCGTATCTTCGCGAAGTATCCGGAACTGAAGAAGCGCGCCTGAGCTTCCTGGTTGTCGCATTCCGGCGCAAGAGCGAGAATAGTGCAAGCGCTGGTAAGGTTTGCAACATCGACACAGTGCGAAGTTATGGGGCCGCAGGAAGGTAGAAGGTGATCGGGAAGCTGCAATCGAAGTTGGCTGTTGCTGTGCTTCTCGCGGGAACCTCGCTCTTTGGCCAATCCAGCGGGCAATCCGCCAATCTGCGCCAATCTGCGCTTGCGTTCGAAGAGCAGGGCAACATCACTGAAGCGGAACAGGCTTGGCGCAAATACCTGAAGACGCACCCTTCTGACCCCGAGGCATTCGCTCACCTCGGCCTTCTTGAAGCCCGCCAGGAACACTATAAGGAAGCAATCCCGCACTATCGCAAAGCGCTCTTGCTCAATCCGCGTATGCCTGGGCTGCGGCTGAATCTTGGGCTCGCGCTCTTCAAAGGCGGCGAGCTAAAGGAAGCAATCCCGCAATTCAATATCCTGCTGAAAGCGGCCCCGCCGAACTCTCCTGAAGCGCTGCGTTACAAGATTCTGCTCGGAATGGCCCACTATGGCGTTGGTCAGTTCGCCGAGGCCGCGCCTTATCTGAGAGCCGCTGCTGATGCTGATCCGCAGAACCTTCCGATTCGCCTTGCGCTGGCTCACAGCCTGCTTTGGTCGAAGCAGTACAGCAAGGTCCTGGAGGCCTATAAGGAGATCCTCGCACTCGATCCTGACTCCGCCGAGGCAGACATGCTGGCTGGAGAAGCGCTCGATGAGATGAAAGACACTCCTGCTGCGATTGAAATGTTTCGGAAGGCCGCTAAAGCGAAGCCCAATCAGCCGAATGTCCACTTCGGCCTCGGCTATCTGCTCTGGACGCAGAAGCAATACCCCGAAGCAATTGCGGAGTTCAAGGCTGAGCTTGCTCTGGATCACAACCACGCCCAAGCGCTGCTCTATCTCGCCGACTCTCAGGTTCAGATGAACCAGTACTCCGATGCGGCGCCTGTGTTGGAGCAGGCAGTCAAGCTCGATCCCTCTCTTGGTCTTGCGCACCTTGACCTTGGTATCGTCGCCGTCAATGAAGGAAAAAACGACGAGGGTCTCCGCGAATTCCTTGCCGCCGAAAAGCTGATTCCGGAAGATGTGAATGTTCACTGGCGGCTTGGCCGCCTCTACCGCGCGATGGGCAAGAAGGCCGAAGCCAAGGCTGAACTCGACCGGGCCAGTTCCATCACCAAAGCGACAGACCAGGAACTCTATAAAAAAATGGCCGGCTCCGGGGGCGGTCCTTCAGATACAAAGCCGCCTTCTCCTTCAGCCGATCAAAGATAGAGTGAACGCTTAGTGCCGCTTCGCGTGCACTTGGGCCGCACTCTTCGCGGCGAGCAGCTGTGCCAGTGCTTTCTCCGGGCACATGTGCTGCATCTCGAGCAGTTCGAGATCCGTTTTCGTCTCAACCGACGTGGCCACCGTGAGGAAGCAATCGAGACACATCGTGTTGTACGTTCCGTTGTCGTTTTGCGTTCGGCTATACATAACGCTCGTCCACCCCTCTCTCTGGGATCAGGGTTTCTCGATGGTATGCATCAGTGAAATCAAAAGCACGTGACAGAGATCACTCACGTGTGTGAGGACGAAGGCGTGCGGAACAAGCGAAAATTTCTCAGCCGCTCGGTGACTTATATTTTTGTCGCCCTGTTTTGATTCCGGCGCAAAACCCAACAGGCGTCCTCGCCACCCTGCGAAAAGATCGACACGGAACAGGGAATCTCGCCTGTTCCCAGGTAATCGAACTCCTGCTTGTTGCCTTTCAGGGGCACAACGAGCGTCTGGTTTACCTGCACATGCCCTTGCGGCGAACCGCGCAGGATATATACCGCCCAGTCTCCGAAGTAGAGGGCAATCGAAGCCGCCGCCATCGTCACGACAATTCGTCGAGCCCACTTCCAGATCAATCCAACCCCCTCAACTCTCGGCAGTTAAATCTTGCGCACCGCTTCAGCGTATCGGATGAAGCCGGAAAGGTGAAGCATCGGCGCGGTGCCGACTCTCATGACGCGTTGAGTATGCCTGCGATTGGTAGAATTCCGATGACCTTGTCATCAGGAGAACCGTGCATGCTCCGCAGATCCTGCTCGCATCTTACCCTTGCCTTATTCATTGCTATTGTTTCGGCCTCATTGTGCACGGCGTCTGCGCCGAACCCTGAGAATGACCTGACGGTCAGCACTACTGCCGGCCAGATCAAAGGCGTTGCTCGCGCCGGCGGAGGCGCGGAGTTCCTCGGAATCCCCTACGCGGAACCCCCGATCGGGAATCTCCGCTGGCAGGAACCAGCCCCGGCGAAATCATGGTCCGGCATTCGCGATGCGACGAAGTTCGGCGCACCGTGCTCGCAGCCCGACCTCGGTGACTGGAACCGACGCGACGCGGAAACCGGAGAAGAAGATTGTCTTTTTCTCAACGTCATTGTTCCGGAATGGCCCGTTAAGAAACCGTTTCCGGTGATGTTCTGGATTCACGGCGGGGCCAATGAAGGCGGCACAGCTTCGAGTGCCCTTTACAAAGACGGCACGCTCGTCAATCACGGGGTCATTCTCGTCACCGTAAATTACCGGCTGGGCATCTTCGGCTTTCTCGCCCATCCCGAGCTCACGGCCGAATCCCCTCATCACGCGTCTGGCAATTACGGCCTCATGGACCAGGTGCTCGCCTTGCACTGGGTGCGCGACAATATCGCCCGCTTCGGCGGCGATGCGAATAACATCACGGTATTCGGCCAGTCCGCAGGTTCAATGGATACAAGCATGCTGATGACTTCTCCCTTGGCGAAGGGGTTGTTCCAGAAAGCCATCGGGCAAAGCGGGGCGGCCTTCACTGCTCCGCTGCTGCCGTTGTCAGGCGCCGAACATGCGGGTCGATCTGTAGCGCAGTCCCTAGGTGCCCCAGCTGAGAGCCAGATCAAATTTTTGCGCACAAAGTCGGCAGATGAGCTGCTGGCAGCCTTGGGGAAGAATCGCAACCATGTGCGATCAAGTCCAGACATTGACGGCTGGGTTCTTCGCGAGCAGCCCGCCGCGGCATTCGAATCGGGGCACGAGGCGAATATTCCACTTCTGTACGGCACCACGACACGCGAGTTTGGCAGCAACCAATCCGTTGACCAGCTTCGGGCAATGATCAGCATGGCCGCGGGAACCTTCGCGCCCCAGGCTCTCGCATCGTACGGCCTCGCGAATGGAAAGGCCGGCAACTCTGATCCCAAATACGGTTCGCCTGCGGATCAGTGGACTGCGGATATGATGTTTCGCTGTCCCGGAGTGACCCAGGGCACGTGGCACGCCGCCCACAACGCAACCTACGAGTATGAGTTCAATCACGCGATCCCTGGGCAGGAAGCGGCGGTCCACTCCGCCGACTTACCGTATGTGTTTGGGTACTACCCGAAAAGCGGCAACATTGCAGGCAGCTTCACAGATTTGGACAAGAAACTAGCTGAATTGATGGAAAGTTATTGGACGAACTTCGCCAAAACAGGCGATCCTAACGGGGCAGGCCTGCCTAAGTGGCCAGC
>Ga0068855_100005817_pt1 | contig 15048 bp, 4 predicted proteins | sample KBSCornC52_FD_66592 | JGI IMG/M metagenome (GOLD analysis project Ga0068855, IMG submission 66592) | Corn rhizosphere microbial communities from Kellogg Biological Station, Michigan, USA - KBS Corn C5-2 | ecosystem: Host-associated > Plants > Roots > Rhizosphere > Soil ...
GCCGACCAGATAGCCGATCGTCGAGAGGAGACGCACCTCGTTGGGCGTGTGCTGGTAGGAGAGGCGGTGTTGCAGATTGATGACGCCGACCACCTTGCTGGCGCAGAGGATCGGTGTGCAGAGGATGGCCTCGAAGTGGTCTTCGGGGACGTTCTTGAAGGCTTTGAAGCGCGGATCGTTGGATGCGTTCGCGGCGATGGCGACGGGCTCGCGGCGCTCCGCGGACCATCCCGTGACGCCCTGGCCGAGCTTGACGCCGAGATTGTCGATGAGGTCGGCGTGGGGATTTTGCGAGGCGCGGAGAACCAGTTTTTCGCCTTCGAGGACATAGATGAAACAGGAGTCGCAGGGGATGATGGTGGTGACGAAGTCGACGATCCGGTCGAGCACACCGTAGAAGGAGTCCGCTCCTGCGATGCGGCTGCTGATCTCGTGGAGGAAGTCGATCGGCATCAGCGCGTCGCGGAATCCTGCCATCGTGGGCGTGGAGGGCGCGACACGGCGAACCCGGCCGGTGGTTCGACTGTTGATGGGAGTGCTGGCAGTTGCCGGTGCCTGGGGGGAGGCTGCAGGAGAGACTGGTTTGCGCAGGGTTTTTATCGCTGCATCGCCGCTGCGCTTCTGCCGCAGAACCTGGCCTGCGTATTGAGCGGCTTCATTGACCAGAAAGCCCATCTTGGGGTGAGAAGGTTCGAAGTCCGGAGTGAGTCCGTAGTGGGCGAGTTCCTCCGTGGTCGTCGGGCCGATGGAGATAACGACCATCGCCATGAGGCCGGTACGGAGATCCTGCTGGCAGTTCATCATCTCCGCAACCTGGAAGAGATGGATGATCTGCACGGCCGTCATGAAGAGAACGACGTCTACGTTGCCATTGACGATGCCGAGAACGCACTCACGGAGGGGGCGGAGGTCTTCGGGGAGCGCCCACTGGTAGACGGGAACCTTGGTCACTTCGCGGCATCGCTCGGTGAGCGCGGAGAGAAACTCGGGGTTCGAGGCTCCGTACTCCTGCACGGCGACTCTCATGCCGGAGAGAGAGTCGCCGAACTCCGCTTCGATTCCCTGCATGAGTTCGCGCCACGTGTTTGGCTCGGCTGCGGTGACGGCGACGGGTACTTTCAACTCTTTCAGTGCGGCTTGCGGTTTGGGGCCGCGTGCTGCGATGTGGACCGATCGAAGCGCTTGAAGGAACTCTTCGCGATTGTGCCTGGTTTCGACGATGTTGAGCAGAGTCCGCACACCAACGCCGGTAAAGAAGATGACCAGATCGAAGCTGCCCTTGAGGAGACGGTCGGCGAAATCGAGGGCCTGATGGTTGGACTCGAGAGAGACTTCGCGCATGGCAGGAACGACGAAGGGTTGGCCGCCATAGGTGCGGATGAGCTTCTCGACCTCCTTGGCGCGGCGCGACTCCAGGGATAAGACTCGTAGACCGTCAAAACTCGCGTGTGTCATTAAGAAGAATCCCCCGACGTAAAACAGCCATTGGGCCAGTGGCGTTCCGAACTTCAACGGAGCGGCTGGCTGGTAAAAGGTAGTTCAAAGGGTTGAACCGGCTACGAGCCATCGTCGGCGTCGAGCTTTCCGACCGTAGACTCCTGTTCACTATTTTACAGGGGAGCGAGGCCGTTCCCTCGCTCGATGGAGGCTGATTGTGGCAGCATCGGCGAAGTTGACCGAGGCGCTATACGTCGATGGCGTGGTCCGTCTGGATGTCCGCGCCGCTCCAGAGCGCTCGTGCGGTCCATGGTCTGGCTTTGCCGGACCAGAAAACATGTTCCGGGGGAAGTCCCAGAGGAAGCCAGGCGGCGGAGCAGAGGTAGCAACTGCCAGTTGAAATGTAGGGCTCGCCTATGCCGGGTTGGTGTCCGGCGAAGCCGATGGTCAGCCACCCGTTCGAGTCGAAGGTGCCGGGGGCTTCGGTCATCCGGCGCATCACCGTTGTCAGCGCGCAGCGCACCTGTTCCGGCGACAGGCCAGTAGGAAGCTGGTTGCGCAGTGAGATGTCCGCGAGGAGATGGAATGCGCCGAAGCGGTAGGAGAGAGAGCGGCCAACGGCGGGGAAGGTGCCTTCCGGGCTGATCATGCGCTCCTGAATGACGGCATATCTTTGGGAGCGCTCCAGCATGATGGGGCGAAGCGACTTCCATGTGGCGGATCGATCCGAGACGTGATCCATGATCTGGAGCAGCATGGGATGGATGACGAAGCTGTTGTAGTAGTCCCAATGAAAGTGTGGGCCGTCGCCGTAGGTTCCGTCGCCGAGGAACCAGTCTTCATGCTGACGGACGGCGTAGTCGACGCGCATCGCGTCCCACGGCTCTCCCATGAGATTTAGGCCGATCTCAACCATGGCAGAGAAGAGGAGCCAGTTATTCGCGCCCGGAAGGACCGTTCGAGTTGCCTTCAAAGCTGCAATCAGATTCTCTTTGGTGCGGTGATCCAGCTTCGTCCAGAGCTCGGTGGGGGCGCGACAGATCGCAAGCACGAGAAATGCCGTGTCGACTAAGGACTGTGAGGTGGTACCGAAGTTCATGTAGTCGGGAGAAGCAGGGTCTGTGCCGGAGGCGATGCCTGCGCGCGCGAGGTCGCAGTACCGCTGCCGCAGACTTCCTTCCTTTCCCGCGGCGGGGCCGCTTTCCAACCATGGAGCGAGGCCAGATAGCAGGCGGCCCATGGCTTCGAGATAGGTACACTCGCGTCGGCTCTGCTCCTGCCCGGGCTTTGCTTCAACGGGCATCTTCTCCTTGAGTTGACGCTGCCCGAGAGCCTTCAACACCGGGTTGGCGATCTTCTCCACGAGAAGAAGCCAGAACTCGCGGTCGGATAACGGGCTTGCGGTGGCCGCGGTGTCCGACTGCCCGTAGGCGGGGAGAGAAAGTGCCGCCGTGGCTGCCAGAGTCTGTTTGAGAAAATTGCGTCGATTTGCACCGGTCGAAGAGTTTGGAGATTTCAAGGAGGTCATGACGTCTCTAGTGTAACCATCGCTCGAACGGTAATCGTGTCGCGTGGCTTTCTCTGTCTCACAGGTTGGTGGCGGAGAGAGCGACGATTCGGAGAAACAGCCGGGATTTATTCGCTCTTTCGGCATCCGCATGATTCGCGAATGACCAGCTCGACAGGCAGGACGGTCCTGACGCTGGAGGCGGTGAATTCGCCTTTGATCCGCTGAAGCAGGAGGCGGGTGGACATGCGCCCGAGTTCAGTGGCGGGCTGACGAACGGCCGTTACGGGCGGCGTAATCAGGGTGAAGAAGTCTACATCGTCAAATCCCACCAGGGCGACATCTTTGCCCATCTCAATCTTCATCTCGCGAAGCGCCTCAATGACCCAGATGGTGGCAGCGTTATTTGCGGTGAATAAAGCATCGGGTCGGCTGCGCGAGCCAAACAGTTGTGACAGAGAGGATTTCACGGACTCCCGGCTCAACAGGCGCAAAGCCTTTCCGCCGGAGAGCTTCGCATGGCGCAGAAATTCTTCGTAACCGATGATGCGCTCTTTGATGGTGATCAGGTGGGCATTCGTCGCTACACAGGAGATCTTTCTGTGTCCGTGACTGATGAGATGTTCCACGGCGATGCCCGCTCCCTTCCTGTTCTCGACCCCGACGGAATCGGTCGTCGCTACTTCGATGGGACGGTCGATGGTCACGACGGGCGTCGAGCCCGTGACAATCGACTTGAGGTATCTGCTACGACCGTCGGCGGGCACCAACAGAATGCCGTCAACAGGGTGATGTGTCATGAGTTCGACCTGCGCCGCTTCGGTCTCCGGGTCGTCGTTGGAAGCCGCAAGCCAGACGAGGTAACCGCTTTCGCGCGCGGTTTCCTGAACGGCATGACTGACGACGGAAAAGAAAGTGTCCGCAATGTCGGGAACAATTAAGCCGATGGATCGAGAGAGCTGGCCGCTGAGGACGCGGGCGGCGTGGTTGGGGCGGTAGTCCAACTGGCGAATGGCTGCCCGGACTTTTTTGGCGGTTTCGACGGAGACGTAGGGATGGCCGTTAATGGTGCGGGAGACGGTCATGGGACCGACGCCCGCAGCCTTCGCTACGTCTTCCAGCGTTGCGCGTTTCGTAGGGGGTGATCTAAACACTTGCGTCTTTCACCGATATTTGTGATAGGCCTATCAGCGACTTCACCATAACAAAATAAGGAATGCCCGGGAAATTATTCTTTTTTTAATTGACAAGTTATCGCTAAAGCGAGTAAACAAGTGATCATATGTGATAGCGCAATCATACAAGAGACAGCGCAAGGCTGGAAAGCGATCGTGTCCAAAGAAAGACCACTAACCAGGAAGCACTTAACTTAGGAGCCGCCATGAGAAGAGTTGTTCAAGTTCAGATTCTTTGTCTCTGCGTCATGCTATCGATGATGTTTGGCTTTTCGACTGTTGCATCTGCGCAGTCCGATAGCTCGTCCATCTCCGGCACGATTACCGATTCATCGGGAGCATTGCTTCCCAACGCCAAGATCACGATTCACAACAATGCGACTGGCGCCGACCGTTCCCTTGTGAGTAACGACGCGGGAAGTTTTACCCTGACCAACTTGCCGACAGGGGACTACAACATTCGCGCTGAGGTATCCGGCTTTCAGACGACGACGCTGACGGGGGTGCACCTGGATCCCAGCATCGGTCGCCGTATCGACCTTGTCATGAAGGTCGGCACTGCATCCACCGAGGTCAATGTTGAGGCGGGCGCCAACACCGTGCAGACGGAGAGCGGATCGGTCGGTCAACTTATTACCCAGGAGCAGGTTAAGAGCATCCAGCTCAACGGCCGTAATCCTATCTACCTTTCACAGCTGGAGCCGGGCGTTGTGCGCGGCCAGTCGATGGCGGCTTTCAGCTTTGGTCTCGACAATGGCATCAACGTCAACGGTGCACGCAGCCAGGAGAGCGTGATTACATACGATGGCGCGCCGATGGTGCGCACGCGTTCCAACGGTACCAGCGTTGGCGTCGCGGACGTCGACTCCACGTCGCAAGTGCAGATTCTTACCACCAGCTATCCGGCTGAGTACGGTCGCACCTCGGGCGGTCAGGTCCGCATGGTGCCCAAGAGCGGCACGAGTGACTACCACGGAAGCGCCTTCGAGTACTTCCGCAATACCGCACTGAACGCTAACCTCTGGTCCCGCAACAATTCCGGCACCAAGCGACAGGGCTTCCACTACAACCAGTTCGGCTGGAACCTGAACGGCCCTCTCTATATTCCCGGTCACTTCAATCAGGACCGCAAGAAGCTCTTCTTCCTCGTTGGGCAGGAGTGGACACGCTACAACCATGACGATCTCTCTCAGCAGACAGTTCCGACAGCGCTGATGCGTACCGGCAACTTCAGCGAGTTGCTCGGGTCGAACATCTTCTACAGCGCTCCAATACAGCTTGTGAACCCGACTACGGGCGTGGCGTGCCCCAACAACGACTTCAGCGGAGGGAAGTGCGGTGTCGCACTCAGCCCCAATGGCATCGGCCTGCTCAACGCCTATCCGCTTCCCACGGCAGCCCATACCGCAACCAAGAACTGGATCGACTCGGCGCCCTACACCGAGAAGCAGCGCAAGGACTCGGTCGTCATTGACTTCGTTCCGAGCGATGCGCATCACTTCCGCTTCAGCCTGCTGAACTACAACTACGACGACTACGAGCCGCACTTCGGCAACTTCAATACCAACCCGCGCATCTTCCATCGGCCGAACCAGATCGGCGTCTTCCACTACACCTGGACCATCAGCCCCACCATGGTCAACGACGCCTTTGTCTCAGGCGCGGCGGATCACGTCACCATCGGCATCGACACATCGTCGGGCCGCTACGATCGCACCAAGTACGGTATCAACTACCCCTACCTGTATGGCTCCGCCAGCAAGGTCGTCCCCAACAAGATTCCGACCATTCAGCTCAACAATTTTGGCACACTGGACGGCGGTCCCTACCCGTCGCGCTCCGGCGGTATCGTCTATGACTTCGGCGATACGATCACCAAGGTCTGGGGCAACCACACGGTCAAGATCGGCGGCCTCTGGGAGTACGCCGGCGAGAACAACTACGACCAGATCAGCGTCGACAACACGCGTCCTGGAACTACCAACAATCAGAATGGCCTGTTTGTCTTTACCGATAATCGCGGCGGTGGCCCCACCACGAAGGCGGGTGTAGCGAACGCAGCGCTTGGCCTCTTCGACACCTACGGCGAGATCGGCACGCGCTCCTACACGCTGTTCCGCGGCAACATGTTCGAGGGTTTCGCGCAGGATCAATGGCGCGTCAACTCGAAGCTTGTGCTCGAGTACGGCCTTCGCTACAGCGTGATGACGCCGTACCATGCACTTTGGGGTAACCAGGCCTTCTTTAGCGAGAAGGACTACAACCCCACGCTTGCTCCAACCGTCGATCCTACCACCGGCTTCCTCACAGGCGGAGATCCGTTGAACGGTGTTGTCATTCCGGGCAGCGGCTTTCCCAGCGCCGCGAAGGGACACGTCCCCGACGCGATCCTGGCCGATGGCTACAAGCGCCTCTTCCGCGGGTATAGCACCGGCTACTCTCCCACCGTATACAGCGATATCCAGCCGCGTCTCGGCTTTGCCTATCAGGTGACGCCGGGTACAGTGGTCCGCGCTGGAGTCGGCCGCTACGTGCAGCGTCTCGGCATCAGCGACACGGTTCACGTTGGCGGCAACGCACCCTTCCAGCCGGCGTCAAACGTTACTCTTGGCAGTGTCGACAATCCTGGCGGCATCGGCATCAATGCCACGCCGCTCGCCTTCACCTCCCATTCCTATACCTATCCCAGCCCTGAAGCATGGGGATGGAACTTGACAGTGGAACAGGAACTCCAGAAAGTCGGTGTCTTCACCCTGAGCTACGTTGGCCGTCGTGGTTACCATCTCGAGCAGTTGGCGAACGTAAACCAGTTGCCGCTGGGAACCCGGAATCTCTTGGCCAACAAGAACATCAACCCGGATGCTCTTCGTCCGTACAAGGGCTATTCAACCATTATTGAAGCTCAGAACAATGGCGGATCCTTCTATCACTCCATGCAAGCGAACCTGAAGCGCCGTCTTAACCATGGCTTCCTCTTTGGAGTCGCATACACCTGGTCCAAGAGTCTCGACTATGGATCGTCGAACGGCTTCAGCATCCCCAACGCAGCGAGCAACGCTGCTATGTTTGGTCCCAGCGACTTCGACACACGCCATGTGCTGGTGACGAACTACGTTTGGGACATTCCATACGGCACGCACGCCAGCAACCCGTTCGTTCGTACCTTTGTTGGCGACTGGCAGTTCTCGGGAACCATCCAGGCGCAGTCTGGCCGTCCGCAGACTGTTTCGCGGAACCTTGACCAGGCTGGAGTCGGACCGGGTTCGGGCAACCAGTTGTATGTCGCCAATCACATGCCGATTCTTTCTCACCAGTTTTCTGGAGGTAAGAACTCGAACCAGTGGTATGAAGGGGTAGGATCGACCGCCTGGTCACCTGCGGCACTTAACACCTTTGCTCCGCGCGGAATGCGTGGCCTGGTCTACGGTCCCGGCTTCAACAGCTTCAGCGCTGCGCTCCAGAAGGGCTTCCACATCATTCCAAGCCACGAAAATCATCAATTGATCTTCAAGGCAGAAGCCTTCAACTACCTCAACCATCCCAACCTGGACAACCCGGACAACAATCCGACCAGCAAGACGTTTGGTCAGGTTACCGGAAAGGGCGGCACCTACTCTTCCGAACGCCAACTCCAGTTCAGCTTGCGCTATGCGTTCTAGCTCCACTCGACGCGGCTCGTCTGCCTTTCGTGAGCGAGTCGAAGAAGAACTGGGTTTTTAGCCCAAAACTACCGAGATCCCGCACGAGCTAACGTGCGGGATCTCGGTTCACCTTACTTCAAATTCAAATGGACTCCGGGTGCGCGGGGTAGATGGGCAGACTATGCGGCGGAAGCGTTCTTCGTGTTCGGCTATTGTGACGGGAAGCAAGGGAACTCGGGGGATGCATTCCAAGTGGGTTTTGCCCGCGATTGCTGCATTAGCCATGCCGATGGCTGGCCACGCCCAGACCATGAAGGCCCCAGACATCACGAAGACTCCTACGCTCTATGTCGTGCCGTATGCGCATCTCGATACGCAATGGCGTTGGGAGTTCCCCCAGACGATCAGCGAATATCTGCTGAAGACCATGCGGGTGAACTTTGACTACTTCGATAAGTATCCGCACTATGTTTTCAACTGGACGGGCGCTAACCGCTATCGGCTGATGAAGGAGTACTATCCCTTGGACTATGCGCGGATGCAGAAGTACGCTGCCGAGGGGCGATGGTTTCCTGCCGGCTCTTCGGTCGAAGAGGGAGATGTCAACCTTCCCAGCGCCGAAGGAATCTTCCGGCAGGTTCTTTATGGGAACGAATATTTCCGCAAGGATTTCGGCAAGGCGAGCATGGAGTATATGCTGCCCGACTGTTTCGGCTTTCCTGCTTCACTGCCCAGTATTCTCGCCCACGCCGGGGTGAAGGGGTTCTCGACGCAGAAGTTGAGCGCGGCATGGCAGCCGGCTCCGAAGATTGGCGGCCCGGGTTCGCCGGAAGAGACGCCAGAGGGAATTCCGTTCAACGTAGGCCGATGGGTTGGACCCGACGGAGCGACGGTGATCGCGGCGCTGAATCCGGGAGGCTATGGCAGCAATGTCTATACCGACCTGAGCAAGGAGCCGACTGTGCAGACGGCTTCCGGCCCGCAACTGACCAGCGAGGAGAGAGCGCGGTTGACCCCGCAGCAGCAGCGTGCGCTTGCTCGTCCCAGGGCGATGGAGCAGGACTGGGTCAAGCGGATCGATCTGAATGGCAAGGTGACCGGCGTCTTTGCCGACTATCACTATGTCGGTACCGGAGATGTCGGAGGCGCTACGCTGGAGTCGAGCGTCAAGCTGCTTGAGGCCATCGTAACGAAGAGCGAGACGGTGCTGCCGTCCTCGCCAAGTTCTGCCTTCGCTATGGGAGAGGCGCCTGCGCCACAGGCAAACGGTGCTGCAGTGCGAGTGGGTGAAGGCCCCGTACATGTGGTCGAGTCTGCGGCGGACCAGATGTTTAAAGACATCACTCCGGCGATGAGCACGCGGCTGCCGGAGTACAAGGGCGATCTCGAGTTGATCAATCACTCGGCTGGCTCGTTGACATCGGAGGCGTATCACAAGCGCTGGATTCTCAAGAACGAACTGCTAGCCGACGCAGCGGAGAAGGCATCGCTCGCGGCGGAGTGGATGGGAGGGCGGCCTTATCCTCAGAAACGGTTGAACGATGCCTGGATGCTGGAGCTGGCCGGGCACTTCCACGACACCGGAGCCGGGACTGCGACGCCGCGAGCGTATGAGTTCGCCTGGAACGACGACACGATTGTGGCGAACCAGTTTGCCGGAGTCCTGACCAATGCAACCGAGGCCGTCGCCGCGGGCCTGAACACGGAGACCAAGGGGACGCCGATCGTGGTCTTCAACGCGCTTAATATTGCGCGTGAAGATCTGGTTGAGGCTCACGTTGCGTTTCCGCACGGCACACCCGCTGCTGTACGCGTCAACGACGCAGAGGGACAGGAGGTGCCCTCACAGGTGGAGGACGGCAAAGTCCTGTTCCTCGCCAAGGCTCCTTCGGTCGGATATGCCGTCTATGACGTGCTTCCTGCAACGGCCTCCAAATCGGCTTCGACGCTGAAGGTGACGGACTCGTCGCTGGAGAACGCGCGGTATCGTGTGCAGCTCAATGCGGGCGGCGACGTCTCCAGCATCTATGACAAGATGTTGAAGCGCGAACTGCTCTCGGCTCCGATTCGCCTCGCGATCTCGACGGATACGCCCAAGGTTTATCCGGCCTGGAACATGGACTTCGAGGATGAACAGGCTGCGCCGCGTGCTTATGTCAGCGGCCCTGCCAAGATCCGGATCAAGGAGAAGGGGCCGGTTCGCGTTTCCCTTGAGGTGACGCGCGAGACGGAAGGATCGAAGTTCGTTCAGACAATCAGCCTTTCGGCTGGCGATGCGGGCAATCGCGTCGAGTTCGGCAATGCGATTGACTGGAGAACGCTGGCGGCGAACCTCAAGGCAACCTTCCCGCTCAGCGCAACGAATGAGAACGCAACCTACAACTGGGGCGTTGGAACGATCGAGCGTCCGAACGCGTCGGAGCGCCAGTTCGAAGTGGCTTCGCATCGCTGGATTGATCTGACGGACAAGAGCGGGAGCTTTGGGACGACGATCCTCACCGACGTCAAGAATGGCTCCGACAAGCCGAACGACAACACGCTGCGGCTGACGTTGATGCGTTCGCCGGGAATGCATCCGAGCGACAATGGGCGTCCGCAGAACTACACCGACCAGGCGAACCAGGACTGGGGTCACCACGAGTTTGTGTTTGGCCTTGCGGGCCACGCGCAGGATTGGCGTCATGGGCAGACGGATTGGCAGGCCTATCGGCTGAACGATCCGCTGATCGCGTTTGAAGCGACCAAACATGCGGGATCGCTGGGGAAGAGCTTCTCGCTGGTGCATCTGAACAACTCCCGCGTCCGTGTGCTGGCGCTGAAGAAGGCGGAGGCAAGCGACGAGATCATTGTGCGCATGGTGGAGCTGGACGGCAAGCCTGCTCCGGATGTGCGTGTCACCTTTGCCGGCCCGGTGGTTGCGGCTCGCGAGGTCAACGGGCAGGAGCAGCCGGTCGGAGCGGCAAAGATCGAGGGCGGCGCGCTGGCGACTTCGTTTACGCCGTATCAGTTGCACACGTATGCGCTCAAGCTGGGCGCGTCGGCTACGAAGGTCAATGCGATTCATTCGCAGCCTGTAACTCTCCACTACGATCTTGCTGTTGCCAGCAACGATGACACCAAAACCGAAGGCGGCGGCTTCGATGGCAAGGGCAATGCAATGCCCGCCGAGATGTTGCCCGCGGAGATCATGTATCACGACGTGCAATTCAAACTTGCTCCCGCGAAGACCGGAGCGCCGAACGCCGTGGTGGCCAAGGGACAGACGATTGAACTGCCCGCAGGAAACTACAATCGCGTCTATCTTCTGGCTGCGTCGACGGACGGCGACCAGAAGGCCGAGTTCCACGTAGGCGAGAAGGCCGTTCCTCTCAACATCCAGGACTGGAGCGGGTTCATCGGGCAGTGGGACACACGTGTATGGAAGAATCATCCGGAGCGCGACTGGGCTATCTCCGCGAATCATGCGGTCTGGCCCGCTGCCGATGTTGCGGAACGCGAGCGTCGCGCGCCGTCGCCACGCTACCCCGAGGACTACGTTGGCCTCAAGGCGGGTTATGTAAAGCCTGCGGGCCTGGCGTGGTTCGCTTCGCATCATCACACGGCGGCGGGGCTCAATGAGCCGTATCAGTACTCGTACCTCTTCGCCTATTCGATCGCTGTCAACGGGAAGGAGCGGACGCTCAAGCTGCCGGATAACGACAAGATTCGGGTGCTTGCAGTGTCGGTCGCCGAGGAGAATCCCGAGGTCAGTCCGGCGCAGCCGCTCTTCGATACACTCAGCAGGAGCGAGCCACCCCAGTCGATGGAATAGTGCTCCTGTTGAAGGATCGGCATTGCCAGGACTGGGAGGCACGCGCCTCCCAGTCGTGCTTAACGGAGTCCGACGATCGACGATTTCTGCACCATGCGCGGTGAGTCGTTTCCGCAGACGGTCGCAGGCGGTTGAAATGTAGACAGTATGTCCACATTTTGGGTATAGTGACTCTCGCACCGGTACGCCCAGATCTCGACCTGCTCGCGATCACTCCGAGACTTACCGGAGCTTCTTCCATCCAGGGGACCTTATGAAGTTTGTTGGCACCATGCGTACGATGCTTTGCCTGACGGCAACCCTTGCCTCGCTATGCCCTTTGCTGGCGCAGGAGGGTGCGGGTCCCTATCAGTTTTCCAAGCAGGGACAGGCGGTCCTTCAACGCTTAAGTACCCTCGACTCTATTTCCGCGCGAGATTGGCAATATCATGAAGGCGCTGTTCTCAACGGCGAGAGTTCCGCACTCAGCACGGCGGACTGGAAGACTGTCAGCATTCCATTTGTAGCGCCACGCCAGGAGGTCTGGCTGCGTCGATGGGTTGAGGTGCCGAAGACCTTGAACGGCTATGACCTGACAGGCGCCCGTCTCTCATTCCAGATTGAAGTCGGCGGCGACGGGCCGGGGCACGGCTACCTGCACGAGACGATCTACTTCAATGGCGATCGAGTCGCCGAGGGAACCCATCTCTATAAGCAGGTTCTTCTGGCGAACGCAAAGCCGGGAGACAAGGTATTGATCGCGATAAGGATGCCGGAGACCGCGGATCGCAAGCATCTTGACCACGTCGGCATCGAGATACTTCCGCAGGGGCGACCGGACCCCGAGGTCTTGAGAACGGAACTGATCTCCGCGGCGGAACTGCTGCCTGTCATCACGCGCGATGTAACCACCCTTGCCGCACAGGAGAAGACGCTGGACGCCGCTGCAAGGGCGGTCAATCTTTCGGCGCTCGACCAGAAGGACCAGCAGGCCTTTGACGCTTCCCTCAAAGAGGCGCAGGCGAGTCTTGAGACGCTGAGGCCTGTTCTGCAAAAGGACTCCGTGCAGATGACAGGCAACGCCCACATTGATGCGGCGTGGCTTTGGACAGCGTCCGAGGGCGTCGACCAGGTTCACTTTACTTTTACGAATGCGCTTCAGATGATGCGGGAATATCCTGCGTATACCTTTTCGCAGTCGACCGCCCAATACTACGAGTGGATGGAACAGAAATTCCCCAGCCTTTTTGCTCAGATCCAAAAGCGCGTCAAAGAGGGACGTTGGGAGTTAGTGGGCGGCATGTGGATGGAGCCGGACCTCAATATGCCCGGGGGGGAATCCCAGGTGCGCCAGATCCTTCTTGGCAAGCGCTACTTCCAGAGCAAGTTTGGCGTGGACGTCAAGGTGGGCTGGAATCCCGACTCGTTCGGCTATAACTGGCAGTTGCCGCAGATCTATAAGAAATCCGGGATCGATTATTTCGTGACCCAGAAGTTGAGATACAACGACACCAACCAGCTTCCGCTGAAGCTCTTCTGGTGGCAATCTCCTGACGGCAGCCGTGTCCTCACCTATTTTCCCCACGATATCGTGCAGGGGACCGAGCCTCTGGAGATGGCGAAGGACCTTGCACGGGCGGCGCAACTGAACCCTGGGCAGGACGAGCTGATGCACGTCTACGGGCCGAGCCTTGGCCGCCTCGATGTTGCTCCCGCGCGCGATGTCATCCAGAATGGCCTGAGTTGGAGCGGGCCGAATAAGGTCTTTCCGCAGCTTCAATTCCGCACCTCGCAGGCTTTCTTCAACGATATGGCCGCGCGCGTAGCGACGAGCGATATGCCCGTGTGGAACTACAAGACATTCGCAGCGGGCGAGACCCACCTCCCCGCACCTCCACCCGGCAAGATCAGCTTGCCCGTGTGGAACGATGAAATTTATCTGGAGCACCACCGCGGCACCTACACATCCCAGGCCATGCAGAAGGCGAACATGCGGCACAGCGAAGAGTGGTTGCTCAACGCCGAGAAGTACTCCTCGCTCGCCTGGCTCGGAGGGCTCACGTACCCTGGCAGCCAGTTGACCGAAGCCTGGAAGAGAAAGGCCTTCAACGAATTTCACGACGTCGCTGCGGGAACGGCGATCGCGGCAGCCTACCTCGACGCGCAAAAAGACTTTGACGCCGTTCGCTGGACCGCGAAGGAAGCAACCGGTAACGCGCTCAAGGATCTCGACAGCCACGTTAATACCGCCTCCCATCCCGGCGTGCCGATCATCGTATGGAATCCCCTGAGCTGGAATCGGACCGACGTTGTGAGCGTCAGCGTGCAAATGCCGCAGGCCGAGCTGAACGGGATCAGCGTGCTCGACGCCGAAAATCGGCCCGTCCTCATGCAGGTTCTCTCGGTGGACAAGAGAACGAATACCTATCAGTTGCTCCTGCGGCCAAAGGACGTGCCGTCCATCGGATATACGGTGTTGCATGCAGTCCCCGGTCAACGCAGGGTCGCGAGCGATCTCAAGTTGAATGGCTTGACGATGGAGAACTCGCTCGTCCGCGTGATGCTGGACCCCAGGACCGGATGCATCACCAGCCTCTACCAGAAGGCTTCAAGGTTCGAAAGCATCGCCGCCGGCCAATGCGGAAATATGTTGCAGGCCTTCGTGGATAACGCCAGAAGTATGATGCAGGCCGCCGATAACCTTCGGGTGGAGGATGCCTGGAATATCGACAAAGACTACGAGAAACAGGGAACAGACTTGACGATGCTGGACAGCATCGAACCCATCGAGCACGGCCCCCTCCGCGAAGTCATCCGAATCACGCGTCACTGGAGTAAATCGAAGTTCGTCCAGGACATCACGCTTTACGCGGGGCTTCCGCGTGTGGACGTGGTGAACGACGTGGACTGGCGCGAAACTCATGTCTTGTTGAAGGCGAGCTTCCCGCTGGCTGCTTCAGGTCCTTTTGCCACCTACGAAATTCCCTACGGAACCATCGAACGCCCGACGACGCGCAACAACAGCATCGAGTCCGCCAAGTTTGAAGTTCCAGCCCTGCGTTGGGCCGATCTCGGCGATAGCGCGCACGGCTTCAGCCTCATCAACGAGTCGAAGTACGGCTACGATGCGAAAGGAAACGTCCTCAGGCTTTCGCTGCTTCGTGCTCCGCTCTACCCGGACCCCACCGCGGATCGCGGACGTCAGCAATTCAGCTACTCTCTCTACCCACATGCAGGCTCCTGGAAGAAGGCAGACACCGAACGCAGGGCGTATGAGTTCAACGATAAGCTGCATGCGTCGCAGGTTGAATCCCATCAGGGGACACTTCCCGCGACGCACTCCTTTGTTCAGCTTGAACCGAACAACCTCGTGCTGACGGCCATGAAAAAGAGCGAGGACGGAAACAGCCTGATCCTTCGTTTCTATGAGTGGGCGGGAAGGAAGACCGATGCGAAGATCACGGTGCCAGCGGGTGTGTCGGAAGCAGTGGAGACGAA
>Ga0068855_100005818_pt1 | contig 15046 bp, 18 predicted proteins | sample KBSCornC52_FD_66592 | JGI IMG/M metagenome (GOLD analysis project Ga0068855, IMG submission 66592) | Corn rhizosphere microbial communities from Kellogg Biological Station, Michigan, USA - KBS Corn C5-2 | ecosystem: Host-associated > Plants > Roots > Rhizosphere > Soil ...
GATTTTCCAACTGCGCCGATAAACAGCAGCACACAGGCCAGTGTGATCGCATCAAACGGCAGTCCAAACAGATGAAAAATACGCGCTTCGTGTAAATTGGCGGCGGCATTGAAAACATTGGTAAATTGCAAATCGCCAAAAAGCGCAAAAACGGTGAAAATCCCCAATACAAAACCGAAATCGCCAACACGGTTGACGATGAATGCCTTGATGGCGGCATCATTGGCAGAGGGCTTATGATTGTAAAAACCAATCAGCAGATAAGACGCCAGGCCGACCCCCTCCCAACCAAAAAACATCTGAACGAAATTGTCTGCTGTCACCAGCATCAACATCATAAAGGTGAAAAGCGACAAATAAGACATGAATTTGGCGCGCGACGGATCTTCATGCATGTAACCGATAGAATAGAGATGCACCATCGCGGAAACGGACGTCACCACCAACACCATGACGGAGGTCAAGACGTCAAAATGCAATGCCCAAGACAGATGCAAATTGCCGCTGCTGATCCAGTCCAATACCGGAATGGTCGCCATCTGGCCGAGGCTTGCGTATTGATAAAACAGCGCAATCGCCATTGCGGCGCACAAGCCTAACGTGGCAGTCGTAATAATTTCTGCGCCGCGGGCGCCCACAATACGTCGGCCAAAGCCCGCTATCACGGCGGCAATCAAAGGCAAAAAGACGACCGCAATTTCCATGTCTCTATCCCTTCATCTGACTGGCTTCCGCCACTTCAATATTGCCCAGGCGGCGGAAATAAATCACCAGAATGGCAAGACCAATCGCCGCTTCTGCCGCCGCCACCGTAAGCGTAAACATAACAAACACCTGTCCCACCAAATCGTGCAATTGCGCTGAAAAGGCAACAAAGTTAATATTAACGGCCAAAAGCATCATTTCAATCGCCATTAAAATGACGATGATATTTTTGCGGTTAATGAAAACACCGAGCACACCAACCGTGAACAGTGCCGCCGCGACGATCAAAAAGTTTTCAACAGATAGGCCCGCAGGGATCATTTGACATCTCCGGGAATCTCAACGCCCGCGCCGACGGCGGCGTGTACCATTTCAACCGTTTCCGCCGCGGTACGTTGAGTTTGCGCCGCAACGGACTGGCGGCGCGTATCGCTGCGGTGGCGCTGAGTGAGCACAATCGCGCCGATCATAGCCACGAACAGTACCAGGCCTGACATCTGAAAAACATAGAAATAATCGGTGTATAAAATCTGTCCGAGTGCAGCGGTATTACTAACATTTGCAGGATTGGGAATGGGTACATGCGGTAAAGCTAATAAATGCGGCCAGGCATTGATGACAAAAATCAATTGCGCGAGCAGCACGCCGCCCACGGCCAGACCAACCGGCACCATTTTAATAAAGCCCGCGCGCAATTGTTCAAAATTCACGTCCAGCATCATGACAACGAACAAAAATAACACCGCCACAGCGCCAACATAAACAATCACCATAATCATCGCGATAAATTCCGCACCGAGCAGCAGCATTAATCCCGCCGCGTTAAAGAAACACAAAATTAGCAGCAAAACCGAATGCACGGGATTGCGAGCGAACACCACACCCACCGCAGAAAGCAGCAACACGGTGGAAAACAAATAAAAGGCGATTTGTGTGATCATTCGTTTACCTTTGTCACTTTGCCATTACGCCATTCATATACCTGCAATGACGGTCCTATAAAACTGCCTTTAGAATCAAACGCACCATCGCCCAGAACGGTTGGAAATTTTTCGTGATGCAAGAGATCTGCGATTTTATGCGTATCTAATGTCCCAGCTTTGGCAATAGCATCGGCCATAAGCTGCATTGTGGCATAGGTATAGAGCGCGACAATATCAGATGGCGCTTTTTTGTGTGCGAGCATCTCCTGCAATGCCTTGTTACCTTTCATATCTTCCGGTTTTGAAACGGAAGCGAACTTCACACCCTCGCCGTATTTACCCGTGATCGCATAAAAATCCGGCGTTAGCACTGTGTCCGCCGCCATGATTGGGATATGGCTGCCATGCTCACGCAATTGGCGCACGATCAGCCCGGCTTCTGCCTGATAACCTGAATAGAAAAAAACGGATGGATTTTCTGCTATAATCTTGGTCACAACAGCGCTATAATCTTTTTCGCCCGCCGTAATGCTATCTTCCATGCTAATTGTAATGTGATGTTTTTGTAGACCAGATTTTAAGAAACCGACAATCGATTTTGAAAAGGTTTGTTTGTCATCAATAATGGCAACGTTTCCGCTTGGATAATGGCTGGCGATATAATCTGCCATAAGGGCACCCTCTTCTGCATCACTGGGCCAAACACGAAAAATATTCCAGTGCTTGCCATCCGCAATGTTAGGATTGCTGGCATCCGGTGTAATCATCAAAACGTCGCTATCGGCATAGACACTCATGGCAGCCAGTGTCGCGCCGGAACATGCATGACCGTTCACAAATAAAATATTTTCCGAAATAATTTTATTTGCAACCGTAACCGCTTGTTTGGGGTCACAGGCATCATCCATCACTTCCAATTCAAGCGGACGACCAAGAACACCGCCCTGAGCATTGATATTTTTAACCGCCAGCACCGCGCCGCTTTTCATCAATTCGCCAAAGGAAGCCACCGAGCCTGTCATGGGCCCGACCAGGGCGATTTTAATCGGCTCTTTTTTAACTTCTGTTTGGCTATCTGCTGCAAAGACAGCAAAACCTGCCGCCAATGCACACATCAAAACAGCTGTGGAGAGAAATGGCCTCATCGCTGCGCCGCATCCTTTGCCAGGTTAGCCGCAATCTGCGCTTCCCAGCGGTCGCCATTGGCGAGGAGTTTTTCTTTGTTGTAGAATAACTCTTCACGCGTTTCGGTGGAGAACTCGAAATTCGGACCTTCAACAATCGCATCCACCGGACAGGCTTCCTGGCAGAGGCCGCAGTAAATGCATTTCGTCATATCGATGTCGTAACGCGTGGTGCGGCGCGAACCGTCTTCGCGCGGTTCGGCTTCGATGGTGATGGCTTGCGCCGGACAAACGGCCTCGCACAACTTGCAAGCGATGCAGCGTTCCTCGCCATTTGGATAGCGGCGCAAAGCATGTTCGCCGCGGAAACGGGGAGAAATCGGCCCTTTTTCAAAGGGATAATTAATCGTTGCACGCGGACGGAACATATAACGAAATGTCAGGCCGAACCCCTTGATGAGTTCGGCCATCATCGCCTGTTTAAGTGAATTGAATAGTTTTTTCACTTCGCTTCCTCATACGGTTTCGCGACACGGTAAAAACTACCCGGTGCCGTTTCATATTTCTGAATAGTTCTATCAATATATCCGTTATTGTTCAGCTTCCGGATTGCAACATCAAACAGCTCCCGCAAAACGCGGTCATCCTGGTTAAACGCCCAAACGGATTCGCTCAGGTGCAACGGCCCGATGGCGAGTTCTTTTATTTTTCCGGGATTATTTTTCAAATAATCATTGGCGACTGAACGCTCAAGAAATGTAATATCCGCTTTTTTCAAACTCACATCTTCCGCCAATTGTGAGACCGACGTATTTTGCGGCTCCGCCAGCACCTGTGCGGATGGAAACATGCTTTTGCGAATGATGTCCGAAAATTCTCCGTCTACAACGGCGGTTCTTAATTTCGGATCGCTGACCAGATCCGACAGTGTTTTGCCGTCAAAGCGGGTATCGTCCGTCCGCACATAAGCCAGAACGGGCGCATAAAAAGCCGGAATGGACAAGGCGGCAACGCGCGCGCGTTTGGGATCGGCCCAAATACCGGAACATAAGACATCAAATTTCCGGTAAGCCAAATCCGTCGGCGCGCCGCCAAAGCTGGATTCAAATGACCATTCCACCGGAATGCCGATTTCCTCAGAAATTTTTTGTGTCAGATCGTAAAATATACCGGAAAACTGACCGGTTTTGGGGTCTTTGATAAAATACGGCGGATAAACCACATACCCACAGCGAATTTTATCCGGCAGTTTTGATGCGGCAAGTTGTGCAGGCGCAGTAATGGGCTTTGCATAATTCACCACGCCGTAGCTGACCGCGGCGGTGATCATAATTGTAAGAATGATTTGCGACAGATTCATCATTGCCCCGGCAGAGAGTTTGTGGCCAATAGTACGCCCGCCACAAAGACGACGTAACCCAGTGAAAAGGGTAAAAAGATTTTCCAGCCCAGGCGCATCAGTTGGTCGTAACGGAACCGCGGCAGCGTCGCGCGCGACCAAACGAAACAGAACAAACATGCCGCGATTTTCAGCGCAAACCAGACCGGCCCGGGCAACCAAGTAAAGGGTTCAAAATTCATTCCAAACGGTGGTAGCCAGCCACCCAAAAACAAAATTGTCGTTGTGGCGGAAAGCAAAATCATATTCGCGTATTCGCCCAGAAAAAACAGCGCGAACGTAAACGCGCCGTATTCCACATTGTAACCGCCGACGATTTCGGATTCGCCCTCGGGCAAGTCGAACGGTGCGCGGTTGGTCTCCGCCAGGGCCGAAATGAAAAACACGACCAGCATGGGGAAGAGTAAAATCCACATCCAGATGGGGCGCGGCGCCTCCACCAATTGCTGCAAATTCAACGTGCCGGTGCAGAGCAACACGCAAACAATGACGAGGCCAAGCGATACTTCGTAACTCACCATCTGCGCAGCAGAGCGTAGACCGCCCAAAAAGGCATAGCGTGAATTAGGCGCCCACCCAGCGAGAATAATGCCGTAAACCCCCAGCGATGAAATGGCAAATAAATATAATACGCCCACATTGATATTGGCGATGACGAGTTTTTCGCTGAATGGAATCACGGCCCAGGCAACCAGTGCGAATACGAACGTCAAAAACGGCGCGAGGTAATAGACTAACCGGTTCGCACCTGTCGGCACGACCGTTTCCTTCATCATTAATTTAAGGCCGTCGGCGAAGGGCTGCAGCAGGCCAAACGGCCCCACCGTCGTCGGCCCTTGGCGCAATTGCATCGCACCCAAAATTTTGCGCTCCCAATAGGTGAGGTATGCAACGCCAATCAAGACGACAACTGTCACCACCAAAATACCGACGAGCATCCATAAGCCAGGATAAAGATAAGTGGTGAGGAATTCGTCCATTACCTTGGATCCCCTATAGTAGGCTGGCCCTTAACAATTCCTTTACGGATTAAAAAACCGCGCCAGAACCAGCCATACATTGCTGCAATCAAGGCCGCATTTGGCATGCCGAGAAAGCAAATTACAGCAGCAGCCGTAATTCCAAATGCGCCTGTGGTTTCAACAGCATACCCAGCTGATCCACTACCTTCTGTGCTCGGCGCAGATGTATGAAAAAGCTGTCCTATAAAATCCGCAGCAATCTGCAAGATAACATATAAAATCGCAGTCACGATCAGCGCGCTAACTGCCGTTGCTACCAATTCACGTGTTGTGGGTTCCTGCCTGCCAACGAATTTTTTCCAGAACGTCAGCACCATAATAAATAAAATAAATGGCGCTAAAAGCATGGGAATTGCATCGATTACACTAGCCATTCTCCATGCGTCCCAAGACTTGGTCCATAAATCAAAAAATAAGGCAACGGCTGGAAATAATACCACTAACCCAATACAGCCCGCACCGATTAAGCCCAAGAAAACAGCTTCCCCAAAAAGACCTTTTTTCATGCGGCCTCCTGAAGTTTTCTGTTGGCCGATAATTCCACCACGCATTTCGCCATGGTTTCGGACGCACGCGCAATCACATTAGTCTGATAGAAATTCGGGAAAGCAGGCGGAAACGGCGTCGGGTCAATCGGGCCCGGCGTGCCGAATTCCGCCTGTTCCGCTGCTGCAATTTTGCCGATATGACGGAAGGCAGGCGCGACGCTCGCCAAGTCCGCGCGCACATCCGCGATGGTCGTGTAATTCAACGGTGCGCCGACGTAATCCGACAGAGCGCGGATAATTTTCCAATCTTCGCGCGCTTCGCCGACCGGGAAAACAGCCTGGCGCGCATGTTGCGCGCGCCCTTCGGTATTTACATAGGTTGCATTCTTTTCCGTATAGGCGGCACCCGGAAAAATTACATCAGCGTGGACGGCAGCGCGGTCTCCATGGTGCCCTTGGTAAATTACAAAAGCGCCTTTTAATTTTTCAATGTCGACTTCATCGGCGCCTAGCAAATAAACCGCTTTAACTTGCTTATTTGCAACGCCCTGATAAATTTTTTCCAGGGACCGCCCCGTTGCGCTCGGCACGAAACCGGCAGCCAACGCCGTGGGCAAACCAATTTGCGCGTGCAATACGTTAAATCCATTCCAAGCCCCACGTATCAGATATTTTTGTGCGATACGAGAGACTGCCGCATGCACCGCCGCACCGTCTTTACGTGACAGTGCCGAAATACCTAAAATCAACATGGGATTTTTCGCGGTCATCAGGCGTTCCGCGAAAGGATGGCGCCCTTCGGCAATTTGCTCAAGCAAGGTTGATACATCACCAAGCTGTTCCACCGGATAAGTCAGGTCATGCGCCGTGCCGATGTTCGCGATGTCACAATTACCCGTCAGCCAGCGCTGCCGGATGCGCGCGTTTAATACGGCAGCTTCGGTACGCGGGTTAGCGCCAACCAATAAGATCAAATCCGCCTGGTCGATACCCGCGATGGTGGAATTAAATATCCAGCCTGCAGGGCGCGAAACATCAAACGTCTCTCCACGCTGGCGGCATTCCATATTTTGCGAACCCAAAGTTTCCATCCAACGGCGAAGCGCGATGATTTCTTCGGCCGCCGATAGATCACCTGAAATTGCAGCGATTTGGTCGCCGCGGATATTCGACAATTTTTCCTGAGCAAAGCGAAAGGCATCATCCCATGATGCGAGCTGTAACTTTCCGCGCACGCGGATGTAGGGTGTATCCAGACGCTGGCGCTTCAAACCGTCCAAAGCGAAACGTGTGCGATCGGAAATCCATTCCTCATTAATGCCTTCATTTAATCGCGGCAGAATGCGCATCACTTCGCCGCCGCGCGCATCAACGCGAATATTGGAGCCAAGCGCATCCATGACGTCCACGGATTCCGTTTTGCGAAGTTCCCACGGGCGCGCTTTGAACGCATAGGGTTTAGACGTCAGTGCGCCAACGGGACAAATATCAATCATATTGCCGGATAATTCGCTGCTCACGGCCGCCGCAATATAGGTACCGATTTCCGCGTGTTCGCCGCGGTAAAACTGGCCAAGTTCATCATTGCCCGCAACCTCATCCGAAAACCGCACACAGCGCGTGCAGTTGATGCAGCGGTTCATCACAGTTTTTATCAGCGGACCTAGTTCTTTATCCACCACCGCGCGTTTATTTTCTTCAAACCGTGAACGGTCGAAGCCGTAAGCCACCGCCTGATCCTGTAAATCGCACTCACCGCCCTGGTCGCAAATCGGGCAATCCAGCGGGTGGTTGATCAGCAAAAATTCCATCACGCCTTTGCGCGCTTTATGCACCAATTCGCTTCCCGTCAGGACTTCCATTTTATCGGCGCAAGCCATGGCGCAGGACGCCACCGGCTTCGGCGCGCCCTTCACCTGCACCAAACACATGCGGCAATTCGCGGGCACAGATAATTTATCGTGATAACAGAAACGCGGGACTTCAATACCCAATTGCTCGCAGGCCTGGAGGATCGAGGTCCCCGGCTCTACTTCAAGGCTGACGCCGTCGATGATGACTGTGGGCATGCGGTTACTGAACGTTCTGTTGTGGATAATGTTTAGACCTGAATGGAAATTTTGAACAGGCCCAAATTACGCGGCCACACTCACGCGCCCACGCAAACGTTTTTCAATTTCCGGGCGGAAATGGCGAATTAAACCTTGTATAGGCCAAGCAGCGGCATCGCCCAGGGCGCAAATCGTGTGGCCTTCGATTTCTTTGGTGACGTCCAACAGATTGTCGATGTCTTTGCTCTCGGCATTGCCCGTCACAAACCGTTCCATGACACGCCAAAGCCAGCCGGTGCCCTCACGGCACGGCGTGCATTGGCCGCAGGATTCATGCATGTAAAATTTCGCTAGGCGCGCGATGGCTTTGATGAGGTCTGTGGATTTATCCATGACAATCACGCCCGCCGTGCCCAAGCCCGATTGCACGGCGCGCAGACTGTCGAAATCCATCAAAACCGTGTCGCAAATGTCCTTGGGCAGCATGGGTGTGGAGGAACCACCCGGGATCACGGCCAAAATATTATCCCAGCCTCCGCGCACGCCGCCTGCGTGTTTTTCAATCAGGTCTTTCAGCGGAATACCCATTTCCTCTTCGACATTGCAGGGTTTGTTCACATGCCCCGATATGCAGAAAATTTTGGTGCCCGTATTTTTCTCACGCCCCAAACCAGCGAACCAGGCTGGCGTACGGCGCAAAATAGTCGGCACGACCGCGATGGATTCCACATTATTCACCGTCGTCGGGCAAGAATACAAACCCGCACCCGCCGGGAAGGGCGGCTTATTACGCGGCTGACCTTTTTTGCCTTCCAATGATTCCAGCAGCGCAGTTTCCTCACCGCAAATATAGGCGCCCATGCCGCGATGCAGGTAACAATCAAAATCAAAGCCACTGCCGCAGGCATTTTTGCCGATCAGGCCCGCGGCGTAAGCTTCATCAATCGCGCGCTGCAGGTTGCTGCATTCGCCCGCGAATTCTCCGCGCACATAAATATAACAAGCATTCGCGCCAATGGCGAAAGATGCAATCAAACAGCCCTCGATCAATTTATGCGGTTCGTGACGTAAAATATCACGGTCTTTGCAGGTGCCCGGCTCACCTTCATCCGCATTAATGACCAAATAAGACGGCCGTCCATCCGACGTTTTCGGCATAAACGACCATTTCATGCCGGTTGAAAATCCAGCACCGCCGCGCCCGCGCAGTCCGGATGCCTTGACTTCTTCAATCAGGCCATCGCGCCCCTTGGCGAGCAAATCTTTGGTGCCCGCCCAGTCACCGCGCGCTTTTGCACCCGCCAGGCCCCAATCCTGGAAGCCGTAGAGGTTAGTGAAGATGCGATCTTGATCACTTAGCATGACGCGCATGATAATGTGATGCATTCGGTACAGCAAGAGGGATAGACCATATACAACCCTGTCTATATAAAACCGTTATGTCGCTTCCCCAATTTCATGCGGAACCTTTGTATTTTGTACGGCCCGGCACGCTGGTCGATGTCGGCGTGAATATCGGCTACCATTTCGAAAAATTCATGCGCTTTCCGGATTGCCGAACCGTAGGCTTTGAGCCGCAACGGGTTTTATTCAATAATTTATGCCATGGCTTGAATGGCATTTTTGGTGGCACGACGGAATGGCCCGATTACATTGAATTGTATAATGTGGCGTTGAGTAATTTTGTGGGCAGGACGCTTATTCGGGTGCCCAGGATAAATGGTAATGTGCAGCATCCGGGCGGATCCATTATTAAATCATTCGAGCTTGATCGCACCATCGAAAACGAAACCATCAGCTTGCTGACGCATTGGGTACAGGTAACAACATTAGATGTTCAAAAACTGGAAAATGTCACTTATCTGAAAATCGATGCTGAGGGCGCAGAGCAGGAAATTATCGAAGGCGCCACAGACACGATTGCGCGCTGGAAACCTATTATTGATATTGAATTGGAAGAGGTGCATCGCGCAGGCTGCCTGCAGACAGTATCGGATCAATTATACGCTCATGGCTATATTGGCTATTTTATTTGCGAAGAACAATTGATGAATCTGACGCATTTTGATGCTGCCCGCCACCAAGTATGTGAAGATAGCGGCATTGGTGCAACACGGCGCAAAGAGCCCTATATATTTGATTTTCAGTTTATTCATAAAGATGATACCTGGGGCCGTGAACGTTTAAAGGAAATTTACGGCCATTTGCCCTAGCTAACGTTTTAATTTAAACTATTCATCATTCGCGGCTTTGATGGCCTGAACTGGTTCCGATGTATGGCGGCCGGATTGCGGGCCGGGCTTCACGGTTTTGCCCTCGGCCAGGTCGGTCAGAATTTTTTTGGTGTTTTCTGGTGTCAGATCTTCGTAATAAGTGGATGAAGATTTTGTATCGACCTGCATCATCGGCGCATTCACGCAGGCGCCCAGGCATTCCACTTCGCACAGGGTAAATTTGCCATCCGCTGTGGTTTCACCTAGTTTGACGCCCAGGTGATCTTCGCAGGCTTTCACAATCTGGTCGCTGCCGCGCAGCCAGCATGGCGTCGTGGTGCAAACCTGAACTTGGTACGTGCCGACAGACGCGAGGTTATACATGGTATAAAACGTCGCGACCTCATAAACCCGTACGCGCGCCATACCGAGCATTCCCGCGACATAGTCCATTGCCGCACGCGGCAGCCAGTTATCGTTCTGCTGTTGTGCCAGATGCAATAAAGGCATTACGGCCGATTGCTGTTTGCCTTCAGGATATTTTTTAATAATCGCATCCGCCTTCGCCAAATTTTCTTTGGTGAAGACAAAGGTATCGGGACCCGCAGCGTTAAAAAGCGCTTTCATAAAACTGGTTTAGCGCAACCTTAAGCGCGGCTCAAGTCACTTCCAACTTCTTATCTTTGAGTATCTTCCGGTTTGACTTCGACAATAATCAAGCCTTCGTCGCTTGACGGCATCTCAAACCAATTCAGCTGCATATCGAAATCGGCATCCGTTATCTCCACTGCATCTTTGCCAAGCGCCAGATTGCGTTCGCTGATACGTTCTCTTCGGATTTCATCTGGTGTGTTGAGATAATGAAGGATTGAATTTACGCCAACTGATTGAGCTCTTTCTTTCGCTTCCAGTCGTTCTTTTTTATACCAGAAGCCATAATCCAGGATGACATTAACGCCGCGCTGCAAAAGTTTGGTGGCTATATTGGCGATAATGCCATAGCAGCGTTTTTCGAATTCGCCCCACTCTTCCATCCGTATATTTCGGCCATATAACGCTATGATCCATTCATCTTTGCTAAAGCGAATTGCATTTTTTTCTTGCTCAAGTTTCTTCGCGTAAGTTGTCTTTCCCGAGCCGGCCCTCCCGCATATTAAATGAAGAGTGCCTGTCTCTGACATTAAAAGCTTAACTTCTGCTTAAGGCTATACGTAAACCTAATGCAATTAAAATGACACCGCAAATTTTATCGATCGATCCCTGCACATTTTGCAGTGTATTGCGAACGGCAGGCAATTGTAAAGCCAATGCCAGCAAAGGCCAATAAAATAGGGCCTCGCCAAAAAAGATGCTCGTCACCATGGCTTTTTGTGCCAGTGGCGCCGTGGGCGTAATGAATTGGGTAAAGAGGCTGAGCAAAAAAACGGCTAATTTGGGATTCAACGCATTACATAAAAATCCTTGCATAAAGGCAGTACGTACCGTTAATGCTGGCGCCGATTTAACAGTAATTTCAACAGACGATTTTTTCGCCAATAAAGCTTTGACCCCAATATAAACTAAATAAGCGGCACCGAGATAACGAATAGCAGAATAGATTAAAATGCTTTTCGTAATGACTAAGGCAAGGCCTAACATGCAGTAGGTCGCATGAACTGTACACCCCACTACGATGCCAAAGGCAGTTGCCAAGGCCTGCCCGCGTGGTTGAGTAATCGCATTGCGCGCCACCAGAATAAAATCGGGCCCGGGCGCCAGCATGCCCAAAAAGCAAATTGTGGCGAGGAGCAGTAACTCCGCACCAGTCATTACGCCGCTTTTTTCTGTTCCGTCATGGCGGCCGTAATATAACCTTCAATGGTTTTATTCAGCGTATCCAGTTGATCGACGAAGAAATGATCCGCGCCATGCATGGTGCGGTAATCAATGGTGATACCTTTTTGCAAACGCAGGCCGGACACCATGGTGTCTACCAACGGTTTCGGTACAACCTTATCCTCATCACCCTGCAAAATCAGGCCGGAACAGGGACATGGCGCCAGGAAATCAAAGGCGAACATATTGGCGGGCGGGGCAACGACAACGAAACGGTCGGTTTCCGGACGGCGCATCAGCAGCTGCATTGCCACCCAGGCCCCAAAGGAAAAGCCCGTAATCCACAAACCACGTGCTGTTATGTTATGTGCTTGCAAGAAATCCAGCGCAGACGACGCATCGGCCAATTCACCTTCGCCCTCGCCCCATTCGCCCTGGCTTTGCCCCACACCGCGGTAGTTAAAACGCAGCGTTGAAAAGCCCATTTTCACGAAGGTCTGATACATCGCATAGGTGACCTTGTTATTCATCGTACCGCCGTGCAGCGGATGCGGGTGGCAAACCAGCGCGACGGGCGCATTGGGCACTTTGCTATGTTGATAACGCGCTTCCAGGCGGCCGGCCAAACCTTGGATGATGACTTCAGGCATAGAATGAACCTCTTATGGGATGGGGTGAAAAATGGCGGCGTCCAGCGCGTTCATGGACGGCTCCAGGTAAAGCTACAAAAAACGTAGAACTCATAAAATTACTATAACACTATTTGCCATAGGGATTGCAACTGCGTTATTGCTATTCGTGATGGAAATTTATCTTGACTATAATGCCACGGCTCCCCTAATGCCCGCCGCTCGCGCTGCAGGGGTGGCGGGACTGGATTTGCTCAACGCCTCGTCCGTGCATGGCCCTGGGCGCGCGGCAAGGGCGGCGGTGACGGCGGGGCGCAATATAACCGCCGAATACCTGGGCGTGCGCCCAGCGCAGATTGTATTTACGAGCAGCGCGACGGAGGCCTTGGTGACGGCCCTGCGCGGCGCCGCGGTGCAAGGCTATTTTATGTCCGCCGTCGAACACGAAGCCGTACGTGCCACGGTGCAAAGCCTGCCGAACTTTTTCGTCATGCCAGTGGATGAAAATGGTTTAATTAATTTGGAAACGTTGGATGCGGTATTACAGAAATCCGCCGCGCCTATTCTGGTCGCGGTGCAATTTGTGAATAATGAAACCGGCGTCATTCAACTGATTGCCGAGGCAATGAAAATTTGCCGCAAACATGGCGCGCTATTATTGGTGGATGCGGTGCAAGCGGTGGGGCGGATTGATATCGCGCCTTTGCAAGGTGCGGATATCACCGTGATTTCCACGCATAAAATGGGCGGGCCGAAGGGTGCAGCGGCTTTGGTGCTGCGTGAAGGTTTATCGATTACACCGCTGCTCACCGGCGGCGGCCAGGAGGAGCGTCGCCGCGCTGGCACGGAAAACGTCGCCGCCATTATGGGTATGGGCGCGGCGATTGAACATATTTCCGAGAGCTTAAATAGGATGCCACAATTGGCGCAGTGGCGCGATCAAATGGAAAAAGACATTTTATCGGCCGCGCCGCAAATCCAGATTTTTGGAACGAATACGCCACGCATCGCTAATACCAGCATGATGGCCCTGCCCGGCGCCGCGGCCTCAACCCAATTAATGAACCTGGATTTGGCGGGCATTGCGGTGTCATCGGGTTCGGCTTGCTCATCGGGCAAGGTCGGGCCGTCGCATGTGCTGTCCGCCATGGGCGCACCGCCGGATGTCGCCAGCGCCGCCATCCGCGTCAGCGGCGGCTGGGCCAGCCGCGCCGAAGATTTCGCCCGTTTCACGCAGGTTTATCTTGATATGGCACAGCGCTTTGCGTAAATAAAAATCACAGGAGAATTCAATGTCCAAAATGACCTTTGTTGAAAAAGACGGCGCGCGCAAGGAAGTGGAAGCGCCGGACGGTCTGACCGTCCTCGAAGTCGCGCGCAAAAATAATGTGGAGCTGGAGGGGGCATGCGAAGGTTCCCTGGCCTGCTCGACCTGTCACGTCATTGTGGATCCGCAATATTACGACATGCTGCCCGAGGCGACGGAGGATGAAGAAGACATGCTCGACCTGGCATTCGGCTTGACGAAAACATCACGCCTGGGTTGCCAGATTTGCATGACGCCGGAACTGGACGGCCTAGTCGTTTCCCTGCCGCAGAAAACGCGCAACGCGCAGAGTTAGTGCATGACATCCATTCATGCAGAGATTATCCCAGCTCAAGAATCGCATATTGAAGAGGTCAATGTCGTGGTTGGTGAGGTTGCACGAGAACGAGAATACCTGACATTTTTCGATGCCTTTCCGATGGAATCCACACGTGAATTTATTATGGGTAATATTGCGAACGGAAATCCAAATTTTGTTGCATTGGTCGAGAATAAAATAATCGGCTGGTGCGATATTACCCGAAACACTTCCCGCCCGGTTAACCGACATAGCGGCACGATGGGTATGGGCATCTTGGCACGCTATCGCGGTATTGGAATCGGCCGAAAATTGCTAGCCGCCGCCATCAATGCTGCAAAGGAAAAAGGCATTTTTCGAATTGAATTAACCGTGCGTGAAACCAACCATATCGCCTGCACATTATATGAAAAGATGGGCTTTGTGCGGGAGGGCACATTGCGCAAAGAATGGCATGTTGATGATAAATATTACGACACACATGTCATGGCGTTATTGCTGCCACCATTGTGCGAAGCATAGGGCACGCAAACTAACGGCCCCCAAGGGAGCCGTTAATAAAAACTTCAACCTAAAAATCAGCGAATAAAAATTAGCTGGCTTTTTTGTCTGCTGCAGGTGCAGTTGAGTTGGCTGGTGTTTTGCTGTCGGAACTGCATGAACCATCTTTGGCTTTATCTTTGTCTGCGCAATCTTTATCCATTGGCTTTTGATTTGCATCAGCAGGCTTTTGTGAATTCTGATTGTTGGTCGCGGGGTTATTTGTATTTGGCGTAGGTGTAGACATTTGATTTCCTTTTGTAGCCATCCAAATAATTTTAGATAGAACATATATCTAGGGCTTTTTATATCTTTTTCCCATGTGCCGCGGCCAGGTTTTTAATAAGGAATCCATGGCGTGAAAGCTTTAATAACCCCTAAACAGCCAGTTATCCTTGCACTCCTGAAGCCAGCTTACAGGAAGAATTCGGACTAAGAATGCTTTTAATCACCGAAAAGCCTGAAAAATAGGGCATTTTATTAAAACTGCCGCTTGTGCGCCATTTACAGGA
>Ga0068855_100005826_pt1 | contig 15039 bp, 9 predicted proteins | sample KBSCornC52_FD_66592 | JGI IMG/M metagenome (GOLD analysis project Ga0068855, IMG submission 66592) | Corn rhizosphere microbial communities from Kellogg Biological Station, Michigan, USA - KBS Corn C5-2 | ecosystem: Host-associated > Plants > Roots > Rhizosphere > Soil ...
GACATCGGAGGCATTCGCGAGGCGCATCGCAGCATGGCGCGCCGCCTTTCAAACGAGGGATATGCCGTTCTTCTTGTAAATCCCTTCTATCGCACCAGTCGGCCACCCGTGTTCGATTTTCCGCGGGTAGCGGGAGAACCGCGAACGGTGCAGCGCATGGCAGAGCTGGTGGCACCGCTTACCCTGGACGCTCAGAACCAGGATGCGGCTGCATACATTGATTTCCTGACCGCGCAAACTGCGGTTCGCGCTGGTTCCGTCGGAGTGGTCGGCTATTGCTTTACCGGAGGCCTAGTCCTTCGTGCGGCAGCGGTTCGGCCGTCGCAGGTGGCTGCGGCGGCATCCTTTCATGGTGGAGGACTTTACAAGGCTGGAGATTCAGGCAGTCCCCATCTCGTGCTGCCGCAAATCACGGGAAGGCTCTACTTTGGTCATGCCGTCGAAGACAAAAGCATGGATGCTGAGGCGATTCAAGGACTTGAACACGCGCTCAAAGACTGGGGCGGCCGCTATGAAAACGACGTCTATGAAGGTGCTCGGCATGGGTGGACGGTCCCGGATAACCCGGTCTTCAATCCGGAGCAGGCTGACCGAGCTTTTCGGAAATTGACGGAACTGTTTGCTGCGACACTCTAGCAACTGCAAACCTTAGCCCTGTTGTGCACCGCGTCTAAGACGTTATCTTGGCGCAAAAAGAGGCCGACAGATCTGTCGGCCTCTTTCACGTGTAAGTGGTGATGATTACAATTTGTATGCTTTCTTCGCGAGAGTGACGGTCAGGTCCTTCGCTACTTCAAACGCCTCGTCTTCATCGAGACGTCCTTCAGCCACCAATCTGCCAAGAAAAGCGCAATCCACGCGTCGGGCAACATCGTGACGGGCGGGGATAGAGAGGAAAGCCCGAGTGTCGTCGTTGAAACCCACGGTATTGTAGAACCCTGCTGTTTCTGTAGCAGTTTCGCGGAAACGCATCATGCCTTCGGGCGAGTCGTGGAACCACCATGGCGGCCCGAGGCGCAGCGCGGGATAGTGCCCGGCCAATGGAGCCAGTTCGCGGGAGAAGGTGGTCTCGTCGAGAGTGAACAGGATAAGAGTCAGGCGCGAGTCATTGCCGTATTTGTTGAGCAAGGGACGCAGCGCGCGCACGTACTCAGTTGGAGAGGGGATGTCGGCTCCTTTATCGCGTCCGAACTTCTCATAGACTAGCTTGTTGTGGTTGCGTACTGAGCCGGGGTGAATCTGCATGGTCAGACCGTCTTCCACGCTCATACCAGCCATCTCGGTCAGCATCTGCGCCTGGAAAAGCTGCTGCTCGTCTGGCGTCGAATTGCCGGTGAGAATGCGCTGATAGAGCGACTCCGCCGCTGAGGCGTCGAGATCTGCGGTTTGAGCGGTGAGATGGCCATGATCGGTCGCCGTGGCTCCCATGGACTTGAAGAAGGCGCGGCGGTTGCGCAACGCATTCAGATAGCCCTTGAAGGTGCCGATGTTCTCGCCGCTTACCGCACCCAGTCTGTCGACGTTCTGGAGAAAGCCTGCGTACTCAGCATCGATCACGGAATCGGGACGGAAGGTGGGCAGGATGCGCGCTTTCCAGCCTGACAGCTGGATAGCTTTATGGTACTCAAGCGTATCGAGCGGTGTGTCTGTAGTGGACAGCACCTCGATATTGAACTTCTCATAAAGTGCGCGGGGACGGAACTGGGGAGTTTCTAGCGCCTTGGCGATAAAGTCGTAGTAAGCATCCGCATTCTCCGGGCTTAGGCGGTCCTTCAGGCCAAACTGCTTCTCAAAAGCATAGTCGAGCCACAGGCGGGTGGGCGTTCCACGGAACAGATAGTAGTGTTTCGCGAAAATGCGCCAAACTTCGCGCGGATCGGCGGATTCACGGCCATCCACCTGGGGAATCCCGAGCGATTCCAGCGAAACTCCCTGAGAGTAGAGCATCCGGAAAACGTAGTGGTCCGGCGTAATAAACAAGGCCGAAGGATTTGGAAACGGCTTATCTTCGGCAAACCAGCGGGGATCGCAGTGCCCATGCGGCGAAATGATGGGCAGATTACGCACCGCCTCATACAGCTTAACGGCCACAGAACGGGCCGCATTATCCGAAGGAAATAGCCTGTTTTCATCGAGCATCTTGTTCATCACCTCTCCTGAGAGCAATTGCACCCGTCGGGCGCCACCTTTGAAGCCTATCAAAATTGGTCGCACCACGAACGATTTGAGATATAAGTGGCCTAAAAAGGAGTCCTGGAGAGAGAGAGAGAGATTCGAGTACTACAGGAATTTGCCCCAACAAAAAAGGGCGCTCTCCAAAGAGCGCCCTTTCCGTTGTCGATGTGGATTATTACGGAATGTAGTAGCGCATCCCGGTAAACACCATATTGTTGGTTCCTTTAGGTGCTCCCCCTACGCCCGTCCATGCCTCGCGTGTCAGATAGCTGTACTGCATGGCATACTGCAACTTCCCATATTTGGGGCTGTTGTAGATGCGATAAGTAAAGCCGGCGGTGCCTTCAATGACTGCGCGGGTAGCACCCAGGCAGTTCGCAGGCGATGCGGGATTGTAGCCAGATGCTCCCGTAGGCGGCAGCTCCGTGTTGCATCCTGCGTTTGAGGAGGTCACAGGAGCATACCCGGTGAGTTTGCCCGCGTTTGGGCCGGTAGTGTTTAGATACGTCGTCCGCTGCGCATACTCGCCACCGGCATACCCAAACAGATCCAGCTTTTTGGAGGGATGAAGCTCTAGTGAGAACAATCCCTGGTCGGACTTGATGGTCGCCAGCGTTCCGTCCGGATGGACTGTCGTATCGGGCAGAGTGGCAGTGCCATATCGGCCCACTCCAGTACCTGTAAGGATGTGCAGACCAATATCCACGAAGTGGGTTACAGGAAACCGAGCATTCGCGAAGAACCCACCACCGGTCTTCGTATCGTTCGCCGCGGCAGTAGCGCCGCTCGCGGGTACAGTGGTCACTCCGGGATAATAGCGGTCGCGGAAGAAGCGAGCGAGTCCGCCGATCTCGTAATGGCCGATCTTCGGGTCGAATGCAGCCTTCACGATCACGTCCGGCGCTACGTTGTTGGAGTAGTTCGCAGTCGAGTTATAAAGGCCACCGCCCGTACCGGCATTACCGAAGAAGAAGTTCGAGTTGGCATTCGTAGCAGAGAAGATGTTCTGCGCATTCTCCAGCGAAACGGCCACTGTTGCCAGGCCAAGCTTCTGCTGGATGCGGACACTTGGTTGTCGTGCCCAACTGAAGCCGACATGGTATTGTGCGTCGATGGTCATCGGCAGCACCTCGGTACGGTTATCGGTTCCCTTTTTCGTCTCCGTCACCAACGACCACATCTGGCCGCCGGTAACAGCGAAGCCGCTCTTGGTAGCGATCTGGCCCCAGATCTGCCGTTGCCGCAGCGTGTAGCTGTTGCTCTGGTTATCGTTGCTGGTGACGCCGGCCGAAAGAAAGTCGGCCTCGAAGTAGCCCGACAGCTTGAATGGCCCGGTATCACCCTCGAAGAGACCGCCGAGACGGCTCTGGCGTCCGGAGAAGTTGAACTCGCTGGTGTGCGCCTGCGCGGCTCCGGGATACGGGGTGGCATTGAAAGGCGTGTTCACATCGGAATTCAGCGACCGCTGCCGATAAACCGATTCCGCTGCAAAGAACGCGACAGGAGTAATCTTGATTCCCTTGTAGTGCAAAGCAAGAGGTGAGTCGATCTTCTGAGTCAAATCCTTCTTGGTATCGCTGATGGTCTGTGCTAATCCAGTATTTTTCGCCTTAAGATCATTGACGGTAGCGTTGAGTGTAGTCACGGCATCGGTGTTCGCCTGAACACTGGAACTCACGCCTGCTGACTGTGCCGTTGCCTGCGTGGCGGCCGCATTTGCCGCCTGAGCATCCTGCGATGCTGTTGCCAGCTTTGCATCTTTCTCGGCATTCTGCTGCTTCAGGCTGTCGATCTGAGCCTGCTGGTTCTGCATCTGCTCGCGCAGTTCGCGAATTTCCCGCTGGGTCTCGCTCTCGGTCGCTGCCTTCCTGCTCGCAACTCTCTTATGCGCCGCCCTTTTGTGCTTCGTGGCCGTGCTCGTCTGCGCCTGCGCCGATACTGCACTCAAGACCAGTATCGTTGCCATAGCCGCTCGTAGTTGCTTCGTCATGTGACCTCTCAGGTTGAACAGAACATAGGCTGAGACATGGTGAAGCGGGTCTTGCGACCTGATTCACGCATTGCCCTTGTTCTTTGAAGGTCATGCTCTCAAAAGAATGTGAATAGAACGCAAATTTGCGCGCTATTCACATTCTTTTGACATAAACGTCAAGAACGGCCCCAGCGCCGTTCCGTATCCGGCACTCCACAATCTCTTCACCGGCTGATATACCGTTACACATGCTTCTTTTTCGCTGCGGCCTCCTGCTCCTTGTACTGACGCCCCTCGCCTCCGCGCAGTCTTCGATCAAACTAATTCCTATGCCACGCGAGGTCCACGCGACCGCCGATCAGCCGTTGATCAACGGAGTCCGTGTTGTCTGCGCCGCTCCCTGTTCAGAGGAGGACCGTTTTGCTGCTGATGATTTATCCACCACCTTGCAGAAGCGCAATATCTCCTCGGTGTCGGCGTCCGGCTTCACGATCGAACTCACGAGATTGGCCAACCACCCGGTCGCCAACTTTACCACTGAGATGAAGCCAGAGGGTTACGTTATTACCGCGAGCCACAACACGCTCACCGTTACCGCCGCAACGGCCGAAGGAGTTTTTTACGGGGCGCAGACCGTCAAGCAGCTTATCGCCGGCGACGGGCTGCAAGCGGTTCTGCACGCCGCCAACATTCGCGACTGGCCAGCGATGAAATACCGCGGTCTCGACGACGATCTCTCGCGAGGGCCCGTACCGACACTGGATTTTCAGAAGAAGCAGATTCGTACCATCGCGGCTTACAAGATGAACGTCTACTCGCCTTATTTCGAGCATACTCAGCAGTATGTTTCGAATCCACTGATGGCGCCGCCGGGTGGCAGCATCAGCGCTGCCGATGCGCAGGCGCTGGTTGCGTATGCTCGCCCTTACCATGTGACGATCATTCCAGAGCAGGAGGCCTTTGGGCATCTGCACCATAACCTCACATGGGAGCAGTACTCCCCACTTGCGGAGACTCCGCACGGAACCGTGCTCGCGCCCGGCCAGGCAGGCTCCATACCTCTCATCAAACAAATGTTTACCGAGCTTGCAGCGCTCTATCCCGGCCCATTTCTTCATATCGGGGCCGACGAGACGGTCGATCTCGGCACGGGCCAGACGAAATCCGATGTGGACGCCCGAGGGCTGGGAGCGGTGTATCTCGACTTTATGCAGCGCATCGTTACCGCGCTCCAGCCACTACATCGCAAGCTGCTCTTCTGGGGTGACATCGCACAGAACTCTCCCGATCTACTCAAAAAAATGCCGCAGTCCTTCAAGGATGCAACGATTGCCATTCCTTGGACCTACAATCCAGAATCGCGCGGTTTCGATCGTTATCTCACGCCATTCACCAACGCGGGCTTCGAGACTTGGGTTGCGCCAGGAGTCAATAACTGGTCGCGCGTCTATCCCAACAACAATATGGCGCTGCTCAACATTCAAGGTTTCATTCGCGACGGCCAGCGCCTTGGCTCGACCGGAGCGCTCACCACCATCTGGAACGATGACGGCGAGGGCCTCGATGACATGAACTGGTACGGCGTTCTTTTCGGAGCCGCCGCCTCGTGGCAAAAGGGCGAGTCGTCTATACCGCAATTTCAGGACTCATTTGCTCAGGTCTTTCACGGTGACCTCACTGGTGATCTGAACGAAGCACAAAAGGAGATCATGCTGTGCCATGCTCTTTTGAAGCAGCAGGCTAAGACCGGCGACGGCTCCGATGGCCTGTTCTGGCTCGATCCCATGACACCGGACGGACAAGTCTATGCCGCTAAGATCCGTCCCTACACCCACGACCTCCGTCTGCATGCCGAACGCGCCCTTACGCTGATCGCGCAGGCTCGCGCCGCCGCGCCTGCGCCGCCGAAGTCCTTTACGGCTACTGCCGCACCCTTCAACCCTGCCGATGCTTATCCTTCGACACTCACCAGCCTCCGCGAGACCGATGCGATTGACGCGCTTGAACTCGGCGCCAGACGCATGGATTTTATCGGCCTCAAATTTCAGTTAGCCGACGAGATCGCGCAAGGCTATCAACGCGCCTACAACATGCGAACAACGACCGACCGGCAGCAGCGAGTGACGGTTGCCCGCGAACTCTCGGATATCAATGGCGTCAACGGGCGCATCGCCGATATACGAGATACCTATTCCCTGATACGTGATCTCTACCAGCAGGCGTGGCTTCGCTCCAACCGGCCTTACGGCCTGCGCCCGGTGCTTGAACACTATGACTACACCATTGGGCAATGGCTTGCACGCAGCGACAAAATCCGAACTGCGCAAAGACAATGGGCCGACAGCCACACTTTGCCGATCGCAGCGGAGTTGGGTATTCCCGCACCGCCACCAGCAGTAAACTAACGTCGATGCCAACTACACTCATTGGCCGCCGTCTTCACACCGCATACGGCGTGATCGATCATCCCGTTATCTCTATCGACTCTGCTGGCCTCATCGCCAGTATTCACTCTGACCCTGCCAACAGGTCGGAAGCCATTCTGACGCCAACCTTTTTCGACATTCACACCCACGGCGCGGCTCATTACGACGTCATGCACGCCAGCCCTGCCGAATTTGGTATTATCAGCCATTTTCTTGCCAGCAAAGGCGTCGGTCACTATCTTCCTACCACCGTCACAGCTTCCATCAGCCAGACCCTCTACTCGCTCGAAGCGCTGGCCAATGCCATCGAATCCCATTCCGCACCAAGTCAGGCCCATCCCGTCGGAATCCATTTGGAAGGGCCGTTCATCTCTCATGCCAAGCGTGGTGTCCACCCCGCAGCCGATATCATCCCACCCGATATTTTTCTTCTCGACCGCTTCCACCAGGCGGCGCGCGGCCACATTTGCCTCATTACCATCGCCCCGGAGATACCCGGAGCTATCGCCGCCATCGAATACGCCACCGCTCTCGGAATTAAGGTCAGCATTGGACACACCAACGCCACCTCCGAAGAAGCCGACGCCGCAATTGAAGCCGGAGCTACCAACGCTACGCATACCTTTAATGCCATGCGCCGGCTCGATCATCGCGATCCCGGAGTTGCTGCTACGGTTCTCGGAGACGACCGCGTCTTCGCCGAATTGATTTGCGATGGCATTCACGTTGCTCCCGAGATGGTTCGTCTTTGGCTCAAGGCCAAAGGTCCGGAGAAGGCAATCCTCGTCACCGACAGCATGTCCGCTACCGGAATGCCCGACGGGACTTACACCCTTGGAACCTTTCAGGTCGAGGTGGCCAACGGTCGCGCTACATCAAACGGCGCGCTCGCAGGCAGCCTTCTCACGATGGATCGGGCAGTCGCCAATCTACAGCATTTCACCGGAACGCCTCTCGGGACTGCAGTCCGGCTGGCATCTCACAATCCCGCGAAGCTTCTCGGCTTCGAGAGCACGATTGCGAATCCAGGCCCCGGCCAGCCCGCGAACTTCAATATCTTCAATGAGGCTGGCGATCTTCAGTCTACGATGCTGAACGGCGTCTTATCGACAACCCTGTAAAGGCTCATCCAGTATAGTTGCGAATGCATTTCTAAGATTAAAAGGAGTTCTGATGCTCCGTTTCCTAAGCCTCGCATTTTTGGTCTGCCTACTGGGGGTGACAAGCTCCGCCACGGCGCAGGTGATAGCTCAGGCGGCACGTCCAACCCGTCCAATACCACCTACCCGCGATCCTCATACGGCGGGATTTGTTAACGCCAGGGAACTGCCCGACGGCGCAAATGCTCCAGCGAATACTGATGGAAATTTCATTATTGGCCCAACACATCTACCTGCGCCGGAGATGGCTCCACAGCCAGGTGTTCCGCAAGGAACTGTGGTTGAATTCACCATGAATTCTGCGGATAGCGAGATCTACCCCGGCATTGCACGAGAGCCTAATACTTTTGGCACAGCGGACCCTACCCACCCCGGCAGACTTGTGGTGACGACCAGCCACCCTGCCCCTTACACACGCCGAGTAGCCGTTTACATCCCCAAACAGTACGTCCCCGGAACAGCCGCACCATTTATCGTGGGCGCGGATGGTCCTGACCGTGCATTGTTTACCGCTCTGGATAATTTGATTGCCGAACGACGCGTTCCTATCATGATTGCCATCTCCATCAGCAATGGCGGCGGCGATGCCCAAGGCAGCGAGCGCGGTCTGGAGTACGATACGATGTCCGGCCGGTATGCGGAGTTCGTTGAGAAAGAGGTGCTTCCACTTGTAGAGAAGCAAGCCCACGTGAAACTGACCAAAGATCCGGACGGACGGGCTACGATGGGCGGCAGTTCCGGAGGATCATGCGCCTTGATTATGGCGTGGTATCACCCAGAGCTATACCATCGCGTTCTTACTTATTCTGGCACCTACGTAAACCAGCAATGGCCCTATAATCCGCAGTCCCCACACGGAGCATGGGAGTTTCATGAACACCTTATCCCGAACAGGCCAGCCAAACCGCTGCGAATATGGATGGAAGTGGGCGACCGAGATCTTCTCAATCCGAATGTCATGCGAGACAACATGCACGATTGGGTACTTGCCAATGAGAATATGGCTAAGGTACTCGCCGCGAAGGGCTACCATTACCAGTTCGTCTTCGCACAAAATGCGGGGCATACCGACCGGGCTGTAAAGCAACAGACCCTGCCTGAAGCACTGGAATACCTATGGCAGGGCTACCCGATTACAGCCCCGACGAGATGATTGAACTTAGTGTTCACCAGGTGCGGGCCGAGTGCCTGGCTCTTAAGTGGAGCATTCAGAGCTTAAAAGCCTTTGGGTGCCCATGCATCGCAATGAAGCTGCGATGAATAGGCACCCGAAGTCTGCGATGATTACTCGCCGAAGTTGACGGATTCGATGCCGAGGAACTCCGCCGACTGACCAAGCTCTTCTTCAATGCGGAGGAGCTGATTGTACTTGGCGATACGGTCGGTGCGGCTGGCAGATCCGGTCTTAATCTGTCCGGCTCCGGTACCGACGGCAAGGTCGGCGATGAAAGTATCTTCAGTCTCGCCCGAGCGGTGGCTGATAATACTGGTGTAGCCGAAGCGGCGAGCAAGCTCGATGGCTTCGAGGGTCTCGGAGACGGTGCCAATCTGGTTGACCTTGATCAGAATGGAGTTGGCGACCTTCTGCTCGATTCCCTGCTGCAGGCGCGTCGTGTTGGTGACGAAGAGATCGTCGCCGACGAGTTGAACAAAGTTGCCGATCTGATCGGTAAGTAGTTTCCATCCATCCCAGTCGTCTTCGGCGAGGCCGTCTTCGAGAGAGACTATGGGATACTGGCGCACCCATGATTCCCAGAACGAGGCCATCTCGGCGGAGGTCTTCTCGGATTTATCGGATTTCTTGAAGACGTACTTCCCTGTTTCCTTGTTGTAGAATTCGCTGGCCGCGGGGTCTAGAGCGATAGAGATCTCTTCGCCGGGCTTATAGCCGGCGAGTTGAATGGCTTCGAGAATAAGTTCGATGGCTTCGGCATTCGACTTCAGATTGGGCGCGAAGCCGCCTTCGTCGCCGACGGCGGTGTTGTAGCCCTTCTTTTTGAGGACACCCTTGAGAGTATGGAAGACTTCCGTGCCCCAGCGCAGCGCGTCGGAGAAGGTTTCCGCGCCGACAGGCATAACCATGAACTCCTGGAAGTCAACGTTGGAATCGGCGTGGCTGCCACCGTTCAAGATGTTCATCATGGGCGTGGGTAGCAGGCAGGCATTGACGCCGCCCAGATAGCGATAGAGCGGCAGTTTAAGAGCTTCTGCCGATGCGCGAGCGCAGGCCATGGAGACGGCGAGAATCGCGTTTGCGCCGAGTTTGCTCTTATTTTCGGTGCCGTCGATCGAAATCATGGTCGCATCGATGAGGCGCTGATTGCTGGCATCCATGCCGGTAAGTTCGGGAGCGAGGATCGACTCCACATTTTCGACCGCGTTGAGCACGCCCTTGCCGAGATAGTGGTCCTTATCGCCGTCGCGAAGTTCTACGGCCTCGTGCTCGCCGGTGGAGGCTCCGCTGGGGACTGCGGCGCGACCCTTGGCTCCGCCGTCGAGGATGACGTCGGCTTCGACGGTGGGGTTTCCGCGGGAGTCGAGGATTTCGCGTGCGTGGATAGAGACGATCTCGGTCATGTTGCTCCTATGGTTTGAGGTTTGGTGGTGCTGGGCGACGACGCGGTGTATCAGGCGCTCGTTCAATCTGGGGCGGCGATCGACACGGACGGCGCCACCGCCGGTTGCGGCGATGGTCTGCACCAATTCTGCGTCTGAAGGGCTCACTGACTGGATTTTAGCAAAGCATTTCAGAACCGGGCTCAGTACAGGAAGAATCGTGGAAAATGACCGCTTTAGGGACTCGGAGGGAGTAGCAGGTTCGATTCCCTTTTGCGGGATTTGCTTCTCGAACAAAGTGGCAGCCTCTAACCTTCTAACTGATAGCCTGTCCAAAAGTCAGGCGCTGAAGCTGCTGAAGAGGACCTGCCATGAAGCTAGCCATTACAACCGCTGCTCTCGTTTTCGCCACGATTCCCGTTCTCGCCCAGGATGCCCGGATGGGAGTGTCGAGGCCACCTTCGGGGGATATCACGACAACTATCGAAGACAGCCCTGAGGCTCCGGTACTTAAACCCCGGACGCCAGAGGCGAAACCTTCGGCGGCAGTTCCTGCTTCGCCTTCTGCCTCATCGCCGAATCAGGTGGTCTATGGGGCTTATGTTCCATACCACGCGCCGGGAACTCCGGAACCTCCGAAGGCGAGCACGGCTGCGTTCGATCCGGATGCCAATATCGTGACCGAAACTACACCGGATACGGCGACTATGGATTCTCCAAGTCTGGATGCAGGGATCGTGACGAGCGTGCCGGAGCGGGAAGGCGAACTTCGGGAAGGGACGCTACTGAAGGCGCGCATCACGGAGGCCCTCTCGACAACGAGCACGCTGGAGGGCTCGCGGTTTACTGCGCTGCTGACCGAACCCATCGAGAACCATGGCCGCGTGGTGTTGCCCATTGGATCGGTGGTGGAGGGAAACGTCACGGAGGTGCATAGCGGGCGGCGCATCTCGGGCAGGGCGGCGCTGCACCTGGAACCGAGGGACATCAAACTTCCGGATGGAACGCATTACGTGCTTCATGCACAGCTGATCGATACAGATCAGTACGACCATAGCAATGTGAACAGCGAAGGCACCCTGGTTCGCAGAGATCACCCGAAGCAAACGCTGGCCGCGATGTCGGTAGCAACGGGCGGAGCCGCCGCCGCAGGAGCGATGATGGGTGGTGGAGTGGGCGCTCTGGTCGGCGCGGGGATAGGCGCTGGCGCGAGCACGGTACTTTGGCTGAAGCAGGATCGGCAGGAGGCGCTCCCGAAGGATTCGCTGCTGGTATTCAGCCTGACAGTTCCAATGGAATTGCAACCGCTCGGTACGCACGCAATCAGCAGCGTATCGAGGCATAACACGGCGGTTATGGGAGCGGCGCAGTAGAGGAGCCGATCATTCTCTGGCCGGCCATTGGAGTCTGAGTGGATGAACCGTCGGCGTTTTCTTGTTGGATCTCTTGCTGCGTCTGCAAGTCTGCCAACAGCCAGTTCGTTTGCGTTCGGCAGTAAGACAAATCCGATCCTGATCGACTCACACGTCCATGTGTGGAAGCACGACCCGTCATTTCCGTTCGCCGAGGGATCGCATGTTCCGGCACAGGACGCTTCGGCAGAGATGCTGCTCGGGTTAATGAGGACGAACGGTGTCGCACGTACCGTTCTCATTCAGGTGATTCACTATCGCTGGGATAACAGATATCTCGCGTCGGTGCTGAAGCGATATCCGCAATATTTTAAAGGGGTCTGCCGGGTGAATCCGGAAGATCCTACCGCACCCGACCACCTGAGCGATCTTACGGAGCAAGGATTTCACGGTGTGCGGCTCAGCCCGTCCGCCGATGCGGATGGGGATTGGATTCGCGGCCCACTTATGCCGCCGCTTTGGAGGCGCTGCGCCGAACTCCACGTGCCGATGACGGTATTGACGCCGGTGACCCGTCTGCCCGATCTGGTGCCCTTGATTGAGCGGAACCCTGAACTGACGGTGGTGATCGATCATATGGCGGATTCCCCGGTAAACCAGCCGGAGAAGCTTGAACTGCTATTAGCGCTGGAGCGTTATCCACGCGTCTTCGTGAAGATCTCGCACATGTGGTCGCTCTCGAAGCAGTCCTATCCTTATCCGGATGCAGCGGAGCAGGTGAAGCGGCTATACGATAAATTTGGAGCAGAGCGGTTGATGTGGGGGACGGATTGGCCGATTTGCCTGAAGCAGCTATCGTATGCGCGGGCCGTGGCATTGTTTCGCGATCACCTGGGCTTTATGCCAACGAAAGACCATGAACAGGTGCTTTATAAGACGGTACAGCGGGTGTGGCCGTTTGGGCTGTAACACCGGAATATCTAGCTTAGTTCCGGACCTGTTCGAGCAATCGCCGCCAGTTCTTCTGGTTGCGACGGAAGCTCTTCTTGAGGTCTTCGAGAATGCGCTCAAAGTCGGTGTGGCCGCTCAGTTTTTTCCATGCAGGATTTTTGCTGAACCAGGGATAGTTCTCATTGCCTAAATAAATGGCGCGGCGCAGCCAATGCAACGCCTCGGACTCATCTCCTTCGACAGCGAAGTAAGTTGCCAGCCGGTAGGCCATCTCGCTGTCGGCTTCGGCTGCAGAGAGGGTCTCATCGACGATGAAGCTGGCCGCCTTTTCGCGCTCGCCTAGCTGGACGTAGCAGAGGGCGATTGTGGGAAAGACGATTCGCAGGGAGGCGTCGTCGCGGATGACCTTTTCAAGCGTGTCAATAGCCCGGGGCAGGTCGCCGGTACGCATCTGCTGGTATCCGAGTGAGATGCGCAACAGCGGCTGCTTCGGCTCCAGCGTCAACCCTTTCTGAATTTCATCGGCCGCCAGCTCCATCTGGTTCTGATACTGATAGACGCGGGCGCGATGGTTGTAGACGATGGCCGCATTCGACGGATTCATACGCAGCGACGCATTGAACTGATCGAGCGCCTCCTCGTACATGCCGTCGATGCGCAGCGTCATGCCGGCGACCAGGCGAACGTTCCAGTCGTTGCCCGCGGTCTGGAGCAGATGCTCAATACCGTGGCGAGCGGACTCCTTTTCGCCGCGAGAGAGCAGCATATAAACGCGGTACAGGTTGGCTTCGACCGAGCCGGGGTCAAGCGATAGAGCCTTGTCGAAGGCGCGGCGGGCCTCCAGAACGTGCATCTGACCACCGAGACCGTGACGGGCGTACTGGAGATGAGTAATTCCCAGACCGGACCAGCCGGGGGCGTATTTCTCGTTCCGCTTGACCACAGATTCAAAGAGCTCGCGGGCGCGGTCTAGATCTTCGCGACTACCGGTGCGGGTCAAAAAGGAAGAGAGCACAGCCCGCGCCTGCAAATACTCTTCTGAAAGATCTTCGGAAAGTTGAGTGACGCGCTGGCTTTCGGTCGGTCCCTGCAAGTCTCCGAAGCCCTGCAGGGTGCTGAAGACTTCGTTACATATCTCCGACTGGACAGCGACCAGATCGAAGGAGGCGACGTTGATGGAGCCGCCTGCCCGGACACTCTGGCTCGGAACGTCGAGGAGCTGCCAGTTCAGATCGAATCCCTTTTCGGAGCGGAGGAAGTTTCCGGCAAGGACGAAGTGCACAAGCAGCTTCTTGCCGAGACTGAGCGGATCAAGCTGCTGGGTCGCGACATTCATGAGCGAACTTGATGGCCGAACGACGAGAGATGGCATCCGCGCCAGCCTTGCTGCAACAGCATCGGCCAGCGCGTAACCGTAAAGAGGAGCGACATCGGCAGGCCCATAATTGATAAAGGGCAACACGACGATGCTGTTCTGTGTGCTTACCTCGGCAGGGGTGGATTCGCGAAAACGCTCGGCCAGCATGGAAAGAAGGCCAGTGGTTCGCTTCTCTTCGTCGGGGCCGTCCGCACGGTTCTGTTTTGCCAGCGATGGATGAAGAGAAAGTGACTCTCCGTGCAACAGGACGGAATCGAGCTGCATGGCCATCATGATGGTCTTCAGTGCTTCGCGAACCTCGGCGGCAGAGCCGAACCGGGCAGACGGCTGCTTCTCGAGGCAGCGGAAGATCACGCTTTCAAGCTCGACCGGAAGATGTGGCGCGATCTCGCGGATCGAGGGCGGCTCCGCGAATTGGATGGCGCGGATGCTCTGGAAATCTGGCGCATCGGGACGATGGAACGGGTGGCGGCCAGTGGCGAGTTCGTAAAGAATGAGACCGAGGGCGAAGATATCGGACTGAACACTGGATTGGCCGGTGACAAATTGCTCCGGCGCCATATAGGCGATGGTGCCACCGCGGGCAGTATAGGTAGCGCCAGTTCCCGGAGGGTTGCGCTTGCTGTCCGGACCTGCGGGGTCGAACTCGGCCTTATCGGGAGTGAGCCTTCGGGCGAGGCCGAAGTCGAGAATTTTGATGAGACCGCCATCAGTAAGCATGACATTGGCGGGCTTGAGGTCGCGATGAAAGATACCAAGATTGTGTGCGGCAGAGAGGCCGTCGGAAATCTGGATTCCCGCTGAGAGCGTAAGTTGCAGGCTCGCGGGGCCATCGGCGATGACCTTATCGAGCGACTTGCCGGGAATGTACTGCATGACGATATAGGCTTCTTCACCTCCGTCAGAATCTGCCGGGGCGATGCCTACTTCGTAAATGGCGCAGACATTTGGATGGTCGATGGCCGAAGCCAACCGAGCTTCACGAAGCTGGGTCGTACGCATCTGCTGAACCGTCAGATTGCCACGCTTCAGCAGTTTCAGAACAACGGGACGCTGTAGGAGGGTGTCG
>Ga0068855_100005827_pt1 | contig 15039 bp, 17 predicted proteins | sample KBSCornC52_FD_66592 | JGI IMG/M metagenome (GOLD analysis project Ga0068855, IMG submission 66592) | Corn rhizosphere microbial communities from Kellogg Biological Station, Michigan, USA - KBS Corn C5-2 | ecosystem: Host-associated > Plants > Roots > Rhizosphere > Soil ...
CCCACGCCTTCGCTGCCGCCCACCGCGGGCAGCGGCGGCAGCATGCCGTACTGGCCGGTCAGCATCAGCACGTCGCTCGGGTTGATGGGCGCGGCCAGCACGGCCACCAGCGCCTGCCCGGCGGCCAGCACGGGACGCTCGAACGGGATGGCGGCGATGACGTCCTGCGGGACGGGGCCGCGTTGCGTGTACTGGGCCTTGAGCATGGGGGTCATGGTGTTGCTGCTGCCGTGGTCGGCGTCGGGTGTTGCGATGGGTGCATCGTAGGGAGCCTTCCGGTTTTGCGGAATACGCCGCATTCGCTAAAATCTCTTGCCCAAGAGACAACAATGCGGTCCGGCGACATGGACAAGCTGCGCGCGCTGCAATACCTGGTCAAGGTGGCCGACACGCTGAGCTTCTCGCGCGCGGCCCGGGCCTTCGGCGTGCCGGCCTCGTCCATTTCGCGCCGCATCACCGACCTCGAGGCCGCGCTCGGCGTGCAACTCCTGCATCGCACCACGCGCACCGTGCGACTGACCGAGATCGGCGCGCGCTACCTGGAGCACGTCCGTGCCGGCATGGCGCAGCTCGCGGACGCCGACGAACTGGTGGGCCAGAGCAGCGCCACCCCGAGCGGCACGCTGCGCATCAGCGCCATGCCGGGCTACGGCGCCCTGCTGCTCATGCCCGCCCTGCAGGAATTTTGCGAGCGCTACCCGGACATCGTCCTGGACGTGCACCTGAGCGACGCGCTCGTCGAACTCGGCCGGGACCAGATCGACATCGCCATCCGCGGCGGCCGCGAGCCGCAGGACCGCGTCGTGGCGCGCCGGCTGGATCCGAACCGTTTCGTCCTCGCCGCGTCGCCGCGGTACCTGGCCCGCATGGGCACGCCACGCACCCTGGCCGACCTGCACGGCCACCGCGCGCTGATGTACCGCGGTCCCAACGCCGTCATCAAATGGCAGGGGCTGGACGAGGACGGCTGGCACGAGATCCCCGTCACGCCGGCCTTCATCAGCAACGACGGCTCCGCCCTGATCGCCATGGCCTGCCGGCACCACGGCATCGTCCTGCTGTCGGAATGGGGGCTGCGACGTGCGCTGGATCGCGGGGAACTCGTCCCGATCGTGCTTGACCGACCCGTGTCCGTCGGCCGCGGTGGGCAAGCCGGCATCTACCTGCTCTACCTGCAGACGCGCTACCAGATCCCCAAGGTGCGTGTCGCGGTGGAATTCCTGGCGGAGCGGTTGACCAGCGTCGCGTGACCGTGGCGGAGACGCTCAGGCGAGGGGCCGGGCCAGCCAGGCCTCGGCGGCGGCGGTCTCCGCGAAGATCTCGATGTCCCAGCCCAGGCCCTTTGCCAGCTCGATGCCGAAGGTCAGGACACCCCGGGCACGCGGCTCGGGCACCACCATGGCGTACCGGAGGCTGCGGTCGAGGCCGAACTCCTCGAGGTTGAGGTGCAGCCCGCGAACGTAGGTACTCGAGATCTCGCCCACGAGTTCATTGATCACGAGCACGCGCCGGATTCCCTTGCGCCGGCACAGCGCGGTGGCTTGCGGCCAGAACTCCCACTGCTGTTCGAGCTTCTCGAAATCGTGGTCACGGCGCTGGCCGCTGAAGACCACCGTCAGGGTGTCCTCGGTCTCCGAGGTGGAAAAGGATGATCCGACCGTGGCAGCCTCCGTGGATGGCCCGCCGCGTGCGCGACGGCCGATCAGTTTGGCGCATTTCACCGGCGATGGAAATCGCCCCGGCGGCGTCACCTGTGCAGCATGTGGCATTCGCATGGCCGTTGCCGCACCACGTCGCCGGCAGCGCGCGCGCCAAGGGATGGCAGTGTCACGCAGTGGACCGTATATTCCGCGTCCTCCCGAAGCCCTTCCGACAAGGATCCCCGAACCATGGACAACCAACTCACCGTCACCCCCGCCGGCGGCTATCCGGCGGTCTTCGCGCCACAGCACCTGGCCTGGGTGCTGCAGGGCCTGCCGTGCGTCGACGGCCTCAAGCCCGACGGTGACGGCAACGAGCGGGCGCCGTACCGCATGTCCAGCATCGAGCAATGGGCCGGTGCGGCGGCCATCGAATTCAAGCCCCTGCCCACCGGCGGCCTCAGCGCCCAGGACGCGATCGCGCTTTCGAAGACGATCGGCAAGGATCGCGGCCTGTACATGATCGGCGGCCGCCTGCTGGAACGCACGCCCTCGGGGGCCTACGCCAACTACATCACCGACGTCGTGGACGGCGGCAAGGGCCTGGGCAAGTTGCCGCTCGGGACGAGCTCGCTCGATCGCCCGCGCGGCTTCGTGGCGCCCTCGCGCGACGACAAGACCCCGGTCTACGACACCAAGTTCAAGCGACTGAACGACGGCGCGACGGCCTCGGGCAAGCCGCTGACCGATGCCGGCAACAACGCCGACATGGCACGCCAGGCGCGCGCGCTGCTCAAGGGTGAGCAGGCGATGTCGATCGCCGCGGCCGACGAACTGCCCGGCACGCTGGGCGCGCTGTTCCTCGCGGAAGTGTCGCGCGAGAAGCGCATGCTGCCGCTGACGCTCATGCTGCTGGACCTGATCGAAGCCAAGGTGCCCGGCTTCACGTGGTCGTCCCTCATGACGGACAAGGGCGAGACGCTTACCGGCGGCGTGCGCCATCCGATGGTGCACTTCGGCGCGCAGGCGCACGCGGCGGGCATGTTCGAGTCGTTCAACGACGTCACCAGGCGCGCGGTCGCCATCCTCGCCGCCTGGCTCGCGGCCAACCCGGCCAAGGTGGCGGGCTGGACCGTCGTGGCCGACGACGCGGCCATCAAGGGCAAGCTGCCGCAGCAGATCGCGCAGGTCGACAAGTCCATCGGCACCCGGCCGCCCAGCGACACGAGCAAGACGGGCGTGCTGTGGCGCTTCCACACCGACTACATCCTGCCGGCCGTCCAGCGGCGCGCCGCGACGCTGGACTGCATGCTCGCCTGAGCGCCGCGGGCGGGCGCGCCGCGTCACTTCGCATGCACGATGACGGGCGTGACGAGCAGCTCGATCCGGCTCAGCTGGAGCACCAGGTCGGGCCGGCGGAACTGTCCGTTGGCGGGCACCGCCACCAGTTGCACGCGGATGGCCGACAGGTCGGTCATCTCGCCGCGTCGCATCAGCTCGCGCAGCACGGGCGTCACGTTGACCAGGTGCCTGGCCCCGTGCATCTGCTCGTGCTGGCCGCCGGGCGTGCCGAAGAAGGCCAGGCTGCCGGCGAAGTGCGGGTCGTCCGTCGGCGTGGTGGCATCCGCGCCGGGCAGGTTGACGAACACGCGCACGAAGAAGTCCGTGGCTTCCGGAAAGCGCGCGTACTCCACGCTGAGGAACGCGTTGGTCGACGGATCCAGCTGCGTGAGCATGCCGGTGATGGCCGACGCGCGCGGCCCGGCCGGAGGCGTGATCGGCTTGCCGATGGGTTGCGACGCGGCCTCGGCGAGCAGGAAGCGCTGGCGCACCACGAGCTCCACCGGAGCGCCCTTCTCGATGCGCGCGCGCAGCTGCGCGAACTCGGCCGCGGACAGGGCCAGCAACTGCGCGGGATGCGTGCCGATGGCGCTGCTCTCGTAGCGGTACGACAGCAACGGCATCAGGGTCGTGATGCCCGCCGTGATGTTGGCCGGGCTGCCGTCGCCCTGCACGAAGTAGTTCCACGCCGTGCCGTTCCATGCCGGGTCGTTCGTGTTGTCGTTGCCCAGCTCGATGTTCCACTTGTTCCAGCAGTAGTCGATCATGCAGTGGTGCATCCAGAACACCGGGTCGGTCGCCGAGCCGCCCGTGCCCATGTCCTGTCCCACCTGGACGTGCACGTTCCCGTGCGGCCCTTCGAGCGTGCTGCTGAAGGTGTAGAAGTTGCCGTCGTCCAGGATCGGGTCCAGCGACGCCGCCGACACCGGCCAGAACCCCGCCATCGACGTGCTGTTGCGCGGGTGGAAGAGCGGGCTCGCCGGATCGAGGAACGCCGCATGCAGCTGCCCGTCCTGGTTCCAGTTCCAGTACGGCAGCGCGAAGGTCTTCACGCCGGTGAGCTGGCGGCAGATCTCCTCGAAGAAGAAAAGGTACGCGCGGTGCCAGGACAGGAAGTGCGGCGTGCCGTGCTGGCACAGGTTGAAGCCGCCGGCCACCGTGCCGTGGATGGCGGCCTGCGCGGCCCAGCTGCGCGGGTCGGCGGCGGGCAGCGCCTGCATCGCGGCGACGGCGGCGCGGTAGGTCTGCACGTCCAGCTGCACCGCCGCGTTGATGGCGTTCAGGCGACGCCGCACCGGCCGGTTGCGGATCGCCTCGAGCAGCGATTCGCAGCCGCCCAGCGTCGACGCCACGACCAGGCCCAGGGCGGCGCCGCCCAGGCCCTTGAGGAAGCCGCGTCGCTGCGGCTGGTGCAAGGTCAGTAACGGGTCCATGTCATGGCCTCCTGGCGGATGGAACACGGACCCGTTATGGGGCCGCCGCCCGCGCGGCGCATCCCCTATTGACGATCCTGGGGACGCGCCGGGGCTCAGGCGTGCGCCACGGCCTCGCCCAGTTCCGCGTTGGAGAAGGCCCGGCCGCCGATGCCCCAGCCGCCGTCGACGGCGTAGCGCATGTTGACCCAGATGTTCTCGCGCGGGTGGTCCGGCCCGCAGGCCGCCTGCACGATGTCCGTGGCCTCCCGGATGTACGCGGCGCGGATCTCCGGCGTGGCGAATGCGAACGACGGCGTCAGCCATTCCACGATGGCCACGGGCATCGGCTCCAGGCCGGAGAACGTGCTACCGGCCGGGACGGACTGCACGTGGCCGATCACGTTGGGAGTGATGAAGCGGTTGCCTGCCAGGCCGTGCAGGCGCAGGAACGACTCGGAAAGGCGCGCGACGACCTGCCGTTGCTGGCCGGCCGGGATCAGGCCTTCGGTGACGATGAGGGTGAGGGGCATGGGATGGCTCCATGAGGGGGACGGGTTCCGCCGTGCCGGCGGTGGGCCGGCCGTTCACATAACGACCGTTATCCAACAATACATAACGATCGTTATCCCGTCAACTACAATGCCATTGACCGAGCCACCGAGATCCGACCATGTCCACCCGAGCCGAGCAGAAGATCCAGACGCGCCAGCGCATCGTCGACGCCGCGGGGCGCAGCTTTCGCAAGGGCGGTTTCGGCGGCGTGGGCGTCGACGGCCTCGCCAGGGAAGCGGGCGTGACCTCGGGCGCGTTCTACGTGCATTTCGATTCGAAGACTTCGGCCTTCGCGGCGGCGGTGAGTCGCGGCATGGCCGAGCTCAAGGACGGCGTGCTGCACTTCCAGGCGCTGCACGGCAAGCAGTGGTGGCCGGAATTCGTGCGCTTCTACCTCGGCTACAAGCGCACCTGCGACCTGTCCGACAGCTGCACGCTGCAGAGCCTGTCGCCCGAGGTCGGCCGCGCCGATGCCGCGGCACGCGCGGCGTTCGAGACCGGCCTGCGGGAGGTCGCCGCGGCGCTGGCCGGCGGGCCGGCGTCGCCGCGCGCACCGCGCGACCTGGATGCGGCCTGCGTGGCCTTGTCGACGCTGATCGGCGCGGTGACGCTCGGGCGCGCGGTGGGCAGTGCGCAGCTGTCGCAGCAGATCGCCGAATCGACGGCGGCGGCCCTGCTCGGTGCGAAGCGGTCCTCGGCGGGCTGACGCCGCGCCGGCCGCACGCTCAGCCCGCGCGGCGCAGCCGGTACCCGACCTCCACGTCGTCGCGCATGTCCCCGCGCGTCCAGCCCTGTGCGGCATAGAAGCGGTCGGCGCGCGTGTGGGCGGCGGTGCCCAGGCGGACCTCGTCGAAGCCGATCTCGAACAGCCAGTCCACGGCCTGCCGCAGCAAGCGCTTGCCGGCGCCCAGCCCTTCGCGCGGCGGGTCGACGAACAGCGCCCAGATCGAGCCGTCGGTGCGGTCCGCATACGCAAAGCCGATGATCTGCCCCTCGAGCTCGGCGACCCAGCCGCGGCCCAGCGCATCGAGGTAGTCGCGGTACATCTGCTCGGTGATGCGCGCCGGGTTCGACAGCGCGTTCTCGCGCACCGCCAGGCGGATGCGCGACATCGCGGGGATGTCGGCGACGGTCGCGCGGCGCAGTGCCAGCGCGCTCACAAGACAAGCTCCGCACGGCGTGCTGCAGTCAATTCCCCCTTCGGGCGGCCGTGCGGGATCATGAGACCACCTCCGCACGGCGTGCTGCGGTCAATTTCGCCCTTCGGGCGGCCGTGCGGGCTCATGCGCGGCCCTTGGCCGGCGCGGCCGTCGACCCGCGCACCACCACCTCGTGCGGCAGCACGCGCACCGGCGGCGCCTCGCCCGCCTTGGCGGCCCCGGCCAGCAGCATGTCGACGGCGGCCATCGCCATCTCGGCCAGCGGCTGGCGCACGGTGGTCAGCTCGGGCCAGACGAGCGTGGCCGCGCGCGAATCGTCGAAGCCGGCGATGGCGACGTCGTGCGGCACGGCGATGCCCAGGCGCTGCGCCGCCGTGAGCGCGCCCAGCGCCATGTCGTCGTTGGCCGCGAAGATCGCCGTGGGCGGCTTCGCACTCGCGAACAGCGCCTGCGCGGCGGCGACGCCGGCCTCGAACTGGAAGTTGCCCGGCACGACCAGCCGGCGGTCGACGGGGATGCGATGCGCCTCGAGCGCGCGCTCGTAGCCCGCGCGCCGGCGATCGCTGGCGGACTGGTTGCCCTCGATGAACGCGATGTCCCTGTGGCCGAGACTGATCAGCAGGTTGGTCAGTTCCTCGGCGGCGAGCGTGTCGTCCATGCGCACGGCGGCCATGCCGTGGTCCTCGCTGCCCGGCGAGATCAGGACGCAGGGCGTGCGGCTGGCGCGCAGCAGCGCCAGGATCTCGGGGTCGTCGCACAGCGGCGGCGTCAGGATCATGCCGTCCGGGCGCAGCGCCGCGAGCATCGATTCGATCTGCGCGTGCATGTGGCCGTCGTCCTTGCGCAGCGATTCCACCACCAGGTGGCGGCCCGCCTCGCGGCAGCCGAGCGTGGCGCCCTGCTGCACGCCCGCGACGAAGGCGGCGCTCGGGTCGTAGTACAGCAGGCCGATCAGGAAGGACTTGGCGCCGGCCAGGCTGCGCGCGGACAGTTGCGGCCGGTAGTTCAGCGCGGCGACGGCCTCCTGCACGCGGGCCCGCGTGTCCGCGTGCACCGTGGGCTCCTTGTTCATCACCCGCGAGACGGTCTTGATCGACACGCCCGCGTGACGGGCCACGTCGATGATGGTGGGGGCTGCGCCCGCTCGCTTGTTCACTGTGTCGCCACTTTCGGAATCGTTCTGCGGCGCCCGGGGATCGTGTCGACCCGGTGCGGAACGCCTCGTTTTCGCCAGTCTAATGTTTCCCGTTTGAAAATCCGGCCGGAACCATGGGATTTGCTCTGCCCGCCAGGCGAGTATGGGGGCAGCATGGCGCCATCGTTGGAAATCCGCCGCACGAGACAAAACGAAACACGGCGATACGGCGTTGAAAGCAAGCGCGGCGTCCGACGGTGCGTAATGAGGACGTGGCGCAACGACAAGAGGTCGCCACGTCACCCCAAACCGAAGGAATGATCATGAACAAGACCTGGCTGAAGCGCACCCTGCTGGGTGTGGCCGTCTCCACCGCCCTCCTGGGCAGCGTCGCCGCGTACTCGCAAGGCAACGGCTTTCACCACGGCCCGCCGACGCCCGAGCAGATCGCCCAGCACGAGCAGCACATGCTCGATCACGTGGGCAAGAAGCTCAACCTCGACGCCGGACAGGCCGCCAAGCTCAAGGCGCTGGCCGACCTGGCGATCGCCGACCACGCGCCGCCGGCCGCCGGCACCGACCCGCACGCGAAGATGGCCGCGCTGATCTCCGGCGCCCGGTTCGACCGCAGCGGTGCCCAGGCGCTGGCCAACCAGCACGTGGCCAAGATGCAGGCCGACGCCCCCGGCCTGATCAACGCGTTCGGCGACTTCTACGACAGCCTGGACACCACGCAGCAGGCGCAGCTGCGCGAGCTGGCCGCCCGCCACCACGGCATGTTCATGTTCGGCATGGGCGGCTTCGGCGGCCACGAGGGCCACCACGGCGCCTCGGGCGCGACGGGCGGCTGACGTCCTCCTTCGGCGGGGCCGCCCCGCCGTGCCGACGAGGCAGCGGCCACCCGGCCCTGCCTCGTCGCCGTTTCCGACCTACCATCGCCGCATGCGCCGCCTCCTGATGATCGACGACGACGCGCTGCTCGCCGCGCCGCTCGCCACCTACTTCCGCCGTTTCGACTACGCGCTCGACAGCGCCACCACGCCCAGCGAGGGCCTGGCCATGCTGCGCGCGGCGCCGTACGACGCGGCCATCCTCGACGTGATGCTGCCCGAAATGGATGGCTTCGAGCTGTGCCGAACGATCCGGCGCGAGTCCGACATCCCCATCGTGATGCTCACCGCGCGCGGCGACGTGATGGACCGCATCGTCGGCCTGGAGATCGGTGCCGACGACTACATCCCCAAGCCGTTCGAGCCACGCGAGCTGCTCACGCGCATCCAGACCATCCTGCGCCGCGCCCGCGCGCCGGCCGCCGCGGCGCCGGGCAAGCTCGTGTTCGACGGCCTGGAGATCGACCTCGAGCGCCGCCAGGTCGTGCGCCAGGGCGAGCCCGTGGAGCTCACCGGCACCGAGTTCGAGCTGCTCGCGATGCTGGCCCGGTCGCCGCAGAAGGTGTTCCATCGCGACGAGATCCTGAACCGGCTGCGTGGCCAGGACGCCGACCTGTACACGCGCGCCGTCGACATCCTCGTGAGCCGGCTGCGCCGCAAGCTCGAGCCGCTGGACTGCATCAAGACGCTGCGCAACGCGGGCTACGCGTTCGCGGGCGGGCACGCATGAGCCCGAAGGCAGTGAACGCAGCGCGCGGCGCGGAGGTTGCTCCATGAGTGCGCCGCCCCGCCCCGGAAGCCAAGCCTCGGCGCACGCCGGCGCCACGCCGCCCCCGGCCGCCGCAACCTCGCGCTGGCGCGTGCGCTTCCCGTCCCTGGGCGCGCGGCTGGTGGGCCTGTTCCTGGTGCTCGCGCTGGCCGTGGGCGTCACCTTCATGATGGGCATCCACGCGCAGCAGCGCGCCGGCTGGCACGAGTACCTGCGACCGCTGGTGATGAACTACGCCGACACGCTGGTGGCCGAGATCGGCTCGCCGCCGGACGTCGACCGCGCCCGCCTGCTGGCGCAGCGCCTGCCGCTGCGCATCCGCATCGAGGGCCCGGACGTCAACTGGGATTCCGCCGACGAACCGGCGCCGCCGCCGCCGTCGCCTCTGGAGGGCGGCCCGCCGCGGCCGCCGCGCCATCCGGTGGTCACGCTGCCCAACGGCGACCCGCTGCCGCTGGTGGTGCCCGAGCCGCGTCCGCCGCGCGCCGAACATGGTGAGCGCGGCGAGCACCCGCCGCCGTCGGGTGCGCCGCATCCCGGGCTGCGCGTCGCGCCGTACCACCTGGCGCTCAACACCGACGTCGACCCCAGCCTGTGGCGCGTGGTGCGCCGCCTGCCGGACGGGCACCGCATCGTCTTCAGCCTGGCCGACGCGTCGCACGAGCAGCGCGTCGAGCACATCGGCTGGGCCACGCTGGCCGTGCTGCTGCTGTTCACCGCCCTGGCCTACGCCTGGGTGCGCCACATGCTGAGTCCGCTGGCCGCGCTGCGCGCCGGCGCGATCCGCTTCGGCCAGGGCGACTTCTCGCAACCCATCGTGCCGCGCAACCGCGACGAGCTGGGCGACCTCGCCGAGCAGATCAACGCGATGGCCGCGCGCCTGCACCACATGCTCGATGCCAAGCGCCAGCTGCTGCTGGCCATCAGCCACGAGCTGCGCTCTCCGCTGGCGCGCGCCCGCATGAACGCCGAGCTCGTCGACGAGAGCACCGAGCGCAGCGCGCTGCTGCGCGACCTGGGCGAGATGCGCGACCTCATCACCGACCTGCTGGAGAGCGAACGCCTGGCCGACGTGCAGGCCGGCGGCCACGCCGCCCTGCACACGGAGCCGACCGACTTGTCCGAACTCGTTCGCGAGCAGTGCGAAGCGCAGGCGGTGGCCGGCAGCCTGGCGCTGGCGCTGGACGACGACCTGCCGGTGCTGGCACTGGATCGTGCGCGCACGCGGCTGCTGCTGCGCAACCTGGTCGACAACGCGTTGCGCCACGGCGCGGAAGCGGAGCGCGCTCCCCAGGTCGCGACCCATCGGACGCCGCGCTCGGTGCGCCTGGTGGTGCGCGACTTCGGCCCCGGCATGGACGACAGCCAGCTCCAGCATGCCGCCGAGGCGTTCTACCGCGCCGACGCGGCGCGCCTGCGCAGCACCGGCGGCGTCGGCCTGGGCCTGTACCTGTGCCGCCTCGTGGCCGAGGCCCACGGCGGCACCCTCGCCCTGCGCAACGCCCAGCCGGGCCTCGAGATCACGGTCGAGCTGCCGCTGCCGGGCGCCTGAACGGTGCAGCCTGGCAACACCGCACAGGCCTGCGGTCCAAAACCCGGCAGCGCGGTGCCACGCGCACGATGCGCCGGGCGCGTGCCTTGCCTCATCAGCAGGGAGCGGCCGCCGGCCGCCGGGAGATTTCGATGAGCCCGATCCGCATCCTGACGACCGTTGCGCTGCTCGCGCTGGGGGCGGCCACCCACGCCGCAGACGCCCGGGCCGATGCCGCGAGCGCGCCGCAGCACAAGGCCACGCTGGCCGCCCAGGCCGACCACCAGTTGCGGCAGGCCGACGTCCCGTCCGTGAAGACCGATCCGGGCGGCAGCTTGGCGGCCCGCGCCAATGCCGACCTGGCGTCCCGCGCGGCCGACGACCAGCGGCCGCGCCTGCATGTCGAGCGCCAGAACCTCAAGGGCCCGGCGGCCGCCAAGGCGATCGCGCAGCAGACCAATCCGAACACGATCGAGCACGACACCGCGTACGGCGACAAGGATCACACCCAGCAGCTGACCAATCTCAAGGTAACGCTGAAGAAGCGGCCCGCGCCCGCGCATTGAGCGCGCACCGAGTCGGGCGCTGGCGTACGATCCGGACGCGCCCCGGCCGATGGCCGCCCCGTCGGAAGGTGTCGCACCGCCCGCGCCTGCAAGGCTGGCCACCTGCCGCGCGTGCGGGAACCCAGGTTCGTCGCTTGCTTGTGCAAGGCCGTCGCGCCCACGTCCGGGCGCCCTGCGCCTGCGCGCGAAGGATCCGTCCATGAAGCTGCCCCGCAACACCGCCGCGTTCGCCAATCCGTTCCTGCCCTGGAGCACGTTCGGCTTGAAGATGCTGCAGATGTCCACCGCCGCCGCGCAGGTCATCGCGATGCGCACCAGCCGCATGGCGGCGCACGGCGCCAACCCGAATGCGGCCGATCGCCGCGAGTTGCACCGCATGGGTGCCGAGAAGGTCGACGCGTTCACGCGCGCCGGCACGACGCTCGCGACCGGCGCGATGCCCCTGTTGTTCGGCATGGCGATGCAGGCCTGGCGCACCTGGTTCGACCTGTGGGCCGCCTCGGCGCACCTGGGCGCGAGCCGGTCGATCCCGCAGACGATGGCGCGCCAGCAGCAGCTCGCCGGCACGCTGATGCGCGGCGCCACACAGGCCGGCCATGGCACGACGTCGGCCGCCACGGCGCGCCTGGCGCACCGCGCGCTCGGGCCTGTGCATCGCAAGGCCACCGCCAACGCCAAGCGCCTGGCCCGGAAGCCCCGCTGACAACCCCTCACCCCGCCGCCATGGACTTCAAGGACTACTACAGCGCCCTGGGCGTCGCCCGCGACGCCAGCGACGACGACATCCGCAAGGCCTACCGCAAGCTGGCCCGCAAGTACCACCCCGACGTCAGCAAGGAAGCCGACGCCGACGCGAAGATGCGCGAGATCAACGAGGCGCGCGACGTGCTCTCCGACAAGGAGAAGCGCGCGGCCTACGACCAGCTCGCCGACCATGTCGCGCGCGGCGGCAGCCCCGACGGCCGCTTCCGCCAGCCGCCCCCGGGCTGGGACGAAGGCTACGAATTCCACCGTGGCCCCGGCCAGGGCCCGGCCGACCACGCCGACTTCAGCGAGTTCTTCTCGTCGATCTTCGGCAGCCGGGGTGGCATGGGCGGGATGGGCGGCGCGCCGCGCGGGCCGTATCGCGAGCGCGGCGAAGATCACCACGCCGCCATCGAGATCTCGCTCGAGGATGCCTTGCACGGGGCCGAGCGCCAGCTGTCGCTGCGCGCGCAGGAGATCGACGCGCAGGGCCGCCCGCGCCTGGTCGAACGCACGCTGGACGTGAAGATCCCGCCGGGCGTGCGTCCGGGCCAGTACATCCGGCTGGCCGGCCAGGGCCTGCCCGGCCACGGCGGCGAGCCGGCGGGCGACCTGTACCTCGAGGTGCGCATCGCGCCGCACCGGCTGTTCCGCGTCGAGGGCAGCGATCTGTACATGACGCTGCCCGTGACGCCCACCGAGGCGGCGCTCGGTGCGCAGGTCACCGTGCCGACGCCGTCGGGCGCGCGTGTCGACGTGAGCGTGCCCAAGGGGGCGCGCAACGGGATGAAGCTGCGGCTCAAGGAGCGCGGCCTCGGCGGCAAGACGCCGGGTCACCTGTACCTGCTGATCGAGATCGCGCTGCCGCCGGCCGACAACGACGCCGCCCGCGCGGCCTACCAGGCGCTCGCCAAGGCGACGCCCTCATTCGACCCGCGCCTGAACCTGGGAGCCTGAGATGCGCGCCGTCACCACCGTCATCGAATCTGCGCCGCTCACGCTCGGCGAACTCGCCCGCGCCGTGGGTGCGGAGGATCAATGGGTCGTGCGCCTCGTCGAAGTCGAAATCCTGCACGTGGACACGCCTTCCGACCCGCCCGAACGCTGGCATTTCCGCAGCGCCGACCTGCAGCGCGCGCTGGCCGCGCGGCGCCTGGAGCGCGACTTCGGCGCCAACCTGGACGCCGCGGCGCTGATCCTGGACCTGCAGTCCGAGCTGCGCCGCGTGCGCGCGCTGATGCACGCCCACGGGCTCGCGTAAGGCGCGAAGGAGCCTGCGCAGGCCGGAGGTGTCTGGCATCGTTTCGAATCGCGCCACGGCGCCTCGAGTCGCCACGTCGTCGCCGCGCTTCGAGACGGTATCTGACGCCGATCGTTAGCCGGGATCGGCGTCTGGGGTGCGCCGACGCCCGTTTCCCACGGGTCGGCGCCTCGCCCGCTACACCGAGGCCCGGCGGCCCGGGCGCGGCCGTGCAGCGCGCGATGCCATCCCCCTTGACGCCAGCCTACTAGTTGGTAGACTGCGCCCCCATGGACACGGAACTCTCCCCGAAAGCCAGCGAGATCGTCGCCTGCGCGCAGTCGCTGCTCGCCGTGCGCGGCTACAACGGCTTCAGCTATGCCGACATCTCGGAGGCCGTGGGCATCAGCAAGCCCAGCGTCCACCATCACTTCGCCAGCAAGGCCGACCTGGTGCGCACCGTCGTGCGGCGCTACCGCGCGGGGGCTCGCAACGGCATGGCCGCGCTCGAGCAGCAGATCGCCGATCCCCTGGCGCAGCTGCATGCCTACGTCGGCTACTGGACGGCCTGCATCCGCGACGGCACCGCGCCGTTCTGCATCTGCGCCATGCTGGCCGCGGAGATGCCGGCGATTCCATCCGAGGTCGCCGAGGAAGTGCGCGGGCACTTCGACGATCTCGCCGCCTGGCTGGAGGCCGTGCTGGCGCGCGGCGTCTCCGACGGCGTCTTCCACCTGCGCGGCCCCGCGAAGGCGGAGGCGATGGCCGTCATGGCGGCCGTGCACGGCGCCATGCTCGCGGCGCGTGCGCATGGCGACACCGAACTGTTCGGGATGATCCTGAAGCCCGTCCTGCACCGCCTGACGCACCGCTGAAGGTCGCCGGGCTTTTTTTTGACCGGACAACCTACCAACTAGTAGATATACATCGAAGGAAGACACCATGCCGCACCCCTTGTCCCCCCTGGGCATCGCCCACACGGCCATCAGCCTCGTGCCGCTCGTCGCCGGCATCGCCAGCATCGCCCGCCATCGCCGGATCGATCCGACCTCGACGTCGGGACGCGTCTACCTGGTCGGCCTCGTGGCGTCGGTGCTGACGTCCTTCGGCCTCTCGAGCACCGGCGGCTTCAACCCGGGGCACGCACTGGGCATCCTGGCGCTGCTGGCGGTCGCCGGCGCGCTGCTGGCGCCCCGGCTGTCGCTGCTGGGCGGCGCCGGGGACTACCTGGCCACGCTGGGGCTGTCGTTCAGCTTCTTCCTGCTGCTGGTACCCGGCACCAACGAGACGCTGTCGCGGCTGCCGCCCGCGCAGCCGATCGCCAATGACCCGCAGTCGCCCATCGTGCAGGGCACGCTGGCGGTGCTGTTCGTCCTGTTCGTGGTGGGCTACGTGCGACAGGCGCTGGCGATCCGCGCGCGGCGCCGCGTCGACGAGGCATGAGGTCGCCGGAGACCGCGCCTGCCGCGCGGCGGCCACGGGCGCGCCCCGCGGGCCGGCCGGGTCGCTGGCGCTAGACTGCGAAGGCCTCGCCCGCCCGCGCGAGGCCTGTCCCGACTGGAGCCCCGACATGCGCCGCCTTCTCGCCGCCCTCGCCCTGACGTCCCTGGCCGGCGCGGCCGCGGCGGCCCCGGCCGAGCTGCTCAAGCCGATGGCCTTCCTCGCCGGTCACTGCTGGAAGGGGACGTTCGCGGACGGCAAGACAACCGACGAACACTGCTTCTTCTGGATGTACGGCGGCAGCGTGCTGCGCGACACGCACACCGTGCGCCGACCCGGCAAGCCCGACATGACCGGCGAGTCCACCTATTTCGTCGACACCGTGGGCAACCACGTCGCGTTCCTCTACATCGAGAACGGCGGCGGCTCCAGCCGCGGCACGGTGGAGAGCCTGCCCGGCGCGCTGCTGTTCCCCGACACGCAGTACGTCTCCGATGGCGAGGCACTCGTCTACCGCGCCCGCTGGACGCGCCAGGGCGACAAGGCCTACGAGGCCTGGAGCGAGGCGCAGGGGCCGGACGGGTGGACGACGATGTTCAAGGTCGTCCTGAAGCGG